>Ga0247727_10008791_pt1 | contig 18599 bp, 14 predicted proteins | sample WisWelCaveWW1625_FD_202498 | JGI IMG/M metagenome (GOLD analysis project Ga0247727, IMG submission 202498) | Biofilm microbial communities from Wishing Well Cave, Virginia, United States - WW16-25 | ecosystem: Environmental > Aquatic > Deep subsurface > Groundwater > Cave microbial mat | place... | reverse complement strand
CCTCCTCGCCTACCCTCTCGGGTAGGCCGCCGTCAACGCGTCGGACAGGCAAGGCCTGTCCTACGCGAGTGGGGTTCAAAATCTTCGATTTTCCACTGTCGCTTCAGTTTTGCAACTGCCTCATGTGTTTCTTTAAGGTTTATATCTCCATTTTTGCAAAAAAAGTCTATATCTTTGCGCTTTTCTTGCAAATCCATTATCAGAAAACCATGGGTTGGGAAATTCTTGTTGTCATCATTTTACTTGGGCTAGCCTTCGACTACACGAACGGTTTCCACGATGCCGCTAACGTCGTATCGACTGTCATTGCCACACGCGTACTCGCTCCAGCTACAGCTATTATCCTAGCAGCTTTACTCAATTTTCTAGGCGCCACGCAGATCAGCGGCGTAGCTCAAACAATTGCATCTGGCTTGGTGGAGGCGACGCAAACCTCGCAGATCACCGTGCTATGCGCTCTCATCGGAGCGATTTTTTGGAACTTGATGACTTGGTACCTCGGCATTCCGAGTAGCTCCTCTTATGCGCTCGTCGGCGGGCTCGTGGGCGCTGCGTGGGTGCAAGTAGGGTGGAAGGTGGTGCTTTGGCAAGGGGTGCTCTATAAGGTCATCATCCCTATGGTCCTCTCGCCGATTGCGGGATTTTTGCTGGGACTGCTCCTGATGAAACTGCTCCACCGCCTCTTGCAAATGCGTTTCCTCAAACGCCACCCAGATTTGTTCAACCACCTCCAAGTGGCCTCTGCCAGCCTGATGGCTCTGTCTCACGGATTTAACGACGCGCAAAAGAGCATGGGGATCATCACCTTAGGCCTTTTTGCTGCTGGTGTGATCACCGTTCCACATATTCCCCTCTGGGTGATTGCCTCTTGCGCTCTCATGATGGGGCTCGGGACAGCGTCTGGGGGCTTTCGCATCATCCGCACTGTAGGCTATGGGATCACCCACCTGAAACCGGTGCAGGGGTTTGCGGCTGAGACAGGCGCATCTTGCGTCATTCTTACGGCCGGCTTGCTCGGCATGCCAGTCAGTTCGACACACATGATCGTCGGCAGTGTCACAGGGGTGGGCAGTGCCAAGGGCACCAAAAATGTGCGTTGGGGCATCATGAAGAAATTGGTCCTCGCCTGGATCATCACCCTTCCTGGAGCTGGAATCGTGGCGGCCCTCGCTTACTACTGCTCAACTCTTCTCGGCGTTGCGACTTAAGTAAAGCTTAACAAAAGAGGCAGTTGCAAAACTGAAGCGACAGTGGAAAATCGAAGATTTTGAACCCCATTGTGTAGGACAGGCAAAGTCTGTCCTACGCGTTGACGGCGGCCTACCCGAGAGGGTAGGCGAGGAGGCGCGGATGCAATGGGGTTCAAAAGGGCGATTTTACGCGTCGAAGAGTTTTGCAATTGGCTCAAAAGTCTATTTTCCGAACTCGCGGACGCGGAGCTCATGGAAGAAGGGTGTGGTGAAGAGCTTGCTGCAGGTGGCGATGACGGAGTCGTGATGCGCCTCAAGCTCCGCGTTGATCGTCTCTAGCGCGCTGATCATGCGGCTGAGGCGCTGGCCGTCGATTGGGCGCTGGCGGAAGATGAGAGCCGGCGTATAGAGCATCCACAGCAGGAAATCGCGCTCCTCTTGGCTCCAGTTCTTCGAGTTATTCATCATTCTCAGAAAGGCAAACATCTCTGCACTGGCAGCTGCGCCCGTGTCGATGGCATCTTTACAGGTGAAGCTCACAGTGTCAGGCTTGAACATTTCGACCATTTTGAGAATGAAAAAGAGATAGAAGATCTCGATGAAATCGAGGCGGTTTTTGCGCACGAGCAACTCTTTGCCCCCAAAAAAGAGGGTGTGGATGGCTTTCATAGACTCGTCGATAAAGTGCTTCAGGTTGCCATGAGGCACTGTAGCGGGCAGAAAATAGCCGCATTGCTCCCCGCTGGCGATCTGCTCTTTGAACTGCGCGATGAACTGCTTGGCATCGTTTGTCTCGAGATAAGGGCCGACTTGCAAGTAAAAATCGGCGTTTTTAGGGATGGTGATCACTACAATCGAATCTGCGAACTCTTCGCTCTTTTGGATCTCTTCTAGGGCCACACAGCGCGCATGCTCTTGCCAAGAGGTGCGCTCTTGCAGATTGATGAGCAGGTGGCGCTGATGTGCATCTGAGGATTCGATCGAGCGTAAAAAACCGTAAAATTCCTCAGCCACATCAGCATTTTGGATGTTGGCCTGGACCGTTGGCGAGGGTAGGCGTAAACAGGTCAGGTTAAATTCAGAATTGGCGATCGTGTAGAGGACTGAAAGCAAGTTGCCTTGCGTCAGTGGATTAAATCCCGACAGCGTTTGTTCGTCCCGGAACACTTGCACAACCTTTTTCATAGGGCCACTCGGAAAGCGTTTTAGCTCGTGGCGAATGCTTTCATCATCATCTAAGAGTGAATTCCACAGGGATTGCGGACTTTTCATGGGTGTGGCGATCTCAGTCTCTACATCGGAGCTACCGCGGTCGATCAGCTGCCGAATAAAGGCGATCATCTCTTCTCTAGAGCTGACCCTAAGAAAGAAGGATGTGCAAAGCGCATGCGCGAGGTGGATGAGACATCTTGAGAATTTGTCGGCATGCTCGGGCGGTTTTGAGATGAACTTTTGGTATTCCTTAGAAGCGAGCGCTTGGCGCAGGTAGAAGTGGAAGTCGGCGTAGTAATCCATGCAGCACTTTCCTGTCGTACTGAGGAGCAGATTGCGCTGATTAGCCGCTAGCATGAGAGCCATCAGCGACTTATTGAGCGCGCTGACAAATGGCACAGACTTATGTTTGAGCGCTCCAGCATAGTACTCCTCGATATAAGGAGAGACGAGGTGCAAGACCTCTTTAGCGGAATGGTGAAGGTCGCGATCTTGGATCGCTTGGATGCGCAGGAAGAGATCCTCGCCTGTGGGATCGCCCACAAGCTCTTCGAGGTTAGACACCAGGCCTAAATGGCGCAGCAAAGAGCGTGTGAAGAAGGGTTTACCGTCGGCTTTGCGCAAATGAAATAGTTCGTAGTTCCTATCTTGTCTCACATCCTCTAAGCTTTGCAGCCCTTGCCTTTCTGTTTCTGAGGCCCCCTCAGCGGCAGCAATCTCCTCGCCCCAGCGCTCCTCTACGTCCAAAATCTCTTCGAACTCTTGCACAATTTTCGTCAGATAAAACTGTTGAAGATCTTGATACTCTTTGAGGTCAGCAAAGCTCATCCTCTCTTGCCCATTTTGCTGAGCCAGGCGATCCAACTTTTGCACCGCTTCGCCTGCTAGTAGCATGATCGCCTGGACGCCCCGCTGCATCTCTGTCGTGCGCAAGCTCCCTTTCTCATCCTCGTAGATCGATTCTAGGTACTGGAGAATGACGCTGAAGATGTTGCGCGCCCGTTCCTGGTTGTAGGCAATCTGATCGGGCTGCCGCCAGCGCAGGATCTGCTTGCGTTCGTAGAGTTGTTGCTCTGTCAGGTCCTCGCCCCATTGTTCCTGCGGCTGCAGCGACGCTCTATCCACTTCTGCCATCCGCGAGAGATCATCGACTGCCTGGAGAATGGCAAGTTCACGCCCTTTTTTACGAATATGCATGAGGGACCCAATTTGTAATTAATTGTCTTATAGCCTTATTATTTTAATTAATTTTATTAATATCAAACTAAATAGTAATTAATTGACTCGTTGGTTTGTTTATTAATTTAAAAAGAAAATATTTTATATTTAAAATGTTTAATGTTAGATGTTTAAGTAAGAGGGGGCGCACTCTGTGCGCGAAACAATTGATTCGAAGAAAGAAACCTACGAAATGCGACAAGCCCGAACTTAGCTGAAGATTTTAACGCAAAGACGCTAAAACGCTAAGACGCAAAGATTTTTGTATTCATTTCCTCTCTGCGTCTTCGCGACTTGGCGTCTTTGCGTTAATTGATTCCCAACGAGATATGCTTATACTTTAGCATGCCTGTCAGTTAAGACTGAGATCCTCAGGGATCATCGAGAGGGTGGCGTACTTGCCGCCCATTTCGCGTAGGATCGTTTGCCAGACTTTATCGGGCGCTGTGTTGAAGATGTGGGTGGAGCTGGCGGGATGGAGAAACCAGCTGCCGCTGAGGAACTCCCGCTCGAGCTGCCCAGCGCCCCAGCCGCAGTAGCCAAAGCAGAGGCGAACAGCTGAGCCTTCGGCGTTGAGCAGCGTTTCTTGTAGGAATTGGAGATCGCCGCCCAGGAAGACCCCTTCGCAGAGCTTGAGGGTTTGGTCGGGGATTTTGTCAGAGGAGTGGAGCAGCATCATCTGGTTGGGCTGAATGGGGCCACCCGCGCGAATCTGGACGTTGGGGTTGTTGAATTCTTTGACGTTCAAAAACTCTTCGGGCAGCTCCATTTCGAGAGCTTTGTTGATGATCAGGCCAAAGGAGCCAGCTGCGCTGTGTTCACAGAGGATCACGACGCTGCGGAAGTAGATGCCGGCCTCAAAGTCGGGGCTGGCGATGAGGAAGGCGCCTTTGGTCAGATGGGAATAGGGAGGTGTTTCCATGTGTACCTAGTCGCTCGTCGCATCGATGAGTTGTTCGTTGTACAGCTTTAAGTTGTCGGAGAGCCCGTCTGCTTGCCTGAGCAATTCAGAAAAATCTTTGCGGAAGAGGGGATCGCTTAAGATCTCTTGGTGTTGCTCTGTTTCTTGAGCGCGCTCGATCATCATCGAGAGGCGCGCCATCGCCGTGTTGATCTCATCGACTTCTTTCTCAAAGTAGGCGCGGAAGTTGCGTGGCGTGTCGAGGGAGTTGAGCGTCGTGATGCGCTGAGAGCGCAGCCGCTGCCACTTCTTGTTGGTTTGGAAGAGCAGTCCGTAGTTGTTGATGTCGTTCATGAGGGTGTTGACCTTCGTCATGAGGGAGGTGACGCGCATGTAGAGGTCGTCGCCGCTGATGATCTTACCAAGCGTGCCTTTGCCATCCGCGACATTTTGCGAAATCTGATTGAAGGTCTGCGATGCCTGTTTGAAGTTGTTCATCATGATGGAGGCATTTTCAAAAGTTTTGCCATCTCGGAGCTGCGCGATGACATCTTGCACATCCTGGAAGGTGTTTGTGAAGTTTTGCAGAGCGAGTTTCATGTCGCCTGGCACCTGTAGATCGTTGATCGAATGCACAGCGATCTCAACCTCGTTCATCGCGCCGCCAAAAGAGCGGATTGAGTTGGAGAGATTCTCATCATTGTCCTGAAACCAAGCTGTGAAGGTCTTAAAGCCGTTTTCAATCTCATCACCCACAGCTTTGAGCTCGTGGAAGGCCAGTTCCAGCGGATCGACCGAAGTGGCGTAGATAGGTCCCATTCCGAGGAGTTTAGGCTGGACCCCTGCTGTAGCTGGCTTGGGGATGATCGCAACCGATTTTTCGCCGAGTAGACCTGAGGTTTGGATTGTGATTTCATCTGAGTTATAGACTTTGACGCTCGAGTCGACTTTCAGAGTGAGCTGGTAGTAGTAGAGACGCCCTAGTTCATCTGTGACAGGCTTGCCGCGGGCATCGGGGATGACTTGAATGGAGGTAACCTCTCCCACAGGTTTGCCGGCGAGCATGACGCGCGTGCCGACGTTGATCTTATTGATATCGGAAAAACGCACCACGAGGGTCTCTTCTCCATCGCCTACAGAGGGCTTAAGGAATAGCACCAGCCAGATCACAAGCGCAGAGGCCGCGATCACAAAAATGCCGATGAGAAGGTTTTTCGTCTGTTCACCCATGGCGGTTTTTCTCCTTGAGCTTTCTGGGGTCTTGGGAGATGGAATTGTATAAAAATGTAATCAGTGGATCATCGATCTGCAGGAAGTGTTCAGGATCGGCGATGTGCGCAATCTTGCCATCGCGGATCAGCGCTAGGCGATCCCCGACATAGAGCGCTGAAAACATATCGTGCGTGACGACGATGCTGGTCGCTTTGAGCTCTTTTTTCGTTTTGACGATTAGCTCGTTAATCTGCATGGCGATGATCGGATCTAATCCTGTTGTAGGCTCATCGTAGAGGACAATCGATGGGCGGTAGACGATCATGCGCGCCAGTGCCGCGCGTTTGCGCATGCCTCCAGAGAGATCGGAGGGCATTTTATTTTCGGTGCCCTGCAGTCCGACCATTTCGAGCGCATGGGTCACCCGATCAGCGATCTCAGCTTTACTGAGGCGATTGCCGCTTTGTGGATCTTTGTGCTCATGCAGATAGAATGCGACATTTTCTTCCACTGTCATCGAATCAAAGAGTGCGCTGCCTTGGAAGAGCATCCCCATGTGCTTGATCGATTTGAGCAGTTCGACCCCTTTAAGCTCAGTGATCGGCACGCCCGAGACATCAATCGTGCCCTCGTCAGGTTTGAGCAAGCCGATGATGTGCTTGAGCAAAACGCTTTTTCCGATACCCGAAGGACCCAGAATCACAAGCGTCTCGCCATCGCTCACATCGAGGTTCAGGCCTGCCATCACTTGGAGCTTGCCAAATCGCTTCCATAAATTGCGAATTTTGATCATGAGTCTCCCTCGTACATCTCGGCGTGGATGATATTGAGAGCGACGGTTAAAAAGAAGTTCGAAAGCAAGATTACGCAGTAGGTGATCACCACGCTGCTCGTGGTAGAACGCCCCACACCGGCAGCACCGCCGCTAGTGCGCATCCCCTTAAAGCAAGCAATCGTGAGGATCTGCACCCCAAAGACAAACCCCTTGATCACCCCCGTCATGAAGTCGAAGTGGGTGATATGCGTCGGCATCGGGTCGAAATAGGTCGAGGGCGCCATCCCGAAGTAGTAGACCGCGATCAAATAGCCCCCGTAGATCCCCAAAACAATGCTAAACACTGTCAGCAGCGGCATCATGAAGATCCCTGCGATGAAACGCGGCGCAATCAAATAGCGATTCGGATTGACGGCCATCGTCTGGAGTGCATCGATCTGTTCAGTGACGCGCATCGTGCCAAGTTCAGCGCACATCGCCGCTCCGACCCGACCTGTCACCATGAAAGCTGTCAATACAGGCCCCAGCTCTGTCATCATCGCTTTGCCGACCATCAGGCCAGTGACCGAAGCCAGACCTTTGTCGGCCAGCTGATAGAACGATTGCGCTGCCAGCACCATCCCCGTCGAGAAGCCTGTGATGGCCACCACAGGCAGCGATGCCACGCCGATGTCGTACAGTTGCTGCATGATCAGGCGCACAGCCGGAGGCCTGCGCAAAGTTGCACTAAAAACGTTGAAAATGAGTGTGATGTACTCTCCCACCGCCAGGACAATTGCCATCTGACGCAAGCATTTTTTCCAAAGAGTAAGATGGTTCGTTTGAGCTTCCATGCCGAGGGGATTTTTCAAATTTTTACTTTATGAGCGCATTCTAAAGGATAGAGTATTTGGGGTCAAACGATGAGACGGAGACCGCTCACAAAATAATTGTATAAAAAATCCTGCAAACTGTAGACCACCCCCCTTTTCATTAAAAAACTTTGGGGGAGAGATGACTACAATAGAACCTTGGCGGTGCCCAGCTAGCGACTTTGCTGCCATGGCCGTTGCTCATTGGGAAGATAATCACGTTAGAACTGAAACGTGTTCTAAGCCATTTACGAAAGGTCGAAGGATTGAGATCCTCTTATTACCAGGAGACCCTATTGATCAAACTGTCCAGGGTAACACCCATGATGTTCGCGTGATGGCTAGAAGCTTGTTTGATCGTATTTTGAGGCTTTGTAATTTGGAATTAACTCTGCTGCAAAGGTTCAAATATGTATACGTTTCAGAGCATAGCTTTGCCATCGTTCCTGGGAACAATTGCAGCATGCATTTCAAGAGGACGGTGAAAGCTAATCCTGTGAGAGTTCCTGATCCATTTCCTGTGCCTGTTGTCCCTGCTGATCTCACGCTTGCAGATGTCGTAGTTCAAGCAAATGCAGACGCCGAGGGAGCTCAGCAAGATTTGCTTGTTGCGCCTGAATCCGCAATCGCTGCGCCACCAGGAGAAGTGGCAGCGCCCGCGGTCTCTAAATCCATTAGCGAAGCGTCCGAGGCTTCTGCGCAGTCAGTGGTAGTTGCGTTGCCGCCAGCAGCGGCACCTGAAGGAACGCTAGCAGCAACCCAGTTGCAAACGGCTCCTCCACTAGTTGCAAATGCTGCTCTGCCTACGCCTGCGCCTATGTCATCTGCTCCAGCTCAGGCAGCGCCAAGGGCGTCTAAGGGGTGGATTGCCAGTTTGTTGGGGTGTATCGGAGGGTTCTTTTCTTTCCTTTACAAATGCTTTTGTTGCCAGTCGATCGCATGAGAATGCGTTGTTGATTTGAGAGAGGGAAAAAGAGACCTGCTCCTGCGCCATCTGCGCGTGAGCAGGTCCGTTCAGATTTTAAGCTCCGCCAGAGGCTTTAGCTTGCGCGAGGCGCGAAATCGCGTCTTGGGTTCTTTGCACTTCGCTAGCACAGGTAGAACGCAATCCGTCAGTTTCACGTGTCAAGCGCTCGGCTAGACTGCGCTTGAATTGGGCTTCAGAGCGGGGCCCTTGGCAAGCGAGTTGCGCTGGGCCTGTCATGTTAGTCATGAAAGTTCCACTGGCTTTGCAAGCACCGCTCAAGAATTCGCGATCTTGAACTCGACCTGAGAGCCATCCCATCGATTGGGTGACATAGTCAAAGAGACCAGCGTTCGCCGTCAAGCGCGGGTCCATAGCGGGTGCCGCAGCTGCTGCGCCAGGTGTGTTTGGGATCATGGCGCCGAGTAGGCTTAAGCTTAAGCTCGCCACGGAGATCCATGCGACGCTGCGCGATTCCCACTTCATCCACCATTGCTCGTCTTGCATGAGCTCTTTCATCGCGAGCAGGTCGTCGTGCAAACGCTGCAGTGCTGGATTGTCGAACCCCATCATCAAGCGATTAGAGCGGAAGAGGAGCTCAACGATGCGTTGGTAGATAGGTCCTCGCACTGGATCGGTCGCTGGACCTTGGCCTACTTGGCCGGTTTGGTTGGGTGGTGGAATTTGGCTAGGCATAGTTCACCTTTTGTTTTGTTTTTTTTAACCTTGTACGACGATTTGGTGGGTTTGCATCAGGGTGCGCGCGGCCCGTTTCACAGCTGCTTGGGTCGATTTTCCCTGCATGATCCAGCCCTCCAACCATCTTGTCATCGTGTCGAGCTCAATTTGCTCGAATCGTAAATTGCTTCTAATTTCATTGAGTTCTGCTTCGGTCCAAAGCGCGTATGAGTCTGCGAGCCCTTTGCCAGTGCTCGAGACGCCTTGGAAGAAAGAAAGTGTTGCTTGCAGAACGACGAGCGATTGACCCACGAGCTCTCCAGCATGCGTCGCAAAGGCGCCAATTCCACCGGCCAGCCCGAGCATACCGCTCACGATACCTACAGCTGTGGCAAAATTGGAGGCGAGGCGCTGGCGTCTTTCATCATCCTCTTTTTCCATGAGGCTGGTGGCAGAGTTCCATATCCCAGCTTCAGACATAATGAAGTTAGCGAGTGCGAGCATTCCAGAGCCGATCATCGCTCCGGCGATCACGAGTGAGCCCCCAGCGCTGATCAGCGAGAAGCCCATCACGAGCGAGAAGGCGGAGAGCAGTGCGGTAGCGGCTTTTTTGAGCAGCGACCAGAAGTTGCTCGATTGCGCGCGCTGTGAGGATTCTTTGAGCTTTTGCAGCTGCTCTTCGGTTAAGGTTCTAATTTCCACGTTGCTCTGCTCTAAGCGCACCGACATGGTTTCGAGGAAGCTATCGTTTGTTTTTTTCATGCGCTGCATCAGGTTGAGAAAGCGCCATTCGGTTGCCGTGGCTGAAGAGGGTGGGGGGATGCGCGGGCGGTCGAATGAAGTCGAGGAGGAAACGCCATCCGTCACGGGACCTTGGGCTACGATCGAGTCAAGACGCAGCTCTGGCACAGGTTGGACCGGAGCCGTCTCGACAAGCTGGTCCTTCGGCACTTGCCTAGCGCTTGGGATGAGATGATTTTGTACACGTGTTGACATAAGCCCTATCAAGCCGTCGTAAAGTGGATCATTTTTAACACAGCGATCTTTTGCTTTAAATCTTTTTCTTGCTCAGTCAACAGCCCTTCAGCTGCGATGAGCGCTTTACACGCCTCTTCGATCTCGCCTTGCGAGAGCAGACATTCAGCAGCGTGGTAGTGGGGCCAGGGGTCGTTTTCATGCAAAAGCGCGGCCATGCTCCATGCATTCAGCGCAGCCGCGTAGTCTTTGTGCATCTGCTTGGAAGCTGCAAGGCCTTGCCAGTAGCGCGTGGAGAAGGTGTCAGAGTAGATCAAGTGGGTGAAGAGCTGCGCAGAGCTAACGAAATCCCCTTGCTCATAGAGGTGATAAGCTGTGGTGTAGAGCTCCTCCTGCTCCTCGATCGGCAGCGGCTTTATCTGCTCGCCGGGGATGTTTAAGAGCTTAGCTACTGTGTCTACGAAATTGCTGGCAGACAATGGAGCTTAACCTCCTCCTCTCATCCTACCTAAAATATTCTCAATATGGCGTCGGTTCATGTTCATCACTTCCGTGCCATTTTCAGTGAGCTGTTTGGTGCTGTCGAAATTCATGCCCACTCTAGAAGCGAGTTCGCTGATGCGGTTAGCCAGCAACTTTGCTTCTGAATCAAGAGTCGTGAGCGTGGCGTCGATATCGTCGACGCTTGCCCAAACGTAGTGGTTGTCGCTGTGGCCAAAGATGCGGGGATTGTGCGCATGCAGCTGGTCAATGATCGCGCGCATCTCATCATCTTCACTGAAGTCAGCCTTTTTAGCGGCCTTAGCGTTTGTGAGCGCTTGGAGAAGTCTTGAGAGGGCTTCGTTGGTGGCGTGCGTTTGCTCAAGCTGATCGAGAAGCCCCCGATTTTTCACCTCGTAATAATCGAATGCAGCTGTGTGCGCATTGAGCATTTCAAGGGCCACGTTATAACCACAATTTCCTGCGACTGGCATTAATTCTTCCCCCTTATGTTTTCAAGAATCTCAGACATAGAACTGATTCCTTCACCTTTAGACTAACATAGGGGGGTCGATCTTTACAAAGTTAAAATAATTCGTAAACAGTTTTTGAAAGCAGCAGGGAGGTGCTTTCTCGAGAGAAAACCACCTTGTGTTCTGTTCGATGAATTCTTTAGTATTAGTAACTATGTGTCCATTTAAGGCTGAATTTGCCTTCTTGCTCCTCTTGCGACTCAGCTTGGAAGAGGATCCCTTTGGCGAGCTCTACTTCGACAATCACTTGGCTGCTAGTCGAGCTCTGAGAGAGGGTGACCATCACCCCTTTGGTCAGGTATTTGCCGATCTGCACGGCGAGCTGATCAGAGCCGGGTTTAGCGGCGACAATGGTGAGGCGATCGACACCGAGGCTTTTGCGGATGGCTGTGAGCACATCGGGGCCTGCACCATTTGAGAGCGACATGAGCGCTTGGGCGAGTTGCAGGGCTTCTGGGTGGGAGATGTCAGAGATAGGCTTATTGAATAAGATGTAAGCGAGGATAGCGCTGGTCGACATTTGCGGGTTGGATTGAAAGGTGAGGATGGGATTTTTTAAAGGGCCGCGCAAGTAGGCGCTCACAACCATGTCTTGGAGTGCCAACGATCCGCTGAGGCTGATGATGGCAGAGGGTGTAGGTTTGTCGTGGAAGGTGATCTGTCCTTCGCTGAGTTTGAATGTTTTGCCTATGAAGTCGTATTCCCCTTTGATCAGGTGGAGCTCTCCACTTGCGACGATGTTCATATTGGTGCCAGTGACATGCACCGACCCTTCCCATTCTGAGTTGACCCCTTTGCCGGTGACAAAGACGTGATCATCGGCGGTCAGTTCTACATCGATGTGAAAGGGAAATATCCGTTTGAGCTCAAATGTTTTGGAGTTAAGCGCGCGGGTTTGATGCACAACCTCTACAGGAAGTACGGGCGTTTCGACGGGCAATTCATCTCGGATGGTGATCTCAGAGCGGGAGACGAGCAGGTTGCCCATGGCAGTGCAGCTTTGCGTGTTGCCGATGAAATACATAGGGCCAGTCAAGGCGCAGTCGATCATATCGTTGTGCAGTGCTTCAAGATTGTGCAGTTCAGCATCGAAGCTGTAGGGAAAATGTTCCTGGGGTTTGAGCGCGATAGAGCCAGTCACGGAGCAGTCGCCGCCGCGGTCTCCACTGGCACTGGATTGGATCAGTTTAAGCGTGGTGCCGTCAGCGATTAACTGTGCGTTGATTCCGCTCAGAGCTGTGCCAGTGAGGTAGTTTTCATAAGTTCCATGGAGCCAATCAAGATGTCCTTGCAAACAGGGCGTGCTCAGCGTGCTTGAGAGGAAAAGGCGAGTTGAAAGCAGACCTGTAGCGCTGTGGAAGCCTAGATTGACGAAATCGAAAAGATCTTCCAGTTTCCCTTCCACAATCAGCTCAGCGGCAAGTGGTGCAGCTTGCCTTGGGATCAGCCGAAAAGGATAAAGCGTGTAGTCGACTGGTAAGGAAGCGGACAGATCGAGAAATTGCGCATCGGAGGCGTTTAAGAGGGAGTGGATTTGGAGGTGGCTATCCTCTAAGTGGGCTTGCATGGTGCCGCGCGTACGGAGTGGAATTCGCTTGCCAAAGTGGGTGATATTGGCTTCTTCGAGTGCGACTTGCAGCGTGCCTTGAATATGAGTTGTATCGGCGCTGACAAAAGCCTTGGCAGAGGCCTGCCCTGCCAGAGCAAAACGGGGGTGGACGAGATTGAATAGGTCGATCGGAAAATGGTTGAGCTCCAATTCGCCGCTTGAGCGCTGCGGGCTTAGGAGGCCTGTGGCAAACAGCCGCCCTTGTCCAACCTCGATCTCAAGTGGAGAGAGCGCTGTGAAGGCATCAGCGTATTCCCAAACGAAGGGGCGTTTGAGCAGGAAAGGGTGGTCAAGCAAGCTGCCGCTTAACTTGGTGAGTTCAAGGGTCATCAGCTCAGGCTCTTTTCTAAACGAGCCCTCTAGATCGCATTGCAAAGGGCTGTCCATGGTTCCATCGGCGTGGAAAAAAAAGGGCCAGATCCCCTCACTGTCGGAACTGGAGCTAAAGGTCAGTGCATCGATAGCGATACGCGGAGTGAAGAGCTTTTCAGCGAGCAGGTGCACGCGTCCGGTGGGTTCATTGTAGAGATCGTCGAACTCTGCGCTGGCCGTGAGCGTTTGCACGACATTATCTTGGAAGAGCAAGTTCTCTGAGACGATATGCAAGCGCAGTTGTTGCTCTTGATTAGGTGCACGTAAACGGCATGTGATGCCGAGATTGCCGGTTAATTCGATCGTATCGAACTGAGGAATGAAGTAGTGCAGAGATGGAGCAAAATAGCTGAGGTGTTGGAATTGGGCGTACAGATCGCCTTCAAACAACATGGTGTGCTCGTGCCAGCGCAGATCTCCCGACGCGAGCAACGTTTCTCCCTCGACTGAAAAATTTTGGATGGAGAGCAGTTCGTGCGGCTGCCATATAAAATCCCACGCGCTCTTGAAGGGGAGCATTTCGAGCTCAGCACTTAATTGCATCGCACCGCTCCACTGCTGCTGTTCTAATAGGGCGCTAACATGAGCCTGCAGCCTTGCAAAGTTGAGGTGTTCCATTTCGAATAGATCCGATGCGATCTCTCCGCTCAACATGTGGTTTTGGTAATGAAAATGAGCATGGAGCGATCCTTGCAGGCGTTCATCGCTGAGCAAAGAGAGATTCGGAAGGGTGAGTTCTACATCCCCCTCGCTCTCTTCTACATCTTGGAAAATGTCACCTTTGCCGCTCAATTCGAGGATATCGCTGAGCAGGATGAGCTTTTTGATACCGAGGGCTTGCAAGTTTTTGATCAAGAACAAACAATCGAGGTTCCAGGGGCGGTCTAAGGCAGGTGCCGAGTCGATTTGAAGCTGCTTCAAATGCGCTTTGAGAGATCCTTGCACTTGGCTTGGAGCGGGGGTGTCGTAGAAGAGGGCTATCCAGCTTTTCCACTCTCCATGGAGGGAAATATCGAAATCGCCATGGCTGTCAAAGGGAAGTGAGACGAGCGGGCGGAAAGGGGTTAAACTATCTAAATACCCTTTGATAGAGCTAGCGATCTCATTTTTCGCGCGGTTGCCTTGAAGTTGAAAGGCCAGATAATTTTGCGGCACGCCGGCAGGTTCGAATTTGACATTGAAGCGAAAAAGGGCCTTATCCTTGCTGAGTTTGCCGTTAGCATCGACAGTGAAAGTGGCATTGTTGCTCGAAGCAGTATTGTGGAGCTGCAATTTTTGAATGTGCATCCTATTAAAGACGAAATGGAAGGGGAGGTGCAGGTGTTCTAAGCCCTCGCGCAATTTTGTTTTGCCTTCCTCGCTGATAAAAACTTCAGGCGACTGGGGAAATGCAAAGGTGAAATCGGCTTCTTGGATGTTGGAATAGGTGAAAGCGACGGTTTTGCGGAGTAGTGGAATGAGCGCTAGGCGCATTTTAACGTTTTTAAGCGTCAGCACATTGCCATCATTCCAGCGAAATTCAATCTCATCGATGGCCCAGCTGAAGGGCAGTCGTCCTTGCAGATTTTCGATTTTAACCGCGACGCCTTCCTCCTTAAATGCTTGAGACAACTTGACTGTCAGCGTCTCCTTGGTCCATTTTGTTTGCAAAATGGCGAACATAAGCGAGAGCAAAATGGGGATCAGCAAACAGAAGATGAATAGAGATCGAAATGTGAGCTTAACAAATCGCATGTGATTAAAAACTCTGGCCAATACTTACTAAGAACTTATATACAGGATCGATCCCTTTTCGGCGATCTAAAGGAAATGCGAGATCGACTCTAAACGGTCCGATGAAGGAAAAGTAGCGAAAGCCGAGACCGACGGATTTAAACCACTTACCATGGATCGTGGGGTATTGCGTGCGATAGATAGCCCCCATGTCGAAAAAGGGCACGAGCCCGATGGTCTTTGATACGCGAAAACGGGTCTCGAGTGTGATGTAAATGGCGGAGCGCCCGCCAATGGGTTTATGGTGCTCAAGTGGACTGACGGTGCGATAGCGATAGCCGCGCAACTCCTCTTCAGAGCCCCCCAAAAAGCGCTTGGAAAGGGGCACGGGATGCAGTCCATCGCTCCAAAGAATGCCCAGAGTGATTTTTTGTGCGAAGACGATGCGTGCATTGCGCGTGAGAGGGTGATAAGTGCTCTCCGTAATCTCTTGAACAAGATAGGCGTCTTTCCAATCTGTGACATTCAAAGTCGGTGTGGTGGTGAATTCGAGCGTTGCGCCGCGCGTGGGATTAAGCAGATCGTTGGCAGAACTCCAGCGAAAGTAGATGGGAAATTCCAGCAGCCAATAATTGCCATTCTGCTCGCTTGCTGTAACGTAGAGGCGCTCTTCGCGCATGCCCATCGCTGCGCGCATGCGTAGCCCAAAGCGGCGGTCAAGCCGCTCTAAAAGGCTGTAAGAGCGCATCGAATAAGCGAAGAGCGCCTCATGCATCGCTTGCCCTTGCAAAATGAGATCTTGATTGATGCGCATGAAATCTGGGTGGGTGTAGCTCGCAAGTCCAGTTTGCGAGATGCGCGTGACGTCGCCTTGAAAGCTAAAATGCCTTCCCATGCCAGCTACATTGCGATTCTCCCAGCCAAAGGTGATACCTGGTCCGAAAACGGTCTGGTAGCTCACGCCGGCATTGATGCTGCGGTGCCTGGTTTCACTCAATTCAATGCGCATCGGGAGCTCGCCACTCGAGTCGATCGTGTTTTCGTGGCTAATGAGCACAGAGTTGAACAGTTGCGTGCCTATCAGCGTGTTCTGGGTTTCATCCACGAGGCGGCTGTCGTAGCTTTCACCGGTTTGCCACCCGAAGCTTTTTTCGATGAATTCAGGCTTTACAGATTTGAGACCGACAATTTCAGATGGGCCAAAGCGCGCTTTAGCTCCAGTGGCGACCTCGACACTGACGCGCATTTCTTTGGTTTGCGCGTCAAGCACGTACTTGCGCTCTTTAATTTCAGCTAGTGGAAAACCACATTCTGAAAGACGCCTTAAGATTTGCAGTTCAGCGTTCAATACGTTTTGCGTGATGGCTGGCTTGCCCAGCTTGATGCCAATAGATTCGAGGTCGAGATGGCAGCAAGTCAGCTCTTTCTCTGGACAGTCGAGCTTGATCTCATAGCTCGTCAAGCGATAGCGTGGACCGGGATTGATCAGCACGATCACTTGCATCCTTCCTAAAACTTCTTGAATAGAGATATCGATTTTCCCTTCGTAGTAGCCGTGCGAATGCAACACTTTGAGCATTTCAGGAATGTCGGATTCTGCGCGGAAGCGCAGCGCGTTGATGGAGGCAGGTGGACGTTTTTTCAGCGTTGTCAGTTGCGAGGCGGATTGGAGCGCTTTGAGCACTTTTGAGTCTTCAAGCCCCTCGTATTCCACTTGATAGGGAATGCCTTTCCCATGAATTGCTAAAGGGCAGAGACTAAAAATAAAAGCTAAAATTGAGGGGCGCCATTGCATATTGCCCAGAAAGGGTACAGTGCGCTTTTTTCCCTTGCAACTTTAAAGTTTTTCTCCAAAATCAAAGCTTCTGAATTTTTTCAGGTACGAGCACGATTTCACAGAGGATTATGCATATGCTGGATCGCCCGATCACTCAGGCTCTTTTCGAAGTGGGATCACAGATGATGCCAGGAGGTGTTAATTCACCTGTGCGCGCATTCAAAGCATTGGCGATGATACCGCTGATTGTCGAGCGGGGAGAAGCCGATTTGATCTGGGATGTGGATGGGCATCGCTATATCGATTTTTGCGGAAGTTGGGGAGCTCTGATTTTAGGGCACAGTCCGCCAGCTGTGGCTGCGCGACTACTGCATCAAATAACTCAAGGAACCTCATTTGGCATTGCGACCCGCTTTGAAAATGAGTTTGCTGCGCGTATTCTAGAGCATTTTCCCTCGATGGATAAGCTACGCTTCGTCTCTTCTGGGACTGAGGCGACGATGACTGCGGTTCGCCTTGCGCGCGGCTTTACTGGACATAGCACCATCGTCAAATTCGACGGTCATTACCACGGCCACACCGACTCGTTATTGATTGCGGCAGGATCTGGCGTGACCGATTTGCCAAAAGCGACCTCAAAAGGGATTCCAGAGGCTTTCTTTAAGCACACGGTTTCTTTGCCGTTTAACGATCTTGAAACTTGCCGCCATTTCTTACGTATGTGCGATGACCTCGCAGGAGTTATGCTCGAGCCTGTTACTGGCAATATGGGTGTCATTGCGGCCAAACGGGAATTTCTGGAAATGCTCCGAGAAGAGACGGCCAAGAAAGGTGCGCTCTTGATCATCGATGAAGTGATCACGGGTTATCGCCTCACGCTAGGTGGTGTACAAACTCTCTACGGGGTTGATCCCGATCTCACGTGTCTTGGCAAGATCATCGGTGGTGGGCTTCCTGCGGCCGCTTTTGGAGGCAAAAGGGCCATCATGGATTGCCTTGCACCGATGGGTCCGGTGTATCAAGCGGGTACGCTTTCAGGCAATCCCCTCGCTATGTGCGCCGGCTTAGAGACGATCTTGCAGCTCGAAGCGCCCCAGTTCTACCAAAACTTAGCTGAAAAGAGTGAGCAGTTCTTGGCTCCCATTCGGAGGGAGATCGCCAAGCGCGCTATTCCCGCCGTCTTGCAGAGCTCAGGTTCGATGTTCACCCTCTTTTTCGGTCCAAAGAAGGTGGAGAGCCGCGCTGATCTAGCGCATCTAGATGAAGATCGCTTTCGCCAATTCTTCCAGTACTTGTTTCATCGCGGTATCTATTTATCCCCCCATGCATACGAAGCCCATTTTATCTCAGCGGCTCACACACCGGAACACCTGGCTTATGCCCAAGAGGTGATCCTCGATTTTTTAAGCATTTGAAAAGTAATTGCGAAAGACCTGGTCCACTTTAACCTCTAAGGGTGCCGGCTCTTGCATGAGGGTGTGCCCCTTAGGATCGATGAAGACAACCTCTTTGCCCTGCATTTGAAAGGTGCCTTCGGTTAAGAGGGGATGCTCTAAATCTTCACGTGTCAGAGTGTGGTCGGCAAAGTGGGTGCCTAAGAAAGTGAGGATGGTCGCAATCTGCGAGGCTGTGCCACGCACGCGTAGCGGTATGGGCACGAACTCCTCATCTGCCGAAGAGAGGCGGACAGTGAGTCGATAGGTATCCCCAGACACCGCAACGATCTTAAGAATTTCGCAATTCTTTTGAACTGGAATAGTTACTGGTTTTATTATTTCCATTAATTACAAAACTTCCGCTCTTTAACTTAATTATAATAAAAACGTGTATTATTAAAAATTACTTTAATTTATCCATTTAATTGCGTGTGGGTTAGCTGTTTGCATTCAAAAGCACACGAACCTATCCAACTAAATCTAATTTCGAGATCTTTGAGTGCTTTTGGCATCTTTTTGACAGCTCAGGCCTCGGAAAGATGCCAAAAGCACACGAACCTATCCAACTAAATCTAATTTCGAGATCTTTGAGTGCTTTTGGCATCTTTTTGACAGCTCAGGCCTCGGAAAGATGCTCTTCCAGATATTCCCTTCGCCCTGTCGCTGCAAAAATCTGCTCAAAATCACCTCAAACCCCCTCGAA
>Ga0247727_10008790_pt1 | contig 18599 bp, 16 predicted proteins | sample WisWelCaveWW1625_FD_202498 | JGI IMG/M metagenome (GOLD analysis project Ga0247727, IMG submission 202498) | Biofilm microbial communities from Wishing Well Cave, Virginia, United States - WW16-25 | ecosystem: Environmental > Aquatic > Deep subsurface > Groundwater > Cave microbial mat | place... | reverse complement strand
GCGTTCACCGATCACTATTATGCAAGGCAACCTCGAAGGGATGATAGATGGAGTCTATTCTGCTGATGTTGAAAAATTGAAGTCGCTTTATGACGAAACGCAAATCCTTTCGCGGCTGGTGGATGATTTGCGGACGCTGGCTCTAGCGGAAAGCGGCGCGTTGCAATTGAAGCGCGAATCAACGGATTTAAGTCTGCTGATTCGCGATGTTGTCTCGGCTTTTGAGTCTCAGGCGAAAGAGAAGGATATCAAAGTTGAACTATTGATTGAGAGTGTCGATGATGTGGAAGTTGACCCGCAACGTATGCGCGAAGTGCTCACCAATTTGTTGAGCAATGCGTTGCGCTACACACTAGGCGGAGGGGAGATAAAGGTTGGGGTGACAGAATCAGGTTCAGGCGAAGAAAGAAGCGTGCTGGTTTATATCCACGATAGTGGACCGGGGATCGAATCCGCTGATTTGAGTCGCATCTTCGATCGATTCTATAAATCCAGTGATTCAGGGGGAATGGGGTTAGGGTTATCCATCGCAAAATACTTAATTGAAGCGCATGGCGGGAAAATTTGGGCGGAGAGCGAAGTGGGGAACGGCACGAAGATTTCATTCACGTTACCGGAATAATCTCTGGTAAAATATGCGCCTGTGTTCGGCCCGCATGTGCCCTTTCGCGCAACCTCTCTATGCCTGTCTGAATGCAAAACATATCAAGGAGAAAAAGTAAGATGGTTCGAATTCGTTTACGTCGTATCGGTTTAAAGGGACAGCCCACCTATCGTGTCGTCGCCGCGGACAAAGAGTCCCCTCGTGATGGCCGCTTTCTTGAAATTTTGGGCTTTTACAATCCCCGAACCCACCCTGCCACAATTCATTTAAAAGAAGACCGCGTGTATGATTGGATGAAGAACGGCGCACTGCCGACTGAATCTGTCGCGCAGGTTTTCAAGAGCGCGGGTGTGTTGGATCGTTGGGAACGCTTCAAGAAGGGCGAGGCTGTTGAAACGCTCGTTGCTGAATCCACCGAAGCAGAAACCAAGCGCGCCGCATCTACCAAGACAGGAAAGTAAATTATTAAGTAGGTCACGCTTAAAGCGTGACCTACGATATGGCATTATTATGAAAGACCTTATCGAATACATCGCCAAGTCGTTAGTGGATCATCCCGATGATGTGCAGGTGCGCGAGTCGGGAAGCGGTTCGCGCGTGCGCATCGAGTTGAGCGTCTCGAAAGATGATATGGGTCGCGTCATCGGGAAAGGCGGCAAAGTTGCCAACTCCATCCGCACGTTGTTACGAGTGGCGGCGGAGCGGGAAGGCAAACAAGCCACGCTCGATGTAATTGAGCCGCAATAATGGCTGATGCTAACGCAAAAAACACAGGCTCGCCATCCGGCGAGCCTCTTTATTTGAGCGTTGGTTTTTTACGACGCCCGCATGGGGTGCAGGGCGAAATCATCATGGATATTCACACTGATTTCCCTGAGCGCATGAAAAGCGGCAGAAAACTTTTTGTCGGCGAAGAGCATCAACCGATGACCCTTACCAGCGTACGCCCTCATCAATCTGGATTGATCGTAAAATTCAATGGCGTTGAAACGCCAGAAGACGCGGGAAAGTTTCGCAATCAATGGGTCTTTATCAAAGCGAAAGACGCGCCGCCTCTGCCTGCTGGTCAAATGTATCAATACGAACTCATTGGATTTAAAGTTGTGGACGAGAATGACAATCTGCTTGGTGAGTTGACTGAAATCATTGAGACAGGTGCGAACGACGTTTACATTGTGAAAGATGATTCGGGCAAGGAGATTCTCCTGCCCGCGATCCCCTCGGTCATTCTGGACGTGGAGGCTGGTTCGCGTTTGATGAGGGTTCACTTGCTTGAAGGTCTATAACGGTGGTTGAGTAGCCCTGAGCGGTTGTTGCGAAGGGCGTATCGAAACCACCGAGTTTGAATCAAACTTCATATTTTCAGGTTACTTGCTGGTTTCGATACGGCGGACGAACGCCGCCTACTCAACCAGCGGGCTATAAAATTTTATGGACGATAAAAAATATTGGATCGGCTTTAACTTAATCAAAGGCATCGGCGCGGTGCGGATGCAGGGACTGGTCGCGCACTTCGGCGATTTAGAGTCTGCATGGAAGGCGTCACCTGCTGATTTGGCGGCAGCAGGACTCGGGACGAAAGCGATCGAGCGCGTCGTCCAGGCACGCGAAAATGTGGATTTGGAAAAGGTTTGGGAGAAGATCGAAAAGCAGGGGATCAAAATCCTGACTTGGGAAGATGAGTTATATCCGCAACGATTGAAAGAAATTGACCAGCCGCCGCCTGTGTTATACATTCGCGGCGAATACCTGCCAGACGATTTGTTCGCGGTTGCGATTGTGGGCACGCGACGCGTTACACCATATGGAAGACAAATCACCGAAGAGTTGTCATCCTTCCTTGCCGCGAATGGGATGACAGTCATCAGCGGACTCGCGCGCGGTGTGGACGCGATAGCCCATCAAGCAGCACTGAAAGCAGGCGGACGAACGATTGCGGTGTTGGGTTCTGGTGTTGATAAAATCTATCCACCTGAACACCGCGCGTTAGCAGAGCAAATGATGGAGCGCGGCGCGCTTATCAGCGATTATGCTCCAGGCACGCCGCCCGACGCATCTAATTTTCCTCCACGTAATCGAATCATTTCAGGGTTATCGTTGGCGGTTGTTGTCGTCGAAGCAGGTGAGACAAGCGGCGCGTTGATCACTGCCGAGTTCGCCGCTGAACAGGGCCGTGAAGTGTTTGCAGTGCCTGGTAGTATACTTGCGCCTCAAAGCAAGGGAACGAATAAGTTGATCCAGAATGGCGCGCTACCTTTATTGAGTGTAACTGACTTAATGCAAGCGCTTGATCTGACTCGCGTCGGCGAGCACAAAGCCGCACGTAAGATTATGCCGACTGATGCAATCGAAGCAAAACTTCTGAGTGTACTGACGAATGAGCCGTTGCACGTGGACGAAATCCGCAATCAAGCCGAGTTGCCGATTGAGAAAGTGTCCGCGTCGCTGGCGCTGATGGAATTGAAAGGCATGGTGCGGCAAGTCGGTGGCATGAATTATGTTTCGGTGCGTGAGGCACAATCGGAATATCGGGTGGATGAGTAGATAGGGATACAGGGAAACAAGTACACACGTAGACAGGTAGACACGTTATCAAAGCCCGTTTACCTGTTTACATGTCTCCATGTATACGTGTTTACTCTCTCCCTCAAACAACCAACGGAATGAAACATCAATGACCCAACATACATATGCTGTCATCATGGCTGGAGGCGGGGGGACTCGCCTGTGGCCCCTTTCAAGAAAAGAAAAACCAAAACAATTGTTGCCATTGCTTGGAAAGGAAACACTTTTTCAAAGCACGGTCGCACGATTGAAGAGTCTCTTTCCCCCTGAAAGAATTCTTGTCGTTACTGTTGCCGAGCAGGCGCGTGAGATGCGTGAGCAGGCGCCTTCCATCCCTGTCGCGAATTATTTGATCGAGCCTGCTCCACGAGGGACTGCCTCTGTGGTAGCATTGGCGGCGTCTGTGCTTTGGAAGCGCGATCCGCAGGCAGTGATGGCAATTCAAACAGCCGATCATCACATCCGTAACAGGGATTTGTTCAACTACTTGATTAGCGCTGCCTTCGAAATCGCAGAAAAAAATTATTTGGTAACGCTGGGAATTACCCCGACCTTTCCTTCCACAGGATATGGATACATTCAACAAGGCAAACTGTTGAGCGGCGATCATAAATATCCTGTATACATCGTCAAACGATTCAAGGAAAAACCTGACGAAGCCACAGCGCAACAATTTTTGCAAAGCGGCGATCATTCATGGAACAGCGGGATGTTCGTCTGGAAAGCTGACGCGATCCTGTCTGAGATCGAAAAGCAAATGCCAGAGCTCTTCAAAGTTGTTAGCGAGATCGCTGCCGCGTGGGGCACGGCAGATCAGGACAATGTATTGCAGACGCGTTGGAAAGAATTGAAAAACCAGACGATTGATTACGGCATCATGGAAAAAGCGGAGCGGGTTGCTGTGCTTCCCGCAGGCGGACTGGGCTGGAGCGATGTCGGTTCATGGGATTCGCTTTTTGAAGTGTTATTGCCCGACGCAGACGGGAATGTTGCGGTCAATGCGCAACACCTTGAAATTGATACGCATAAAACGCTTGTATACAGCGTCAACAACCAGAGATTGATTGTGACGATTGGCTTGGATGATATTGTTGTGGTAGATTCGGGCGATGTGCTGCTGGTTTGCAAGGCAGATCAATCGCAAAAAGTGCGTGATGTGGTTGAACAGTTGAAAAAACAAAAACAGGAAAAGTATTTGTAAATAACCGTCATTGCAAGGAGCGTTCGTCGAGCTACCGCCTCCTGCTAAAGATACAAGAAGTTCAAGGACATTTTGCCACGGATTTCACCGATGACTGCACTGCAAAAAGGTCTATTTACCGCGAAGCTCGCAAAGAACGCTAAGAATTTTCAAGTTTATTCGCGTGGAAGTTCAACTTTTTCGAGAAGACTCTTAAGAATTCCTTTGTGAACTTCGTGTCCTTTGTGGTTGAAAGAGTTTTTTCAGTGGACTCACCGATTTGCACGAATTTTTATAAATCAATCAACGAAAATCCGTGTAATCTGTGGCTAAGACTTTGTTTCTTTTGTTATGGCTTTACTCGCAATGACGAACTAAAAAGGAATGTATGGAAGCTTATTGCATGAAGTGCAAGACCAAACGTGAAATGAAAGATCCCATCGCGAGTTTTAATGCGAAGGGGTCCCCAGTCACGATTGGGACATGTACAGTGTGTGGAACAAAAATGTATCGAATGGGGAAGACCGATGCGCATGAGGGGATGATTCCGCCGCCGAAGCCTGAAAAGCAGGTGAAGGTGGAGAAGCGCGATGGGAAACTTGTCATTGTTGAATCGCCTGCCAAAGCAAGAACGGTTGGACGTTTTCTCGGCAAAGGCTACACCGTCCGCGCGTCGGTGGGGCATGTGCGCGATTTGTTGAAGTCGCAACTCTCTGTGGATGTGGAAAATAATTTCACGCCAAAGTATCGCGTGCCAAATGAAAAGAAGGAAGTTGTCAAAGAGATCAAGAAGCTCGCTCAAAAAGCGGAGGAGATTTTTCTAGCGACCGATCCCGACCGCGAAGGCGAGTCCATTTCGTGGCATTTGCTCGAGTCGGCTGAAATTGACCCTGCACGCACAAAACGCGTCGTCTTTCATGAGATCACCGAGCCTGCCGTCAAGGAGGCTTTCGCGCACCCGCGTCCCATCAACATGGATTTGGTGGACGCCCAGCAGGCGCGTCGTATTTTGGACCGATTAGTTGGGTACAGCATCAGCCCGATTCTCTGGGAGAAGGTGCGCGGACGCCTGTCAGCGGGGAGGGTTCAATCGGCGGCGCTCAGGCTCATCGTCGAGAGAGAGCGTGAGATCGAGGCGTTTGTCCCGGTTGAATATTGGTCCATTCATGCGGAGCTAAAGTCCGATGGACCGAAATCCGCATTTATTGCCAAGCTGGCAAAGATTGACGAGAAGGATCCAGAATTATCGAACGAAGAAACGGTCAAACCAATCCTTGTGGATATGGAAACCGCCGCATATATGGTTACGAAAGTCAAGCGCGGCGAACGCAGGCGCAAACCATCCGCGCCGTTTACAACTTCCACCTTGCAACAAGAGGCTTCGCGCAAACTTGGGTTTACAGCCAGGCGTACGATGGCTCTCGCGCAGGGATTATATGAAGGCCAGGATGTTGGTAACGGCGGCACGACGGGTCTCATCACATACATGCGTACTGATTCGACGAATGTTTCAACAATGGCGCAGGAAGAAGCTCGTCAGTATGTGAATGGAAAATACGGTAATGACTTTTTACCCGCCCAGCCGCCGCAATATAAGACCCGTTCTGCGAACGCACAGGAAGCGCATGAAGCGATCCGCCCGACTTCGGTGATGCTCGAGCCTGAGCAAGTGAAGGATTTTCTAGAGCCTGCGATGTTCAAGTTGTATCGGTTGATATGGCAGAGGTTTGTCGCGTCACAAATGGAAGCGGCTGTGTACGACACTTTACAGGTGGAAGTGACAGGGAAAACAACCGAGCATGAATATTTGCTTCGCGCTTCCGGGTCTGCGGTCAAATTCGCGGGCTTTCTGGTTGTGTATGAAGAAGCGAAGAATGAAGATGTGAAAACCGAAGAGGATGAAGAGAATGTGAAAATCCCTGCGGGTATTGCCGAAGGGCAGAAACAGGAATTAATCCGACTCATCCCTGAACAACATTTCACACAACCGCCGCCGCGCTTCTCAGAAGCATCACTCGTGCAAGCGTTGGAAGAAGATGGCATTGGACGCCCGTCAACGTATGCGCCGACACTTTCCACGATCCAACAGCGCGGCTATGTTCTGCGCGAAGAAAAACGGCTCATCCCCACGGATATCGGAATCCAGGTCAATGATTTGATGGTGCAATACTTCTCCGATATTGTTGATTTGAAATTCACCGCGCGCATGGAAGAGGATCTCGATATGATCGCCAGCGGGCAAGCCGAATGGACTGAGGTTATCCATGAGTTTTACCATCCGTTTGCGGAGGATTTGAAAAAAGCGCAGGCGGAGATGCCTGTCACCAAAAGTGAACCCGAAAAAATCGGGCGCATTTGTCCCACCGATGGCGGCGAACTTGTGATTCGTTACGGGCGGTTCGGAAAATTTATTTCCTGCGCCAACTTCCCCACATGCCGATATACCGAACCCTGGCTGGAAAAAATCGGCGTTCTCTGCCCGAAGGATGGCGGTGAATTGGTTGAACGCAAAACACGCAAGGGGAGAACTTTTTTTGGTTGTGTGAATTACCCGACCTGCGACTTCACCTCATGGAAGAGACCGCTCAAACAGCCCTGCCCGAAATGCAACGGCTTGCTTGTCGTTGCCAATAAACGCGAAGCGCAATGCACGAATTGTCAGGAGACCTTCCTGTTGGAAGCCATTGTCCCTGAATCTGTTGAATAGGAGAAATACCATGCACTTTGCACCCCTGCCGTATCTTGACCCCGGCTCAGGCAGTTTTTTGATTCAACTCGCCATTGCCGCGTTGCTCGGGTTGGGCGTCGCCTCCCGCGCTTACTGGAGCAAGATCAAAGGTTGGTTTGGAATCAAGTCAAAGCCTCAAGAAGACGATGACGAATCAGAAAACAAATAGCGGAGGACTTGCCGCTTCTTTCCGGGACCCAAGCGGGTTCCTGTTTTCTCGCGGCGGAGTCCTCTACCGACAGGTCAACCGCGCGTACGAACATGAATACGCACAGTTGATGGTATCAGGTTTATATGAGAGGCTGGTCAAAGCCGGGTTGCTGATTTCGCATGTTGAAGTGGATCAAACTCCCGCGCAGAAAGAAGCGTTCTTTAAAATCATCCAACCCGAACGCGTGCCGTTCATCTCATATCCGTATGAATGGTCGTTTGGTCAATTGAAAGATGCCGCGCTTGCGACGTTATCCATCCAGCGGCGCGCCTTGAAAGCAGGCATGTCGTTGAAAGATGCGAGCGCGTACAACATCCAATTTGTGCGCGGCAAAGCGGCGTTGATTGATACGCTTTCGTTTGAAACATATAAAGAGGGGCAACCCTGGGTGGCGTATCGTCAATTTTGCCAGCATTTTCTTGCGCCGCTTGCATTGATGGCTTTGAAGGATGTGCGGCTTAATCAATTACTGCGCGTCTACATTGACGGCGTGCCGCTCGATCTTGCAAGTGAATTACTGCCCTGGAAGACGCGTTTGAATTTTGGCCTGTTGACTCACATTCATTTGCACGCTGGCGCGCAGAAAAAATACTCAGGGGAAGAAGTGAAATCGCGCGGCGGTTCGATGAGCAAGCAGGCGATGATCGGTTTGATTGACAGCCTTGATTCAACCATCCGCAAATTGGATTGGACTCCGCGCGGCACCGAATGGGGAAATTATTACGACATCACGAATTACTCCGACTCGGCGTTTGAACACAAAAAAGAATTGGTGGGTGAGTGGACGAAGCGCATTCAACCCGCGCTGGTTTGGGACTTGGGCGCAAACAATGGGGTATTCAGCCGCGTGGCAGGAGAGTCTGGCTCGTATGTTATATCGTTCGACATTGATCCCGCGGCGGTTGAACAAAATTATCGTCAGATGAAAAATGACAAGACGGAAAATCTTTTGCCGTTATTGCTTGATCTCACAAATCCCAGTCCCGCGATTGGATGGGCGAATCGAGAACGAGACTCTTTCGGCTCGCGCGGTCCCGCGGATATGGTCTTGGCGTTAGCTGTCATTCATCACCTTGCCATTTCAAATAATGTGCCGCTGGCTCAATTATCTGATTTTTTTGCGGAAACCAGTAAATGGCTTGTGATAGAGTTTGTCCCCAAGACTGACAGCCAGGTGAAAAAGCTGTTGGCTTCGCGTGAAGATATTTTCCCTAATTACACACGTGATGGATTCGAATCCGCGTTCAAGGAAAAGTTCAACATTCATTCCGCGGTGGATGTCCGCGATTCTGACCGGGTGTTGTATTTGTTGGAAAGCAAGCGATAAAGTTTGATATTTTCGATGGTTGTTTTGCTTGAGGGATGGTATATAATTGGATAAACCTGCGTACAAAAGGAAAATGCCATGGAAGCAGTAATCGCGATCGTCAAAAACCTACTCAATAATCCTAAAGTATCTCTTGTTTTGGGAGTCGTATTAGGTCTGCTCCTTGGTTTGATCGTGGGGTGGGGGCTGTGGCCCGTTCAATGGACGGACGGCTCGCCTGAAGTCCTTCGCGCTGATCTGCAAAGAGATTACCTGCGTATGACGATTGATTCTTACAATCGCACGGGCGATGTAAATACCGCCATGGCGCGTTGGGATGACTTGGGCGCAGCGGCTAACTCAACCTACATTGCTTTGCAAAGTGACCCGGGTTATTTGGATCTGGTAAAAATTCAGGAGTTCGGCTTGCTCGTTCAAGGTTTGAAGGGACCAATTCTGGAAACATCCCCGAGTGAGGCATCATCCGGGTTGAGGCAGATTTTTCTGTATGCGTTAATTGGTGTTGGGGTGATTTTCCTCGGTGTGGTCGGGCTTTATGTATTTCGTCTGTTCAGAAAAAGCAGTACGGTTACACCCATCATGCAAGCCGCGGAGATGAGCCGTAATGTCGAGAAAACGGATTTTCAATCACTAGGTCTGGCGCCTCCCATTACACAAACCATGACCACCTATGTTTTGGGCGACGACCTCTACGATGAATCTTTTAGTATTGATACGGGTGGCGGAGAATTTTTAGGCGAATATGGGGTTGGTGTTTCTGAAACTGTCGGTGTGGGCGAGCCGAAGAAAGTCACTGCGCTCGAGATCTGGCTTTTCGATAAGAACGATATCAAGACCGCAACCAAGGTGTTGATGTCTGAACATGCGTACAACGATCCAAACACGCGGGCGCGGCTTGAACCGAAGGGCGAACTGGTCGTGATCAAACCGCAGGAACAAATCCTCCTTGAAACCGCGACACTGCAACTCCTGGTAACCATTGTAGATATGGATTACGGAATGGGCGCGATGCCCCAGAAGAGTTACTTCGACCGCATCACGCTGGAACTCGCGATCTGGCCCCGCGCCGGAAAGTGAATCAGCGTCTGAATCAAAAAACAGGATGGGCAGTTTGCCCGTCCTGTTTTATTTAAGTGACCTTACGCACTTTTAGTTATTTGCCACAGACTGCGCAAGCGCACAGAGAAAACCTTGAGAAAAAAACTCATAAATCTCTGTGCGCTCTGTGGCTAAATGCGTAAGGTCACTTATTTAATTTATCATCATTCGATCTTGAGTATTTTCAGTTTTGTTTTACCGCCAGGTGTAACGGCTTCGACGACATCGCCGATCTTGTGATCCATCAACGCGCTTCCAATGGGGGATTCGTTTGATATTTTTCCATTGCGCGGGTCCGCTTCCTTTGCTCCGACGACATAGAATGTTTCAGAATCAAAGCCTTCCTCTTGTATGGTCACATGCGAGCCGACAGCGACAAAGTCGTTTTGTTGATTTTCAATAATGACGGCTGTCCGCAGGGCCGCTTCGATTTCCTGAATGCGCCCTTCGAGAAATGCCTGGTCTTCCTTGGCTTTGTGGTAATCGGCATTTTCCGAAAGATCGCCCATTTGAATGGCAGAGCGAAGGCGCAGCGCGAGTTCTTCACGGCGGTTCCCCGTGAGTTCCACAAGTTCGGCTTTGAGTTTGGCTTCCCCTTCCGGGGTTAAGTACGTTTGTTGTGTCATTTTCATCTCACATTCTACGGCTTTTCAAGGTGATTGAAAAGTTTCTGATGCTCTTCGATGGCATAGCGGTCGGTCATTCCCGCAATGTAATCACAAATGGTGCGCTCAAGCCCCCTGGTGTTGATGAAGGGTTGGATCGTATCGGGCAACATCAAGGGTTCTGAGCGATATGCATTGAACAGGTCCGTGATTAACCTTTCAGCTTTGACTTGCATCCGCACCACGCGATAATGGCGATAAAGGTTTTTGTACAGGAAGTCTTTGAGTTCGCGGTTGCGGCGCTGCATGTCTTCGCTGTACCCAATCACGTTATGTTTCAATTTTTGCAGATCAAGCGCCGATTTTGCTTTGCCTTCCTTCAGTCGTTTGTCTGTTGTTTCTATCATGTCTGTGACCATGATGCCAACCAACTGGCGGATCATGCGGTGGCGTTCCATGTCTTCGAGATTGGGTCCGCGCCATTTGTATGCCTCGCGCAGGATTTCCCACAGTGCGATCCCCTCGAGCATGTGGGGCGTGATCATGTCGGAACGCAAGCCATCGTCCAGATCATGCGTTGTGTAAGCCAGTTCGTCTGCCACATTCGCGATCTGTGTTTCGAGGTTGCCGCGCAGGTCGGGGTGAAAATCGCGCGCATCAGAGATGTCGTATTCCGATTCGTGTTTGACCATCCCTTCACGCACTTCCCAGCAGAGATTCAACCCCGGAAATTCAGGATACCGCTGTTCCAGTTCTGTCACGATACGGATGGATTGTTTGTTGTGGTCGAATCCGCCGAAGTCTTTCATCAGGCGCGCAAGAGCAACTTCGCCGGAGTGTCCGAACGGTGAGTGCCCCAAATCGTGCGCGAGGCAAATCGCTTCGACGAGGTCTTCGTTCCCGCCGAGGGCGCGGGCAAATGTCCGGCCGATCTGGGCAACTTCCAGCGTGTGGGTGAGGCGGGTTCGGAAGTAGTCGCCTTCAAAGTTGATGAAGACCTGCGTCTTGTATTCGAGTCGCCGAAAAGCCGTTGTGTGAAGGATCCGGTCGCGGTCGCGCTGGAATGCCGTGCGGTATTCCGGCTCGTTATCGAGATAAGCGCGACCTTTGGAATCCTTGCTCCGCGTGCCGTACGGCGCAAGACTTTTATCTTCGATCTCTTCGAGTTGTTGACGGGTGAAGAACATGTCCAATCCTTCTGATGCAAATGTCATTGCGAGGAGCCCATTGGGCGACGAAGCAATCTTTTTGTAAAAGGAGATTGCCACGCCGCCAACGTACGGCGGCTCGCAATGACATCAAGAATGGGGCGAGAGGGGGTCGAACCCTCAAGGTGTTGCCACCGACGGATTTTAAGTCCGTTGCGTCTGCCGATTCCGCCATCGCCCCGGCGCGCTTCGCGTAATTCTACCTTATTTTGAAATGCTTTCCAGACGCGAGGCGTTGTCTTTATTCATCAGATATTTGTTTCGCCAGTCTTTGATCGCAAAAGGGAGATAGAGCAGGATGCATGTAATTACCCCAATCCCTTCCATGTATAAAATGTAGATGGGCCAGTCGGGGAGCAGGTCTAGCAGACTTGACGTGTTGGGCTTACCATTGATCATCAGGTAATTACTGCCAATTGCAACGTTGACGAAATATATAATGACCACGTAAGTGTTCATCCAGATCGCCACTCGCAAGATGGATTTCCATGTGGGTCGAAGCCCGGCCACAACGGTCATGTATATAGCAGATGTGATGATCAATCCGTGTGAAATGAAATATTGGAAGAAAAGAAAATGAGGGAAACCATAATTCCCAAGTCCCGGGGTTGCCAACGCCTGGATCGCGCCTCCAATTCCCATAAAGTACATAAATTCGTAAATTTTGTAATTCTTCGTTACGAGCATGAATGCGCCTGTCCACACAAGCAGGCTGCACAAGTGAAGTGGAAGCATGGTTTGAATCGTCCACCTGCCTACTGCATAGTTCCAGTAGTGCCAGGCAAATTCATTTCCCCATAAAATCAATGCAAGAGTCCATCGAATGGCGGCTTTTGATTTGTCTTCTGCATTCCTGTATCTAATCAGGAGCAAGTTCAACAAAATCAAGAAAACCAGCGCACCGATGTGTGTGATACCTAGAAATTCAAATGCAGGACCGGAGTAGTCGCTAGCGAAGAATTGATCCATATAGTAATTTTACACCGTTCGGCAAATGGAAAAATTGTACGAACCTATGAAATAAAAAATCTCTCGAAAGAAGAGAGACTTTTACTGGCGGTCCCGACGGGTAACGAACTGGCGGAGCGTAACTGTGAGAGTGGTTCTCGATGAAATTGGTTTAAGGTATTCAGCGGGGTATTTTTTACCCAGCGACGACAAGATTTTATAACGACTTGCAAGCCAGGTCAAGCAGTTTCTGGGGGATTGAGCGAAATTCGAGACAGATGTCCACTCATGTCACAAAAAGAGTTGTTTTACTTTATGAATCCAGACGGATGACCGAAGTAGCCAGCACAGGGGTTTCATTGTGCCCACTTATTTGAGCAGGCTCAAAAGGTTGTTTGGGGTAAGCAAATCAATATCTGCATTTGAACCAAGGAACGGACGCACATCATCCAGCGCTTGTTCAAACGGAACCGTCTCGATTTTCGAACGCGCAACCTCGCGCCAGTTTTCAACGGTGATGCTTGGTCCAATCCATTTGGTTTGACTCAGCGCATTATTGAGTAGAACTAAATTTGGAACTGGCCAGTCTCTGTCGCTCAAGTACCAAATCAGATCATACAAATCACGTCCTTTCAGAAAAGGACGCTGCAAGATCGCATGAAGTTTTCCCGCCAGCAATGATGCGCGATCATGGTGTTGTAAATTAAGTAAAACATGGCGACGAACCAGAGAAGTATCCAAAACTGCTCCAGCAGGTGGATTGGTATCCACTTCAAGTTTGACCGCCAGCGTTTTATCCTGATGTGGGGTAAGTTTCAATTCATAAAGCAACCCTGAAAAACGAATGAAAGCGCTGTGAACTGTTTTCTGATCATTCACCTTGAGAGTAATTTTATAACCCTGTGCTTCCAGGTCTTTTCGAATGGCTTGAAGATATGATCGAAAATCATACGGCTCAGAATCTCTTTCAAGAGCAAAATCAAGGTCTTCAGAATAACGGGGCAATGAATACAAGAATCTTAACGCGGTGCCGCCATGAAAAACAATCGTAGTCATAGCACCAGTGCGTTGCAGGCTCTGCAAGATCAATGCCTGTAAATATTCGCGTGCCAGATTATGCGATTCAACAGGTGATGATGAAGATTGAATTAGTGTCTTTAGATATTCTTTCATGGCAAGTCCTCGTATTCATCTTTTTCCTGCAGAGCAAGTTTTTCAATTTGAGCGGCAATCCGTCGCCATTTTGGCTTTGCGGCGTTCTCTACAAACTCGTTCAAACGGACCAGGTCCAAACGTTCCAAGTTTTGCAAACGGAGCTGGCTGAGGTAGTTGGGAGAGTCAGAGTTGGGAGTAAGATGTGCCAGATCGAGCAGAGCCTTTTCGGGGGCGGCAATGAACGCTTGTTGTCCTTGGGAAAGCTCTACGAGTTGATATCCAAAAAATAAATGGGGAGCAAGGTGCTGGAAGTGAAATCCGCCTTCCCATTGTGATGGACGAAGCATGGTAACGCTCAAGGTGCGCGGAGTGTATTCGGGGATCAATCCATAAAACGCCAATGCAGATTGTGCGCTGACATAAGAACCTGGCATCAAGGCATTCGCGATCAGGAATGGATGCGGGATGATATTTTGATAAGGGGGGGAAAGTGTGTACAACCCGCGCCGTAGTTGACGAACACGTCCGCTTCGCACCCAACGGGACAGTTGACGCCGCACATTGGCAGGATCCACATTCCCAGCAAGGAGCAGCCCCGTTTCAAAGAAGGGTAGTTCACCAACAAGGGTTAGGAGGCTCTCGAATTTCATGCATTTATTATGCCCTAAATGGCAATTTGTTGCAATAAAATATTTAAGATAAAATTCCCGCTAATATCAGATGAGGCGGCTCAAGATGCCTTGCTGTCTTCCTTCTGTTCCTGGAATGCGATCTGGAGCGCCTTGCGTCCGATGGTTTGATGCGCATCGCGCAACAGTGATTCAATCCCGGGGTCGGGGACAAATGACGCGGCGCCGAGGCGTTTAAGCAACGGCATTTCAATCGCAGGCAGATGGATCGCAACGGAGAATCCTTCCAGCGGCGCGCCCAACTCCCAATAATTGGCAATGCAATCTTCCAGCGGAATGCTCGCTTCGAATTCTTCCGCTTCCTCTTCGACAATCTCATCAGCGCCTGCACGTCGTTTGCGCAATTCCTGCATCACCTGTTCCTGTGTGCGACCCCGCAAACGGAAGATCAAAAACGGATCTTCGTCAAATCGTTCGCCCAAAATGTAATGAGCCGCCGCGACGTGTTTGCACGGGTTGGCATAATCGGGACAGGAGCAATCCGTCTTCAAGTCATTGCGCTGCGAAGGGAATAAACTCACCTTTGCAGATTCAAATGCCTGCTCGATCTCCTGTGGCATTTCGCCAGCCAGTAATTGCGCACTGAAAATGGCTTGCTCGGCAAGCGCGTCAATAACCTTGTCCCATCGTGCGTCGGTTAGCGGCGCAATTTGAATCTTGATTTTGTACGGCGTCGGCTGTGATCCCTGCACGCGCGCGGCGATGCCATCTTTGGTTTCCTCTATGGAAAGCACCTGACCCTTGCGAGCGTAACTTCGCCCGCGTGAGAGACGCCCTGAATCCACCAGCCGTTCAAGCGCCGCGATCCATCTCTGTGCCCACCAATTTTTTGCAAACGCCCCGCGTTGACTCTGCGCTTTGATCCCATCCTTAGCCTGGATGGTTTTCTTCGGCTTGAAATAAAAATAAGACATGTTACGATCTCCTCAACGCGACCACTCTGCGTAATTCATCCGTGCTCATTTCGGTGACCCAATTCTCGCTACTTCCGACCACCGCCTGCGCCAACCCCTTTTTGGATTCGATCATATCGTCGATCATTTCCTCCAGCGTTCCCGTTGTGACGAATTTATGCACCTGCACGTTGCGTTTCTGCCCAATGCGAAAAGCGCGGTCAGTTGCCTGATCTTCCACAGCAGGATTCCACCAGCGGTCAAAATGAAAAACGTGGTTGGCGCGTGTCAGGTTCAAGCCAGTGCCGCCGGCCTTCAATGACAAAATAAAAATGGACGGGGCGTGTTCCTCCTCCTGAAAGCGTTTGATCATTTGATCGCGTGCCTTCGTGGATGTGCCGCCATGCAAAAATTGGGTCGCCGCGCCGAACGCGCCTGGCAAATAATTTGTCAGCATTTCGCCCATTTCAGAAAACTGCGTGAAGATCAAGGCGCGGTCGCCTTCCGCCAGCACTTCCTCGAGCAATTCGCCGATACGTTCCAGTTTGCCGCTGCGCCCAGTCAAATCAGCGAGCGGGGTCGAGTCGCCTTTTTTATTCTTGCGGGTTTGATGAAGATACTGCACGGGATGATTGCAGATCTGCTTCAACTGCATCAACATGCTCAACACCAGTCCGCGCCGTTGTATTCCCTTCTCTTCTTCAATTCGCTTCATCGCGTCCTGCACAACCGCTTCGTACAAAGTGGCTTGTTCCTCCGTCAGGTTGCAATAGACTTTTGTCTCCACTTTTTCGGGCAGGTCAGTGATCACACGCGGATCTGTTTTGACGCGCCGCAAAATAAACGGCGTGGTTAACTGCTTCAATTGCTTCAGGGCATCTTCATCATGATAACGTTCTATCGGTAATGAAAAATTTGCCCGGAACTGCGTGCGCCCGCCGAGATAGCCAGGATTCAAAAAGTGCATGATCGACCACAACTCGGAGAGTCTATTTTCCATGGGTGTGCCTGTCAGTGCAATCCGAAACTCCGCGTTGAATTTGCGGATCACCTGCGTCTGTTTTGCGGATGGATTCTTGATGTTTTGCGCTTCGTCCAAAATGACCGCCAGCCAGTTAATGGATTGGACGGATTCCGCGTCCAGGCGTGCGACGGGATAACTGGTGAGCATTATGTCCTTGCCTTTAACAGCGCTCCGCATCTCTTGGCCCCTCAGCCTGTCCGCTCCCCGATGGATATAGGTCTGCAACTCAGGCGCAAACTTGCCAATCTCCCGCTCCCAGTTGGTGACTACCGATGTGGGCGCGATCAACAAAACGGGCGCAGGAAGTTTTCCCAGCCTTTCTTTCTCGCGCAGTAATAATGAAATCGTTTGGATGGTTTTGCCCAAGCCCATGTCATCCGCGAGACAGGCGCCCAGGCCCCATTTGCGCAGGAATGCCAGCCACGAATATCCATATTGCTGATACGGACGTAGTTGACCGATCAATCCGACAGGTTGATCCAACTGTTCCATCCTGTCTGATTGCGTGAATTGTTCCATCCATTCCCCCAGCCAGCCGTCAGTGACGACTTCATCCACAGGCAGGCCGCCTGCGGATGTTTCACCGCCCAAGCCAAGTCTCATCGCTTCAAGCAGACTCATCTCGCCCTGGGTTTGACCCTCCTCCCAAAACTTGATCGCCGCTTCGATTTGCTCCGGGTCCAGCGTCACCCACTGACCACGGATTTGCACAAGCGGCGACTTCAACTTTGCCAGCGTTTTGAATTCTTTTTCTGTCAGTTCCGTTTCGCCGAGCGATAACTGCCATTGGTAGTTGACCAGGTTCTCCATCGTCATTTTGCCTGGAGCGCCAGCCTCTTGTTTGGACTTCATCTTGACCTTTACCCCAAGCCGCGCGCCTTTCTTATTCCACCACGGCGGGACGAGGACGCCAAAGCCCGCGCCTTCCAGCAATGGCGCAGTCTCACGCAGAAATGTATACGCTCTATTGGTATCCACTGCCAGTTCGGTGGGACGTTTCCCTTTCAGGCTGTCGGTGATGGGTGGGAATAAACGTGCCGCGTATCCCAGACCTGTCAATAATTTTTCCTGCGGTTGTTCAAAGCGATGACCGAGGTGCGTGAGCGCACCTTTTGTCTTTTTCCAGACTTCATCGGCGGGGATCAACAGGCTGGGATCGTCTTTGGCTTGAATAAGATAATGCAGTTGCCAGTGTTCTTTTTGCAAGTGGGGTGCCTGCAAGCGGAAAGCAATGCGGAACGCAACATCACCCGCGACGTGCAGATTGCGCATCCAGGCCTTGTAACTGACGGCGAGACTCTGCAACTGTGCGGGCGAGGCTTTGACAGTTGGGTCTTCCCGAAATAAAGCTTCGACCCAGCGCGCGGCGAGAGTATCCGCGCCGATGTATAAGTGCGGCGCCGAAGTTTTCCCCCAAGTGCGCGCAAGCAAATCGCAGAAGGCGTTGAGGAAATGGTTGAGCAACATACGCGGCGATGGAGGCATATCGTCATCAGTCACAACCGCGCGACAAACGGCGGGCATGGCGGTTTCCAATTGTGCCAGGCGCGCGGCGTCTTTTGCCGCGTCCAGCACGGGAAGCCAGCGCGCATGATATGTTTTCCCGGCGTCTACAGGCACTAGCGCAGGGATCAGTTTATGCCCGGCGAGGCTCTCCAATGCCAAAGCGCTGACCATGCTCCAGTAACGAAGATCAGGCGCGGGTGATAAGGATGTGTCTGTCGTCGAGGCGTGGGTCAACAAAACGGGCAGAGCATCAACGGCGTTCATCCAAATCCCATTAATGAGAAATGAATCGAGTTTTGGCTTTTGAGTATCCAAATCCCAGTTTTGAATGAGTTGAGGGGAGGGCAATGGAACGCCATGCACGGCAGGCAGGCGCAGGGTGGCGGTCTTTGACGCGCCGTCAAGATTGAAAATATTTTTGAGCGTGGCTTTATCCGCACAAAATGGGTGCAGGCGGGATTTGGTTTTTTTCGCCGCTTGTCTACGCCCTTGTTTGGGCGCGAGTACATCAGATGTTTCCGCCCAAAATAAAATGCCGCCCGGGTTTTCAGGTTGGTAGTGCGCGTGGAGGATGTACATGAACAGGTTCTCTACTCTTTATTTTCAAAATTAAATAACGCTTCGTGATTTTAGTGCATATATTATTTTTGCGCGTTCAGTAAAGCCAATTTTGTTGAAATGAAGCTGCTCTTTTACAAAATGTCACTATATCAAAAAAGTGAGAATTTGCGCAACAAGGCTGGTGTATCAGACAATAAATCTTATTGCCACTCAAAAAACAATCAATGCAAAAAACAGCGGAGCAGGATCCCAGTCTTCGGTATATTCATCTTTTTTCTGCCAATCGCCATTCCAATG
>Ga0247727_10008789_pt1 | contig 18600 bp, 16 predicted proteins | sample WisWelCaveWW1625_FD_202498 | JGI IMG/M metagenome (GOLD analysis project Ga0247727, IMG submission 202498) | Biofilm microbial communities from Wishing Well Cave, Virginia, United States - WW16-25 | ecosystem: Environmental > Aquatic > Deep subsurface > Groundwater > Cave microbial mat | place... | reverse complement strand
GCCAGCCACAACCGGAATTGCGTACCGATCCCGGGCGGGACGGCCCGAAGAAACTTCGCGCTCACCGCCGAGCGACCCAGCACGACACCATGCAAACCGCGATCGCTTGTTTTGGGGCTAGAAGGGGATCATCCACCGCGACCTGAAGCCGACCAACATCCGCGCTCGGCGCGGGTCTCTGACCCCGCCGAAAGAATGACCGCAGGTCTCCATTGTCCGTACCGCGCAAGTTGACAAAACAGGGAGACCTTCGGTCAGAGGAGTGGCACGGTCGGAGACCGGCCACAGCGCGTTGATCACGAACGCCGCGGTGGCGACCTCCCAACTGGAGTTGGCCTTCCCGCGGACCTGATGGAACTGTTCCGACTCTCTCAACCGGCGTTCTATCAGGCCTACCAGATCGCGCGGCGCATCATCGACTCGGGCGGTGGCGCGTCGCCCCCGCCGCCGGGGCCGTGACCACCGCGCGAAATCACCGAGCGGCGAGGCGCGCTACTCACTCTCCCCTGAACTCAGGGGAGAGGGTGGGGTGATGCGCGTGCCGCGGGATGGCTCGCTGAGCCTTTTCCAGCCATTGATCGACGCTCTTGGTCAACCCTCTCGACACGGTGTCCATCGCCATAATTCTCAGTCTCCACAGTCCGTCGCGCGGCCTATTTCCGAGATAGGCCGCGTGAAGCCCGATTGGTGCTAGCACGCGCGCGGCCTATCTCGAAACCGGAACAACCGAATTTGAGAAGGCCATGCTTGATTCTTTGGAGAAAATTAGTCACTCTGCCGCACAATTCCAAGTGACACCGCAACCGGCTCAAAGCGTTAGGCCGCGCGCGGGTCAGTTAACTGTTAGGCCGCTGGACGAGGAACCACGATGCTCAAGCAGATCAGCCCGCTGTTGCAGGTGCGCGATCTGGCGGCATCTGTTGCATTCTACGGGCAAAAGCTCGGCTTCCAGACCGGCTCGACGGAGGGCGGCTTCTCCGCCATCCGCCGTGACGATTGCATCATCTACCTGGCCCAGAAGACGAAGGACACCGACGTCACCAACAAGGCCGCGCGGGCCGTCGATGACGGCTGGTGCAACTACGACCTGCACATCCACTGCCAGCCCGGCACGCTCGACGCGCTATACGAGGAGTTCCGGGCCAAGGGCGTCCCGATGCCGGACGGCTTTGAGGGCGGCCCGGTTACCAGGCCCTACGGGATTCGCGATTTTTCCGTGATCGACCCGGACGGATACGACATCGTCTTCGGAGAAGAATGTAAGATGGCCTAACCCGGCGCTGCACCTGACACCGGCCGCATCTCGGCTTCCCGTGGCGCAGCGTCATTCCGGCGGCCGGTGCAGGTGAGCTTTATCGTTCGGCGGGAAGCATTCAACATCCCCACCTCGTCGAGGAGAATCCCATGAACTACTCCGAAGCGATTCTGCCGGAGTTCGACCAGGAGATGGCCAACACACGCAAGGTGCTGGAGAGCGTTCGTGAGGATAATCTGGACTGGCGGGCCCAACCCAAGTCCAACACGATCGGCTGGAACGCCAATCATCTCGCGGAGATTCTGGGCTGGGTCGACGGGATGCTCACGATGTCCTCGTGGGATATCGCTCCGACCGATGGGGAACCTTACCAGTCGCCAAAGCTGACGACTCGTCAGGAGATCCTCGACCTCTTTGACCGCAACGTCGCCGCGGCCCGGAAGGCGATTGCGGCGGTGAAGGAGGAGGAGCTGGCGCAGCCGTGGTCGCTGCTCTATGCGGGAAAACCGTTCCTCACCATGCCGCGGGTGAAGGTAATTCGCAAGTTCGTCCTCAACCACATGATCCACCACCGTGCGATCCTGTGCGTATATCTCCGCCTGAACGACATCCCTGTTCCCGGAATGTACGACCCGTCGGGAGATGAATAGTGGCTGAGTCGCCGGCATCGCGACAGGCAGCCCGGCCCGGCAGACTGAGGTTCTGGCAGGTGGCCCGGACGGCTTTTTGCGTCCGGGTCGCGCAGCGACAAGAGGGATTCATCGGCTCATGAACGGACATCTTGCTGCTACGCAGCCCGGACGCAAACCGTCCGGGCCACCCGCGCGTTCTCGCACCGGGTAGTTGCCGGCACCCTCGGCGTCTTGCTCGATTACACCGTCGCCGGCTCCGGGTGTACCCACGGCTCGCGATACGGCCGGCGCAGCAGCTTGTTGGCCTCGTCATCGCCGACGACCTGGATCTTCTGCGAGTCCCACGTGAGCGACCGGCCGAGTTGCATCGACAAGTTGGCGAGAATGCAACTTGCCGATGAGATGAATCCCTGCTCGATGTCGGCCACCGGCTTGCCACGGCTCGCGATCGCCCGCAGGAAATCCCGCTGATGGCGACGATTCGCCGACGCGACGTGCTGTTCCAGGTCTTTCTCGGCGCGGTCTTCGGGATACTTGTCCTGCTCCATTAGTGGCTCGCCGTGCTCGGTTGGCTCGTTCTTGCCGGCCGGCGTGAAGTCGTAGCTGTTCACACTTGCCTTGAGCGTGCCTTTGTCGCCGTAGATGGTCGCGCCCCAGGGATATTTCGGGTCCGGCGCGTGACCGTAGGTGCGATGTTGCCAGACGACGGCGAGGTCGCCGAAGTCGAACGAGGCCGTTTGCGTGTCGGCGATGTTGGCCTTGCTCGACTTGTCGACGAGGATGCCGCCGGTCGAACTGACTCGCTTCGGCCAGCCGAGTTCGAGCAGCCAGCGGACCATGTCGAGCATGTGAATGCACATGTCGCCCATGATGCCGTTGCCGTATTCCTTGAACGCGCGCCAGCGGCGCGGGTGTACGAGCGAGTTGTACGGCCGCATCGGGGCCGGGCCGGTCCACATTTCGTAGTCGAGGTGGTCGGGCGGCGCGGTATCGGGCGGATTTTCGCGAGCACGCATGTGGTAGTAGCAATAAACTTCGACGTGGCCAACGCGGCCGAGCTTGCCCTCCTTGATGATTCGGTCGCGCGCCTCGACGAGATGCGGCGTGCTGCGCCGCTGAGTGCCGATTTGCACGACCCGCTTGTACTTTCGCGCGGCGGCGAGCATGGCCGCGCCCTCGACGACGTCCACGCTGATCGGCTTTTGCACGTACACGTCCGCGCCGGCCTTCACGGCAGCGATCATCGGCAACGCGTGCCAGTGATCGGGCGTGCCGACGAGCACGATGTCGAGTTTGTTCTCGTGGAGCATCTCGCGCCAGTCGCGAAACGTGCGCGGCTTCTTTTTCGACTGCTGGCGCGTGGCAACCAGGTCGGCGGCCTCGTCGAGCATCTTGCTGTCCACGTCGCACAGCGAGACCACTTCGACCGGCGCGACTTGAATGAGCCGAAGCAGGTCACACTTGCCGTACGAGCCGCAGCCGATGAGTCCGACGCGCGGCGGTTGTTGATCGAAGAATTCAGAGGCGGCAGCGCCGGCCGCGGACAGGGCCAGCCCTGCCCCGCTCGCCCGCAGGAAATCTCGGCGATTCATGGTGGAACTCCTCGTTGAAGTGGATCCGGCGCTCGCGTGCACTTCGCGTGAATTCTCGGCCGTGTTTGCCGCAAGCAAGCAGTGGGCCGCGCAACGAAGCAGGACTCCAAATCCAGTCGGCGTCAGTCTTCCATAATCTCGGCCGACTTCTTCTCGGCCATGTCGTTGACCTTGCCCTCGAACTTTTTCGTGAGGTCCTGGATTTGTTCTTTCGTCTGCTCGCAATCGTCCTCGGTGAGGACTTTGTCTTTTTCCGCTTGGTCAGCGTGTTTGTTCGCGTCGCGGCGGACGTTGCGAATCGCGACGCGAGACTCCTCGGCGAGATCCTTGACGCGCGTGGTGAGTTGTTTGCGGCGTTCGCCGGAAAGCGGCGGGATCGCCAGGCGAATCAACTTACCGTCGTTCATCGGCGTGAGGCCGAGTTCGCTGGCGAGGATCGCCTTTTCGATATCCTTGAGCACGGTCGGATCGAACGGACGAATGACGATGAGCGACACTTCCGGTGCCGAGATGTTTGCCATCTGTTTGAGCGGCGTCGGCGAGCCGTAATATTCAACGCGGACCGGCTCGACGAGCGCCGGGGTCGCGCGGCCGGTGCGCAAACCGCGCAGCGCGTCGTGCAGCACGGATACGGCCTTTTCCATGCGCTCTTCGGCGTCAAATAGGATTTCGTCGATGGTCATGGCAAAGAGTGTTCAGTTTTCAGTGTTCAGTTTTCAGTGTTTTCCCCGCCTACTGAAAACTGAACACTGAAAACTGATTCCTACTATCGCAGTTCTCCCACGAGCGTCCCGACATTTTCGCCCGCGATCGCGCGCTCGATGTTTCCTTCCTTCGTAAAATTGAATACCAGGATCGGCAGGTGGTTGTCCATAGCCATGCTGATCGCGGTGAGGTCCATGACGCGGAGCCGGTCGCGCAGCACTTGCTCGTAGCTGAGCCGATCGAAGCGGACGGCGTGCGGATTCTTTTCCGGGTCGTCGCTGTACACGCCGTCCACGCGCGTGGCTTTGAGCAGGATTTCGGCTTCGATCTCCTTGGCGCGGAGCGCGGCGGCCGTGTCGGTCGTCACGAACGGGTTGCCCGTGCCGGCGGCGAGAATCACGATGCGGCCCTTTTCGAGGTGTCGCACGCAACGGCGGCGTATGAACGGCTCGGCCACGCCCTCCATGCGGATCGCCGTCTGGAGTCGAGTCGGGCAGTTCAGATTCTCGAGCGCGTCCATCAGCGCGAGGCCGTTGATCACGGTCGCGAGCATGCCCATGTAGTCGGCCGTGGCCTGCGTGATGATCTTGCCGGCCTTCGAGAAGTGGGCGCCGCGAATAATGTTGCCGCCGCCGACGACGATCGCAAGCTGCACGCCGCGATCGGACGCCCGCTTGGCCTGCGCGGCGATTTTCGACACCTCTTCCATGCTGATGCCCGACTGACCCGGCCGCGTGAAGCTGTCGCCGCTGAGCTTCAGCAGCACGCGACGGTACGCCGAATTCGATGTTGGGCCGGGGTCGGGCATGGTCGTAGTTGTCTCAGCGCCGGTCGAGGGTCACTCGCCAACTTTGAATCGAACCAGATCCGTCACGGTCGCGTTGCCAGCCTGTTTAAGCAGGTCGCGAATCTTCGTCTTGTTGTCCTTAACGAAGATTTGCTCCAACAGCACGTTTTCGGCGAAGAACGTGTTCACTTTTCCTTCCGCGATCTTGTCCACGATGTTCGCCGGCTTGCCGGTCTGCTCGGCCTGTTTGCGTGCGATGTCGCGTTCGCGTTCGACGACGTCGGCCGGCACGTCCTCGCGTCGAACGGCCATCGGCTTGGCCGCGACCGCGTGTGCCGCGATGTCGTTGGCCAGTTCGGCCGTGGCCCCAGTTCCTTCGAGGCGAACAACCGCCGCTTCTTGATAGTTGTGGTGCAGGTACAGGCCGAGCACGCCGCCGTTCGCGCGGACGCGGGCGACTTTTGCGACGCCCATGTTTTCGCGAATCAGATTGATCACGTCGAGCAGCCGCGCGTTGGCCTTCGCCGCCGGATTGTCAACGTCCGGCTGATCGAGCAGGTTCTCGGCGGTCGGGTCAGGCGATTGCATCGCCGCCTGTTTCGCCAGGCACTTAGTCACCTCGATGAACTTTTCGCTCTTCGCGCTGGGCGACTGTTCGCACTTCATCTGCACGATGCCGATAACCTGGCCGTCCGGGTCGCGGAAGACTTCGATGCGGCCCTGACTGGTCTCGCGGCCCGCTTTGCCGGATTGCACTTTTTCGCCGCGTTCGCGCAGAATCTTGATCGCCTTGTCGGCGTCGCCTCCGGCCTCGACTAGCGCTTTCTTGCATTCCATCATCGGCAGGCCAGTTCGCTCGCGCAGCGACTTCACGTCGGCGGCCGACGGCTGATAACCTTCCGTGCTCGACATTGCTCGTTGAACTCCTCGCTATTTCACGCTCAGAAGATTCGGGAGCTACCCGAAATGAAGAATGCATCGGCCGGCACCAACTCGGCGTCGTGGCACGCGCCGACGATCCGACCGCCGCAGCCGACGCCAAAGTTTCGTGACTTCGACCAGTGGAAACCTGCCGCGCGGCTACGTGCTACTCGTTGGCCTTGGCCTGCGCACTCCCCGGGCTCACCGCCGCGCTCGCGTGCGGAGCGGGCCTGGGCGCGCCGCCGGACGCGGCGAGCTGTGCCTGCATCTCGGGCGGCAAGCTCGCGCGGCCCTCAAGAATCCCGCTGGCCAGCCGCGTCAGCACCAGTTCGATCGACCGCATGCTGTCATCGTTGCCAGGGATCGGCAGATCGACCACGTCCGGGTCGCAGTCCGTGTCGATCATCGCAACGACTTTGATGCCGAGTTTGTTCGCTTCCGCGACGGCGTTGTGCTCGCGGCGCGGGTCGATCACGACGAGCGCCTCCGGCAGCCGGTTCATTTCGCGGATACCGTTCAAGTTGCGAAAGATCTTCTTCTGCTCGCGGTCCAGAGTTGCGATCATCTTCTTCGAGTACGTCTTGGCGTCTTCGCTCGCGAGCAGCCGCTCCAGTTCTTCAAGCCTCTTGAGCCGGCTGCGGATCGTGCGAAAATTCGTGAGCGTGCCGCCGAGCCAGCGCTCGGTGACGTACGGCATTCCGCATCGTTCCGCCTCGCGTTGAATGATGTCGCGGGCCTGACGCTTGGTGCCGACGAACAGTACGAGGCTCCCCTGACTTGCGACGCGGGTAAGGTACTTCGACGCGCGCAGGATTCCGCGCACGGTTTCTCGCAGGTCGATAATGTGGATGAGGTTTCGTTTGCCGTAAATGTACGGCCGCATCTTCGGGTTCCAGCGGCTCGCTCGATGGCCGAAATGCACGCCGGCATCCACAAGATCAGTGAGCATGGTTACCTGGGCCACGTGGTGCCTCCCGTCGCTCGCATCGAATGTATCTCCATCGCGTGAAGGGCCGGCCGGAATGAGTTCGCGCGCTGCGAACAGTCCGCCGAAGGACGAAATCGTAGCAAGCGAGCGAAAGGCGGTCAAAGGCAATTCGGGCGTTATACCGCGGCCGCGCGGTCGCCTTGGATGCCGTTGAGCGGCGACTGCAACGCGGCTAAAGTCGGCGTGGAGGCGAAACTACGGGCCTGGGGGGCGAATGCGTCGTGAGCGAAACGGAAGACGCGATTGAGACTGGCATCATTTACTTGATTGAAGGCGTCGGCGGGTTTGGCCTGGCGCCAAAGGTCATGGAAGGTGCGCTGCGCGGGGCCGGCGTGCCACACGAGTTGCGGCACTTTCACTGGAGCCACGGCTTCGGTCGCTGGCACGCCGATTTGACCGACGCGGAAAACTTCCGACGCAAGGCGAGCAAACTGGCCGACTCGATCATGGATTTTCGCACCGGCAACACTGGCCGGCCCGTGTTCGTCGTCGCCAAAAGCGGCGGTACCGCCGTCGCCTTGAGCGCGACCGAACAACTGCCCGCCGACTCGATCGAGCGCGTCGTGTTGCTGTCGCCCGCCGTGTCACCCGTCTACCACCTGCGTCCGGCGCTGCGAGCCGTTCGCTCCGACTTGACCTCATTTTGGTCGCCAAGGGACAAATTCATTCTCGGCTTTGGCACGTCGATCTTCGGTACGGCCGACGGCCTGATCGGCGACGCCGCGGGTCGCGTCGGCTTTCGGCTTCCCGCTGGCGTGGATGCCACGTCCGACGCGGACTACCGCAAGCTGCGTCAAATCGAATGGGACGCCACGATGCAGCGAGCCTACAACTACGGAACGCACATCGGCACGAGCATGCCGCTGTTTGTCCGTTACTACGTCGCCCCGCTGATCGGCGGCCGCAGCGACTCGGACACGACGCCCGCCGCAGGCGCGTCCACGTAGGGCCGACAACCAAGTCCGCCACAAGGGCGGCAGCTACGAGTGAATCCTAGGCTCAGACCGTGCTTGACCATATTCGGCGATCGTCTTACGATGAGATTGTTCCTGTCGGGTCTGCCCTTGGCCCATTTGCAACGCCGCGCGGAGGAGTCTTCATGAAAGCTGCGCATGGTTTCTCGAACTTCGCCCTGCTGTCGCTGATCGGCATGTTGTTCGTCGCGTTCGTAATGCCTACTGCGGCTGCGGCCCAGCGGCCAAAGACGGCAGCCGAAAAGAAGAAGGAGGCCGAAGCGCCGCCAGCGAAAAAGGCTGACGCCGCGCCGAAGGGAGACGACGACAAGGACAAGCCCGAGGTCGTCGATATCCCAACCGAGGACGGCGTGCTGATGCGCGCCACGTATTTCAAGTCCAAGATGGGCAAGAATGCACCGGCCGTCATTCTGCTGCACGGCTTAGGCGAGAAGCGCGGTGTCTTTGACGAGTTGGCTTTCGATCTGCAGGATCGCGGATACGCCGTGCTGTCGCTAGACTTTCGCGGCCACGGCAAGAGCACGCAGTGGGTCGCGAAACCGCAGGCACCGCCGAAGGCCGGCGCGGGCAAGCTCGACTACCACGATCTCCGAACTAAGGAACAATTTCTTACTCTGCTCAACGACATTGAGGCCGCAAAGAAATTCCTCGTGCGGCGAAACAACGCTCAAGAGCTGAACGTGGCGAAGCTCGCCGTGGTCGGCACCGAAATGGGCGCGAGCCTCGGAATTCTGTGGTCCTTCAAAGATTGGCAGTACACGACAACCGTCGGCTTCACCGGCAAGCAAGGGCAAGACGTGCAAACGCTCGTTCTGATCTCGCCGAAGCAAAACTTCAACGGACTCGCAATCAGCAAGGAGTTGGCATACTTGCAGCAGCGCATGCCGATTCAGGTGGTCGCGGGAAAGAAAGAGACGAAGGTCTTCAGCGAGGCCGAAAAGATGTATCAATCCGCCAACAAGGCTCGGCCGAACGAGCCGCCGGCCAGCGAACTGCTCGACATCGACACGAAGTTGCAAGGCAGCAAGCTTCTCGACTCGGAACATTTTGACGTGAATAAGTCGATCATCAAGTACCTCGACGTCGCGCTGCGGCAGAAGGCGGCTCCGTGGGCGATGCGCGAGATCAGCGAGGCGGAAGCGGCCGGGCCGTGATCGGCACGTCGCCGGCTTCAATCACGTCGCATCGCGCGCCAGCCAGCGATCGAACCAGCCGAGCACGCGAGTTTGTAAATCGCGTTGGTGATTCTTTTCCTGAATTCCGTGCCCTTCGCGCGGATAGATGACTAATTCGGTCGGCACATCGTGGTCGCGGAGCGCGCGGAAGAACTCCTGCGACTGCCCGACGGGCACGCAGCAGTCATTGCCGCCGTGTACGATGAGCACCGGCGTCCTTGCCTGCGTCACGTGCGAGATCGGCGAAAAGCGGGCGTAGCGGCCGTTCGACAAGAACGGGCTTTCACGCCAGAACAGATTATCCCACGAGTGAATCTCCGCGGTGCCGTGGAAGCTGAGCCAATTCGAGATGCCCGCGCCCATGACGGCCGCGCGGAAGCGATCGGTTTGCGTCACGGCCCACGCGGTCATGAAGCCGCCGTAGCTCCAGCCGCAGATGCCCAGCCGCGCGGGGTCGGCGAGGCCTGCGGCGACGAGATGATCGACTCCGGTCATGATGTCGAGAAAGTCGCCGCCGCCCATGTCGCCCAAGTTCGCCTCGGTAAACTCCGTGCCCGCGCCGAAGCTGCCGCGAAAATTCGGCAGGAATACCGCGGTGCCGCGCGCGGCGAGCAACTGACCCCAATCGTGCCACGTCGCGAACAGCCGGTGCGGCCAAATGTTTGCCGGCCCGCCGTGAACTTGAACGACAAGCGGAAAGGGCGACTGAAGCGACGTGTCGGCGGGCCGAATCAGCAGACCCTGAATCTTGCGCCCGTCGCGCGATTGCCAGGCCACATCTTCGACGCGGCCGAGTTGGATTTCATCGAATTCCGTGTGCAGCCTCGCGAGCTGCCGCCAGCCGTTGCGCCGCGAGAAAATCCAAACGTCGCGCGGATGCTGCGCGTCTTCACGGGCTACGGCGAAACTATCTCCGTCTCGGCCCGCGACGAATTTTGGTTGGCTGCGTTCGGAAAACGTAAACGCATCGCCGAACAGCCGATTCACGGCGCGGCGGCGCAAGTCGATTTCGCTGAGACTGACTCCGCCCGACTCGTGCGCCATGAAGAACAGGCCCGATCCATCGGCCTTCCACAGAAGCCACGAGACGCTGAGCGGTTGGCCCGCAGTGAGGTTGTCGATGGAGCCGGAGTCGGCATCGACGACGAACAGGCCGCCGCCGACGAGGCCCGGATCGCTCCACGTGCACGAAATGTACGCGACCTGTTTGCCATCGGGCGACCAGCGCGGCGCGGCGAATTGTTTGCCGGTCTTCGCCAGGCGCCGCGGCTCGCCTCCGTCGGCCGCGACGATACTCAGTTCGGCATCGAACCAGCCGTCATCGCCCGGCCGCGGACCGGTCAACAGTACGAAGCGCGAGCCGTCCGGCGACCAATCGTACTCCCAGACGTGGCAGTTACCGTGCGTGATTTGCCGGACCGTGCCGGTCGCGACGTCGGACACGAAGAGCCGGTCGAATTTCGGCGACGAGTCGGCAACGTCCGCGTCGTCGTGTTCCTCTTTTCGCCGCCGTTCGGCGTCCGTGGCCGCATCGGCCGCGACAAACGCCAGCGATTTTCCGTCCGGCGACCACGACGGCTGGCTCACCTTGGTCGGCGCCTCCGCCACGCGCCGCGCCTCGCCGGCAGCGACGTCGATCACAAATAACTGGTGCTTTCCCTTCTCGATGCGGTCGCTTGTAAACGCGATCCGTCGGCCGTCCGGCGACCAGCGCGGCTCTTTATCGGAGCGCGGGCCGCCCGTGAACGCTCGCGACTCGCCGCTCGCGACATTCACGAGCCAGATGCGACTCTGCGCGGGCTCGTCGTGCGGCTTGAAACCGTCGGCGACCACGAACGCGATGCGATCGCCCGCCGGCGCGAATTGCACGTCGGACACGATTCGCAACTCGAGCACGTCGTCGATCGTAATGAATCGTCGCGCGACGGTGTCGGCCATCCAGAATACTCCGCAGCCAGCTAGTCGTCCGACTCGCTCAGATCGCCTTTGACTCGCGCGCCGCCGATGAGCCTCTCCGCGCCGCGCCACGTCACATTGAGCGAGAACATGAACCCGACAAAACTCACCGCCGCGATCGCCGCCAGACCCTTCGTGGGCAATCGGACACCCTGGAAACCGTCGCGCATCGCGATGAACGCGCCGATTCCAATGCTCGCCGCGGCGGCGCCGCCGAACAGGCCGAGCACCAGGTCGCGAATCCCTTTCGCCCGAATCGCGATAGCGCGTTCGCTGACCGCAATGGCGACGATCCGATCGGCCATGCGGCGCTGCAGGCCGTTGGCCAGCAACCAGGTGTGCACTTGATCCGGCGCTTCGCCCCACGTGATCTTCGCGCGAGCCTCCCACGCGAATTGCTCTTTCGCAGCCGGCAGTCCTAGCGCATCAAATTCTTCGTCGATGTCCACGAACACCTCCTGGAATGACATCGGACACGATTCGCAGCTTGAGCACGTCGTCGATCGTGATAAAACGCCGAGCGAAGGTATCACTCATCCAGTATTCTCCGCGACAGGAGTTCGCTCAGATCCCCGTTGACTCGCGCGCCGCCGATGAGCCGTCCCACTCCGCGCAACATTGCGAGCAGTCCGAGCACAAAGGCCGCACAGCAGACCCCCCAGATTTTTACGTGTATACTCAAATGCCCCATTGGCACTCCTGGCCGTGGCTTCACGAAATGATACGTCGCGAAAGCAATACCCGCTGTCACGGCCATGAGAATCAAACCGGAGACCAAATCTCGCACTCCACTGAGACGGATCGCCGCAGCACGCACGCGAACGCACACTTCGACGATTCGATCCGCGTTGAAATGATCGAATCCGTACGAGACGAGATCGTCGAGCACGCGTCCCGCCGAATCGCCGCGCGTGATTCTTGAGTGCGCCTCCCACGCGCGTTCTTGCGCCTCGCTCGATAAGCCAAGCGAGGAGAATTCGTCCTTGATGTCCATTGCCGCTCACTCCAATAGCCATGCACAATCTTCGAGCCGCCCCTTCGTGCCGTCGTTCACGGCGAATTGCGAGCCTTTCACAAACGAGGCGCCGCCGTAGTCGCCGTTCTTGTTGAGCGCGTACAGCTTGAGGTCGAAATTCGGCCGGCCCGGCGCCTTGAGCAGCCGCGGTTCGGTCTTGTCGGCGATTCGCTTGAGCACGGCGAGGCACGCGCCTTTCGGCGACATGCCGCGCCGCATGTGCTCGACGACGAGGAAGCTGGAGCAGTTGAGCAGGTTCGCCTCGCCGCGGCCGGTCGAACCGCACGAGCCGACGTCGTTGTCGGTGTACAGGCCGGCCCCGATGATCGGCGAGTCGCCGACGCGGCCGGGCAATTTGAAGAACAGGCCGCTCGTGGACGTGCAACCCGCCAGGTTGCCGGCGGCGTCGAGCACGCTGACGTGGACCGTGCCGTGCTCGCGGACGCCGAAGAACTTTTTCGCGGCCGGATCGAGATCTTTCGGCGGCACAGGCAGCCAGTTGTCCTTGTCGCCGCGCGTCGCGCGCCAATGGAGCCAGATCTTGCGAGCGTCCTCGGTCAGCAGGTTCTCCTCTTTGAAGCCGAACGATTTGGCGAACCGCAGCGCGCCGTCGCCGACCATCAGCAAGTGATCGGTGCGTTCCATGACGAGCTTGGCGACGCGCGACGGCGTCTTGATGCCGCGCAGGCTCGCGACCGCGCCGGCGCGGTGCGTCGGGCCGTGCATGACCGACGCGTCGAGTTCGACCACGCCCTCCTCGTTCGGGACGCCGCCGTAGCCGACCGTCATTTCCGTCGGATCTTCTTCAAGGATCACGACTCCTTCCACCGCCGCGTCGAGCGGATCGCTGCCCTTCCCGACCAACTCGATCGCCCGATCGACCACGCGCAGCCCGTTGCCGCTCGCGATCGCGACCGGCCGGCGCGCGGCGCGAACCGACGCGGTCGCTTCAGCCGCGCCGGCCGTCAACCCTGGCACGATGCCCGCCACCGTCACCCCTTGCAAAAACACCCGCCGGCTCACGCCCTCGTCGTCCATCGGTCGGTCTCCTGTCTTACGGAATTGTTGTGGCCGCTTGTTTGCTTCAGACGGTAGCCCGGCGCGCCAGCGAGGACAAAATTCAGGCAATCCCTCGATTGCGCATCAGGTTCGTGTCCTACTCGTTCACGCCCGATCGACCGCGCGCGCGATCGTACGCCGGCAGCCGCACCGGGCGCGGCACGCCCGTGCCCACGCTCTGACGCGGCGGACTCGCTTCCCAGACGCCCGGAATCTTTTTGCCGCAATTGAAACACGTGTCGCCTTCCATCGTGTTGAAGAGCACGTAGAAGCCGGATCGTTTGATCGCGAGTTGGTCGCAGTGCGGGCAGTAGGTGTGTTCGCGCGCACCGACCTGCCCTGGTAAATTTCCCGGATAGACGAAGTGCAGTCCGGCCTCGCGGCCGTAGTTGTACGCGCGGATGAGCGTCTCGGCCTGCGTTTTCACAAAGCCCTTGTCGGCCGACATTTTGTAATCTGGATGAAACGACGTGACGTGCCAGGGAATGTCGCGCGAAATGCCGGCGAGAAATTTCGCGATGCCGCACAGCTCGTGCTCGCTGTCGTTCCAGCCCTGCACCGTCAGCGTCACGATCTCGATCCAAATGCCCATCTCCTTGAGCATGCCGATCGTGTCGAGCACGTTTTTCAGCTTGCCGCCGAGTTCGCGATAGTGCTTGTCGTCGAATCCCTTCAGATCGACCTTGTACAAATCCACGAACGGCCGGATGTACTTCAGCACCTCCGGCGTCGCATTGCCGTTCGACACGTAGCCGCACGTGATGCCGCGCTCGCGCGCGAGGCGAAACACGTCCTGCGACCAGTCGCTCGTGATGAGCGGCTCGTTGTACGTGCTGACCATGACCGGTGCGCGGTTTTGGATCGCCAGGTTCACGAGGTCGATCGGCTCGCAGAACATCGGCGGCGCGAGCGAGCGGTCGTCGCGCAGCGCCTGGCTCGTCACCCAATTCTGGCAGTAGCTGCAATGAAAATCGCAGCCGAGCATGCCGAACGACAGTGCGTCGCGACCGGGAAAGGCGTGGAAAAACGGCTTCTTTTCGATCGGGTCGCACTGCAACGAGCCGACGTAGCCCCACGGCACGCGCAGCTCGCCGCCGCGATTGAACCGCACCTTGCACACGCCCGAGCGGCCATCTTGAATGAGGCAGCGGTGCCCGCACGCGACGCAGCGGATCGCGTCGCCTTCATTCAACGCCAATTCCGGCGCGGCCGGCCGCGTGTTGTCGAACAACAGGTCCTTGAGTGAGACGGCTGCGGGAGACGTAATCATGCTCTATTTGTCCAACGAACTCTCGACGCCACGCGCGGCTGCCGTGAAGTCGAACTCGACGTGGTTCGACAGTTGTTTTCGATCTTGCTGCAATCGAGCCTTTCTCAGCCGCTCGGCGGCGACGTCCGATTTGGATGCCTCTTGAATGTCCGCGTCGATTTTCTCCAACTTGCGTGCCACGGCGTCGCGACCTTGCTTGAATAGAAACTCCGCGTCGGCGCCGTGCGTGGCAACCGCTTGATCGATCTGATTGAGCAGTTGCTCGGACGGCTTGCGCGTGTCCTTCGCCAGCGCCGCGAATTCGCGGAGACTTCCCGACCACTGGTAAACGCGCCGCTGCTCGTCCGTGACACGCGTCGGGTCTGCCGGCTTGGGCATGCGCGACAGTAATTCGACCAGGCTTCGCAGGCCGCCGTCGTAGTTACCCTTCGCGACTTGAATCCACGCGGGCGCCTCGTACGCCAGCAGTGCCTCCGATTTGATTGTTCGCACTTCGACGAATCGGTTAAGTGACGTGTCGCGCTGCAGGTCGCTGCCGGCCCGAAGCAATACGAGGCCGTAGGCGAGCTTCGGCTCGGGCTGGCCCGGCGCGGCGGTTGACGCGGCATTGAACAGCTCTGCCGCCTGCTTCGTTTGCGCGGCGTCGAGCTTTTCATACACGAGCAATCGCAGGAGGCCGACAATCGCCGCGCGCGCCTCGGTCGTGATGCGCGGCGGCGTCGTGTCGGGAAGGAACAGCGACGGCGATTGCACGCGGCCGATTCGCCCGGCGAATTCCGCCATCCGCGACCGCACGTGATCGAAGACCTCGCGCGTGTCGAGGCGCGAGTCGCGGTTTGTGTCGCCCCGGCCGGAGTAAGCGTCGGCGAGCGTTACGGCAAACAAGCCGGCGGCCTTCTCGTCCCAGTTCAGTCCGCGCTCTCCTTTTTGGCAGCTCGCAATGATCGTCACGCTCTTCGCGACCGACGCGGCGCCGGCCGGTTTCAGCAACTCGACGAGTTCGCTCGTCGATGGCTGCTGCTTTGCTTCTTTGGTCGTCTCCGCGTGGCAGCCATCGAGCAGCAGCAGCTTGTCGGCCGCGGGGCAATTCTCCAGTTGATCGACGAGCGACTTGAGGCCGAGGCCGGTCGTCGCCAGTCGGCCGAGGCTGAAATCCCTCGGCGCAAGAAACGGCTGCTTTGTCGTCGGATCGACGAACGTGTGGCCCGCGAAGTAGACGACGAGTTGATCGTCGCGCCCGACCTGGGCCAGCAGCGCGGCCAGTTTCTGTTCGATCACGATCCGGCTCGCGTCGGTCAGCAAGACGGCGTGGTCCGGATCAAAACCCGCGCGCTGCACGAGCCGCCCGTGCAGTTGCTCGGCGTTGCGCGCGGTGAATTTGAGCGGGCTGAGCGTCTGGTCGTCGTAGCGGCCGATGCCGATGACGATCGCCCAGCGGCGCGGGTCGGCGGGACGAGCGGCTTCGATCTTGGCGACGTGCACGTTGTCGCCGTCCGGCGAATCGTGCGCAACGTTGACTCGGTCGTTTGGCCGCAGGTCGGCGAACTCGGCCGGCTCGCCGGCCAGTGTGATCGCGACGTCGCTCGCGACTAGAAACACACCTGGCGTCGCGCGGCCGTCGATACTGACTTCGAGCGTATTCGGGTCGTCGCGCACTTTGCGCACGGTACCTGTGTCGTGAAATGTCCGCTGGCTCTCAGCTCGCCGCACGTGCGTGTCGTGATGGATCACGACGTTGTCGCCGACCCGGAGGTCCGCCGCGCGGACGGTCTTGCCGCCGAGCGTGCGGCGGCCGTTGATCGTGACGTCAAGTTGTTCCGCGAGCGGCAGCGTTTCGAGCCGCGTGCTGTCGCCCTGCGTCGCCGCCACGGTCAGCGATTGTTTCGCTGGGTCGATGTCCGTGATGACTCCGTCGAGCCGGCCGAGCCGCGTGGCCGCGAGCCGAATTGCCTCGAAGCCGCCGCCCCCGTCCGCCTCCATCAATTCCGTCTCGACCTGATCGTTCGCCGCGAGCTGCGCCAGCCCGATTCGCTCGCCGTCCAACTTGTCCTTGCCGTTGAGCGAAATCGCAATCGTCGCGGGCACGCGCACCTTGAGCACTTGGCCCTGATCGTCGCCGTGATCGATGTGCAGGTCGAAGCTGCCGGCGTCCGGCTGAACGTTCGCGATTTGGCCGACGCGTTTCTCCGGCCGCGACGCGGCGATCTCCGTGAACGTGCGGCCGTTCTTCGTACCGCGCGTGACGCTGACGCGATCGCCCGGCTGCAGTTCCTTGCGATGAATGAACCGCTTCCGGTTCAGCGTGACTTCGGTTTCCGGCGACAGCGTCAACTCCTTGATGCGGCCCTCCGGCCCGACTTCGACGATGATCGTTTGATCGAGCAGCTCGCGCACGACGCCCGCCACCGGCTCCGCGGACTGCGTTGTCTTGGACGCCACCTGCGAATTGCCGGGAAAAAACAGCATAGCCAGGCTCATCAAGCAACTGCCGGCGAACGCGCCGATCGCCAGCATGCGCTTGCGTCGCGACGAACTGCTCGTTTTCTCCTCGTCCTCTTTAGCCTGGTCGCGCGCGGACTGAACCGCGAACGGGTCGAGCTTCAAGTCGGCCAGCGCCTCGTCGGCGGTCTTGTACCGCTTCGCCTGATCTTTCTCGATCAGTTTTTGAATCACGCGGGCGAGGTCGTCGGGCACGCCTTCGAGCACGCGCGGGATGTCGGGCAGCTTGCGGTCCGCGGCCGTGTGCCACATCATCCAAGCGATCTGCCGATCGCGCCCGAACGCGCCCAAACCGGGAAAGAGCGTCTCGAAATGCGAGCCGCACATCAGTTCGTAGGCCGAAAAACCGAGCGAGTACAAATCGCTCGCCGGGCCGACCGGGCCGAATTGATCCGACACGACCTCGGGGGCCATGTACTTCGTCGTGCCTTTGAGCAAGCTGCCTTCGTCGTTCGCGACGCGGCGGGCCAGCCCGAAATCGCCAAGCTTCGTGCGGTTCCGCTTGTCGAACAGCATGTTCGTCGGCTTCACGTCGCCGTGTACGATGCCGTTGGCGTGCAGAAACTTCAGCGCCCGCAGGCAGTAGCCGATGGCGAAGCGGAGCGAATCGAGGTTCATCGGCTGGCCCTGCATCCGTTCGGCGAGGTTTCCCTGCATCAGTTCCATGACCAGCCAGCCGCGCGGCCGAACGATGTCGTAAATCGTCATGATGTTCGGGTGCTGTAGCGACGCGAGCAGTTGCGCCTCGCGCCAGAATCGGTCGAGCTGCTTCTCGTCGGTCAGGAATTGCTGGTGAATCTGCTTGATCGCCACGTCACGGCCGAGTTCGCGGTCCGTGGCGCGGACCACGGCGGCGAAATCGCCGGAGCCGATTTGGTCTCGAAGCTCGTATCGCGGATGCGGTTCCACGTCAGGCCCCCGTGCGGTGCGACGATCGGCCCGCTACGCTGCGCGAATACACCAACGCGGGCCACACCGATGCTTGCCACACACCCTACACTCTGATCGCCGTGTCTGGCAATTCTTTCTTGCGGCGTGCGGCCCGAGGTTAGGCGTTGCCGGGTTCATTCGTGTTGCTGGGTGTTGAGCAGCGACTTGATGGCGTCATCCTTTACGTAGTCGGCGGGCTTCCGTCCAGATTTGTTGGTGATGGAAGGGTCGGCTCCTGCGTCGATCAGCAGCCGAGTAATCTCGAGTGCCTGCTGACGCCTTCCGGCGGTGCTGGGAGCGCCGGTGTGAGTCACGGCGCGGTGCAGCGGCGTCGAGCCTGATTTCCGGCAGACCTGATTGACGTTGGCACCGTGCTCGATCAGTGTCCGGACGGCCATGGGGCTTCTAAACCGCACGGCATGGTGAAGTGCGGTAACGCCGTTCTTGTCGGTAGCGTGGATGTCCGCCCCGGCCTTGAGTAGCGTGATGAGCCGCCTCCGCTGGCCTGCGTAGTTTGGATTCTGCTCGGCGCAGATAGCGGACAATTCGTAGATGGTGCTCATTGGCCGTTGTTCACGCGGGCCGCGAGGAATTGTCTAACGTTCGGCGTCAGCGGTGGCGTGGGGCGGACCACCAAGACGCGCCTGCGCGGAGCGAACTCACGCAAACCAAAGACGACGCGAGCGGACGAAAACTGCCCCACGCCATCCGCTGGACGCGGGTGGCCCGGACGGCTTTGCGTCCGGGCTGCGCAGCAGCAAGAGGTTTCTATCGATCAACGTTTCGTCGTTCATGCAATCCTCTTGTCGCTGCGCGACCCGGACGCAAAGCCGTCCGGGCCA
>Ga0247727_10008788_pt1 | contig 18600 bp, 15 predicted proteins | sample WisWelCaveWW1625_FD_202498 | JGI IMG/M metagenome (GOLD analysis project Ga0247727, IMG submission 202498) | Biofilm microbial communities from Wishing Well Cave, Virginia, United States - WW16-25 | ecosystem: Environmental > Aquatic > Deep subsurface > Groundwater > Cave microbial mat | place... | reverse complement strand
TGGGTGGAGAAACATACGTGGGCGCGGCGCGAGGCCGATGGCGCCGTCGTCGTCGGCATCACCGACGTGGCCCAGTTTCTCGCCAAATCCATCATCAACGCTACGCCGAAAGAGGCAGGCAAGGCGGTGAAGAAAGGCAAGAGTGCGGGGACTGTGGAGAGCGGCAAGTGGGTGGGACCGGTGACCGCGCCTGTCAACGGCACGATTGCCGAAGTCAACACCGCGCTCAAATCCAGGCCCGGCCTGCTCAACACCGATCCCTACGGCGAAGGCTGGTTCGTCAAAATCAAGCCCGATAACTGGGAGGCGGACTCGGCCGACCTGGCCACTGGCGAGGCCGGGATTATGGCCTACCAAAAATTTCTCGACGCGCAGGGAATCAAATGCGAGTAACTTCAAACTCCAAAACTCAAATCTCAAATTGGCGGTTTGGAGTTTGAAATTTGAAGTTCAATGATCTACTACGGCTGTGACATTCCCGAAGACTTTTACTTCGACCTCGAGCGGGACGTGTGGATTCGGTTTGAGGGCGATCTGGCGGTGCTGGGGATGACGGACGTCGCCCAGACGCGGGGCGGCAAGCTGGTTAACATCGCTTTCAAGAAGCCGGGCAAGGTCATCCCGCGAGGCAAGAGCGCGGCCACCATTGAGTCGGCCAAATGGGTCGGCCCGTTCCCCATGCCGTTCAGCGGCGAGATCGTCGAGACGAACGAGGCCGGTTTCAAGCGCGACATCCTGCTTGCCAACAAAGACCCTTACGGCGCGGGCTGGCTGGTGAAGGTGCGCCCGACGAACCTCGACGCCGAACGCGCTCACCTGCTCACCGGCGCGGCGGCGGCGGCGGCCTACCAGAGAAAGATTGAAGAGTTGCAAGTGAAATGTTTTCGTTGCGTTGATGATGGAATCGCCGAGAGTCAGTGAACTCAAGCGATTCGCGTCAGTGATTCAAACTCTTGCGAGGCAATATGCCCACAAACGGCCATTACTCTTTTCCTCCCGAACTCTACTACGATCGCGCCAATCACGTTTGGGTGCGGCGCGACGGCGAGGCGGCGACCATCGGCCTCGACGCCCTCGGCCTCGAGTCGCTCGGCGACATGGCTTACATCTCGTTGCAGGCCATCGGCCTCCCGGTGCGGCGCGGCGAGTCCCTCGGCAGTCTGGAAGCCGCGAAGATGGTGGGCGACCTGATCGCGCCCATCGGCGGCCTCATCGCCGCGCGCAACGAAGCCGTTCTGAGCGACCCCGGCCTCATCAACCGCGATCCTTACGGCGCGGGTTGGATCGTCCAACTCACGCCTTCCGAATGGGCCAGCGACTCCGCCGAACTCGTGCATGGCGCGGACCTGGCGCCATGGGTGGAGGCGGAAATCGAGCGGTATCGGGCGCAGGGGTGGATTGATTAGCAGATGGCATATAGCCAATGGCGGATGGCTATCTGCCATCCGCTATCTGCCATTCGCTATCTGCCATCTGCCATTTGCCATGACTTACTGGCGACTAATAACTGACGACGGTGTAACCGCCTCCTTCGGCCTCGCCGCCGATGAGTGCCTTGCGGCGCGCGTGGGCGCGGGCGAGAGCGAGCCGACTCTGCGGCTGTATACCTATCGCTCTCATTGCGCCCTCGTCGGGCGCTTTCAAAATCTCGATAACGAAGTGTACCGGGAGTACTGCCAGGCGCACGGTGTTGCCCTCAACCGGCGACCCACCGGCGGCGGCGCGATTATCATGGGCGCCGATCAACTCGGCGTGGCGCTGACCATTCCGGGAACGGGCCTGGGGCAACCACAAGGGGGGCAACCACAAGGGGTTGCCCCTACGTATGCTCACGCCCGTGAACTGATGGCCCAATTCTCGGCGGGCGTGGTCAACGGCCTGCGCGCGTTGGGCGTGGCCGCGTCGTTCCGGCGCAAGAACGACATCGAAGTGAACGGGCGAAAAATCGTGGGGCTGGGCATCTACCGCGCGCCCTCCGGCGGCTTGCTCTTTCACGCTTCTCTGCTCGTCGGCCTCGACATCCCGCTCATGTTGCGGGTCCTCCAGACTCCGTTTGAAAAAATTTCCGACAAAGAAATTGCGACCATCGCCCAGCGCATCACCACCGTTCGGCGTGAAATTGGGCGCGAGATTGAATTGAACGAAGTCCGGGCGCGGGTGGCCGATGGCTACGCCGCCGCCTTTGGCGTTTCGCTCGTCCCCGGCAATTTCACCGCCGTTGAGCGCCGCGCCATTTCCAATCTCCAATCTCAAAAATATGACACGGCGGAATGGGTCAACCAGACCACTGCCGTGCCAGACACAACCGGCGCGGCCAAACTCAAAACGCCGGCCGGTCTTTTGGATGTGCGCGTGACGCTGGCCGGTAGCACGCTCAAGGCCGTGTTCATCGGCGGCGACTTCTTTGCCGCCGAAGGCGCGGTGGTCGACCTCGAAGCGAGTCTGCGCTGGCATTCTGCTGAACCCAACGCGGTGGCCGCGACTCTTGCCTGCGCGCGCGCCGCCCGCGCCGATGACCTCGCCGCTCTGCCGCTCGACTCGTTGACCCAGGTTGTTCAACAAGCCATCCGTCGGGCGCAAGTGGCCGAGTCGGCGGCCCGTTCTGACCCCTATGGCTGTTTTGTGAGTCCTACAGGGACTCAGCCAGAGATGACTCAATCTGAGAGCGCGTATGCTTGAGAAAGAAATCGTTTTTCACACGCCCGGTCTTAAGCGGTTTAAGACTTCTGAATACGCGGCGCAGGATGCGGCCCGCTTCGTCTCAGTGAGCCTCACCGGAACCGAGTGCGCGTTGGGCTGTGAGCATTGCAAGATGCACGTCTTGGAGGGCATGACGGCCCTGCCCAAGTTTGACGGCTCGTTGTTCGATTTGTGTTGTGAACTTGCGACGCGCGGCGCGCGCGGCATCCTGGTCTCCGGTGGGTGTGACAAGCGCGGGCGCGTCCCGCTCCTTCATCACCTGCCCGACTTGAAGCGCGCCCGCCGCGAACTCGGCTTCACCATTCGCGTTCACCCTGGGCTACCGGATGAGGAAACGGTGGCCGGTCTGGCCGAGGTGGGCATTGACGGCGCGATGGTGGACATCATCGGCGACGATGACACCATCCACCAGGTCTATCACCTCGACACAACCATTGCCGAATACGAAGCCGTGCTGGAACGGCTGGAACGTCATCAAGTGCCGGCTGTGCCGCACATCATCCTCGGCCTGCACTTTGGGCAAATGCGCGGCGAACAGACGGCGCTGGAGATGATCGCGCGCCATGCTCACAAATTTCTGGTATTGGTGATTCTCATGCCAATTACCGGCACGCCGATGGCGGGTGTCACCCCGCCGCCAGTCACAGAAATTGCTGACTTCTTCGCCCTGGCCCGCCGCGCCGTTCCGGCCACACCCGTCATGCTGGGGTGCGCGCGCCCGCTGGGCAAAATCAAAATTGAAATTGACCGCGCGGCGGTGGAGGCCGGACTCAACGGCATCGCCTTTCCGGCGGATGGTATTGTCGCCTACGCCAGCGAACGCGGCTTCACGCCCAGGTTTGTGGATGCGTGTTGCGGCGTGCAATGGTGAACGCGGAGACTTATGGCTAAAGTAACCTTATCTTCCAGAGAGCAAGCCGAGCAATTGCAGATTAGCCCGGAGTACGTTCGCATTTCGATGGCGGCGGCGATTGAGCTGGGTCTCAAGCCGGGGCGCATCTTCCGGGGCGCGCACTGCGGGTGTATCAATCTCCTGCAGAATTACCCGGAAGGGTGCTACGCCAACTGCACCTATTGCGGGCTGGCCCGCGAGCGGCCCGGCGTGCCGGAAGACAACACCTTCATCCGTGTAGCCTGGCCGCTCTTTCCAACCGATCTTGTGGCAGAGAAAATCGCAGAGCACGAGGATCAGGTTGGGCGCGTGTGCATCGCCCAGGTGCAGGATCACCGCGCGTATGATGATTTGATTGACATGACTTTGCGCGTGCGCCGCCTGAGCGATGCGCCGATCTCGGCGCTGGTCTCGGCCACCACGCTGAACGAAGAGCGGCTGGCGTGCATCCAACAGGCGGGCGCGGACATCATCGGCGTCGGGCTGGATGGGGCCTCCGAAGACGTTTTCTACAACACGCGCGGCAAGGGGGCGCGAGGCCCGCACGACTGGGATTACCACTGGCACATCGTCCGAACCGCGCGCCGCCTGTTCGGGCCGATGAAGGTCAACTGTCATATCATCGTCGGCCTCGGCGAAACCGACTGCGATCTGGTCAACATCTTCTATCAACTCAAGTCCGAGCAGATCGCGGGCTACCTGTTCTCATTCAACCCCGAACCCGGCACGGTCATGCAAGCCGTGCCGCGCGCGCCCATCCATCGCTGGCGGCGCATTCAACTTACCAAGCATCTCATCGAGGAACGCGGCTTACCGCGCGAAGCGATTGAGTTCGACGCCACCGGAGAAATCACGCGCATTAACGCGCCCGATCTCATGATCGAGGTTGCCGTCAACACCGGCCTGCCATTCATGACCAATGGTTGCCCCGACAAAAACGGCGTCATGGCCTGCAACCGCCCCTACGGCTCGTACCGTCCCGGCGAAGACTTCCGCGATTATCCGTTCAAGCCGGAAGCCGACGACCTCATCATCATTCGCCAGCAGATGAGGCTGGAAGAAATCTGGCAATACACTGACAAGGTGGCCGGGTGACAAGGTGAATTATCGATCACCTTGTCACCCCTTCACCTTGTCACCTTATCATCGCTCTACACTATCACCCTGTCACCATGGCCTCCCCCCTCCGCTTGCTCTCCCTCGGCTCCACCCACTGGCTCCGCACCCAGTCGGTTTATCACGCCCTGGCCGAGACGATGCGGGCCGGGTCGCCGGACACGATTATTTTCGCGCAACCGGCGCAGGCGTATCTATGCATTGGCTATCATCAGGAGTTGGCCTCGGTGCTTGATCGCGCGGCGTGCGAGCAGATGGGCCTGCCCATCGTGCGGCGGCGGGTGGGCGGCGGCGCAACGTACCTCGACGCGAATCAACTGTTTTATCAATGCGTCTTCCATCACTCCCGCGTCCCTCCGGTCGTAGACAGAGCCTATGCCATGTTGCTCGCCGCGCCCGTCGCCACATTGCGCGCCCTCAGCCTCAACGCCGAACTGCGCGGCGAGAACGAAATCGAGGTAGGGTGCGACCACCTGCCCTCGTCAGAGGGTGGTGGTCGCTCCGGCAAACGCATCGCCGGAATCGGCGGCGGGCGGATCGGCGAGGCGGCAGTCGTCGTCGGCAACCTGCTGTTCGATTTTGATTATGAGGCGATGACGCGCGCCTGGCGTGTGCCGTCTGAGTCCTTTCGCCGTTTGGCCGCCGGGGCGTTGCGGGAGCGCGTCACCACCTTGCGGGCCGAACTGCCGCACCCCATCTCCGCTGATGAGGTGGAAGCGCGCCTCGTCGCCGAATTTGCCCGCGCCCTGGGCCGCCCTCTGGAACGCGGTGAGTTGACCGAGGCGGAAAGACGAAAGACCGAGGAACTTGAAAAGCGCCTGACTTCTGCGAAGTGGTTGAACCTGCACGCTAACGGCGCGCGGCCCATGAGTTCACTCAAAATCTCGCGCGGCGTCTTCATCCGCGCCGCCGAGGCCGAGGTGGGCGGCTATCGCCTGCGCGCCGCGTTTCGGGTGCGTGACGGGATGATTGAGCAGGCTCTGCTGGAGAGTGAGCCGGAGAGGGATTGGGCAGAGGAGCAGGGAAGAATGCGCGGCGTGAAAATAGGGGAATGGCTGAACAAGGTGAGAGAAGAGGCATGATCTCCCCTGGCGCGATCCGCCTCCTCAATCTCGGCCCGACGGCCTGGGCCAGAACCCAGTCGGTCTATCGGGCGACGGCTGAATTGTTGCCGGCCAATTCTCAGGGCGCGGTCATCTTCGGCCAGCCACTGCATCCATATCTCACACATGGCGTTCAACAGTTCGCCTCGGAGACATTTGACCTCGCCGCGTGTGAGCGATTGGGGCTACCGGTGGTGCGCCGCCTCTTTTCTGGCAACGCCGAGTATTGTGATGTCAATCAACTGCTATTTCAGTGGGTTCTGCCGGTTGCAGTGGGGGCGATGCATGCGACGTTTTTGCGAATCGCCGCCGCCGCTTCATCGGCCTTGCGGGAATTGGGCGTTGAAGCGGATTACGACGGCGCAGGGCAGTTCACTGTGAAAGGGGCGCGCCTCGGAACGCTGACCGGCGGCAGGTATGAATCGGCGCTGGTCTGCCTCGGCTGCTTGTATCTCACGTATGACCCTGAGCCGCTGGCTCAAGCGAGTCGCAACCCACAACCCGAAAACGTGACGACGCTGTGGGCCGAGGCGCCGCGCCCGCTCTCGCCCGAAACGGTGCAGTTGACGCTCATTGAACATTTCTCGCGCGAGCTGGGGCGGCCCGTCGAACGTGACACGCCTCGTCTGCCGGAGACGCGGCGGGCGAAGGAGATCGAGATGGAGTTGCTGGGCGTGACGTTGGAAGAGTTGCCGCCGGAAGAAACAGGATTGGCGGAACACTGAAAGACTCAGCCACGAATTACACGAATTCAGTGAAAACTTTGCCTTCGTGTAATTCGTGGCAAGAGAGACGACGCATGCCAACCCAAGACGAAATCCTGAAAGCCCTCTCAGGGGTGCAAGAACCCGAACTCCACCGCGACCTGGTCTCGCTCAACATGATTCGCGACCTGCATATCAGGAGTAGGGCAGTGCAGTTCACTGTCATGCTCACCACGCCCGCCTGCCCATTGCGTAGCCGCATCGAGCGCGAGTGCCGCGAGGCGGTGCTGGCCGTGCCCGACGTGAAAGACGTGACTATCAAATTTGACGCCGACGTGGTGCGCGATGCGCGCTTCGGCGGGCAAACCAATTTGCCCTTCCGCAACACCATCGCCGTCGCCTCCGGCAAGGGCGGCGTGGGCAAAACGACCTGCGCCGTCAACCTGGCCATCGCCCTGCATCGCCTGGGCGCGACGGTGGGCCTAATGGACGCCGACATCTACGGCCCCAACGTGCCGATGATGATGGGCGTGGAGGGCCGCCCGCGCGTGCAGGGCCAGCGCCTCCGACCCATGGAGGCCTATGGGCTGAAGATGATGAGCATGGGCTTTCTGGTGAATCCCAATCAGCCGGTAGTGTGGCGCGGGCCGATGCTACATAAAGCATTGGAGCAGTTTCTCAGCGATGTGGAATGGGGCGACGTTGACTATCTAGTGATTGACCTGCCGCCCGGCACGGGTGACGTGCAACTCTCGCTGGCCCAACTGCTCCCACTCACCGGGGCCGTCATTGTCACCACCCCGCAGGACGTGGCCCTGGCCGACGTGCGCAAAGGCATGGCCGCCTTCAATCAACTGCAAGTGCCGCTTCTCGGCGTGATTGAGAACATGAGCTACTTCGTCTGCGCGCACTGCGGCCAACGCACCGACATCTTTTCGCACGGCGGCGGGCGGCGCGCGGCGGAGGAACTGAACATTTCCTTCCTGGGCGAGGTGGCGATTGATCCGGCCATCCGCGCCGGTGGCGACGACGGCCAGCCCATCGTCGCCGTCGCCCATCACTCGCCGCAAGCCAAAGCCTTCGTGGACATCGCCGGCCAACTGGCCGCCAAAATCAGCGTGCTCAATATGCAACGTCAGGCGCAGGGGCTGATTCAGATTACGGAGATTGGGTGAGCGTAAAGATTGGAGATAATGGCTGAAACCCGGATTGTGGCGATAACAGATGACCCGGTTGTGCTGCGCGGGGTGGAACGTGTGGCGGCGGCATCCGGCGCGGCCTTCCTCTCTCACCCGTCACTGTCGGACGCGACGTTTGACGACGACGCGCCAACGACCCTCGTGGCCGACGCAGAAAAGCCCGAGGCGCTGGAGGCCGTGAGCGGCTGGAAGGCGAAATGGCCCAAGACCTTGTTAGTGGGTTTCGTCTCCACCCACAGCCGCACGCGCTGGGAACAGGCCGAGGCGGCGGGCTTCGATTTGGTGACGACCCGCGGCGCGCTGGCGGCGCAATTGCAGAAGAAACTCAAAGAGTGGCAAAGCGGGCCGGGCAAGCGCCGCGTGCGCGTGTGTGATATGGCTGATTTGGCCGGGCGGCTGGGCGTGGTGGCCCGGCTCGGCGATTTGCCCACCGGCCCGGTGGCGGTCTATCACTTCAGCGGCAAGGTGTACGCCGCCGGGGACGTTTGCCCGCACGCCGGGGCGTTGCTCTCGGAGGGGGCGCTGGAGGGCACGGTCATCACCTGCCCATTGCACGGCAGTCAATTCGATGTCGGCACGGGCGAGCGCCTGCGCGGCCCGGCCGATGTAGACCTCCAGACCCATCGCATCGAGATCGAAGGCGGGCAGGTGTTTGTCGCTTTGGGGTAAACGGCGCAAGGAATCTTCATGAACTACGGCTTTCTCATTGACAATCGCAAGTGCATCGGCTGTCACGCCTGCTCCACCGCGTGCAAATCCGAAAATGAAGTGCCGCTCGGCGTCAACCGCACGTGGGTGAAGTACACTGAGAAGGGCATCTTCCCGGATACACGCCGTTACTTTCAGGTGACGCGCTGTAACCACTGCGCCAACCCGCCCTGCGTCTACATCTGCCCGGTCACGGCGATGTATCAGCGCAAAGATGGCATTGTCGAATTTGATCCGGCGCTCTGTATCGGTTGCAAAGCCTGCATGCAGGCCTGCCCCTACGACGCGATTTATATTGACCCGGACTCGGGCACGGCGGCCAAGTGCCATTTCTGCGCCCACCGCACCGATGTGGGCCTCGAACCGGCCTGCGTGGTCGTCTGCCCGGAGCACGCCATCCTCGCCGGAGACCTCGACGATCCCAACTCCGAAATCGCGCGGGCGATTGCCACGCAACAGGTGCGCACCCGCAAGCCGGAGCAGGGCACGCGGCCCAAGCTGTTTTACATTGACGCCGAAGAGTCCTCCATCGTGCCGACGCTAGCAGCGCAGGATGGCGGCATGTTATGGGCCACCTGGCCCGATCACGGCCAGGGCGACTGGCGCGGCCCGATTCAAATTGGCGAGGGCAACATGGCCGGCGCCCTCGTGCGCTCCGCCGCCGCCCCGCGCGAGACGTACAACGTGCCGCACAAGATTCCCTGGCACTGGCAAGTCCCCGCGTACCTCCTCGCCAAAGCTATCGGCGCGGGCGCGTTCATCGTCGCCGCTGTTGGCACTGCGCTCGGCCTGCTCCCGGCCACGCCGCTCTTCACCACGGCGGCTGCCTTCCTCTCGTTGCTGTTCATCGGCATTAACACCGGCCTCCTGGTCTGGGACTTGGATCGCCCCGACCGCTTCTGGACGATTCTGATTCGCCCGCAATGGAAGTCGTGGCTGGCCAGAGGCGCGTTTATCCTCGTCGGCTTCTCCGGGGTTGGCGGCCTCTTCTTCCTCGGCCATCTCTTCGGTCTCCCCGATCTCGCCAACCTGCTGATCTGGCCCGGTGTCATTCTCGCCGTCCTTTCGGCAATTTACACCGCCTTCCTTTTTGCTCAGGCCGAGGGCCGCGACTTGTGGCAGAGCACACTCCTCCCCTGGCATCTCTTTGTGCAAGCCATCATGGCCGGGGCCGCCGGGTTGATCATCGCCGGCCTCTTCTTCAGCCTCGCCCCCGATTCAACTCGCGTGCTGGCCTGGACATTCGGGCTGAGCGTGCTGGTCAATTTGTTGATCACCGTCGGCGGTGAGTTTGCCGTGCCGCACGCCAGCCAGGTGGCGGCCGCCGCCGCTCACCTGATCACGCACGGGCGCTACAAGAATCATTACTGGTTCAGCATCGTCGGCGGTTTGCTCGCCCCGCTGGCAATTGTCGTCTTCGCCAGCGCCTCGCTCGTGGCGTTGGCCGCCGCCGGCACGCTCTCTCTCATTGGGCTGTTTATGTACGAGTGGGCGTTCGTCATGGCCCCGCAAGAAGTGCCAAACAATTAGAGAATTGGAGGAGTGGAGAATTCTCCACTTCTCCAATTCTCTCTCTTAAGAGACACATATGACTAACTCGATTACCCGCCTCCCCCCGCAACTCACCGACTCCGGTGAACGGATGCAACAATACCCGCCGCCCGAACGCTGGGACGACTGGGTTGAATGGGATCCCAAACAATGGCCGAAGAAAGTGCCCAAACACTACATGCTCGTGCCGACGGTGTGCTTCAACTGCGAGTCGGCCTGCGGCTTGCTGGGCTGGGTGGACAAAGAGACGATGCAGGTGCGCAAGTTCGAGGGCAATCCGGCCCACCCCGGAAGCCGGGGCCGCAATTGCGCCAAAGGCCCGGCCACCATCAATCAAGTCAACGACCCCGACCGAATCCTTTATCCCCTCAAGCGCGCCGGCAAGCGTGGCGAGGGCAAGTGGGTGCGGGTGACGTGGGAAGAAGCCCTGAAGGACATCGGCGGACGCATTCGCAAAGCTTTTCAGGAGGACAGGCACAACGAGGTGATGTATCACGTTGGCCGCCCCGGTCACGACGGGGTGATGGAATGGATTCTGCCGGCGTGGGGCGTGGACGGCCACAACTCGCACACCAACATTTGCTCGTCGGGCGCGCGGGCGGGCTACGCCTTCTGGATGGGTTTCGACCGCCCCAGCCCCGATCATGCCAACGCCAACGTCATCCTGCTCATCAGCAGTCATCTCGAAACCGGCCACTACTTCAACCCGCATGCCCAGCGCATCATCGAGGGCAAAATGGCCGGGGCGAAGTTGATCGTGTGGGATACTCGCCTCTCGAACACGGCCTCGATGGCCGACACCTGGATCGCCCCCTGGCCCGGCTCCGAGGCCGCCATCCTGCTCGCCATCGCCAACTATCTCATCACCACCGGCAAATACAACCGGGAGTTTGTGAAGAAGTGGGTGAATTGGGAAGAATATCTAAAATCCCAAATCCAAAATCCCAAAATCCCAAAATCCCAAAATCCCAATCTCCAATCATCCAACGCGAAGCGTCCAATCTCTTTTGAAGCCTTTGAGGCCGCGCTGAAAGAGCAATACGCAAAATATACGTTTGAGTACGCGGCAAAAGAGTCAGGCGTGGAGGCGCGTATTCTCAAAGGCATTGCCGAAGACGTGACGAACTGCGGCGGCAAGCTGGCAACACACAACTGGCGCAGCGCCGGATCGGGCAACCTCGGCGGCTGGCAGGTAGCGCGTTGCCTGTTCTTCCTTAACGTCCTCACCGGCAGTATCGGCGTCGAGGGCGGCACCTCGGCCAACGCCTGGGACAAGTGGGTTCCGCGCCCGCACAAGATGGCCCCGCACGTCAAACGCTGGAATGAATTGACGTGGCCGCGCGAGTACCCGCTGACGTATTTTGAAATGAGCATTCTGCTCCCCCACTTCCTCAAGGAGGGGCGCGGCAAGCTCGAGGTGTACTTCACCCGCGTCTACAACCCGATGTGGACCAATCCCGACGGCTTCACCTGGCTCGAAGCCTTGCGCGACGAATCGAAGATTGGCTTGCACGTGGCTCTCACCCCGACTTGGAACGAGTCGGCCTGGTGGGCCGACTACGTGTTGCCGATGGGCCTCGGCTCCGAGCGGCACGACCTGATGAGTCAGGAAACGCACGCCGGGCAGTGGCTCGCCTTCCGGCAACCCGTCATGCGCGTCGCAATGGAGCGCCTGGGCAAGAAAGTCAACCGCACCTACGAAGCCAATCCCGGACAGGTGTGGGAGGAGACAGAATTTTGGGTTGACCTGAGTTGGGAGATTGATCCCGATGGCGCACTCGGCATCCGCCAGTATTTCGAATCGCCCTATCGCCCCGGCGAGCGGATCACGATGGACGAATACTACGGCTGGATGTTCGAGAACTCGGTGCCCGGTCTGCCGGAGGCCGCCGCCAAAGAAGGGTTGACGCCGCTGGCCTACATGCGCAAGTATGGCGCGTTCGAGATTCGCAAAGGCGCTTTGACCGAATACGACCGGGCGCTTGCGCCTGAAGAAATGGCCGGGGCGCAGGTGGATGAGACGACGGGCATCGTCTACACCAAGGCCCCGATGACGCCGCCGAAAAATATCGTGCCGACTCCTGCCCCCGTCGCCGCCGACCTGGGCCGACCAATCGGCGTGATGGTCGGCGGCGAAGCGAAGTTCGGCTTCCACACTCCGTCGCGCAAACTGGAATTCTTTTCGACCACCCTGCGGGATTTTGGCTGGCCCGAAGTTGCCACTCCCGAATACATCGAGAGCCACGTCCACCCGAGCCGGGTCAACCGTGAGGCAAATGAGTTCGTTTTGCTTTCCACCTATCGCCTCCCGACTCTGATCCACACCCGAAGCGCCAACGCCAAATGGCTGGTCGAAATTTCGCACTCCAACCCGACGTGGATTCACACGAGTGATGCCAACCGGCTTGGAGTTAAGACGGGCGAGTTGGTGCGCGTCGAAACCGAGATCGGTTATTTTGTGGATAAAGTCTGGGTCACCGAAGGCATCCGCCCCGGCGTGATCGCCTGCTCGCATCACCTCGGGCGCTGGCGGCTGGCTGAGGGAGATGGGACAAACCGGATCGCCTCGGCGCTGGTTGAACTAAAAGAGGCGGACGGCCAGTGGCAGTTGACTCAACTTCACGGCGTCCAGCCGTATAAATCCTCTGACCCGGACACCGAGCGCATCTGGTGGAGTGATGCGGGCGTCCACCAGAATCTCACCTTTCCTGTCCAGCCCGATCCGATCAGCGGTATGCACTGCTGGCATCAAAAAGTGAAGGTGACCCAAGCGCAACCCGGCGACCGTTACGGCGATGTTCAGGTGGACACGAACAAGGCGCACGACGTGTACAAGCAGTGGCTGGCATTGGCCCGCCCGGCTAACGGCGAGTGGCGGCGGCCCAACTGGATGCTGAGGCCGTTCCGGCCCGACGTAAGCGCGTATCGCTTATCGCCGATAGCAGATAGCCGCTCTACATAGCGGATGGCGGATGGTGACGTTTGTCGTTTGAAGTTTGGAGTTTGAACTTTGAAGTTTGAACTTTTATCTCATCTTTGGCTTCACGAACCGGATGCTGAGGCAGTGGCCCGTGCGGCGGCTGAGTTCGGCTTGCCCTTCGCCGACCCAGCCGAACTTGCTCCTGCTTACACCGATGTTTTTCTGCTCAACGTTTACCCTTACGGCACGGCCTTCACCGATCCGTCTGGCGAATTGAACGGGCCGGAGGCCCAACAAGTAGCGGCGCTGTACGAGGCGCACGGCTATCAACCGCCCGAACTGAACTCGGTCGGTGCGCCGGACCACCTGGGCCTGTGTCTCGGTTTCCTCGCCACCGGGCAAGGGCAAGATGCCATCTTGCCCTACCTCCTTGACTGGGCCCCCGTCTGCTGTCTTGCTGTCGAACGCGAACCTTCCGCTCACCCCTTCTATCGTGCCCTAGCCGCGCACACCCGCGAGACGTTGCTTACAGACTACGTATCACTTAATACGCAATACGCAATAACCAATTACCAATTACCAATTACCAATCCCCAATCTCCCGAAGAAGAAACCTCCCTCCGCGACATCATCCGCTTCTTCCTCGCTCCGGCGCGGTGCGGCGCCTTTCTCTCACGCTCACGGCTGGGGCAAATGGCAAAGGCATTGGGGCTGAGGCTCCCGTTTGGATCGCGGTTTGAAGTGGCGGAGATGCTGTTTGCTTCTGCCGGCGAGTTGGAGCAATTGGAAAACTTGTTGACTGCGCTAGAGGCCGAGATCGAAGCCTGGGCGACGGAATACTGCCGCTGGGCAGAGGTATATCCGACATGGCGACCCATCGCCGACAGCTGGCTGGCGCGAACGACGGATGCTGCTCGCACGTTGGCCGGGATGCGCACGCTCGCAACAACTCCCACCTGATCGAGCCTATATGTCAGCCGTCGCAACTAGAGTAACCGTACCTGCCCCCATACGCCGCTGGCTGCACAACGTTCCGGCTTACTTCGCGCGCCCGGTTGAGATTGTGCGCGCGTATCGCCGCGATCATGTGTGGCCGGACATTCTCAGCGGTCTGACGGTGGCTACGGTGCTCCTGCCACAGGCCATCGCCTACGCGCTCATCGCGGAACTGCCGCCGCAGATGGGGCTGTACGCCGCCATCGTCGCCGCCGTGGTTGGCGCGCTGTGGGGTTCGTCCTCGCATTTGCACACCGGCCCGACCAACGCTGCCTCGCTCCTCGTGCTGTCCAGCCTGGCCATCGTCGCGACGCCGGGCTCGCCGGAGTTCATCGCCGCCGCCGGATTGATGGCCGTGATGGTGGGCGTTGCCCGGTTGGCGATGGGGCTGGCCCGCATGGGCGTGCTGGTCAACTTCGTGTCGGTCTCGGTCGTCATCGGCTTCACCGCCGGCGCAGGCGTTCTGATCAGCGCCAACCAACTGCGTTACCTGTTGCGGTTGAACATCCCGGCCTCGACCGAATTCTATCAAACGGTCGCCGACGTTTTGCGCCGGCTCCCCGAGGCGCACTGGCCGAGTCTGGGAGTGGCAATCGGCGCGGTCGCCGTGATCGTTCTCGCGCAATACTTCAGGCCGAAGTGGCCAGCTGTCCTGCTGGCCATGGTCGCCGCTTCCATCGGCGTCGTCGTGTTCAACCTGGATGGGCCGGGCGGCGTGAGCGTCCTGGGCGAACTGCCGCGCGGCCTGCCGCCCCTGGCGCGCCTCCCACTGTTTGACCTTCAGTTGATCGGGCGCGTCTCGACCGGCGCGCTAGCGGTGTCGGCCATCGGGTTGGTGGAGGCGATGTCCATTGCCCGCGCCATTGCCGCCCACAGCGGCCAGCGGCTCGACAACAATCAGGAGTTTGTGGGGCAGGGGCTGGCGAACATCGCCGCCGGATTCTTCTCCGGCTACACCTGCTCCGGGTCGTTCACGCGCTCGGCGGTGCTCTACACGTCCGGCGCGCGCACGTCGCTGGCGGCGGCCTTTTCCGGCCTGTGGGTGCTGTTGGCCGTGCTGCTGTTCGCGCCGCTGGCGGCCTACCTTCCGCGGGCGGTGCTGGCCGGGGTGTTGATCGTCACCGCGTACAATATGATCGAATGGCGGCAGATACGGATCATCTTGCGCGCCTCACGCGGCGACAGCCTGATCATGCTGGCAACCTTTTTGGCAACCCTCTTCCTGCCTCTGGAATTCGCCGTGCTGGCGGGGGTGCTCGTCTCTCTCGTCCGCTACATCGCGCGAACCTCAATGCCCGGCGTCCACTCGGTTGTGCCGGACGACGAGTTCCGGCATCTCCTCCACCAGCCGCAGAAGCCTGCCTGTCCCCAACTGGCCGTGGTCTCGATTCAGGGCGCGCTCTACTTCGGAGCGGCGCATCACGTCGAAGAGGCGATCCTGGGCAACCTGGCGCAGAACCCGGATCAACGCTTTTTGCTCCTCAAGATGGACCTGGTGGATCACTGCGATGTCAGCGGCCTGCACATGCTCGAATCGGTGGTCAGGCTGTACCGCCAGCGCGGCGGCGACGTGTTCGTGATGCGCGTCCAACCGGAAGTGCGCGATAAAATGCGCTTGACCGGCATCGAAGAGATGTTGGGAACGGATCGATTTCTGAAAGAGGACGAGGCCATCGGCTACCTGTTCTATCGCCGGCTTGATCCGGCTGTGTGCATCTACGAATGCCCGCTACGGGTGTGGCAGGAGTGCCAGAATCTCCCGAAGCATGTGCACCCGGGCGGGCTTCCCGTGGGCCGTCGCGGGGCGGACGGCCCGGTAGCAGACATCGAGCCGCAGGCTCTATGGCATCAGTTGCGCCAGGGCGAGTCGCCGCCGTTGGTCATTGACGTCCGCGAACCGGTTGAGTTCAAGCGAGGCCATATTCCCGATGCGCAACTCATCCCCATGCCCGGCTTATTAGCCCAAACGCCAGACTTGCCGACTGACCGTCCGATCGTGTTTGTCTGCCGAACCGGGAGGCGCGGGGCGCGGGTGGTGACGGCGCTGAAAGAACACGGCTATTCCAACATACGCATCTTGCGCGGCGGGATGCTGGCCTGGGAGGCCGCCGGTTTGCTGGAGGCCGTTGATCTGTGAGCCACGACCACCCACCCCGCAACCTGGGATTGGACCTTGTGCGCGCAACAGAAGCGGCGGCGTTGAGTGCTGGACGTTATATTGGATTAGGCAATCGGGAGGAGGCCTACCGGCCCGCCGCCCAGGCGATGGCCGAAGCCCTGAAGACGCTGGATATGGACGGCCGCATTGTGATCGGCGAAGAAGGGCGACTCGGCGAGCACTCGCCGCTGGACACTGGCCTGCAGGTGGGAACCGGCAATGGGCCGGAAATGGATGTGGTGGTGGATCCGATTGATGGCGCGGGCTACGTAGCCCAGGGCCTCCCCGGAGCGATCTCTGTGGTCGGCGTCACCCCGCGCAATTGTTTGTGGTCACCCGCGCCCGCTCTGTACATGGATAAAATCGTGGTAGACCGCGAGGTCGCCGGGGCGCTGGTGCCGGAGTGCCTGGGCGCACCAGCGGCCTGGACGTTGGCGCTGGTCGCGCGGATCAAAAAGAAAGCCATCGGCGATCTCGTCGCCTTTGTGCTTAACCGTCCCCGTCACGCCGATTTGATCGAGGAAATCCGCCGGGCCGGCGCGCGCATCTTCCTCCGGCCAGACGGCGATGTGACCGGCGCACTGATGGCCGCCGATCCGAGGAGCGGCGTTGATATCATGATGGGCATCGGGGGCGCGGCACAGGGCATCATCATCGCCTGCGCCGTCAAGGCGTTGGGCGGGGCTTACCTGGCTCGCCTGGCGCCTCAGAGCCGTGAGGAACGCGAGGCCATTGCCGCCGCAGGGCTGGATACGCGACGTGTGCTCACCGGCGATGACATCGTCTCCAGCAACGAGATATTCGTGGCCGCTACCGGCATCACCGATAGCGCCGTGCTGGACGGCGTTCATTATCGCGGCGCTATCGCCGAAACCGATTCGCTCATCCTGCGATCAGAAACCGGAACTCGCCGACGGATCCGGGCTGAGCATCAGACGGTGTGAATGGCCCGCCCAAACCAGATGATCATGCTCACTCTTGCCGACTATATGGCGCTGCGTCCTCGCTTCGCCGTCACGCGCGATCTGGCCCAGCAGGCTCTGAGTTTGGCGCAGCCGTTGGCGATGGAAGCTCTCGGCGTCCACACTCAGCGGCAAACTCTTGTCGAGGGTGAACTGCCCGCTTACGTGGTGGCGACGACGCCCGAAACCAATGGCGGCTGGGCTGAACTGATGCCGGTCTGGTTCAAACCCTACGAACGCCCGGTGCCGCTCTATTGCCTCGATAACTGGGCGCTGTTCGCCTTGCTCTATCGCTCGGCTTTCGGCCCGGATGCGGATACGACGGCGTTCACTGTCGAGAACCTTGTGCGCGTTGTCGTCGGCGCGGATTTGCTCATCCCATTTCTCCCCGGCACTGACGGCGCAGGCCGTTTTTTGCGGCACGGGGCGTTGCCGATCTTGCTGGCGACCCTCTGGCTTGAGCCGGAAACGCGGGCCGCCTGGCTAGCGATGCACAACTGCGGCGCACAGAAATTCGCCGCCGAAAATGGTCTGAGGCAAGTTGAGAATCTGAGCGGCTGGCTGGAACGGATCGAGAACGAAGCCTGGCTCGTGCCTGAACGCGAGCCGGTCGCCGGTCAGGCGGCGGTGAGCGCTTTTCTGGCCGACGCAGCTCGCCTCACACAGTACAGCATGTTGTTTGGCGGCTTGTGCCTGAGTGTGACGGCGTTGGCAGTTGCGCTAGGGAGTGATTGGCAAGGGTGGGTGTTTCAGACTGTGAACGTCGGCTATCGCTCACCGGAATTTGGATTAGCCGAGATCGACGCCTGGTTGAAATAATCGGATAGGTTCTTAGGCAGTCTACCCTACACGACGGCAAGGATTTCATTGATTCTTACGGTAGACACTTTCTCTCGCAGTGTGTATATCTCCGTCCCATGCGTTCTCGCACCGGGATGGCCTTGCCACTGGGCTCCATCACTTCCAGCGCCCCGTCACTCGCCTCTGCCTCGCGGCCTGTCGCGCTGGACTGGCCGACGGCGCTGGGTATCTTGCGCGACGCCGGCACGGCGATCAATCGTCTTGGCCCCGAAACCTCTTTGCCTGAGGCCCTCCAACTCATCGCTCAAACTGCCGTCCGCTTGATCGGTTTAGATCCGGCGGATTGCCCGACGGCGGTGATTTATACCTACGACGCGGCTCGCGGAGCGTTCGATCCGGAGTCGCGCGTCTCCGCCGGGGAAGGCGAGGCGCCGCTTCTCGGGGACGCGCCACGACCCAACGGCGTGGGCGCGACCGCCCTCTCCCGCCGCTTGCGGGTGTTGTCGTATGAGGAAAACAGCATCGCCTTCCACCCTCTCAAATATCAGGCCGGGATTCGCACCGCGGCTTGCTACCCCTTGTTGGTCGCCGGACAGCCGGTGGGCGCGTTGTACATTGATCTACGTTCTGACCGCCGCTTCACCGACGAAGAGTTGTTGCTGTTGGATACGTTTGTCCATCTGGCCGCCGTCGCCATTTACAACACGCGCCAGTTTGAGGGCATGAACCGCGCCCTGCAACGCAAGGTGGACGAACTCGAACGCCTCCAGCGCGCCGGACACCTGATCAG
>Ga0247727_10008787_pt1 | contig 18604 bp, 13 predicted proteins | sample WisWelCaveWW1625_FD_202498 | JGI IMG/M metagenome (GOLD analysis project Ga0247727, IMG submission 202498) | Biofilm microbial communities from Wishing Well Cave, Virginia, United States - WW16-25 | ecosystem: Environmental > Aquatic > Deep subsurface > Groundwater > Cave microbial mat | place... | reverse complement strand
CTGGCCCGAGCAACTCGTTGCCATCACAGGCATCCAGGCGTACGGGGACATTCTGGAACCAGGCGGCCAAATCGCCTTGAAGCTTGGGGTTGAGCGACCACTCCAGCCACTTGTAGGCGCAGTTGGGATGAGACGCATCAACGTGCATCATGGTGGTGTCCGCCCAGCCGGTTGCGCCTTCAATCGGAACGACCTTCTCGATTGGCGCGCCGCCACCCTTCAAAAGGTTGGACTGGAAGGCCCAGGAACCCGAAGCCGCTACACCTTCGTTCGTGAAATCATCCATCTGGATGAAGGCATCATGCCAGTAGCGGTTGATCAGTTTGCGTTGCTGACGCAGAAGATCAATGGCAGCATTGAACTGATCGCGGTTTAACGCATACGGATCGGTGATGCCAAGTTCGGGATTGTGATATTTCAGATAGAGAGCGGCATCTGCAACATAAATGGGGCCGTCGTAGGCTTGAATGCGGCCCGCGTTGGATTCGCCATCCGGCAAAGTTGTCTCCTCGAAGACCACGCTCCAGCTTGTGGGCGGCTCGCTACCGAAAATATCGGTGTTGTACATCAGGATGTTTTGACCCGATGAATAAGGTACGCCGTAATGTTCGGCAGCGCCATCGCCATCGATGTCCACGGTATGCCAGGGAGCATTCTGAAGGCGGGGATCAATCTTGTCATAACTGGGGATCAAATCGAGGTTGATCTCCTGCACGCGTCCGCCTAAGATCAAACGATTCGACGCATCGCCGGAAGCCGTCACGAGGTCAAAGCCGCCTTCATTCATCAAGGCAACCATTTCATCGGAGGTTGCCGCAGTCTTATTGGTCACTTTGCAGCTGGTATTCTTTTCGAACTCGGTCACCCAGTCAAAATTCGGGTCGGTCTCGCCGCGCTCAATGTAACCAGCCCAGGAAATGATGGAAACTTCACCTTCGCCATCACCAACGGACGTCACAGGTCCTCCAGCTCCACCGCCGCCCGCCGCGCCACATGCAGATAACACGATGCTGGCGAGAACCAAAACACTACATAACATGAACCACTTGGATTTCATTCTCTCTCCTTTTGATATATGAGTTGGAACTGTAAACTGATTAACGATTGAATTTAACCCCGAACTGCCACCTCCTTCCATGATTTAACAATAAGAACACTTAAATAGTCTTTAGGATGTGCCATAACCAATTATATGGAAGGTTTGGGCAAAACGTCAATCTGGAATTTCCGAATTTGGATGTGCTTTGTCTGGACGAAATGCTTCACGCTTCGCTCCCAGCCGAGGCCTGATTCCGTTATGAAAAAATCTTCCTCATCCCGAAGCCAGCATCACCAGCGCGCGGAATCCATTATATGCCAAAGCCATCTCTTGTGCGGAGAACGAGACGCGCGTCCCCTCGCGTTGAGTAAACGGGATTCTCGCCGCACGATCCGCCATATCTGATGTGAAGAATTCCACCGCCACGCGGACGGGCGTATCCAAAACAAACGGGTCGGGCACATCGCCTTCGGTGAGACGACCCACCGCGCGCGCCGCCGTCATATAGATCAACTCCTGTGATGCTTCGGGAGTCAAACATTCCGCCGCAAAACGACCGGTCGCCTGTTTGACAATTGCCATTTCCAGATCACCTAATAATTCGTTCATCTGGGCGCAGGCAGTTTGATCACCAGAGACCATAATCACCGGCACACCAAAATGACCGGCGAGTGAGGCATTCAACCCATACTCCCCCGTTAAAATATCATTCAACCAAATATTTGCAACCGTTTTTGAAGACCAGGTATGATCGAGAATTGCATTTGGCGTCCCATTGCGGGCGTGATAACCGATGAACATGACTCCATCCACGCTTTCATCGATTCCCTGCATCATCGAGAACGGAGAGGGTGAACCCGTGTTCAAACGCGCCCGCGAGTCAAGCTCCTCCACCAAAATATTTGAGCCATTCCAATGTCCATCTGCCACAATGATCTCGTCCGCGCCTGCCTCCGTTGCCCCGCGGATGGCAGCATTCACATCCTGCGTCATCAACTTGCGAAAACGGGAGTACTCCGCATGCCCTGGCGTCACCTGATCCCAGGTGGTGACGCCTGTAATGCCTTCCATATCAACTGCGATCAAGATTTTCATGCAAGTTTCTCCTCACCAGAATTTATAGGCTCAAGCCGCCATCCCCGGCGGTGGACTCCGGGAGCGACGTTTTCCTGGAAATGCTCTTTTCAACCAATTTACCTAAAACTGGATAATGATAATCATCCCCTTTGAGGACGCGGTAGCCCGCGTATTGCCCAAGGATATGAAATAAGGGAATTAACAAGATTATGGCAATAGCGATCAATGAGGCAATGATAAAAATAATAAAGCCGAGCATCCCTGCTGTTGAACCAGACTGCAGATTTCCTGCAATTCCCATAATGGCTGCCAACAAAAAGATCCCAAACAGATATACGAAACCCGCGCCAAAATAAAGGATGGTGGCAATGGCCTGATAAACAAGAGTTTGAATGGATTGAAATTTCAAAAAGAGACTACGTTTCCCTTGTAACAGCAACGCTGTGAGCGGAGCCAACATGCCCCAGAGCGCGATAATGATGCTGAAATGTCCCATCGCCGCCACCCAGCGATCTTCATGGTCTTCGTTGAGCCGTTCTTCATTTGTTGAATCATAGCCCAAATAACGAGCCAGGCGATTTCCCATCATCGGATAGCGGTAGTCGCGCCCAAGCGCAGAAGAGATCGCCGCCATCACCGGGAATATTACATAAAGTCCCATCAAGCCAAACATGGCAATAAAGATAACGATCATCCACGTCCCTATAATCGAGTCCACATCTCCCCCGTTGAAATCCGCGATGCTGATCGCGGGGATCATGATAAATAGGAGCGCAATGATGACAAGCAAAGTAAGCAGAATCCAAACGGTATATCCCAGCGACTGATACCCCAACGCCTGCAAACACTGAAACGATGCATACTTCGACTTCCGTCGCTGGTCCGACCAGCCAACGACCGGCAGAAGAATACCGAAACCAAACGCCAGCGCGGAGAGATGCGAAAGCGCCGCCCAAATGCGGTCTTCAGTTGATGGTGTGGTGGTCATAGTATCCAGTTTCGCCTCCTGTGTCTTTACGTGGCACGGGATACCCTTCGAGTACGGTGTGATATCCCGCAAATATGACAGGCGGATTGCCAATCTGCCCCACGATGTGTCTGCTTATTTTATCAGAGAGACTCAAGAATAAATCACTCCCATCAAAAGGGTATAATCGCGTGAGGACAATTTTTAGAGGAGCCATGACCGACCCTGCCATGTTTTCACTGAGCGAAGAACACAAAATGATTCGCGACGCGGCGCGCAACTTCGCGCAGAATGAGATCGTGCCCATCGCCGCTGAATTCGATGAAAGCGGGGAGTTCCCGCACGCCACCATCAAAAAAATGGGCGCGCTGGGTTTCATGGGGCTTGAGATTCCCGAACAATACGGCGGCGCGGGGATGGACTCGCTTGCCTACGTGCTTGCCCTCGAAGAAATCTGCAAAGCGGACGCGTCGCACGGCGTCATCATGTCCGTGAATAATTCGTTATACTGTCACGGCATCATGAAGTTTGGCACAGAGGAACAAAAGAAAAAATTCGTTACACCTGTCGCATCGGGGAAGGCGATTGGGGCGTATTCTCTTACAGAATCACAATCCGGCTCGGATGCAGGGACGATCAACAGTCGTGCGGTACGCGACGGCGATCACTATATTTTGAACGGGCGAAAATCCTGGGTCACCAGCGGACCTGTCGCCGATTATTATGTCGTCTTCATGACGACAAACCCCGATAAAAAACAAAAAGGCGTGAGCGCGTTTGTAGTGGAAGCCAGCAGACCAGGTCTTACACGCGGGAAGAAAGAACCCAAACTCGGCATTCGCGCGTCTGCCACGAGTGAATTGATTTTTGAAGATTGCCGCGTGCCCGCGGAAAATTCACTCGGCAAGGAAGGCGAAGGATTCAAGATCGCGATGACGGTTTTGGATGCCGGTCGCATCGGAATCGCGACACAGGCGCTTGGGATCGCGGAAGCGGCTTACGAAGCGGCGCGCCAATACGCGGCGACGCGGGAAGCGTTTGGTCAAGTCATCGGCGCGTTCCAGGGAACAGGATTCAAAATCGCGGATATGAAGACGCGCATCGAAGCATCCCGATTGTTGATTTACAACGCGGCGATGGCAAAAGAAAAATCCAAAAAGGACGGCGGGCGTTATTCGCTCGAAGCATCCATGGCAAAGTTGTTCGCCTCTGAAACCGCGATGTATGTGACGCATCAGGCTGTGCAAATTCACGGCGGCATGGGCTACAGCAAGGAATTGCCCGTTGAACGATATTTCCGCGACGCGAAGATCACCGAAATTTACGAGGGGACAAGCGAGATACAGCGACTCGTGATTTCAAGAAGTGAGTTGGGATTGAAATAAAACCAGATGAAAGTTGTCCTCTTCCGTCAGCACGGGGGATCAGAAGTTCTTGAATACGCAGACTTCCCCACGCCCGAACCAAAACCCGGCGAAGCGCTGATCCGTTTACGCGCCGCGTCGCTCAACCGCATGGATGTGATGGTCCGCAATGGCTGGCAAGGACTCAAACTTGAAATGCCTCACATCAACGGCGCAGATGGCGCGGGGGAGGTTGTTGCAATTAATTCTCCTTCTGAAAGGAAAGAGAGATCAAATTTCCTCGAGCGCATAGAACGAATGGCGTACGAGTGGGAGAAAAAGCGCAATCAGGTATCACGGCGCAGCAGAAATTATTTCTTTTCTCAAAGGCGGTTATCGCGTCGATTTGCCAGGCATGAGAGAGCGGAATCTATTGAGATAGCTGTAGGCGATCATGTGGTTATCAACGCCAATCTCGGGTGCGGAAACTGTGAATTCTGTCTGGCTGGAAAAGACAACATGTGCCGCGAATGGCATTTGCTCGGTGAAACCGTTCGCGGAACGTACGCTGAATACATTTGTGTTTCAACAAAACAACTATACCGCCTGCCGGATGATTATGATTTCCACCAAGCCGCGGCTTCGGCGCTGGTCTATCAGACGGCGTGGCATTCGCTGGTCAAACGCGGAAATTTGCAAAGGGGCGAAACGGTTCTCATCGTCGGCGCGGGAGGCGGGGTCAACAGTGCCAGCGTGCAGATCGCCAAATATATCGGCGCGCAGGTCATTGTCATAGGGTCCGATGCGAAGAAGTTGGCAATGGCAGAGTCCATTGGCGCGGACATCCTGATTGATCGCTCAAAGGTGGAATATTGGTCGAAGGAAGTTTTTCTCGCTACGAACAAACGCGGTGTGGATGTTGTCGTTGACAACGTCGGCACGACGTTTATGCAAAGCCTGCGATCCTTGCGAAAAGGCGGAAGATTGCTTACCGTTGGCAACAGCGGCGCGCCAAAATTCGAGATTGACAACCGTTACATATTCGCCAAACATCTGAGCATCATCGGCTCGACAATGAGCACGCGGGATGATTTCAAAGAAGTGATGGACTTGGTCGTGACAGGTAAATTAAAGCCTGTGATGGATAAATCGTTTCCGCTCAAAGACGCCGCGCTCGCACAGGAGCGTTTGTGGAAGAATGAAAATTTTGGAAAGATTACCCTGGATATCCCCTCTCCCTTTGGGAGAGGGTTAGGGTGAGGGTGAGGGCTTGGATGAAAAAAATCCCCTGGTTTGAAATCATTCTAATTATTGCTGTGATGTCAATGAGTTTGCATGCCGCGCTCTCGGACGCGCAGAATTTCTCGTTGCGCTGGTTCACCCGCGATGATGCCTACTATTATTTCAAGGTCGCGCAGAACATCAGCGAAGGGCACGGCAGTTCCTTCGATGGCATCAACAAGACCAACGGATATCATCCGTTGTGGATGCTGATCTGCGTCCCGATTTTTGCTCTGGCGCGTTTTGACTTGATACTCCCCCTCCGCATCCTGTTACTCGTTATGAGCGGATTCTCGGTTTCTACGGCGATTCTGCTATATCGTCTGCTCGGAAAAATCTTTGTGCCAGCCATCGGGGGGATCGCCGCGCTCTATTGGGTATTCAGTTTCGATATCCTGATTAGCATATACCAGAACGGCTTGGAATCGGGCATTGCGGCGTTCTTTGTCGTTCTGTTCATATACAAACTTTATCAATTCGAAGGATCGTGGCGAACAACCCCGTTCGTTTCACTGAAAGATTCCAAAGAAACGAGCGGGGCATACGAAATTTCAAGAAAACAACTCGCAATGCTTGGCGCGCTTGCCGCCCTCATGGTTTTCAGCAGGCTTGATCTGATCTTTTTTGCAGGCATGGCAGGCTTGTGGATCGTGTTTCGCGGACACCTTCTTAGATTCTTTCTCCCGCTGGATATTATTTCAGCAGTTGTTTCCGTTTTCCTGGCATTTATTATCAGGCTCGACCTGCCAGAGTATTATGAATTTTCAGACATTGCAATCATCATGGCTGGGCTGGGGCTTGCGATCAAACTCCTTTCTGCCTTTTCATTCGGATTGTATCAACGCAAAGTCACATCGAACTTTCGCTCATTATTAATTCGCCTGCTTGCCTCAACACTGATAAGTTCCGCTCTCCTCGGCGTGATCATGATGATCATCGCGTCGTTCGGCAAAATTGCCGGTTTCCCGCGCACAATCATTCTCATAGATTTTGGATTCACTCTTCTCTTTTTCGGGTTGAGCAGATTGATTTTCGTGAGTCTTCATTCGAGCCGCGATCACGAATATTCCAACGACTCATCGTTTACCGATTTACGCGGGCGCTGGAAAAAATGGATGCAAGACGGTCTCGTCTACTATGGCATTACATTTGGCGCGCTGGGAATTTACATGCTCTGGAGCAAATTTACTTTTGGAACATTCTCCCCCGTCAGCGGGCAGGTCAAACGCTGGTGGGGATCGTTTCCTGCGCGCGTGTATGGAGGCGCAACTCGGAGTCCGCTTGAATTTTTTGGCATTTCTTATCAGGATGATGGGCTGGCATGGACACCCATTGCAAACTCACTCGGCGATTGGGTCAAACAGTTTACCGAACTGACTTCTCAAACCGAGTCGCTTTATACAGTCTTTGCAACAAGCCTGCTGATTGTCATTTATTTGATACTGCTCCTAAACAAGGAAAAGAGCAGGACAGCCATCACACAATTAAGCCTCATCCCGCTTGTCGGCGGCTCGATTCTACAAACCGTGTACTATCACGCCGGAGGATATTCCGCGTACAAGGAATGGTATTGGATTACCCAAAGAATAACATCTGTGCTGGCGATTTGTTTGGTCATCGGGTTATTATTCACAATAATCCGCAAAATAAAATACAGTCAATATATTGCGTGGGCAATGGCGATCTATTTTGGCTTCAACATGGGTCAGGCATATTGGGCTGGCATACAAAACACCATGCGATACAATCGCTGGTCGGCAGATACGCCTCTCATGGAAATCGCAACCCTCCTCGAACAAAATACCGAACCCGGCAGTCTGATTGGGTTTACGGGCGGCGGAAATGTTGGTTACTTCATTCAAGACCGCACCATCGTCAACATGGACGGCTTGATCAACAGCCATGAATATTTAGAGGCGCTCCAGGCTGGCAAGGCGGATGAATTTCTTCAAAACATCGGTCTCGACTACGTGCTGGCAAACCCTGGCATCCTTGACCGCCAGCCATACGACGGACAATTCAACGAATATCTGGAAGCCGCAGACGTGATCTACGGTGGGAAACAACTCCTGCGCTATCGAGCGCCCAAATGAGGACGAAAAAAACGCCTCGTTTCGACGAAGCTCAACGCAGGCTCCCCCAGCCGAAACCTGATTCTGTTATCGAAAGCGAATCGTGTCCCCAAAACGTCCTTTCGGTGTAACCCTGCTCCTATGGCTGGTGTTATGTTTATCAGCGTGGGGGGCGGTCCGCTTTTTTGGCGCCCTGCGCTGGTGGGACGTGTTGCGCGAATTCGACGCGCGTCTCAGCCCGGTATATTTGTCCATAACAGGAGCAGGCTGGGGCGTCGCGGGAAGCGTCCTATTTTGGGGCATCGCGAGTCGAAAATCGTGGTCACGATCCGGCGTTCTTGTATCCGTTTTATTATGGCAAATCCAATATTGGATCGAACGGATATTTTTTCAATCCCCCAGGGCAAACCTGCCTTTCGCGCTGAGCGCATCCTTTCTGTTGTTGATCGTGACATTTGCCATCGCACTTCATCGAAGCGCAAAATACTTTTTCACAAAAAGCGAGGAACATGAGCGCCAAAACGAACACGAAACGACTGCATGACCTGAAAGCAAAATCGCGCATGGGCGGGGGCGAGGAGCGCATCAAAGCGCAACATGCAAAGGGACGGCTGACCGCGCGCGAACGCATTGATCTCTTGCTGGATAAAGGCTCGTTCCGCGAAATAGATGCGTTCATCCAGCATCGCACGTATGACTTTGATCTCAATCAACAAAAATTCATGAGCGACTCGGTGGTCACAGGTTGGGGAACCATTGACGGCAGACTCGTTTACGTTTTTTCGCAGGACTTCACAGTGTTTGGAGGAAGCCTCGGTGAAGTTCATGCCGAAAAAATTTGCAAGATCATGGATATGGCAATGAAGAACGGCGCGCCGATGATCGGATTGAATGATTCAGGCGGCGCGCGCATTCAGGAGGGCGTCGTTGCGCTTGGCGGGTACGCCAATATTTTTCTGCGTAACACGATGGCATCGGGAGTCATTCCACAGATCTCCGCCATCATGGGACCCTGCGCGGGCGGCGCGGTCTACTCCCCTGCCCTGACCGATTTTATTTTCATGGCGCGCAACACATCGTATATGTTCGTCACGGGACCCGATGTTGTGAAAGCCGTGACCCACGAAGAAGTGACGCAGGAAGAGTTAGGCGGGGCGAGTGTGCACTCTGAAAAATCAGGCGTGTGCCATGTCGCGGCGGAGAGCGAAGCGGATACATTATTCTTGATCCGTAAATTGCTTGGGTATCTTCCGCAAAACAACATGGAAGATCCTCCCTTCGTTCAGGCGGATGATCCCCTCCGAATGGATGAAGCGCTCGATAGCATCGTCCCTGACGACCCGAACAAACCATACGATATCAAAGAAGCGATACACATGATTGTAGATGGCGGTCAGTTTTTTGAAATCCACGAGAATTACGCGCAAAACATCGTGGTTGGTTTTGCGCGACTCGGCGGACATTCAGTAGGGATTGTCGCAAATCAACCTGCTGTTCTGGCTGGTGTGCTGGATATTGACGCCAGCGAAAAAGGCGCGCGCTTTGTCCGTTTTTGTGACGCGTTCAACATCCCGATCATCACATTCGAAGATGTGCCTGGGTTTTTGCCCGGAACCTTCCAGGAACATCACGGCATCATCCGCTCTGGCGCGAAATTATTGTATGCCTATTGCGAAGCGACGGTTCCCAAACTGACAGTCGTAACCCGGAAAGCCTATGGCGGCGCGTACTGCGTGATGTCATCCAAGCATATCCGAGCCGATTTGAATCTCGCCTGGCCCACCGCTGAAATCGCCGTAATGGGACCGGATGGCGCGGTCAATATTATCTTCCGCAAGGAACTCGAAAAAGCGAAAAACCCTGTCCAGAAAAAAGCAGAGTTGGTGGCTGAATACCGCGAGAAGTTTGCGAGTCCGTACGTTGCGGCAGAACGCGGCTATATTGACGATGTGATCGAGCCAAAGGAAACGCGCCCGCGTTTGATCAACGCGCTGGAAATGCTGAGCAACAAGCGCGATGGCAACCCTGCCAAGAAGCACGGGAATATTCCGTTGTAATCATGTCGTTGCGAGGAGGGTGTTCTTCCCGACGACATCGTACTCTTTAGAGTAAGCAATCTCCTCGCTAGTGGAGATTGCTTCGTCGCAAAGAGCAAGAGCGCTCCTCGCAACGACATCGAATGAGGTGCCATGTTCAAAAAAGTATTAATTGCTAACCGTGGAGAGATCGCTGTGCGCATTATTCGCGCGTGCCGCGAGTTGGGAATCGAGACCGTTGCCGTTTATTCCGAAGCAGATCGCCGCGCGTTACACGTCCGGTACGCGGATGAGGCATATTTACTCGGACCCGCGCCTTCCCGCGAATCCTATCTGCGCGCTGACAAAATTATTGACATAGCACGCAAACACGAAGTAGACGCCGTCCACCCGGGGTATGGCTTCCTCGCTGAACGCGATGATTTTGCCGCCGCCTGTGAAGAGGCTGGCATTGCCTTCATCGGACCCAAACCATCCTCCATCGCGGCGATGGGCGATAAAGCCGAGGCGCGCGCGACTGTCATCAAAGCAGGCGTTCCCGTTGTCCCCGGCACGGAAGATGTGGGCAATATGACCAACGATCAACTGCTTGCCAAAGCCCCGCAGATCGGGTTCCCTTTGCTGATCAAAGCCACTGCGGGCGGAGGCGGAAAAGGCATGAGGGAGGTAAAAAGCCTGGAGGAAATGCCGGGCCTGCTCCTGTCCGCGAGACGCGAGGCGGAATCCGCTTTCGGCGATGGAAACGTCTATCTGGAAAAACTCGTGGAGGGCGCGCGCCATATCGAAATCCAAATCCTGGCTGATAAACATGGCAACGTGATCCATCTGGGCGAGCGCGAATGCTCGTTGCAAAGACGTCATCAAAAATTACTGGAAGAAGCGCTCTCCTCCGCGCTGGATGATGAACTGCGCGCGAAGATGGGCGATGTGGCTGTGAAAGCCGCGATGGCAGTGGATTACGTCAACGCGGGCACGATTGAATTTTTGCTCGATAAAGACAAGAATTTCTTTTTTCTTGAAATGAACACGCGTTTGCAAGTGGAACACCCGGTCACAGAGATGATCACCGGCATTGACATCGTGAAAGAACAAATCCGTGTTGCGCGCGGACGAACGCTGAGTTACAAACAGGAAGACGTGAAATTTAACGGTCATGCGATTGAATGCCGCATCAACGCGGAAGACCCGTACAATAATTTTCTTCCATCAACGGGGCGCATCACACACAGCCTCATCCCTACCGGTCCCGGCGTACGCATTGACACGGGCGTTTACCCAGGTTTCGAGATCACGCCATTTTACGACCCGATGATCGCGAAGATGATCGTCTGGGGTGAAACGCGCGCGCAAGCCATCTTGCGAATGCGCCGCGCCCTCGAAGAATATCGCATCGTTGGTGTGCGGACGAATATTCCGTTCCATCAAACCATGATGGACTCGCATCGCTTCATGGGCGGGCAGTATGACACGCGCTTTGTCGAGGAGCGGTTCTCGATGGAAGAAGCCGAAGAAAGCCGGCAGGATTTTTCGGAGATTGCCGCCATCCTTGCGACGATGGTTGCCCATCGCGAAACAGAACGATCGGCAAATCTTGTGCAACGCAACGAACGCGATGCCAGCAACTGGAAATGGGTCGGACGCTGGGAAAGGATGCACAGGTGATTTTATGCTTGAGGCGCCGTCCCCGGCGCCGGGGACGGCGCCTCAAGCCTTTAATGAGATAACCATGAAATATATTGCCACGGTTGATAACAAGGAATTTATCATCGAGATCATTGACGAAAGGCATGTCAACGTCAACGGAAAGGTATATGGCGTGGATTTCGAATCGGTCAGCGGGCAACCTGTATATTCGCTGATCGTGGATGGCAAATCGCACGAGTCGTATGTTGCGCCGGGCGACGAGAGTTGGCAGGTGCTTTTGCGCGGGCGGTTATATCCCGTCACCGTTGAGGATGAGCGCGAAAAACGATTGCGCAATGCGGCGGGCGGCGGCGTTGCGGAGGGCGGCGACTTCCATCTCAAAGCGCCCATGCCCGGCTTGATCGTTGCGATCCCTGTCGAAGAAGGTCAGGAAGTGAAAAAGGGACAGGTGCTTCTTATCCTTGAATCAATGAAGATGCAAAACGAATTGAAGTCTCCGCGCGATGGAATTGTGCACAGAATTAAAGTCAAAGCCGGTGAAAGTGTGGAGCAAAAACAAACACTGTTGAGCGTGATGTAAGAGTGTTGCGTAATTGGTAATTGGGAATTCGTAATTGGCTCATAAATGTTGATGGCTCCAGGACCAAAAGATCATGAGCAAAACAGAACAGGAGATAGAAGCAAAGTTTTATATACGTGATTTGAAAAAGATTACGACGCGTCTTCATGAATTGGAGGCGCGTTTGATTCAATCGCGTGTGCTGGAGACGAACCTCCGCTTCGACCTCCTCGATGGCGGACTCCGCTCCGAGGGGCGCGTCCTGCGCCTGAGACAGGATTCCGAAGCGCGGCTCACCTACAAAAGCGCGAACAACAACGATCAGGGCGTTTTGAGCCGCGCTGAAATCGAGTTCACTGTGGGGGATTTCGAGAAGGCAAAACAATTTCTTCATGCGCTCGGTTATCAGCCCATTTTTTATTACGAAAAGTATCGCACGACGTACGCTCTGGAGTCCGACAGCTCGTGTGCCCGAAAGGGTATGCTGTCGAAAATCCACGAGCAAGCTCGTGGACTCCCGAGTTGTCACATCATGCTCGACGAACTGCCTTACGGCAACTTCATTGAAATTGAAGGCGATTCCGTTGAAACGATCGGAACGATATCCGATTCACTTGGATTGAAATGGGACACAGCCATCGCAAAAAGTTACCATGCGCTATTTGACCATCTCAAAGCGGAAACGAATCTACTGTTTCGCGATTTATTGTTTGAGAATTTTACGGGTATACAAGTTGACCCAAATCAACTTGGCGTCCAGGCGGCAGACCACGAGGCAGGATAACTGAATCTTCCCATATGGTTTTCTCAAAGTCCAGAATTATGTCTCTCTGAGGGAGCGTTCTCCAGCGACCGAAGAGTCTCTTGCATCATCGTAGAGATGCTTCGGGGCAAAGAACGCCCCTCAGCATGACATACCTGCGTTTGTCAACCTACTTTGAGAAAGCCATAATAACTTCCCCGGAACAACTATTGAAAATCATCTCAAAACGACGTATACTATTGGCGCTTGTAACTTCCGCCATTCAGGAAAGGATAATTCCATGCACAAGCCCTCCCCCATTCTTTGCATTGTTCCACCCCACATGTTGAAAGAGATCGCCACGAAAGGCACTGAAGCGCAGAAAAAAATGGCGCGGGATACCATCAACGCCTCCACGATCCTGCGCGCCGAACGGTTGAAAATGGCTGAATTCGGCGCGGTGTTCAAAACGGCAATCGTCAAAGCCGCTGGTGATGGCAAGGAACGCATCGTCTACGATGCCAAGAACGGATCATCACTGCCCGGCACAATCGCGCGAAGGGAAGGCGATAGTCCCAGCGCGGATGTGGCAATCAACGAAGCCTATGATGGAAGCGGCATCACCTACGACCTGTTCAAGGATATTTACAACAGGAATTCGATTGATGGAAGCGGTATGCGATTGGATTCAACCGTCCATTATCAAAAGGGGTACGACAATGCCTTTTGGGACGGTCAGCAAATGGTGTATGGCGATGGCGACGAGAACCTGCCGGTCAGCGAAAGGTTGTTCAACCGGTTCACCATCGCCCTCGATATCATCGGTCACGAACTCACTCACGGCGTCACACAATTTGAGGCAAAACTTGTCTATTCCCAGCAACCCGGCGCGTTGAACGAATCCATGTCCGATGTGTTCGGGTCGCTGGTCAAACAATATCAACGCAAGCAGACAGCCGACCAGGCAGATTGGATCATCGGCGAAGGCTTGCTGACTGCAAATGTGAACGGCATCGGCATCCGTACGATGAAAGCGCCCGGCACTGCGTACGACGATCCGGTGCTGGGCAAAGACCCGCAACCCGCGCACATGAAGGATTATGTCAACACGGTCGGCGATAACGGCGGCGTGCATATTAATTCAGGCATCCCCAATCATGCCTTCTATCTCACCGCGCTTGAACTCGGCGGCTTTGCCTGGGAAAAAGCCGGACAGGTCTGGTATGCCACCTTGAGGGATAAACTCACTGAAAAATCCAACTTCCAGCAGTGCGCGAGTCTCACGCATCAAACAGCGGGAGAGTTGTTCGGCGCGGGAAGCCTCGAACAGCAAGCCGTCAAAAATGGATGGGCGGGAGTCGGCTTGAGCGTGGAGGGCGGCGCTACGCCACCGGAACTAGGCGGCGGGTGTCTTGAATCGTTGCTGCGTCTCCTGGGTGCCGCGCCTGCAAGATAATTCTCTATCCGTGCTGTGTCATGCTGAGGGGCGTTCTTTGCCCCGAAGCATCTCTGACACGACAAGCCAAGACCCTTCGGTCGCGAAGAGCACGCTCCCTCAGGGTGACACGTATTGATTTTTGAACAAAAGCGGCAACTCGAGTTAGGTTAGATGCTAGGAGTCCAACATGGATTTAGAACGGATCAAATTCGAACGCACCGGCGGGTTCGCCGGAATGCGCATCGCCGCGGACCTTGAGCTGGGCGACCTCTCCGACGAGCAAATCCGCACTTTGGTGGATCTGCTCGATGATCTCGATTTCGCAGAACTGCCGGAAAACTTGATGAGCGATCCGTCAGCCTCCGACCAATTCACATACACAATTACGGTTGAAGCAGAAGAATGGCAACACACGGTCGTTACAGGCGACGCATCCGCAAACGAGAAGATGCAAGAGTTGCTGGAACTTCTCAATCGCCTTGCGCGCAATCAAATGAGGAAGCGCTAAATCAATAAATCAAAAAACGTGAGTCGCCCCGAAATTAATCTTTCGAGCTTCTAGCCACGGATACTTCGACAGGCTCAGCACAAGTTTCACTGATTTACACGAAAAATGCCAGCCCTCTGGACAGGGTCGGCATTTCTTTTAGCTCAGTTCAGGGCAATAAATTTAAACATCCGTGACAATCCGTGTAACACCTGCACTTGCGCCAGGCGCAAGTGTCTGTGGCTGATTCTTAAGTTTGGGGTTAACGATATTTTTTGGTTTTACACCTTCGGTCCTGCGTCAAACACTTCTTTCGGGGTGCCTTCTGCAAAATTGACGAAGTTATCAATGAACTTCTGCGCCAGTTGTTTATATTTTTTATCGTGCTCACTTTTATCAGTCCACGAGGAAGATGGGTCGAGCACATCATCCGGCACATCAGGGCATTTTGTTGGGACTTCAAAGCCGAACACAGGGTCTTGTTTGTAATCTACTTTATCTAGTTTGCCAGTCAATACAGCATTCAACAGGGCGCGTGTGTACTTGATCGAAATACGTTTGCCCACGCCGTAGGGTCCACCCACCCAGCCGGTATTGACCAGCCAGCACTTAACACCATACTTCTCGATCTTTTGCCTGAGCAGTTCAGCATATTTGGATGGGTGATGTACCATGAAGACGCCGCCAAAACAGGCGGAAAAAGTAGCGACAGGTTCCTTGCCCAGTCCCGCTTCAGTCCCCGCTATTTTGGCAGTATAGCCGGAAATAAATTGATACAACGCTTGGTTCGTGGATAAGCGCGCAATGGGAGGCATCACGCCCGTCGCGTCACACGTCAGGAAGATGATATTTTTCGGATGGCCCGATCTTTTTTCCGGCACGGCATTCGCAATATACTCCAACGGATAGGATGCCCGCGTATTTTCCGTGAGCGAATCGTCGTCAAGGTTGATGAGTCGGGTGACGGGATCAAACGTCACGTTTTCGAGAACCGTCCCGAACATTTTTGTCGTCGCATAAATTTGCGGCTCGGCGGACTCCGAAAGCCCGATCACTTTGGCATAACATCCACCTTCAAAGTTAAATACACCGTCATCACTCCATCCATGCTCGTCATCTCCAATAAGCCTGCGAGTCGGGTCGGCAGAGAGGGTCGTCTTGCCTGTGCCGCTTAAACCAAAGAACAACGCGACATCGTTTGGGTCGCTCGGGTGTACATTTGCCGAACAGTGCATCGAAACCACACCTTTCAGCGGAAGCAGATAATTCAATAACGTGAAGATGGATTTCTTCATTTCTCCCGCGTACAGCGTATTGCCGATGATTGCAAGTTTCTTTTCAAAATTCAGGAGGATGAACGTTTCGCTTCTTGTACCATCTTTCGAGGGGTCGGCTTTGAAGCTCGGCGCGCAAACGATCGTAAACCCGGGGATAAAATTTTTGTACTCTTCCTCAGCCTCGGGCAAAATGAACATATTGCGAACGAACATACTATGCCAGGCTTGTTCAGTGACGAAACGAACATTCAAACGATATTTTTCGTCAGCGCCCGCGTACACGTCCTGCACGAACACATCCCTGCCTTGCAGGTGTTCCGTCATGCGGGCATATAACCCATCGAACTTTTTGCCATCGAACGGACGGTTATACGCGCCCCACCAGACGTTTTTCTCAGAATCAACATGCTTCACAACAAACTTATCATTTGCCGCGCGCCCCGTATGTTTTCCGGTATGAGCAACCAGGGGTCCACCGGCAGTCGTCACGCCTTCGCCGCGAAAGATGGCTTCCTCGTGAAGTCCCTCCGCAGTCAGGTTCCAATAACTAGTACGGATATTTTCAATCCCATGTTTGGACAAGTCATAATCTGCCCGACGAGCCTGGGCAATGTTTTCAGTGGGAGATTTCCCGTTCTTCCGTTCATTCATGCTTCACCTCAAATACTGGAATTTATATATCTCAAGATCTAATTACGAGACAGACTGCCACATTTTCAGGCATGTCACCCTGAGCGATAGCGAAGGGTCTCTGAGACAATCGTAGAGATTCTTCACTTCGTTCAGAATGACATTGCTTAAGGTCACTTATTCATTAACCCAGCATGGTTTCGCTGGATATGAAAATGCACGCTTCTCTCGCGGACTGTAAGTTGGTCGCGGCTCCCTCCGCGTTCCCTCGCTGACTATTCTACACGGAAATTTTAGGCTACGGACAAAGGACCGATCCGGGTTCAGGGTCGGTTGCCAGCGCCCAAATTCGGTCAAAATTCTGCAAATACAGTCGGGCGATTTCGGGGTTGTCAATAATGATTACATTCTCGTCGTTGCTTTCTTCCGCGCTGGTGGAGTAATTCAACGAGCCGGTGATGACAAACCGCTCATCCACCACAATCACTTTATTGTGCATAAAACTGGGATTCCCATCGCGCCGGACAGACACCCCTCTGCAAAACAATGTCTTGAATTCAGCGGCATCCGTGCTGCTGCCAACCTTCTCGTACACCCCGGCAACACTCACTCCACTTTGCGCGCGCATGATCATCGCGTTTGCCAGCGGAAAGTCTGTAAAACTAAAAGCAAGGAAGCGGATACTATTTTGCGCAGAATCAACAACAGGGATGATAGCCTGCTCCAGTGCATGATCTTCAGATGTAAAGACCACCCAAATCCGGGTTCCATCTACTTCAGTAGATTGCTCCGCCAATTGTGACGGCGACTTTGGTCCAAAATGACCATCCCACATTTCTTGAAATTCACGTTCATAGATCGCCGCAACCACAGGCGAATGAATCACAATCGTATTGTTGTCTTGTTTGAAAATGGAGTTTTCTGTGATATTCGTCGAGCCTGTCCACACGGTTTGACCATCGAAGATCCAGAACTTGTTGTGCATCAACGCCGAACGCGTATCCGCCCGCACTTCGATCCCCGCTTGTTGAAGCATCGCAAATTGACCGCGGTCCGGTTCTTCATCCGCTTCGATGCCATGCTCGTCATCGGTCACCCAGCGGACATCCACACCGCGTTGCCTCGCCGCGATCAATGCCTCCGCCACCGGAGTCAAGCCAAATTCAAACGCCGCAATGTGGATGCTGTTCTGCGCGGCATTGATCTTTTCGATCAACCTGCCTTCGATTGAATTTTGCCACAGTGTTGGGTCGTTCACAAGAAATGGGTCTGTAAAATAAACCTCCCACCACGAGCCAACCGGATTCTCAACGGGTGGAACAACGATGATCGGCGTAGATTCTACGGGAGGCGCAACCTGGGTTATATTTTGCGGCAAAGCCAGTGTTGCCGTCGCGTCCAGGAGGACAATATCCCCAAGGTCTGTCCCCGTCAACACGGAAAACACACCTATGATGCACAGGACGATCAGCCCGCCAACAGTCACGAGCAAGTTCGTCCGAGTAGTCCGTCTTTTCCTGGACATTGAAATTGCTACTCGGTCTTCTCGATAATATTTTTGAGTTTTAAAATCAATTGATGAGGTGTATTCCCATCAATATCCACTTCATTCAGCAATTTTTCAATTGAGTCAACAGAAGGTAGTTCGGACTTGGCGCCAAAAATCAGGTTAAATTGCTCCAATAGTTTATCCCGCAGTTGAACGCGATCATCTGCATCAACATATTTTCCCGCCGCCCAATTGCCCATCGAGCGCAATGCCCGCCGCACCGCTTTCAACCCGGATTCAATCACGAGTTCTGCCGCGGCATCATCCATTCCCTCTGTTCTTTGAGCAACCGAAGCCGCCATCGCAATACCCCAATTGAGCATGTCCGTCGCGGCATCTGCTTCGAGCATGTCGAGCATGGATTCATTTCCGGTGATTTCTTTTTTCGCATTTTGGATTCGTGTGTTGAGATCTGTCATGGCGAATAGTATAGCAGAATTAGATTTCCAACGCCGCAAAATCT
>Ga0247727_10008786_pt1 | contig 18606 bp, 17 predicted proteins | sample WisWelCaveWW1625_FD_202498 | JGI IMG/M metagenome (GOLD analysis project Ga0247727, IMG submission 202498) | Biofilm microbial communities from Wishing Well Cave, Virginia, United States - WW16-25 | ecosystem: Environmental > Aquatic > Deep subsurface > Groundwater > Cave microbial mat | place... | reverse complement strand
TCGCACCGAGCCGGCGCCGATGATCGAGCGCGAGGCGCACGCTCGGCTTCGGCACCGAGGCCACGCGCACCTCGGTCGCGGCGAAGCGCTCGCGCAGCTCGGCAGCGGCCGCTGCCGGCACGAACAGCAGCGGCCGGGTCGGGCCGTGAAAGGCTGGATGCGCGGGATCGAGGCCGCGCCCCGAAGAGAGCACGAGCAGCCACGGCGGGGATGCGAGCACGAGCCGCTCGCGCCGCCATGCGGCGAGCGCGGCGCGCAACGCCTGCGGCCCGAGCAGCCCGTGCGTGAGCGCCGGCTCCTCGCGCAGGATGCGTCCGGTCGTGACGATCGCCTCGGCGCGGGCACGCGCGAGCGCGAGCAGAAAGCGGTCGTGCTCGCTTCGTGGCGTGCGCGGCCCGATGCGCAGAACGTGCGCGACGCCGCTCAGGTCGCGCCACACCGACGCGACGTGCAGCACACGGCCCGCGCGGGCCGGGTCGTCCCCGAGCAGTTCACGGCCCAGCGCCGGGACGTCGGCCGGCGTACGCACGTCTTGAAGCTGCACGGGGGTATCCTAGTGCGCCGAATGCGCACGCTCAGTCACGAGGAGGCGCGACGCTTCTACGACCGCTTCGGCGCCCGGCAGGACGCCCAGGCGTTCTACGAGCGGCCCGCACTCGACCGGCTGATCGCCGAGCTGCGGCTCCGCGAGGCGCGCGCGGTCGTCGAGTTCGGTTGCGGCACGGGGCGCCTCGCAGCAGAGCTGCTCGCCGACCAGCTCTCGCCCGAGTGCTCTTACCTGGGCCTCGACGTGAGCGCCACGATGGTGGAACTGGCGAGGACGCGCGCCCTGGCCTTCGGCGCCCGGGTGGAGATCCGGCAGACGGAGGGCGCGCCCCGGATCGAGGCGCCGGATGGCTGCTTCGATCGCTTCCTCTCGACCTACGTTCTCGATCTCCTGCCCGAGCGCGAGATCCGAGTGCTGCTCGAGGAAGCGCAGCGCGTGCTCATGCCGGGCGGGCTGCTCGGGATCGCGAGCCTGACGCACGGCGAGCGCGGCCTTCCGCGAGCCATGTCCCGGCTCTGGCAGCGGATCCACCAGCTCCGGCCCGCGCTCGTGGGCGGCTGCCGGCCCATCGAGCTCGGACCGTACCTCTCCGGGGGTGGATGGAGGGTCCGACAGCGCAGCGTCGTCACCCCGTACGCGATCGCTTCGGAAGTCGTCGTGGCCGAGCGCGTCTCCTGACGGCGAGCACCTCGCCGGCGCCGCTGTGCTACTCCGGCGTCGTGACCGAGCCCGCAACCTTCGACCCGATGAGCCTCGCACTCGACGCGCTGCTCGCCGAGGCTGCCGCGAAGGCCGACCGCAGCCGCTACGACGACGAGTCCTTCCGCGAGCCGCTCGGCCGCCTGCTCGACTCGCTCGAGCGCGAAGCGGGCCTCAGCGCGACCGGCCGGGCCACGCAGCACGCGCGCATCGTCGAGAGCCTGGTGATGCGCCACGGGCTCGAGCAGCACGAGGCGCGCCATCCGGAGATCCGGAGCGAACAGATCGTGGCGCCGCTCGTGATCGTCGGCCTCGCGCGCACCGGAACGACCCTGCTGCACCGCCTGCTCTCGTCGGATCCGGGCCTCTACTCCGCCCGCTGGTGGGAGGTGCGCTTCCCCGCGCCGTTCCCCGGGTATGACTGGTGTACCCCCGACCCGCGCATCGCCGAGGCGCGCGCGCAGGTGAGCTGGATCCTCGCCGAGCAGCCCGTGCTCGCCGCGATCCACCCCTGGGACGCCGAAGGCCCCGACGAAGAGGTGATGCTGCTCGAGCACAGCTTTCTCTCCTACGTGCCGGAGTCGGGCGCGAACCTGCCGAGCTACCGCGCCTGGCTGGGCCGCCAGGACCTGCGCCCGGCCTACGCATTCCTGCGTCGCCTGCTCCAGTTCCTCCAATGGCAGAAGCGGCGGCGCGGTGAGGTCGCCGAGCGCTGGGTGCTGAAGTCGCCCATGCACCTCGGCTATCTCGACGTGCTCTTCGAGACCTTTCCCGGCGCGCGCGTGATCCAGACGCACCGCGACCCGCTCGAGACGATCCCGTCGCTCGCGAGCTTCTTTCTCGCACTCTGGGGCCTCGCGACGGAGAAGCCCGATCCGCTCGAGGTGGGCCGCCAGTGCCTCGAACGCTTTGCGGGCGCGCTGCGCCGCTGCCTGGCCGTACGCGACACCCTGCCGGCCGAGCGCTTCGTGGACGTGGACTACCGCGCCGTGGCGCGCGACCCCATCGCGGAGGTCCGGCGCATCTACGCCGCGGTCGGCCGCACGCTCACGGCCGAAGCCGAGGCGGCGATGCGCGCCTGGGTCGCGAAGAACCCCCGCGAGCACCGCCCGCCGCACGAGTACGCGATGGAGACCTTCGGCTACACGCGTGAGGGGATCGAGCGTGAGTTCGCCGCCTACCGCGCGCGCTTCATCACAGGAGGAAGCCGATGAGCTCGTTCCTCCTCGTGCACGGCGCCTGGCATGGCGCCTGGTGCTGGGACGCGGTCGTGCCCCTGCTCGCGGCGCGCGGCCATCGCGTGCGCGCGATCGATCTGCCCGGCCACGGACGGGACCCGAAGCCTGCGGGCGCCGTCAGCTGGGACGACTACATGGATCGGATGGGGGAGGCCCTCGCAGCCGCCCCCGAGCCGCCCATCCTGGTAGGCCACTCCCTCGGCGGCGCCGTGATCACGGGCGCAGCCGACCGCTGGCCCGAGCGCATCCGCGCGCTCGTGTACCTGTGTGCGATGCTGCCCGACGTGCCCGACTTCATGACGCGCTTCCAGCCTACTTCGCTGCTGAGCGGCGGCATGCGCCCTTCTCCCGATGGAGCCGTGATGGAGCTGGAGCCGAGCGTCATCCGCGCTGCGTTCTACCACGACTGCTCGGATGCTGACGCCGCCAGCGCCCAGTCCCTGCTCCGCCCGCAGCCAGCCGGCGCCTTCAGCATGAGCTTCGAGCTCGCGCCCGGCCGCTTCGGCCGCGTGCCGCGGCATTACGTGGAGTGCCTGCAAGATCGCGCCATCGACATCGCCAGCCAGCGTGCGATGCACGCGAAGACGCCTTGCACGGTGCACACGCTCGACGCGAGCCACTCACCGTTCTTCTCGATGCCGGGCGAGCTTGCCCTCGTCCTGGAGCGCGCAGCCGCATGAACTGCGCGAGCTGCGGAAGGACGAACCGGGACGGCGCCCGCTTCTGCGGGGGCTGCGGCGGCTCGCTCGCACCGCGCTGCCCGGCCTGCGGCGTCGCGAGCGAGCCCGGCGCCAACAGGAAGCTGCACGGCACGCGGGAGGGCGGGCCGTTCGAGAGCGTCTTCGTCCAGCTGTTCCTGACCCGCGGCGCTCGCATCGAGCACTACGAGATCTTCGATCTCGCCGATGCCGAGCGCGCGCTCGCGCGATTCACGGAGCTGTCCTCCGGCTGAGCCGCTACTCCCGCAGCCCAGCCTTGCGCAGGTTCTCGACCAGCACGTCGCGTTCAGGGACCCGCGGAATCCGCGCAACGGAGAAGTCCGGCCGCAGGCGCATCACTTCGGCCAGCGACGCGCGCGCCTGGTTCATCTCGCCGAGCTGCGCGTGGATCGACGCCAGCTGCATGTGTGCGCCGAAGAAGTCGGGGTTCGCTTGCAAAGACTCGCGGAGCTTCGCGATCGCCTCGTCGATACGCCCGAGCAGCATGTAGCAGATGGCGAGCTGGAAGAGGTGCATGTAGCGCTGCGCGGGATCGAGGCGCGTCAGGTTCCTGAGCACCGAGATCGCCTCTTCCATCCGGCCTACGTGGTTCAAGAACATTCCGAACTGGAGCCGGAGGCCCGCGTCGCCCGGCGCCAGCTCCAGCGAGCGCCGCGCAGACGCAACCGCGGCCTCCGCCTCGCCACGAAACGCGAGCAGGAGCGCGAGGGTCATGTGCGCAGCCGGCTCCTTCGAATCCAGCTCGAGCGCGCGCCGAACGTGCTCGAAGCCGCGCTCGAGATACGCCTCGTCCTCGAGACCCAGGAGGTGCAGGAATTGCTCGCAGCGCGCGAGCTCGGCCCAGCCGAGGGCGAACTCGGGGTCGAGCGTGACGCAGCGCAGGAGCAGCTCGCGGCTCGCGGGCCCGCTCTCGGGCGTATAGCGCTCCATCTGCGCGCGTCCGTGCACCAGCAGCGCCCACACCTCGGGCCGCACGGCTCGCTCGCGCGGCGTGTGCTCGATGCCCGCGCCGAGCGCACGGCGCAGCTCGGCCACCACGCCGCCCACCACCTCGTCTTGCAGCGCGAACACGTCGCCCAGCTCGCGGTCGTAGCGCTCGGACCAGATCTCGCGGCCGCTCTGCGCCTCGGTGAGGCGCGCGCTGATGCGCACGCGCGAGCCCGCGCGCCGCACGCTGCCTTCGACGACGTGCCGCACGCCGAGCGCGGCGCCGACCTCACGGGCCGCCACGTTCCGCCCCTTGTAGGAGAAGGAGGTGCCGCGCCCGATCACGAACAGCCCCGGGATGCGCGCCAGCTCCGTGATCAGGTCCTCGCTCATGCCGTCGGCGAAGTACTCCTGCTCGGCCTCGCCGCTCACGTTCGCGAAGGGCAGCACCACGAGGGACGGGCGGTCGGGCGGCTCGGGCGGAGCGCTGGCGACGGCGGACGTTGGGGATCCGCCCAGCCGGAAGGCGCGCACGGGGCGCGGGAAGTTCTTGAGGCTCTGCTCGCCGATGTCGGCGAAGGGCAGATCGAGCCGCCCCTGCACGTTGTCGTGGATCGCGGCCGAGAGGCAGATGCCGCCCGGCTCGGCGAGCGTCTGGAGCCGCGCGGCCACGTTCACGCCGTCGCCGTAGATTCGGTCCGCCTCGGCCGCGATGTCGCCGAGGTGGAGGCCGATGCGGAACAGCAGGCGCCGGCCTTCCGGCAGCGAGGCCGCACGATCGCTCAGACCGCGCTGCAGCTCGACGCCGCAGCGCACCGCGTCGAGCGCGGAGGGAAACTCCGCGAGCACGTTGTCACCCGCCGTATCGATCACGCGGCCGCGGTGCCGCTCGATGCCCTTCGTGAACGCGTCGCGGGCCTCGGCGAGCGCGCAGATCGTGGCCGCCTGGTCGGCCGCGAGGAGGCGCGTGTAGCCCGCCGCGTCGGCCGAGAAGATCGCGGCGAGCCGCTGCTCCATCAGCGCCCGGCCCGAAGCGAGACGGGCACGCTCGCGTGCGCGCGCGCCCACATCGAGGGCAGCCACGGCGCCGGCCCGGTCAGTGTGTACTCCGGAGCGTGAGTCAGCAGCTCCTCGAAGGCCATGCGCGCCTCGAGCCGCGCCAGGCTCTTGCCGAGGCAGAAGTGGATGCCCTGGCCGAAGCCGAGATGGCGCTTGATGCGGCGCCGCACGTCGAAACGGTCCGCGTCCTCGAACTCGCGCTCGTCGCGGTTGGCCGAGCCGAAGAGCAGGAAGAGCTGATCGCCTTCGCGCAGCGTCTCGCCGTGCAGCGCGGCGTCTCGCGTGAGTCGCCGCGGCAGCGCCTGCGCGGGCGCCTCGTAGCGCAGCATCTCCTCGATCGCGTCCGGCAGCAGCGATGGATCCTGCGCCAGCAGGAGGCGCTGCTCGGGATGCTCGGCCAGCAGCACGGCGCCGTTCGCGATCAGGTTGGTGGTGGTGTCGTTGCCGGCCACCACGAGCACGAAGCAGAAGCCGAGCAGCTCCTCCTGCGAGAGCGCAGCGCCGTCGAGCCGGGCGTCGATCAGTGCGCTCATCAGGTCGCCTCTTTGCTTTCGGCGCCGCTCGTCGAGCAGCGCGGCGAACTCCGCGTAGATCGAGGCAGCCGGGCTCTCGATCGCCTCGGCCCGCGTCCTGCCCTGCGGCAGCTCGACCATCGCCTCCGTCCAGTGCAGGAAGTCGGGAATGCGCTCGGCCGGGATGCCGATCATCTCGCCGATCACCTGGCTCGGGAGGTGGCGCGCGTACTGCGCGAGCAGGTCGCCGCGCCCGGCTTCGAGCAGCGGCTCGAGCAGCATGCGTGCGATGGCGCGTACGCGCGGCTCCATCGCGCGCACGCGGCTCGGCGTGAAGGCGAGCGAGACGAGCGCGCGCAGCCGGTCGTGGCGCGGCGGGTCGAGGCTCTGGATGGTGGGCACCAGGCCCGGCGGGCTGATCAGCGTGCGTTCGGACGAGTAGGTCGCCGGGTCGCTCGCGATGGCGAAGACGTCCTCGAAGCGCGAAACGGCCCAGAAGCCGGCGGGACTCTTCGCGAGCGGCTGGTGATCGCGCAGCCCGCGGTAGATCTCGTGCAGGCGTTCCTGGAAGTCGGGCCGCGTCCAGTCCCAGCCGCCGTCAGTCGGAGTCATGCGACGCAACGTAGCGCGGCGCGCTGGCGGTCAGAGAGGAAGATCTCGACCCGGGCGAAGCTCGCTCAGGAACTCCCCGCACGGCAGGCAGGAGACGCCGTCGATCCGCAGGCGCCGGCTGCCTCGGTAGAGCAGCGCCCGCCGCGCCTGTGGGTAGTCCTCGTGGAACGCGCGCAGGCCACGCAGGTCCTCGGGCCGCACCGAAGCGCTGTTCTTCACCTCGATCGCCCAGAAGCCGGCGCGTCCGTAGACCACGAGGTCGACCTCGTTGCCCGACTTCGTGCGCCAGAAGTGGAGCGTCGCCTCGGCGGAGCCGTAGTCGATCCAGGCGCGGAGATGCTGAGCGACGAGCCCCTCCAGCGCAGCGCCCTCGATCTCCTCTGGACGGTCGAGCGGCCCGGAGGGGCGGACCGAGCGGAACACGCCCGCATCGAACCAGTAGAGCTTCGGATGATGCGCCAGGATGCGCTTCGCACGCCGGCTGAAGACGGGTACGCGATAGGCGAGCAGCAGGTCCTCCAGCACCTCGAGATAGCCCTCGGCGGTTGGGCGCCGGACCTCGCATTCGCGCGCCACGTTGGACAGATTCAGGACGCTCGCATGTGAGAAGCTGATCGCCTCGAGGAAGCGGCTGAACGCGCCCAGATTGCGGATCAGCCCCTCGCTCTTGACCTCCTCGCGTACGTAGAGGGCGACATAGGCGGCGAGCGTGCGCTTCGGAGCCGCGGCCGCCCAGACCCCGGGCACCAGCCCCTCGCGGAGCGCGTGGTCGAGGTCGAAGCGGCGCCCCAGCTCGGCCGCCATGAAGGGGTGCATCGCGCAGCGCAGTGCGCGACCTCCGAGCAGGTCCACCTCGGCCCCCTTCAGCTTGCGCGCGCTCGAGCCGGTCAGCACGAACCTGCGACCTCGGCGCTTCTCCTCGATGAGCTGGTGCACCACCGTGAGCACCGCCGGGGCGCGCTGCACCTCGTCCAGCACCACGGTGCGTACGCCGGAAGCGCCCTCGACGAGCTGCCGCAGCCGCTCGGGCCGCGCCGACAGCTCGCGCTCCAGATCGGGCTCGAGCAGGTCGAGCCAGAGCGCCTCCGGGAAGGTGGCACGCAGCCAGGTGGACTTGCCGGTGCCGCGCGGGCCGATCAGGAAGAAGCTCGCTCCGGGGTCCTGGAAGAATCTCGCCAGTTCCGTCATTTTCGCTTCCGATTTTACGGAAGCGATGTAATTCCGCCAGCTTCTGGAACGGTGTTCACCACGAGTGCACCTCCGGCAGCACCTTGCCCGCGAACAAGCGCAGGCTCTTCTCGGCGTCCTCGAGGCTCATGCCGCCGTAGCGCCCGATCACCAGCGTCTCGAAGCCGCCGAGCAGGCGCTTCCGGGCCTCGAGCTTCTCGAGGATCTGGAGCGGCGTGCCCCAGGTCTGGATGCCGATGTAGGTGTTCATGGCCAGCTCCATGCCCACGGCACGGAAGGCATCGGCCGCGTTCGCGTAGAGGTCGTAGCCCTTCGTCGCGCGGAAGTGCTCGCTCATCAGCTCGTAGTGGCCGGCGATCGAGAGGAAGTAGTTGGCCATGTACTCGCGCGCCATCGCCTCGGCGCGTTCGGCGGAGGCGTCGCAGAACATCAGGTCGCCGGTGAGGGGGAATGGCGCCTCGCGCTGCTGGTGCTCTTGGAAGGCCTTGCGGTAGGCAGTGAGCGGGCCGCTCGCGTACAGCTCCCATGGCATCTGTGTGAAGGTCATCAGCGTGGCCCCGAGGCGCGCCGCCTGCTCCACCGATTCGGGTGAGAGGCCCACGCAATAGAAGCGGTCACGGAAGCCGTGCAGCGGGCGCGGACGGATCGGCGTCTTCACCTGCGGGTAGTAGGGGCCGGCGCCTTCGATCTCGCCCTTGTCGAGAGCGTCGATGATCATGCGCGAGCCTTCGTCGAAGCGGTCGCGCGCCTCGTTCATGTCGATGCCGAAGTGGCGGTACTCGAGGCGGGAGAGCCCACGGCCGAGGCCGAGGATCGCGCGGCCGCCGGATAGGTGGTCGAGCAGGGCGACCTTCTCGGCCACGCGCAGCGGGTGGTTCCAGGGCACGATCACCGCGCCGGTGCCGAGGCCGAGCTTCGTGGTGCGGCCCGCGAGCCAGGAGAGCAGCTGGAGGTTGTCGGGGCACGCGGAGTAGTCGGTGAAGTGGTGCTCGGGCGGCCAGTAGCTGTCGAAGCCGAGCGGCTCGGCCAGCTCGGCGACGCGCAGCTCGTTCTGCACGTGCTCCGCGTCGCTCACGCGGCCCTGGTAGTTCTGGAAGATGCCGAGGATCCCGACCTTCACGCGCGCCTCCTCGAGGCCGGTCGAGTCCACCCCCGCTCCCCTTCGACAGCCTTCGTCGGAGGCGCCACGCCCGGATCGGCCGCGGCCAAGTCTATTGGTTTGACCTGCCCGCTGCACCGCCGGTATCGTGGTGCGAACTCCCACGGAGCGACGCATCTGCCGGATCGGATCACCGCGCGCGTAGCGATCGTCGGCAGCGGGCCCACCGGTGCCGCGGCCGCCCTCGCCCTGCTCCAGCGCGGCGTCGAAGACGTCGCGCTGCTCGACTCGCACGAGTTCCCGCGCGACAAGACCTGCGGCAGCGGCCTCTCGCCGCGCGCGATCGAGGTCCTCCAGCAGCTCGAGGTGTGGGACGAGGACGTGAAGCCGATCGCCTACCCGATCCGCGGGCTGCGCATCGTGACGCGACGGGGACGTGAGGCGTACGTCTCGGCGGACGACCACGATTCGGCGGCGGTGTGCCTGCGTCACGATTTCGACTACGCGCTCCACCGCGCCGCGCTGCGACGCGGCGCACGCTTCGTTCCCCTCTTCAAGGCGCGCGATGGAATCGTCGAGGAGCGCCCCGGTGGGTCGCGCTGGGTGGGCGTACGCGCCGCAGACGGCCGCGAGGTGCGCGCGGACTTCGTCGTGATCGCGAACGGCGCCCACGCGACCCTGACGCTGGACTCGCGCCCGAAGCGCGTGATCCACACCATCATGGGCTGGTGGGAGGGCGTCCCGTTCCGGCCGCACCACGTCGAGATGATCTGGGACGATCTCGTGCTCCCCTGCTATGGATGGCTCTTCCCCGAGAGCGACACGCGCGTGAACATCGGGATCACCTATGACGATGACGACCATCGTAAGAACGCGCGCGCTCTCTTCGAGCGTTTCCTCGACCGCCATTACCGCGAGCGGCTCGCAGGAGCCAGGGCGCTGCGCCCGTGGTGCGGCTTTCCGATCGTCTACCGCTATCGGCCGCAGCGCCTCTCGAGCCCCGGCCGGCTCGTCGCCGGCGAGGCGGGACGTCTCACTCACCCGGCCACCGGAGAGGGGATCTCGCAGGGCATGGACTCCGCCCTGTTCGCGGCCGAGGCCATCGCCGACGTGCTCGCGGGGCGCAGCTCCGAGCCCGAGGCCCTGCGGCGTTACGACCGGCGTTGTGCCCGGCGCTTCCTCCCGAGCTTCTGGCTCGGTCGCGCCTTCCGCGGCGCCCTGCGCACGCCGCTCCTCGACGGGATCGTCGCTGCGACGAGCCGGCCCGCGGTCCAACGCGCGGCCGCGCGCTTCCTCGCGCACTTCTGAGCGCAGCTCCCTCGCGCTCGAGGATGTGCGTCTCGATCTCGTCGAAGCCCGCCTACGGCTCGTGGTCGGTCGTCAGCGTCCGCCGAAGATCGGCTTCTGCAGCAGTCCCGGGATCACGGGGATCGCAGCGAACTCGAGCTCTCACGCCTTGGGTTCGATGCAGGCCGTTCCACCGCGTCGCACGCACAGGGTGCGGCGAACGCGCTCGGCGAAGTAACGGATGGCCTGATCCGATCAGAGCCATGGCGAAGTCGCCCATCGACCCCGGGTTGTAGTGGCTGCTCCGCCCTCGCTGGCGGCCGCGGGCCGGACTGCGGCCGCGAGGCAGGTTCCCACCAGCAGCAACGTCCATGCGCAGGCTCTCCGAGTGGCGGAGCGGGCGCTCCTCACGGCGCGTACCAGATCGGCGAGGTCCAGGCGCGCTCCTGGTGCTTCATGGGCACGTCGTCGGACATCGCGACGCCGAAACGGAGCGCGTCGTAGGCGGTCCAACGCGGCGTCGGGATCTCGATCACGCGCACGTAGTAGAAGGCGGGCTGCTTCGCGTCGAAGTCGGGGTCGCTCCAGGCGACGGTCAGATCGGGATCGCCGATCGTGTTGGTCCAGGTGGCGCGGGCTACGTCCACCGTGTCACCGACCGGCGGCAGCTTGCCGCCGGCGCCGGGCTTGCGGCGCTCCGCATCGCCCCAGGCGACGTCATAGATGCTCTCGTGCGTCTTACCGTCGGCGTCGAGGCAGCCCTTGACGACCTGGACGCGGTCGAGGTTCGCACCCATCGGGTCCTTGAGGGCCGCAATCAAGAAGCTGGGGGCCTTGGCGCCGCGCGGTGCCGCGGGGAGATCGGCGCCCATGGGCACACCCTTCGCGTAGCCGGCGTCGGCGACGTCGCGCACGCGCGCATCGCCCTGGCCGAAGCCCCAGCCGCCGAAGAAGCGCAGCGTCATACGCGTCCCGGAGGTGGCGTACACCTCCTTGCGCTTCATGGCATCCCAGAGCGCCTCGCGGGTGTTGTCGGCGGCCCAGACCGCGGCGTAACCAGCGGCGGTGTAGTGCCAGGTGTAGCGGGTCTTGCCGAGGCCCTGCTTCGAGACGTGCTTCAGCTTCTCGGGGTCCTCGCTCTGCCAGGAGGAGAAGGGGAGGATCTGGTCGGCCTTGTCCTTGTCGTCGCGGAACAGGATGTTGCGGTGCAGGTTGTTACCGCCCGGCACCGACGTCCACTCGTAGGCGATCATCGCGGTGAAGCGGCCCGGCTCGTTGAACTTCTCTGCCGTCTCGGTGTAGGCCTGCCAGACGGTCTTCATCACGGGCCCCACGAGCGCGGGATCCTTGACGGGCTTCGGCAGCGTGCCCTGGGCCTGGGCCGAAACGACTTCGTTCATGGCGTCGCCGGCCTGCTTGCCGCCGGCCTTCATCGCCTCGTGCCAGCGCCTGAGCGTGAGGTCGCTCATCATCGCAGGGTTGCCCTCGTACACCTGGTACATCACGCCGAGGCCCTCGGCGTGGTCCGAGATGCAGAGGAAGTCCAGCGGCCGGGCTAGCTTCGTCGGCACGCCGGTGGACGAGACGACCTCCTCGCCGCGTGCGAAACGATAGGCCTGCTCGGGGCTCAGTCGGTCACCGGCCATGAATGCGTCGCCGGAATTGGCGCTGTGGTTGTGGGTGTCGCCCCAGAAGACCCGCGTCGGGTGCGTGCGCCCGGCGTAGGGTGAGTACGAGCGGACAGGGGCCGCCGGCTCGGCGTCCGCGGACGACGCGAGCGCTGCGGACAGCATGCAGGCGAGGGCCAGCGGATTCTTCATGGTCGTCTCCTGGCGCCCTGCTCCACGGGCCGAAGCGGTCAGCATGCCTGCAACCGGTCCATGGCCGGGGGGGAGCGTACTTCGGATCCCTTCGTTCTCGAGATGCGTTCTACACTGCTCGCCCCGCCGCCGCACCGGTGCGCGGTCGCCAGGTGCAGGAGACGACGACGCTGGGCCGCATGCTTCGGGAGCCGCTGCTTCACTTCTTCGTGCTCGGCGCCGGGCTGTTCGCGCTTTTCGCGTGGCTGCGCGGTCCGCTCGCCGCTGCGCCCGAGCGCATCCACGTGGAGACCGCGCGGATCGAGCAGCTCGCCCTGGGCTTCGAGCGTACCTGGCAGCGGCCGCCCACGCAGGAGGAGCTGGCGGGGCTGGTGGACGAGTTCGTGCGCGAAGAGATCCTCTACCGCGAGGCGCTCGCGCTCGGGCTCGATCGCGACGACACGATCGTGCGCCGGCGCATGCGGCAGAAGCTCGAGTTCCTGTCGGAGGACATCGCGCCCGTGGCGGAGCCCGATGACGCCGCCCTCGTGCGCCAGCTCACGGAGCACGCCGACGCGTACCGGATCGAGCCGCAGGTGGCGCTGCGCCAGGTCTTCGTGAGCCGCGACCGCCGCGGCGACGCCGCGTCCGGCCATGCGCAGGTGCTGCTCGCGCGCCTCAGTGCGGACCCCGGCGCCGACGAGGCGGGCGACGCGTCGCTGCTGCCCGCGTCGCTTCCGCTCGCGCCACTCGCCGAAGTCGCGCGCGTCTTCGGCAGCGCATTCGCCGAGGAGGTGGTGAAGCTCGCACCGGGACGCTGGTCAGGGCCCGTCGAGTCGGGCTTCGGTCTGCATCTCGTCTTCGTCGAGCAGCGTGTGGAGGGCCGGGCACCGGCTCTCGACGAAGTGCGCGACGCGGTCCGCAACGACTGGCTGTCCGCGCGGCGCGCCGAGGCGAACGAGGCCTTCTACCAGAGCCTCCGCGAGCGCTACGAGGTGACGATCGACGCAGCGGGTGAGGCGAAGCGGTGATGCGGCGCGGGCCGTGCGTGGCCCTCCTCGGCTTTGTGTTCGCGGCCGCCGCGCCGGTTCTCGCCCACGAGGTCCGCCCGGCCTATCTGGAGATGCGCGAGATCGGCGCCGGACGCTTCAGCGTGCTGTGGAAGGTTCCCATGCGGGGGGAGATGCGCCTGTCGCTCGCGGTGCGGCTTCCGGTGCGCTGCAAGACGGCCGAGCACCCCCGCCGCGTAGACGCCGGTGGGGCGATCACCGAACGCTGGCAGGTCGAGTGCACGGATGGGCTATTCGGTGAGACGGTCGCGATCGACGGGCTGGACGCGACCCTCACGGATGTGCTCGCGCGAGTCGAGCGCGCCAACGGCACGTCACAGGTAGTCCGCCTCACGCCGACGGAGCCGGCCTTCGTCGTCGCTGCCGCGCCGCGACAGCTGGAGATGGCCGCGACCTATCTGCGGCTCGGCATCGAGCACATCTGGCTCGGCATCGACCATCTGCTGTTCGTGCTCGGCCTGCTACTCCTGGTGCAGGGGCGAAGGCGGCTGATCGGCACGATCACGTCATTCACCGTGGCCCACAGCATCACGCTCGCGGCCGCGACGCTCGGCGTGGTGCGGCTCTCTCAGGCGCCCGTCGAGGCGGTGATCGCCCTGAGCATCGTCTTCGTCGCCGGCGAGCTCGCACACGAGCGGCAGGGTCGTGCCGGATGGACGCGGCGCTGGCCGTGGCTCGTGGCGTTCTCGTTCGGGCTGCTGCACGGCTTCGGCTTTGCAGGCGCGCTGCGCGAGGTCGGACTCCCCGAGCAGGTGATCCCGATCGCGCTGCTCTGCTTCAACCTCGGGGTCGAGATCGGGCAGCTCCTGTTCCTGGCCGCCGCGCTGCCGGTCATCGCCTGGATCCGCCGCACGCGCTTCGCGTCCCCGGCCTGGGCGTGGCGCGTGCCGGCCTACGGCATCGGCGGGCTCGCGGCTTTCTGGACGCTCGAGCGGGTGGCGGCGTTCTGGCCTTGATCTGGCGCGACGACGAGTGGACGAGTAGCGCCTGTCAGTCCACCCGCTTCGGTGCGGTCACGCGATGGCCGTTCGGCTTGGCGTAGAGTGCTCGGAGCGTGGCGCGGTCGCGCTCGCTGAGTTCCCGCCTCTCGGCGTTCGAGTGCGGGTACATCACATCGGTCTTGTTCGGACTGTGGCCGGCGAGGCCGAGCGCGTGGCCCATCTCGTGGAGCAGCGTGGCGTACAGCATGTCGAGCGAGGGCTCTCGTCCACCCCAGCGTGCGGTGACGAGGATGCGGTCCACGGCGAACTGCTTCGAGAAGACCGTCCGCGAAAAGACGCAGTGTGCGATGTACCAGCTCGGGTCCGGCGACTCGAGCGCCCAGTCGATCTGGATGTCGGCCTCGCCCGGCGACTCGACGAACACGAAGGTCGGCAGGCCGGGCCCGGCGGCGTCCGTCCAGTCCGTGACGCCCTCGCGCACTACGTCTCGCACGGCCTCGGGGTCGGTATAGAAGCCCTCCGGCGGGTCGGGCAAATGAACGCGTAGCGGCATCTGCTGGCGCGACCAGTGCAGCAGCACGTTCTCGTTGAAGGGCAGGTCGAAGCCGACGTAGCGCAGATAGTCGTCGCCGCGGCGCGGCTGCGGCGCCGCGCAGGTTAGGCAGAGCAGGAGCGCTGCGCTGGCGAAGCCCTTGGTTCTCATGTGCCAGGCCTCCTCAGCCCCGCCGGATCCGGTACAGCACGTGCCGGCGCAGCGGGTGACCGGGCGCGAGGCTCGGGTGGTCGAAGTCGTCGGCCGAGTCGTGCTTCATGCCGAGCTTCTCCATCACGCGGCGGGATGGCAGGTTACCGGCGGCGGTGAAAGAGACGATCTCGTCGAGGCCGAGCCGCTCGAAGCCGTCCGCAAGCGCGGCGCGCGCGGCTTCGGTCGCATAGCCGCGGCCCCAGTGCTCGCGGGCGAGCCTCCAACCGACTTCTACGCACGGCGTAAAGTGCGCCTCGAAGCGCGGCACTGCGAGACCCGTGAAGCCGGCGAAGGGAGTCACGCCTGGCACCTCGAGCGCCCAGAGCCCGAAGCCGCGCTCGGCCAGCGCGTCGCGGATGCGCGCGGCCGCAGCGTCGCTCTCGGCGCGCGAGAGCGTGGCCGGGGAATGTCACCGCCGGGTCCGCGTTCAGCGCCGCGAACGGCGCGAGGTCTTCGTTGCGCAGGGCGGGGACGTTCGTCAAGTTGTCAACTCGTTCGCTCGACTCAGCACGCAACAACTTGACAACTTGACGAACGTCCCTGTCAGCGCGCCGCGCCGCGCTGGCGGAGCTCGTACTTGAGCACCTTGCCCGAGGCGTTGGTGGGGAGCGCGCTCACGATCTCGATGCGCTTCGGCGCCTTGAAGTGGGCCATCTGCTCGCGGCACCAGGCGATCAGCTCGGCGGAGTCGAGGGTCGCGCCCGGGCGCGGGACGACGAAGGCCATGCCCACTTCACCCATGCGCTCGTCGGGAACCCCGATCACGGCCACCTGTGCGATGCCCGGGTGGAGGTACATGCCGTTCTCGATCTCGGCCGGGTAGCAGTTGAAGCCGCCGGTGATGAACATGTCTTTGATGCGGTCGGTGATGCGGAGGTAGCCGCGTTCGTCCATCACGCCGATGTCGCCGGTATGGAGCCAGCCCTCGGCGTCGATCGCCTTCGCGGTCTCGGCCGAGTCTTCGAAGTAGCCGCGCATCACGTTGTAGCCGCGCACCACGATCTCGCCCGGGCTGCCGCGCGGTACTTCTTGGCCCTTCTCGTCCACGCAACGCACCTCGGTGTCGGGCAGGGCGCGGCCGGAGGTCGTGGCGATGGTCTCGGCGTCGTCGCTCGGCTCGCACATCGAGACCACGCCACAGGTCTCGGTGAGCCCGTACGCCGTGATCACGCTCGCGAAGCCGAGCTCGCCGCGCATGCGCTTCACCAGCTCGACCGGCACGGCGGCCGCGCCGGTGACGGCGAGGCGCAGCGACGAGAGGTCGAACTTCGCGCGTTCGGGGTGCGCGAGCAGCATCTGGTAGATGGTCGGCGGCCCGGGCAGCAGGTTGATGCGCTCGCGTGCGATGCGCTCCAGCACCTCCGCTGCATCGAAGACCTGCATGGGGATCGCGGCGGCGCCGCGGATCAGGCAGGTGAGCCAGCCCCCCTTGTAGCCGAACGAATGAAAGAACGGGTTCACGATCAGGTAGCGATCGCCTTCGCGGATGCCGACGCCGCGGCTCCAGGTGTCGAACACCTCGAGGTTCTGCCCGTGCACCGTCATCACGCCCTTCGGGTTGCCGGTGGTGCCCGAGGTGAAGAGCAGGTCGGAGAGGTCGCCGGCTGCGACCGCGTCGGCGCGGGCGCGCGCCTCGCCCGCGGGCACGCGCGCACCGGCGGCGACGAAGTCGGCCCACGCCTCGCCGCGCTTCGACGTCCCGCGGAACACCACCACGCGCTCGAGGTCGGGCAGCGCTTCGCTGCCGAGGGAGTCGGCGTAGCTCGTGCCGAGGAAGTCGCCCATCGTGCACAGCACGCGTGCGCGGCTGCGGCGCAGGATGTAGCCGGCCTCGACGGCCTTGTAGCGAGTGTTGAGCGGCACCAGCACGCCGCCGGCCGATTGCAGCCCGAGCGCCGCGACCACCCACTCCCACAGGTTCGGCGCCCAGATCGCGGCGCGTTCGCCGGGGCGCAGGCCCGCAGCGATGAACGCGCGCGCCGCGTCTTCGCCCGCCGCCGCGAGCTGCGTGAAGCTGAGGCACACACCCTCGTCGTCGAGCGCGAGCGCGTCCCCGAAGCGCTCGGCGGCCCGGCGCAGGGTGCGCGGGATCGTCATCTGGTCCCAGCGGATGTCGCGTCCTTCGGCCATGCGGTACCTGTCTCGTCTCCGTCTCGAGCGGACCCGAACTCTAGGAGTGCTCTTGGACATCCGCTTCTCGGCCGAGGACGAGGCCTTCCGCCGCGAGGTCGCGGCCTGGCTCGACGCCGCGCTCTCCGGCGAGTTCGTTCTGCTGCGCGGCCGCGGCGCCGCCGGCGACGAGGGCGCCTTCGTCGCAGAGCGTCGCGCCTGGGAGAAGAAGCTCGCCTCCGGCGGCTGGACCTGCGTCGGCTGGCCGCGCGAATACGGTGGGCGCGGCCTGTCGCTGTCGCAGCAGGTGATCTTCCACGAGGAGTACGCGCGGGCGCGCGCACCCGGGCGGCTCAATCACATGGGTGAGACGCTGTTCGGCCCGACCTGCATCGCCTTCGGCACGCCCGCGCAGAAGCAGCGCTTCCTGCCCCGCGTCGTGGCGGGCGACGAGATCTGGTGCCAGGGCTACTCCGAGCCGAACGCGGGCTCTGACCTCGCGAACGTGCAGACGCGCGCGCGGCTCGAGAGCGGGGGGTGGGTGATCGACGGCCAGAAGGTCTGGACCTCGTGGGCTTCGTTCTCGGACTGGTGCTTCGTGGTCTGCCGCACCGACCCCGACTCTGAGCGCCACGCGGGGCTCTCCTATCTATTGGTTCCGATGCGCCAGCCCGGCATCACGATCCGGCCGATCCAACAGATCACCGGCGACGCCGAGTTCTCCGAGGTCCTTTACGACGGCGCACGCACGGCCCAGGAGAACATCCTCGGTGCGCCCGGCGAGGGCTGGAAGGTGGCGATGGCCACGCTCTCCTTCGAGCGCGGCGTCTCGACGCTCGGCCAGCAGATGCTGTTCCGGAACGAGCTCGAGGAGATCATCCGCATCGCGAAGGAGAACGGGAAGGCGCGCGACCCGCTGATCCGTCAGCGCATCGCCGACGCGTGGATCGGCCTCGAAATCCAGCGCTGGAACGCGTTGCGCACGCTCTCGGACTCGGTGGCGCTCTCGCCCGCCGGCATGATCCACAAGATCTACTGGGCGACCTGGCACCGAAAGCTCGGCGAGCTGGCGATGGACGTGATGGGCGAGGAGGCCGAGATCGCCGAGGGTTTCCCGTACCACCTGAAGCGCCTCCAACGCATGTTCTTGTTCGGGCGCGCCGAGACGATCTATGGCGGCTCGAACCAGATCCAACGCAACCAGATCGCCGAGCGCGCGCTCGGCCTGCCAAGGGAGCCGAGGCCCGCATGAGCCGCGTCGTTCCGCCCTACCCCGAAGGCAAGCAGCTGCTCGCAGGGAAGACCGTGGTGGTCACTGCCGCTGCCGGCACCGGCATCGGCTTCTGGGTCGCGCGCCGCGCGCTCGAAGAAGGCGGGACCGTTCTGATCTCCGACCTGCACGAGCGCCGCCTGCGTGAGGCCGCCGAGAAGCTGGCTGAGCTGACGGGCAAGAAGTGCCCGACCGTGCTGTGCGACGTCACCCAGCAGGAGCAGGTGGACGCGCTGCGTGATGCGGCTTTCGAAGCGCTCGGCCGCGTGGATGTGCTGATCAACAACGCGGGCCTCGGCGGCACCGCGAGCCTGGTCGAGATGAGCGACGCGCAGTGGTCGAAGATCCTCGACGTGACGCTCACTGGCACCATGCGCGTGACGCGCGCCTTCCTGCCGCACATGCTCGCGCGCAAGGCGGGCGCGATCGTGAACAACGCCTCGGTGGTGGGCTGGCGCGCACAGGTCGGCCAGAGCGCGTACGCCGCTGCGAAGGCGGGCGTGATGGCCTTCACGCGCTGCGTGGCGCTGGAGGCGGCCGAGGCCGGCGTGCGCGTCAACGCGGTCGCGCCGAGCCTGGCGATGCACGAGTTCCTCTCGAAGGTGACGCCCGAGGGCTTGCTCGAAGAGCTGGAGAAGCGCGAGGCCTTCGGCCGCGCCGCCGCGCCCTTCGAGGTGGCGAACGTGATGGTATTCCTGGCGAGCGACTACGCTTCGTACCTCACGGGTGAGGTCGTCTCGGTATCGAGCCAGCATCCCTAGGAGGGCAACGTGAAGATCACGCGC
>Ga0247727_10008785_pt1 | contig 18608 bp, 18 predicted proteins | sample WisWelCaveWW1625_FD_202498 | JGI IMG/M metagenome (GOLD analysis project Ga0247727, IMG submission 202498) | Biofilm microbial communities from Wishing Well Cave, Virginia, United States - WW16-25 | ecosystem: Environmental > Aquatic > Deep subsurface > Groundwater > Cave microbial mat | place... | reverse complement strand
CTGCTGCAGGTGATCGACGAGCCGCAGGGCGTGGTGGACGCCATCTTTGCCTATTACGAGAAGCGCGGCTTCGAGCCTTCGCCCGCCGAGAGGGAGATTCTGCTCAACCTCTAGTAAACTGCGGCGCATGCGCCGGCTGCTCGCGACTTTGCTCGTGCCGATGGCGGTTGCCGCGCAAGCCCAGGTGCCGCCGCCACCGAAGCTCGAGCCGCTGCCCGAAGCGCCCGAGCGGCCGGCCGCCGCGCAAGCCGCCGCAGAGGAGCCCGCCGTGCGCATCCCGGCCGGCAAGGACGACAAGGTCGAGCACATCAACCATGGCGGCCGCCAGATGCTGAAAGTGACGCCGCCCGGCGGCAGGCCCTACTACCTGATCGAGAGTGCCGGCGGCTGGCTGCACCGCGATTCGCTCGACGACGGCACGCGCGTGCCGATGTGGCCGATCCACACTTTCAACTGAACGGGTGCGGCTGGCTTGTCGGTCTATACGCCCGTGTCGAAAGCCCAGCTCTCGGTCTGGCTGCAGAACTACTCGGTGGGCGCGCTCGAGCGCCTGGAACCGATCAAGTCGGGCATCGAGAACACCAATTACTTCGTCACCACCGAGCAGGGGCGCTACGTGCTCACCCTGTTTGAGCGCCTGCCGGCGGCAGAGCTGCCCTTCTACCTCGACCTGATGGCGCACCTCGCGCGCCACGGCATTCCCTGCCCGGCGCCGATCGCCGACCTGTCCGACGCCTACCTGGGCACGCTCAACGGCAAGCCCGCGGCGCTGGTGACGCGCTTGCCGGGGAAGTCCCTCGGGCGCCCGGGCGCGACCGAATGCCGCGAGCTCGGGTTCCTCCTCGCGCGCCTGCACCTCGCGGGGCGATCCTTTGCGGCCTACCAGGAAAATCCGCGCGGGCCGAAGTGGTGGCGCGCCGCGGCGCAGGACGTGCGGCCCTTCCTCGACGCCGCGCAGAACCAGCTGCTTTACGCCGAGCTCGAGGTCCAGGCGCAGCATCGCTTTCCCGACCTGCCGCGCGGCCCGGTGCACGCGGACCTGTTCCGCGACAACGCGCTGTTCGACGGAACACGGCTCGCCGGCGTAATCGACTTCTACTTCGCTGGCGTGGACTGCTGGCTGTACGACGCCGCGGTGTGCGCCAACGACTGGTGCCTCGCGGACGCGGCGCAGGATCGCTCGCTCGACCCGGCGCTCACGCACGCCTTCCTTTCGGCCTACCACGCGCTGCGAAACTTCACTGAGCTGGAGCGCGAGGCCTGGCCGGTGCTGCTGCGCGCCGCGGCGCTGCGCTTCTGGCTCTCGCGCCTGCACGACCTGTACCTGCCGCGTCCGGGCGAATTGGTGCACGCGCACGACCCGGAGCACTTCCGAGATGTGCTGGTATTGCGCGGGGCCACGGTCCCGCCCTGGATGGAACAGCCATGAGCGCGCGCGTCGTCGCTGCCGCACGCGGTTTGCGCTGGCTCGGCGAGGGATGGCGCATGTTCCGCGTGGCGCCACTCGGCTGGCTGGCGCTGGTGTTCGGCTACTGGCTGGCGATGACCATCTTGAGCCTGGTGCCGGCGGTCGGGCTCGCCGCGGCGTCGATCCTGGTGCCGGTGTTCTCGGTGGGTTTCATGGCGGCGAGCCGCGCCGCCGCGCGCGGCCAGCCGGTGGAGCTGGCGATGCTGTTCACGGGTTTCCGCGAGCGCTTGCCCGTGCAGTTGGCGTTGGGCGCCGCCTACCTCGCGGCCCTGGTGGTGGTGATCGGCGGCTCGGCTCTCGCCGATGACGGTGCGCTGGCGAAGTGGTTTCTCACGGGGCAGCGGCCCGAGGTTGAAGCGCTGCAAAGCGATCGCTTCCTCGGCGCGATCGGCGCGGCGGCGGCACTGTACGCGCCGGTGATGATGATGTACTGGTTTGCGCCGCTGCTGGCGGCCTGGCACGGCATGGCGCCGCTGCAGGCGCTGTTCTACAGCTTCTTCGCCAGCCTGATGAACTGGCGCGCCTTCCTCGCCTACGGCTCGGCCGTGGCGTTCATCCTGTTCGTACTGCCCGCCACGGTGCTGATGCTGCTGCTGTTCGTGTCGGGCGGCGCCCTGCGTGTGCAACCGATGGCGTTGGTGCTGCCGTTGGTGCTCATCATGCTGCCCACGCTGCTGGCCAGCTTCTATGCCAGTTACCGCGACGTGTTCGCCGTGCAGGAAGCCGCCGGAACGCCCGCATGAGCTCCCGCCTGCGCGAGATTCCGTATAACTACACCTCGTTCTCCGACCGCGAGATCGTGCGGCGACTGTTGGGCGCCTCCGCCTGGCCGCTGATCTCGGAGCTGCGCGCCGAGCGCGTCACCGGCCGCTCGGCGCGCATGCTGTACGAGGTGCTGGGCGAGATGTGGGCGATTCAGCGCAATCCCTACCTGGAGGACGGCCTGATCGAGGACCGCCGCACCCGCAAGCTGGTGCTGGAGGGCATGCGCCGGCGCCTCGCCGAGATCGACGCGGGGCGCGGCGACAACGGCAAAGTGGCGCAGCTGCTCGAGGTAGCGCGCTATGCGGTGGGGATGTTCGACGCCTCGTTCGACCAGACGCGCGCCCTGCGCAGGAAAGCCCTGAAGCGCCTCAAGCGAGCCACGCACCGCGACAACATCGCCTTCGACGGCTACGCGCGCGTCTCCCACGTCACCGACGCCACCGACTGGCGCGTCGAGGTCCCGTTCCTCGTCGTGACACCCGACAGCGAGGACGAGGTGCTGCCGCTGGTGCGGGAGCTGATCGCGCTGGAACTCACCATCATCCCGCGCGGCGGCGGCACCGGTTACAGCGGCGGCGCGCTGCCGCTCACCCGCCGTTCGGCGGTGATCAACACCGAGAAGCTCGATACCCTGGGCGCAGTCGAACACCGCGAGCTGATCGGCGTGACCCAACGCGTGCCGACGATCCGCGCCGGCGCGGGCGTGGTCACCAAGCGGGTGATGGAGGCTGCGGAAAGCGCGGGGCTGGTGTTCGCGGTGGACCCCACCTCGGCGGACGCCTCCTGCATTGGCGGCAACGTGGCGATGAACGCCGGCGGCAAGAAGGCGGTGCTGTGGGGCACCGCGATCGACAACCTCGCCTGGTGGAAGATGGTCACGCCGCAGGCCGAGTGGATCGAGGTGGAGCGCTACAACCACAACCTGGGCCGGGTGCACGATACGGAAAAGGCCGTGTTCCACGTGCGGCGTTTCGCCAAGGACGGCAAGAAGCTGCTGGAGGAGCGTGCAATCGAGATCGCGGGTGCCGCGTTCAGGAAAACCGGACTCGACAAGGACGTCACCGACAAGTTCCTGGCCGGCCTGCCCGGAGTACAGAAAGAGGGCTGCGACGGCATCATCGTCGCCGCACGCTTCATCCTGCACAGAATGCCCGCGCACACGCGCACCGCGTGCCTGGAGTTCTTCCGCGCGGCGAGCGAATCGGTGCCCGCCATCGTCGAGGTGAAGGCCTACGTCGACGCATTGCCGCGCGTACGCCTGGCGGGCCTGGAGCACCTGGACGAGCGCTACCTCAAGGCGGTGGGCTACGCCACGAAGGCGCGCCGGGGCGAACGCCCGAAGATGGTGCTGATCGGCGACCTGACGGGCGACAACGTGGACGAGGTGGCGAGCGCGGCCTCGGCGGTGGTGCGCCTGGCCAACGCGCGCGGCGGCGAGGGCTTCGTCGCCGTCTCCGCCGAGGCGCGCCAGCGCTTCTGGCTCGAGCGCGCGCGCACCGCGGTCATCGCGCGCCACACCAACGCGTTCAAGATCAACGCGGACGTGGTGATTCCGCTCGAGCAGCTGGCTGCGTACTCCGACAGCATCGAGCGCATCAACATCGAGTGCTCGATCGACAACAAGCTGGAACTGCTCGATGCGCTGGAGGAGTATTTCCAGGGCGAGCTGCCGCTGGTGCAGCACGACGAGAAGCTGCCGCGGCCCGAGCTGCTCGGCGAGCGGCCGCAGCAGGCGCTCGAACTGATCGACGCGGTGCGCGCGCGCTGGCAGCGCCTGCGCAACAGCCTGGACGTGGACTTCGAGTCGCTGCAGTCGCGCAAGGAGCGGCTGTCCTGGAAGACCGAGGTGCGCGAGGAATTGCGGCGCATCTTCTCCGGCGGCACCTACGCGTGCGTGCTGGAGGGCGCCGACGCCGTGCACGGAAAAGTGCTGCGCGCTCGCGTGTTCGTCGCGCTTCACACGCAGGCCGGCGACGGCAACGTGCACGCCAACATCCCGGTGAACTCCGACGACTACGCCATGCTGCAGCGCGCGACCCGGGCCGTGGCGCGCATCATGAAGCTCGCCAAGTCGTTGGGCGGGGTGATCTCCGGCGAGCACGGCATCGGCATCACCAAGCTCGACTACCTGGAGCCCGCCGAGATCGAGGCGTTCCGCGCCTACAAGCAGGAAGTCGATCCCGAGGGCCGCTTCAATGCCGGCAAGCTGCTCGCCGGCGGCGGCCTGGAGAACGCCTATACGCCGAGCTTGTCCCTCATCGGCGCCGAGTCGCTGATCCTCGACCAGACCGACCTCGGCGGCGTGGCGAGCGCCATCAAGGACTGCCTGCGCTGCGGCAAGTGCAAGCCGGCGTGCGCCACGCACGCGCCGCGCGCCAACCTGCTGTACTCGCCGCGCGACAAGATCCTCGCCACGTCGCTGCTCATCGAAACGATCCTGTACGAGGAGCAGACGCGCCGCGGCGTGGCGCGCGTGCACTACGACGAGTTCGCCGACGTCGCCGACCACTGCACGGTGTGCCACAAGTGCGCCAGCCCCTGCCCGGTGGACATCGACTTCGGCGACGTGTCCATCGCCATGAGAAACCTGCTGCGGCGCGCGGGCAAGCGCCGCTTCAACCCCGGCACACGGCTGTCGATGCTGTTCCTCGGCATCACCGACCCGCGCGCCATCAAGGTGGCGAGAAAGATCCTCATCGACTGGGGCTATGCCGCGCAGCGCATCGCGCAGCGCATGCTCGGCTTCCTCGGCCGCCGCCAGACGGCGCAGCCGCCGCCCACCACCGGCGGGCGGCCGGCGCTCGTCACGCAGGTGGTGCACTTCGTCAACAAGCCGATGCCCGGCAAACTGCCGAAGAAAACGGCGCGCGCGCTGCTCGACATCGAGGACGCGAAGATCGTGCCGATCGTGCGCGACCCGGCCAAGGTGACCGAGGATTCGGACGCGGTGTTTTATTTCCCGGGCTGCGGCTCGGAGCGGCTGTTCTCGCAGGTGGGGCTCGCCACGCAGGCGATGCTCTACGAAGTAGGCGCGCAGTGCGTGCTGCCGCCGGGGTATCTGTGCTGCGGCTACCCGCAGACCGCGGCGGGCGAGGAGGAAAAGGGCGAGAGGATCATCACTTCGAACCGCGTGCTGTTCCACCGCCTCGCCACCACGCTCAATTACCTCGACATCAAGACGGTGATCGTGTCCTGCGGCACCTGCCTCGACCAGCTGGAGAAGTACGAGTTCGAGAAGATCTTCCCGGGCTCGCGCCTGCTCGACATCCACGAATACCTGATGGAAAAGGGCGTGAGGCTCGACGGCGTGCAAGGGGTGAGGTACCTGTACCACGACCCCTGCCACACGCCGATCAAGCAGCACCAGCCGCTGGAAGTGGTGAAGCAGCTGACGGGCAGCGAAGTGACGCTGTCCGAGCGCTGCTGCGGTGAATCGGGCACGCTCGCGCTCACGCGCCCGGACATCTCCACGCAGGTGCGCTTGCGCAAGGAACAGGAGCTCAAGCGCGGCATCCTGTCGCTCGCAGGCGACGGGCCGGTCAAGGTGCTGACCTCGTGCCCGTCCTGCCTGCAGGGGCTGGCGAGGCTCGAGAACGACACCGGCGCGCAGGCCGACTACATCGTGGTGGAAATGGCGCGGCGCCTGCTGGGCGAGGACTGGATGCCCAGGTTCGTCGGCAAGGCCAACGCGGGCGGCATCGAACGCGTGTTGTTGTAGAGTTCGCGGCGATGACCGATCTGTCCGCGTTCAAGCTGCCAGAAATCGACCCTGCCGCGACGCCCGAGTTCTCCGACGGCGCGAGCTGCAAGGCCTGGCTGGAGAACGTCCCGCTCGCCAACGTTTCCACGGCGCAGCACCAGCTGCTGATGCAGGTCGAGGAGTTCAACCGCGCTGCCGCCGCGCCGAAGAACCGCTTCGAGGCGCTCGAAGCGGTGCGCGAGGCGGTGAACTTCGTGCAGATCGAGCAGGCAAAACGTTTTACGAATCGCGCGCTGCCGATGCTGGAGACGGAAGCGGCGGTGTTCGAGGACACCAGCGAGCTGTGGGAGCAGATGCGGCTCGGCTACCTGCGCTGCCTCGATGCCGGCGAATCGTCGCTGCGCGCGCAGAGCGCGCTCATCTGCCAGCGCGCCCTCGCCTACTCGGGGCTGCGCATGTTCCACTATTACCGCGCCTACCGGCAGGTGCCGGGCCGCGACTGGCGCGGCTTGCACCAGGTGTATGCGCGAGCCGAGAAGCTCGGTATTGCCGACAAGCCGGTGAAGGACTACCTCAACCGCGACGTGCACGACACCTCGCCGCGCATCGCCTACCTGCGCGCCGTGCTGATGGGCATGTGCAACCCGAACGAGCTGGCCCCGCGCCAGCTCAGCTTCGTCGCCTATCTGCTCGAGCGCTGGGCCGACAAGGTGGAGATCTCCCGCAAGCCGGCCAGGCAGGAGGGCGGATTGCCGCCGCTCACGCTGGACCTCGCCGGCGAGTGCTGCGCCGAGCGCCTCGGGGCGCCGCGTGCACAGAACGCGGACATCCGCCATCTGGACGAGCGGCGCCTCGCCAAAAGCCTGCGCAACCGCGTCGCGCTGCTGCGCAAGGGCGAATCGCCCTCCAGGCTCGCGCTGGGCGAGGATTGCGTGCAGCCCTCCTGCGAACAGTTGCTCGTCTTCCTCTACCGCCAGTGGTGCCAGGCGCAGGCGCCGCGCAGCGCCGGGCGCCTGCGCGTCGTGGACGTAGTGCAGACCTGCACCGACATCGCGGCGATCCACTACTACATCTCCGGCCGCGTGTTCCGCGGCGCGAGCGAATACAAGGAGCTCACGGCGCGGCAGCGCGAGGAGATCGAAACCTTCGGCCGCCTCAGCACGCGCGGCGAGGAGAAATTCAGCGTGGCGCAGGGCTTCCTGCTCGAGCACTGGCAGCTCGAGGAAGAGAGCGCGCAGGGCCTGCGGATGGTGCGCCGCGCCGGCAATCCGGGCAAGCGCATGGCGCACGGGCAGCTGGTCGGCGTGCGCCCGGCGGACGGCAAGAATATCCAGCTCGGCCAGGTGCGCTGGCTGATGGCGTCCAGCGCTGGCGACCTGGTCTGCGGCGTGAAGCTGCTGGCCGGCGTGCCGATCGCGGCAGCGTTGCGCGCCATCGGTGTCAACCTCGCCGGGGAGAAGTACGTGCAGGCCTTTGCGCTGGCCGCCGTGCGGGCGTTGAACGCGCCGCCCACCCTGGTGATGCCGATGGGCTGGTACAAGCCCAAGCGCGTGATGGAGGTGACGATCCACAAGCCGCGGCGGGTGCGCCTGCTCGAGTTGGTCGAGCGCGGCATCGACTTCGAGCGCGTAACCTACGAAGCCCTGCCTGATTAGAGTGCCCACCCCCACATGTCCGAAACGGATTTCGGCTACCAGCGCGTGCCTGAGGACGAGAAGCGCAGCCGCGTGGACGACGTTTTCGACCGCGTCGCGCCGCGCTACGACCTGATGAACGACCTCATGTCGTTCGGCCTGCATCGCCTGTGGAAGGCCTTTGCCGTAAGCATTGCGCGCCTGCGGCCCGGCGAGCGGGTGCTGGATGTCGCCTCCGGCAGCGGCGACCTGGCGCGGGCCATTGCGCGCCGTGTCGGCCCATCGGGCGAAGTATGGGCGACGGACATCAACCGCGGCATGCTGGAGCGCGGCCGCGACCGGCTGCTCGACGCGGGCTGCCTGGTCCCGGCGGTGCAGTGCGATGCCGAACAGCTGCCGTTCCCGGCTGGCAGCTTCGATTGCGTGAGCGTGGGTTTCGGCCTGCGCAACATGACGCGCAAGGAGGTGGCGCTCGCCGAGATGGCGCGGGTGCTCAGGCCCGGTGGGCGCATGCTGGTGCTCGAGTTCTCCAAGGTCTGGAAACCGCTCGAGAAACCCTATGACCTGTATTCCTTCAGGCTGCTGCCCTGGCTGGGCGAGCGCATCGCGGGCGACGCGGCCGCCTACCGCTACCTCGCGGAATCCATCCGCATGCACCCTGGCCAGGCGGAGCTCGCGGCGATGATGGAACGCGCGGGACTGGCCGAGGTCGAATACTTCAACCTCAGCGCCGGCGTCGCCGCCGTTCACCGCGGCGTCAAACTGGGGTAGCATGAGCGGACAAATTGAACAACGGAGGACGGGTGTCATGGGCAGGCTGTGGGTGGCAGTAACGGCAGTGATCCTGGGATTGGCAGTCGCTCTTCCCGAAGCTGAGGCAAGGCGCGTGGGCGGCGGCCGCACCATTGGTACGCAGCGCAATGTGACGGCTCCGCAGCAGACCACGCCGCCTGCGCAGCAAGCAGCGCCCGCTGCGGCGCCCGCGACTGCGGGCAGCAGGTGGCTGCCGATGCTCGGCGGGCTCGCGCTGGGCGGATTGCTGGGCGCGATGTTCGCCGGCAGCCCGATCCTGTCCACGATCCTTTCCGCGATGCTGATCGGGCTTCTCGTGTTCGCTGCGCTGGCGCTCATCCGCATGCTGCGCGCGCCACGCACCGAGTCCCGGCCGTTGCAATACGCAGGCATGGGCAGCGAGACCGTCGCCGCGCCGCCACCTTCGCAAGCGGCGGGTTTCGACGCTCGCGCCGGGGCAGGCACGCCGCGCACCGGCATACCCGCGGGCTTCGACGTGCCCGGTTTTCTGCGCGCCGCAAAGTCCAACTTCATCAAGCTGCAGATCGCCAACGACCACGGGAACCTGGACGAGCTGCGCGAGGTCACCACCCCGGAGATGTACGTGGTGCTGAGCGAGGACCTGCGCAGCAGCGGCAAGCAGCAGACCGATGTGGTGACGCTGAATGCCGACCTGCTGGAAGTGGCCACCGAGGGCGACCGGCACTGGGCCAGCGTGCGCTTCTCAGGGTTGGTGAGCGAGGCCCCCGGGGCGCAGCCGGCCGGCTTCGAGGAGGTGTGGAACCTTTCCAAGCCAGTGGACGGCTCCAGCGGCTGGCGGCTTGCCGGCATCCAGCAGATGCACTGACCGGTCTAACCTACCCGAGGGCCACCACAGGGTGGCCCTTTTTGTTTGCGTGGCCGCCTTCGAATCGCCCCTGGTTTTTGCGTTGAACCGCCTGCTCGAGGCTGAGCCCTGGGCGCGCGAGCGGCTCTCGCCGTTCGCGGGCGAAACCGTGGAGCTGCGCGCCGCACCCCTGCCAGCGCTGCGCTTTGCCATTGACGAGGCCGGGCGCCTGGCGCCCGGCAGCGAGCCCAGCCTGACGATCAGCGTGCGCCCGGACTCGCTGCCCGCGCTCCTGCGCGGCGAGGAGCACTTCATGCGCACGGTGGAGATTGCGGGCAACGCGCGCCTCGCGCAGGAGGTGCTGCACCTCCTGCGCCACCTGCGCTGGGATTTCGAAGAGGACCTGTCGAAGGTCTTCGGGGATGCCGCGGCCCATGCCATGGCCGGGGCGGTCCGAAGCATTGCCGCCTGGCAGGCGGACGCGGCGCGGCGGCTGGGCGAGGGTTTCATGGAGTACGCGCTGGAAGAAAGCCGCCTGCTCGCGCCGCGCGCGCAGTTCACCGCGTTCGGCGGCGAGGTGGCGCGCCTGCGCGACGAACTCGAGCGGCTGGAAAAACGCATCGAGCGCCTGGCATGATCAGGTTGCTGCGCATCCTCGCCGTCGCGCTGCGCTTCCGGCTGTACCGGTTCCTGCCGCGCTACGGCGGACAGGCGGATCCCGATCGAGCGGTCCGCCTGCGGCAGGCGCTGGAGGCGCTGGGGCCGATCTTCGTCAAGTTTGGCCAGGTGCTGTCCACACGCCGCGACCTGCTGCCGCTCGACATCGCCGACGAGCTGGCGAAGCTGCAGGACCAGGTGCCGCCGTTCCCCGCCGACCAGGCAGCCGCCGAGATCGAAAAAGGCATCGGCTGGAAGATCGGGGAGGTGTTCTCCGAGTTCGGAGCCGAGCCGGTGGCGAGCGCCTCGGTGGCCCAGGTGCACATCGCCCGCCTCAAGGACGGCCGCGAGGTGGCGGTGAAGGTGCTGCGGCCGGGCGTCGAGGCGGCGATCGCGAAGGACGTGGCGCTGCTCGAGACCGCCGCCGGGCTGGTGGAGCGCCTGTGGGCCGAGGGGCGGCGCCTGAAGCCGCGCGAAGTGGTGGCCGAGTTCGCGCGCCACCTGGAGGACGAACTGGACCTCCTGCGCGAGGCGGCCAACGCCAGCCAGCTGCGGCGCAACTTCGAGGCTTCGCCGCTGCTTGCGGTGCCGCAGGTGCACTGGGACTGGTGCTCGCAGCGCGTGATGGTGATGGAGCGCATGCTCGGCACCCCCGTGTCGCAGGTGGATGTGCTGCGCGCAAAAGGCGTGGACATCCCGCAGCTCGCGCGCGCCGGCGTGGAGATCTTCTTCACCCAGGTGTTCCGCGACGGCTTCTTCCACGCCGACATGCATCCCGGCAACATTTTCGTTGCCGACGACGGGAAGTACGTCGCGCTCGACTTCGGCATCATGGGCACGCTGACCGAGGTGGACAAGAACTACCTGGCGCAGAACTTCCTCGCCTTCTTCAACCGCGACTACCGCCGCGTGGCGCAGGCGCACCTCGACGCCGGCTGGGTGCCGGCGGCGACGCGCGTGGACGAGTTCGAGGCGGCGATCCGCGCGGTGTGCGAGCCGATCTTCGCGCGGCCGCTGAAAGAGATCTATTTCGGCAAGCTCCTTTTGCGCCTGTTCCAGACCTCGCGCCGCTTCGGCGTCGAGATCCAGCCGCAGCTGGTGATGCTGCAAAAGACGCTGCTCAACATCGAGGGCCTGGGGCGAGAACTGGATCCGGACCTGGATCTCTGGCAGACGGCGAAGCCCTTCCTCGAGCGCTGGATGGGCGAGCAGGTGGGCTGGCGCGGACTGGTGAGGACGCTAAGGCAGGAGGCGCCCTACTGGGCGGCGACGCTGCCGCAGCTGCCGCGACTTCTGCACCGGCTGCTGGCCGAGGACCGCGTGGGCGCGTTGCAGAAGGCGATGGAGCGCCTGGCCGAGGAGAACGCGCGCCGGAACAGGTTGCTCGCGGCGCTGCTGGTCCTGCTTGCAGCGGGGCTGATCTTGTTTATTATTGCGCCGTAATGCTGATCGCCTCCGTCGTCGTCTACCTGCTGATCACCATCGCGATCGGCCTGTGGGCGGCGAAGCGCGTCGCCAACTCCAAGGACTTCCTGGTCGCGGGGCGGCGCCTGCCGCTCACCATGACCATCACCACGGTGTTCGCCACCTGGTTCGGCGCCGAGACCGTGCTCTCGGTGTCGGCGACTTTCACGCGCGACGGCCTGGGCGGCATCATCGCCGATCCCTTCGGCTCCTCCTTCTGCCTGGTGTTCGTGGCGCTGTTCTTCGCACGCGCGTTCTACCGCATGGACCTGCTCACCATCGGCGACTTCTACCGCAAGCGCTTCGGCAAGCCGGTCGAGGTGATCACCAGCGTGGCGATCACCGCGTCCTACCTGGGCTGGACATCGGCGCAGCTCACCGCGCTCGGCCTGGTGTTCCACGTGCTGTCGGGCGGTGCGCTGAGCCTGAACGAGGGCATCCTCCTCGGCGCGGCCATCGTGCTGGGCTACACCATCTGGGGCGGCATGTGGTCGGTGGCCTGGACCGACCTGTTCCAGACGGTGGTGATCATCATCGGCTTGTGGATCGTCGCCCTGCTGGTGTCGGACATGGCGGGCGGCACCGGCAAGGTGATCGCGGCTGCCGCCGAGGCCGGCAAGTTCAGCTTCTGGCCCGAGGGCGGCAGCAAGGAGTGGCTGGCGTTCGCCGCCGCGTGGGCGACGCTCGCCATGGGCTCGATCCCCCAGCAGGACGTGTTCCAGCGCGTGACTTCGGCGCGCAATGAATCAGTGGCGGTGAAAGGCACGCTGATCGGCGGCATCGTGTATTTCGCCTTTGCCTTCGTGCCGATCTTCATCGCCTACGCCGCGCTGGTGCTGGACCCGCAGCTGGCGCAGCTGTTCATGTCGGACGACGCGCGCGAGATCCAGTTCATCCTGCCGCATTTCATTCGCGACCACGTGCCGGTATGGGCGCAGGTCATGTTCTTCGGCGCGCTGCTCTCGGCGATCCTGTCCACGGCTTCCGGCGCGCTGCTCGCGCCCACGGCGCTGTTCACCGAAAACGTGCTGCGTCCCTTCGTGCCCAACATGAGCGACCGGCAATTCCTGCTGACCCTGCGCATCGTGCTGGTGTGCTTCACGCTGGCGGCGCTGCTGTTCGGCCTGAACTCGAAGAGCACCATGTACGAGATGGTGCAGAACGCCTACAAGGTGACCCTGGCCGGCGCTTTCGTGCCGCTGGTGGCGGGCCTGTTCTGGAAACGCGCCACCACCGCCGGCGCGATGGCCTCGATCCTGCTGGGCCTCTCCACCTGGCTGCTGGCGGAAGCTTTTGCGCCCGATGGCTTCTGGCCGACGCAGTTCGTGGGTCTTGCCTTCGCCATCCTCGGCATGGTGGTCGGGTCGCTCGCCTCGAAGCCGGCGCACCCGCGTCCCGCTTAGGTCGCGCGGTGCGCGGCTCGCCGCTCGCGCGACTCCTGCTCCTCGTCTACCTGGCGCTGGTCGTCTATGCGTCGCTCTATCCGCTTGCCGGCTGGCGCGACCATCGCGGCTCGCCGTTCGAATTTCTCGCCACGCCCTGGCCTCGGCAGACGCTGGTGTTCGACGTCGTTTCCAACATGGCGGGCTACGCAGTGCTGGGACTGCTTAGCGTGCTCGCGTGGCGCCCGCGCATGCGCGGGGGAGCCGCGATCTTCGCGGCGACCGCGTTCGGCGCCGGTCTCTCGCTCCTGCTGGAGGCCGCGCAGAGCTATCTGCCCGTGCGCATTCCCTCGAGCCTCGACTTGCTGTGCAACGCTGCCGGGGCGCTTGCCGGGGCGCTTGCCGGCCTGCGCGCGGCGCCATGGGAGCAGCCCCTGCGCGAATGGCGCGCGCGCGCTCTGCTGCCCGGCGCGCAAGCCGATCTCGGGCTTGCGCTGCTCGGTCTGTGGCTGTTCACCCAGCTCAATCCCGCGATGCTGCTGTTCGGTGTCGGCGATCTGCGCGACCTGCTCGCGGGCCCGGCCGGCCCGGCGCGCGCGCCGGAGCTGTTCGTCGCCATCGAGGCGGTGACCGCGGCGGCCAACCTTGCCGCGGTGGCGCTGCTGGTGTCGGCGATCGCCGCTCCCGGCGCGCCGGTGCGCGCGATGGTGGTGGTTCTCGTGCTCATCGCGCTCGCCGTCAAGACTTTCGCCTTCGCCGTCATCCTGCGCACTCAGGACGGATTCGACTGGCTGACGCCGGGCGCGTTGCAGGGGCTGCTGGCGGGATTGGCGGTAGCGCTGCTCGCGGTCGGCTTGCCGCGCATTGCGCGGCTCACCCTGGCGGCGGTGTTGCTGATGGCCGCCGCGGTGCTGGTCAACCTCGCGCCGCAAAATCCCTACATGGCCGCGATGCTGAAACTCTGGCAGCAGGGGCATTTCCTCAATTTCAACGGCCTCACGCGGCTGGTGGCCACGCTGTGGCCGTTCGCGGCCACAGGATTCCTGATCCACCTGGCGGGGCGGCGCCGGGACGACGGCCTCGGGTAGAATTCGCCCCCCCATGTCGTACTACGAGCGCCACGTTTTCTTCTGCTGCAACCAGCGCGATCCCGCCGAGGGGCGCACCTGCTGCAACGACAAAGGGTCGCGGGCGATGCGCGACTACGCGAAGCAGCGCGTGAAGGAGCTTGGTCTGTCAGGCCCGGGCAAGCTGCGCGTCAACCAGGCCGGGTGCCTCGATCGCTGCGAGGAAGGGCCCTGCGTGGTCGTTTACCCGGACGCGGTCTGGTACACCTACGTCGAACGCGCCGACATCGACGAAATCATCGAGGAACACCTCCGGCACGGCCGCACCGTCGAGCGGTTGAGGATCTGATGCGCGCCGGCACGCGGCGCGAGACGGTCGCCGGACCGGCGGGCCGCATCGAGTGCGCGGTGGACGAGCCCCCCTCCGCGCCCCGCGGCCTCGCGCTCATTGCGCACCCTCATCCGCTCTTCGGCGGCACTCTGGACAACAAGGTGGTGCAGACGCTCGCCCGTGCATTCGTCGAGCTCGGCTACGCCGCCTGGCGGCCGAACTTCCGTGGCGTCGGCGCGAGCGAGGGGCGCTACGACGAGGGGCGCGGCGAGGTCGAGGACCTCGCCGCCGTGCTGCATCACGCCAAAGCGGTGGATCCCGTTCTCGCGGGGTTCTCGTTCGGCGCGGCGATGCAGGCCAAGCTTGGCACCAAGGTCGCAGCGCAACGCATGGTCCTGATCGGCGTGGCGGTGACCAATTTCGAAGTGCCGCCGGTCCCGCCGGGCACGCTCGTCATCCACGGCGAGGTGGACGAAACAATCCCGCTCCAGGCGGTGCTCGACTGGGCGCGACCGCAGGAACTGCCGGTGCTGGTGGTGCCCGGAGCGGACCATTTCTTCCATCGCAAGTTGCCGGCGCTGAAGCAGGCGGTGACGGGCAACTGGCGATGACGCTCGCGGTCAAGGGCCTGCGCAAGTCCTACGGCGCGACCGAGGTGCTCGCCGGCGTGGACCTCGAGGTGGCCGCGGGCGAATGCTTCGGCCTGCTGGGACCCAACGGCGCCGGCAAGACCACCACCCTGAAACTGTGCCTTGGCCTCCTCGAGCCGGGCGCGGGGGAGATCCGGCTGCTCGAATACGATGTACCCGCGCAAGCGCGGATCGCCCGCCAGCGCGTGGGCGTGGTGCCGCAGTTCGACAACCTGGACCCGGACTTCACCGTCGCCGAGAACCTGGTGGTCTACGGGCGCTACTTCGGCCTGAAGGACCGCGACATCCAGGCGCGCATTCCGCAGTTGCTGGAATTCGCAGGCCTCAGCGGGCGCTCGGACGCGCGCATCCAGACGCTCTCGGGCGGCATGAAGCGGCGCCTGACACTGGCGCGGGCGCTGGTGAACGACCCCCAGCTCGTGTTCATGGACGAGCCGACCACCGGCCTCGATCCGCAGGCGCGCCACCTGATCTGGGAGCGGCTGCGGCAACTGAGGCAGGAGGGCAAGACGCTGATCCTCACCACGCACTTCATGGAAGAAGCCGAGCGCCTATGCTCGCGCATCGCGATCATGGACCACGGGCGCATCATCGCGCAGGGGGCGCCGCGAGCGCTGATCGCGGGCCACATCGAGCCGCAGGTGGTCGAAGTGCACGGCAACGGCGTGGAGCAGTGGATGGAGCGCGCAAAAGGCCTCGCGCCGCGTGTCGAGCGGGCCGGGGAGACGGTGTTCTGCTACGCCGCAGACGTAGAGCCGGTGATCGCGGGGCTGCGCGGCCAGCACGAATTGGCCTACCTGCATCGTCCGGCGAACCTGGAAGACCTGTTCCTGAAACTCACCGGGCGCGACCTGCGCGACTAGAGCGATGAGCCTGCGCTTCGTCGCCGTGTGGCGCCGCAACTTCCTGGTGTGGCGGAAGCTCGCCATCCCTTCGATCCTCGGCAACCTCGCCGATCCGCTGATCATGCTGTTCGGCCTGGGCTACGGCCTGGGCGCGGTGCTCGGCAACATGGGCGGCACCAGCTACTTCGCCTACCTCGCCGCGGGCTTCGTCGCCTCCTCGTCCATGTACGCGGCGACCTTCGAGTCGCTGTTCTCGGCGTTCTCGCGCATGCACGTGCAGAAGACCTGGGACGCGATCCTGAATGCGCCGATGACGCTGGAGGACGTGGTGGCGGGGGAATGGGCCTGGGCGGCGACCAAGTCGCTCGCAGCCGGCGCCTGCATGCTGGCGGTGGTCGCGGCGTTCGGCTACGCCGCCTCGCCGCTTGCGCTGGGAGCCATCCCGGTGGTGGCGCTGGTGGGTCTTGCTTTTGCCGGCCTGGGCCTGTCGATCAACGCGCTTGCCACCGGCTATGACTTCTTCAGCTACTACATGACGCTGGTGCTCACGCCGATGATGATGCTCTCCGGGGTGTTCTTTCCGGCGGAGCAGCTGCCCGCAGCGGTGCAGGCGGTCGCGCAGGCCCTGCCGCTTTACCACGGCGTGGCGCTGGCGCGGCCGCTGCTGCTGGGTGAGGTGCCGCAGGCCATCCTGCTGCACGTGGTGGTGCTCCTGGCCTATGCTATTGGCGGCTTCTATGTCGCCGTGCTGCTCACGCGCAGAAGGCTGCTGACCTGACATGCTCTGGGTGAAATCGCTGCACATCGTCTTCATGGTGACGTGGTTCGCGGGCCTGTTGTACCTGCCGCGCCTGTTCGTCTACCACGCGCTGGCGGAGGATTCGGTGTCGCAGGAGCGCTTCAAGATCATGGAGAGGAAGCTCTACTGGGGAATCATGACGCCCGGCGCCGTGCTGACGATCGCCTTCGGCCTGTGGCTGTGGCTGGGCTACGGTTTTTCCGGTGCCTGGCTGCATGCCAAGCTTGCGCTGGTCGCCGTGCTCGTCGCCTACCACGCCTGGTGCGGCAAGCTGATGCTGGACTTTCGCGCCGGCAGGAACACCCGGTCCCACGTCTGGCTGCGCTGGTTCAACGAGTTCCCGGTCGTGGTGCTGTTTGCCAGCGTCGTCCTTGCCGTCGTCAAGCCGACCTGAGGCGTTCTTCGCTCCCTGTCCCAGGGGGCTGGAGGCGCTGCTCGCCGAGGAGCTGAAGTCCTTCGGCGTGGCGGCGCCGGAACCCACGCAGGGCGGCGTGGGCTTCGCCGGCGGTTGGGAGACCTGCTACCGCGCCAACCTCTGGTCGAGGATCGCTTCGCGCGTACTGTGGCGGGTAGGGGAGTTCGGGTACCAGTCCGAAGAGGACATCTACGCGGCGGCGCGCGCGGTGGACTGGTTCTCGCTGTTCGACGTGAACCGCACGCTGCGCGTCTACGTCACGGCGCAGAAGAGCCCCGTGAAGAGCCTGGAGTTCGTCACGCTGCGCGTGAAGGACGCGGTCTGCGACCGCTTTCGCGACGACGTGGGACGCCGGCCGAACGTGGAGCGCGCCGATCCGGATGTGCGCGTGCACGTGTTCCTCGAGGAAAAGCGCGCTGCGCTGTACCTCGACACTTCCGGCGAGGCGTTGTTCAAGCGCGGCTGGCGCATGGAAACAGTCGAGGCGCCCTTGCGCGAGAACCTGGCGGCGGGCCTGGTGATGCTCTCGGGGTGGAAGTTCGATCAGCCCCTGCTGGAACCCATGTGCGGCGGGGCGACGATCCTGGTAGAGGCGGCGGCGATGGCGCGCGGCCGGGCACCGGGGATGAAGCGTGCGTTCGGTTTCGAGAAGCTCGATTCCTTCAATGCGACGCTTTGGAAACGACTGCGGGAGGAGGCGGCGCAGCCTGCGCAGAAGTCAGCCAAGCTGCAGTTGTTTGGCAGCGATTCGGACGCGAGGGCGCTCAACGTGGCACGGCGCAATCTTGCCGCCGCTGGCGTGGAGCGATGGGTAACGCTGGAGGCGAGAGACGTTCTCAAGCGCAGGGCGCCGGCGGACTCGGGGGTGATGATCGCCAACCCGCCTTACGGCGAGCGGATCGGCGAGAGCGAGGAGCTGGCGCGTTTCTACCCGAAGCTGGGCGACGCGCTGAAGAAGAACTTCGCCGGCTGGAACTGCTTCTTCTTTACTGCCGACCGCAGGATGGAAAAGATGATTCGCCTGCAGGCCGCGCGGCGCACGCCGCTCTACAACGGCGCGCTGGAGTGCCGGCTGTACGAGTTCAGGATCGTGGCGGGTAGCAATCGGCCTTAGTGCTGTAACGTGCCGCTAACCCGCGCGCCGTTGCTCTTGCGGCGCGTCGGCGTTGAGCGGATGGTTCGGCATCTTGTTATGCAGCGAATTTCATCACGCGCAATTGCTTGCGCCGTTGCTCGGCGTGCCATAGGTCGTACTGCGTCTGTTGATTCAGCCAGCTCTCGGCCGAGGTTCCAAACGCGATCGAAAGACGCACCGCCATCTCAGGGCTCACGCCCGCGCGACCATTCAGAATCGCCGAAAGGGTTTTGCGGCTGATACCCAGGGCCTTCGCGGCTTCGGTAACCGTTATGTCGAGGGGCCCCAGACAAAGCGACTTGATGATCTCGCCGGGATGCGGGGGGTTATGCATACGCATGGTGTTTCCTTTCAGTGGTAGTCCTCGTAATCGACCGCGTCAGCATCGGGTCCGGCAAAGACAAATGTGATTCGCCAGTTTCCGCTCACCCGCACTGACCAAGCACCCTTCCGGTCGCCCTTGAGTGGGTGCAGTACCAGCCCGGGCAGCGCCATGTCCTCTGGCTTTGTTGCCGCGCTTAACTGGGCAAGAATCAGCCGCAACCGATCGGCATGTTGCGCTTGAATTCCGGACTTACTGCCTGTCTCAAAGAACCGCTGCAGCCCTTTGTGCCGGATTCGACGGATCACAAGAGACAGTGTAACCGATGGCGTTACGGGTTACAAGAGGCCGAACGT
>Ga0247727_10008784_pt1 | contig 18609 bp, 11 predicted proteins | sample WisWelCaveWW1625_FD_202498 | JGI IMG/M metagenome (GOLD analysis project Ga0247727, IMG submission 202498) | Biofilm microbial communities from Wishing Well Cave, Virginia, United States - WW16-25 | ecosystem: Environmental > Aquatic > Deep subsurface > Groundwater > Cave microbial mat | place... | reverse complement strand
CCCGTTTCGCCGGGTCGATGGCGAGGGGGCGATCGAGGGGAATGGTCCCCTCCTGCCCCCGGCGCAGGAGCTCGAGGAGCACCGCGACCTTGATCGTCGACGCCGCCGGGAAGACCATGCCGGCGTTCGACTCGATCGTCTCGCCGGTCGCCAGATCGCGGATGTGCCACCCCGCGACGCCGTCGAGCCGTCCGGCAAGGTCGGCGAGATCGCGATCGAGCCGCGCCCGGAGGGCGGCGTGCCGCGGGTCGGCCGGCGCCGCCGCCGGGACGGGCGCCGCGGCCGGCGCCGTCGTCGCGGCCGCCACCGGCGCCGCGACGGCGGCGGCGAGCGCCAGCACCGCGATCACCAGGTTCCCTCCACCCCGAGTCCCGGCCCGGTCGGCAGCACGAGGCGCCCCGCCTCCACGGTCACGCCGCGGAACGGGTCGTTCGTGATCAGGAGATTCCCGTCGAGATCGGCCCAGTCGCAGAGCGGCGCCAGATGGGCGGCGGCGGTGATGCCGACCGACGTCTCGATCATGCAGCCGAGCATCACCTTGAGCCCGAGGGCGCGCGCCCTGTCGATCATCCGCCGCGCCATCCGCAGGCCGCCCGCCTTCTGCAGCTTGATGTTGATCCCGTCGCAGGCGCCGGCCAGCGGCGCGATGTCCGCCTCGCTCAGCACCGCCTCGTCGGCGATGATCGGCAGCGCCACGTGGTCGCGGATGAAGCGCGCGGAGTCGAGGTCGGCCGCGGACATCGGCTGCTCGACGAGGACGACGCCCATCCCCTCCATCCAGCGGATCATCGCGACCGCCTGCGCGCGGTCCTTCCACCCCTCGTTGGCGTCGACGTACAGCGGCTTGTCGGTGACCGCGCGGATCCCCTCGAGGATGGCGCGATCGTCGTCGCGCCCGACCTTGATCTTGAGGATCGGGTAGCCGGCGGCCTCGCGGACCTTCTCCTGCATCGCCGGGATCGTGTCGATGCCGATCGAGAACGAGGTGAGCGGCATGCGCGCCGCGTCGGCCCCGAGCATGCGCCACAGCGGCCGCCCGGCGCGCCGCCCCGCCAGGTCGTGCAGCGCGATGTCGACCGCCGCCGTGGCGGCGTGCGCCGCGGGAACGGCGGCGTGCACGCGGTCGATGACCTCCGCGAAGCGGCCGGGGTCGTCGCCCAGAAGCGGCGCGATGCGGCCGAGCGCCGCGAGGACGCCCTGCCAGTCCTCCTGGTAGCGGGCATTGGGCGCGGCCTCCCCGAGGCCGGCGAGGCCGCCGCCTTCGACGCGGACGAGGACGTTGTTCTTCACCGTGCTCGAATTGCGCGCGATGGTCCAGGTGTGCCGCAGCGCCAGCTCGATCGTGCGACGCTCCATGACGAGCGGCGCCGGCGGGGGGCCGCCGGCCTTCCCGGGCGGGCCACCCGGGCCGGCGGGCTCGCCGCCCGCCCCTGAGGGGGCGCCGGCTTCCGCGGACCAGGCCGGCGCGCACCGGGCCGCACCGCCGGCGGCGATGGCCGCGGCCGCCAGGGCGCGCCCCGACCACGTCAGGGAATCCTTCCGCGTCAGACCGTCATCCATAGTCGTCCCCGCCGCCCGCCGGCCGGGCCCCGGCGTGGCGCGGCGATTGTCACGGAACCGCCGCATCGAGCGCAAGCGGCGGCCCGGCCGCTCTCAGCGCCCGCCCCGGCCCCGGCCCGGCCGGCGCAGCCAGCCCTCGACCTCGGCGACCATCCCTGCCGTCCGCTCCGGGCTCTCCCCGGCCAGGTCGGTGGTCTCGCCCGGATCGACCCGCATGTCGTACAGGGCGTGGCGCCCATCGGAGCCCCAGTGCAGCGTCCAGCCGTCGCGGCTGAACGACACCAGGGTCCGGTCGAAGCGGGCGACGTCGGCGCCGGGGAACTTCTCCTTCATCGACTCCAGGAAATCGACCGGGGGGCCCGCGAACTCGCCGATCATCGACGCGCCCGCCGGCCGCCCGGCAGGGCGCAGCCCCGCCCCCGGCAGCGCGACCGCCTCGACGGCGGCGCCGGGCGGCGGCGGCACCCCGGCCAGGCCGAGGATCGTCGGGAAGAGGTCGTGCGCCTGGACGGGCACGGCGATGCGCGCGCCGGCGGCCACCCGCGGCGGGTAGCGCAGCAGGAGCGGGACCCGCAGCAGCGTGGCGTGCACGCTCATCTTGTGATCGAGCAGGCCGTGCTCGCCGAGGTTCTCGCCGTGATCCGCGACGATGGCCAGCACGGTGCGGTCGAGAACGCCCGCGCCGCGCAGCAGGTCGACGACCTCGCCGACGCGGCGGTCGACGTAGGCGATCTCGCCGTCGTAGAGATCGCCGAGGATGCCGAGATCCACCGGCGTCAGCGCCGAGAGCCCGAGGATGAAGCGCATCTCGTCGGGATGGCCGAGACGCGCCAGGCGGGCGACGCGCTCGGGGTCGGCCCCCGGTCGCAGGTGGCGCGCGCGCTCCGGCTCCGGCGGCCGGTACGGCAGGTGCGCCTCGAAGTAGTTGACGAACAGGAAGAAGGGCTGGCGGCGCGCCAGGGAATCGTCGCGCCACCAGTCGAGGAAGCGGGCGACGCGCTCGGTGTTCAGGGTTGCGCCGGTGTCGGGGTCGCCGTCAAGCACGTCGCGCCAGGTCTCGCCCCAGGTGTCGAACCCCTGCTGGAAGTTGTAGGTCCTGCCGAGCCACGGGTTCGCCGTGTAGCCGGCGGTCCGGTAGCCGGCGTCGCGCAGTATCTCGGCGAGCGTGACCTCGGCGTCGGGGAGGCGGAGCGCGCCGCAGTCGGTCCGGTGCGCCGAAGGGTAGCGCCCGGTGAACAGGCTCGCATGCGCCGGCACGGTCCACGGCGCCGGCGACCACGCTTCGGTGTAGACGGTCGCATCGCGCGCCAGGGCCGCGAGCCGCGGCGCCACGTCGCGCCCGCCGTCGCTCCACGCGAAGCGATCGGCGCGCGCCGTATCGAACACGATCAGCACGACGTTGGGGCGCTGTGCCCCGCCGCACGCCGCCGCGGGCAGGGCCAGCGCGGCGGCGAGCGCAACGGCGGCCACCCGGGCGGGGGGCGCGGGCCGGACGGGCACCACCGCCCGAGCCGGCGCCACCGTCCGGGCCGGCGCCGCCGTCTTCAAGGGAGCCGCGGCCGGCGGCCGCGCGCCTTGACAGGCGGACCGGCGGCCCCGAGAATGGAATCTCACGATAGGGTCCCTCGTTCCATTAGGAGAAACCCATGTCCCGCTGGCCGCTGCCACCCGACTATCCCGGCGAGTATCCGCTCGTCCGCACGCCGCTCCCCGGCCCGAACGCCCGCGCCACGATCGAGCGCGACCGCCGGACGGTGTCGCAGAACCTGAGCAAGGACGTGCCGCTGGTCGTGGCGCGCGGCCAGGGAATGGTCATCGAGGACGTCGACGGCAACCGCTTCCTCGATTTCGCCGCCGGCATCTCGACGGTCTCCACCGGCCACTGCCACCCCGACGTGGTCGCCGCGGTGCGCGCCCAGTCCGAGAGACTGCTGCACGTCTGCTACACCGATTTCTTCTACGACGTCTACGTCGACCTCTGCGAGGAGCTCGCCCGCGTCGCGCCGATCACCGGCCCGAAGCGCGTCTTCCTGACCAACTCGGGGGCCGAGGCGGTCGAGACGGCGATCAAGCTGGCGCGGGTGCGCACCGGCCGGCAAAAGATAATCGGCTTTTTCGGGGCGTTCCACGGCCGCACCTACGGCGCCATGACGCTCACGGCCAGCAAGCCGGTGCAGAAGCGCGGCTACGCCCCCTTCGTCCCCGAGGTCCATCACGCGCACTACGCCTACTGCTACCGCTGCCCGGTGAACCGCAGGCCCGAGTCGTGCGCCGTCGAGTGCCTCGAGCTGCTCACCGAATCGTACTTCCACCACACCATTGACCCGAAGGAGGTCGCGGCGATCATCGTCGAGCCGGTGCAGGGCGAGGGCGGCTTCATCCCGCCGCACCCGCGGTTCCTGCCGCGCCTCGCGACGATCTGCCGCGACAACGGCATCCTCCTGATCGCCGACGAGGTGCAGAGCGGCATGGGCCGCACCGGAAAGATGTTCGCGCTCGAGCACTACGGCCTCGACCCGGACGTGATCGTCCTCGCCAAGGGGATCGCGTCGGGCATGCCGATCTCGGCGGTCATCGCGCGCGACGACGTCATGAAGTGGAACGACGGCGGGCACGGGTCTACATTTGGGGGCAACCCGGTGTCGTGCGCCGCGGCGCTGGCGACCCTCAAGCTGCTGCGCGGCGGCCTGGTGGAGAACGCCGGGCGGGTCGGCGCGCGCCTGATCGACAGGCTGCGCACCATGATGCGGACGCACCCGCTCATCGGCGACGTGCGCGGCCTCGGCCTGATGGTCGGCGTCGAGGTGGTGCGCGATCGCGCCACACGGGAGGCGGCTCCGAAGGAGCGCCACGAGATCATCGTCAAGGCGTTCGAGCGCGGCCTCCTGATGCTCCCCTGCGGCGCCTCGACCATCCGCCTGTCGCCGCCGCTCATCGCCTCCGACGCCGACGTCGACAAGGCGGTGGGCATCCTCGATGCGGCCTTCGCCGACGTCGAGCGCGCGGCGCACGCGGAAACCCGCGCCCGTTCCTAGCGCGCGGCGGCCGCCGGCCCCTCGGCGTACATCGCCTCGATGAGCGCCCGGTGGCGCTCCTCGATCACGCGCCGCCGCGGCTTGAGCGTCGGCGTGATCTCCCCGGCCTCCGTGGTGAACTCGCGATCGAGCAGCCGGAAGCGGCGGATGCGCTCGTAGCGCGCCAGGCGCTCGTTGATCGCGGCGATGCGCCGCTCGAACAGGTCCAGCACGCGCGGGTGGCGGAGGAGCGCCGCGATCTCGGTCCCGGCGATCCCCTTGATCACCGCGTAGCTCCGTATCTGGTCGAAGTTCGGGACGATGAGGGCGCTGAGGAAGCGCCGGCGCTCGCCGATCACCACCGCCTGACCGATGAACCGGTCGGCCCGCAGCAGGCTCTCGATCGGCTGCGGGGCGATCATCTTGCCGCCGGAGGTCTTGAGGACCTCCTTCTTGCGGTCGGTGATGACCAGGCAGCCGTGCCCGTCGAAGCGGCCGATGTCGCCGGTCAGGAGCCAGCCGTCGACGATCGCCTCGCGGGTCGCCGCGGGGTCGTTGTGGTAGCCGCGCATCACCGACGGGCCGCGCACCTGGATCTCCCCGTCCTCCGCGAGCCGCACCTCGAGACCGTCGATGGGCCTGCCGACCGAGCCGATGCACAGGCTCGCGGGCGTGTTGAGCGTGATCACCGGCGAGCACTCCGTCAGCCCGTATCCCTCGTAGATGACGATCCCCATGCCGTTGAGATCCTCGGCGATCCCGCGCTGCAGCGGCGCGCTCCCCGAGACGAAGAAGCGCAGGCGCCCGCCGATGCGCTCGCGGACCGCGCGGTAGACGAGGCGATCGGCGATCCGCCGCTGCAGCGCCAGCAACCACCGCGGCCCGCCGGGACGGCGCGCCCGGGCGCCGCACGCCCCGGCGACCGCGAGCGCCCAGCGGAACACCGCGCGCCGCGCCGCCGGCAGCGCCAGGCCGGTGTCGAGGATGCGCCGGTGCATCTTCTCGAACAGGCGCGGCACGCAGCACACGATCGTCGGCCGCACCTCCTGCATGCTGGCGGCCAGGGCCTCGACCGACTCGGCGTAGGCGATCGTGGCGCCACGGTGCAGGTAGCAGTACTCGACCATCCGCTCGTAGATGTGCGACAGCGGCAGGACCGACAGGCAGACGTCCGACGACTGGAACGGGATGGCGGCGCAGCAGGCGGCGACGTTGTGCGCGAGGTTGCCGTGCGTCAGCATCACCCCCTTCGGCTGGCCGGTCGTCCCTGACGTGTAGATGATGGTCGCCAGGTCGTCGGGCGCGGCCGCATCGAGCGCCCGCTCGACGGCCGGGTCGGCGGCGCGGGCGGCGGCTCCGAGGGCGGCCACGGCGCCCCACGTCCGGACTCCGGGCGGCAGCGGCCCCGGCGCGTCGAAGATCGCCACCGCCGCGAGGGCCGCGAGCGCCGGGCGCGCCGCCTGCGCCTTGTCGAGCTGCGCCGCGGTCGAGACGAACAGCGCGCGCGCGCCGGAGTCCTTCAGGATGAACGCGACCTGATCGGGCAGGAGGGTCGGGTAGATGGGGACGGTGACCGCGCCGGCCGACAGGATGGCGTAGTCGGTGGCGGTCCATTCGGGGCGGTTCTCGGACAGGATGGCGACCCTGTCCCCGGGACCGATCCCGAGGGCGCGCAGGCCCAGCGCCTGGTCGCGGATGGTGTCGCACAGGTCGCCCGTGGCGATGCCGTGCCAGGCGCCGCGCTCCTTGTAGAGGAGCTGGTCGGTCCTGGGGACCCCCTCGCGCAGGCGGCGGGGGATGTCGCAGAGGGTCCTGAGGCTCATCGTCCCGCGAGGATGGGATCGCAGGCACGGTGGAGGCGGCGATCGGAATCGAACCGATGCATGGAGGTTTTGCAGACCTCTGCCTTACCGCTTGGCTACGCCGCCGGGACCGTGTGACCTGCGATCGCGAACCGTCCGCGATGATAGCGACCCGGCCGGAAGGGTGTCAACGCCGGGTCGTTCGAACAAAAACGCCGGCCGCGAAGGACCGGCGATGAGGATTGGAGCGGGAAACGGGAGTCGAACCCGCGACTTCAACCTTGGCAAGGTTGCACTCTACCACTGAGTTATTCCCGCTCGCCCAGCCTGTTTCTATGAAGTGGAAACTATACGGACGGCCCCGGCGGCTGTCAAGATCGTCGCCCCCTCGTGGGCGCCGGGACCGCCGCGCGGCCCCCCCGGTCAGGCGGTTCCGCCATCCTGGAAGGCGTCGGCGATGTGGTGTGCGATGACCTTCTCGCCGGGACGCGACAGGATCTCGACCACGTCGAACCGGCAGGGGCCCTCGGTCGCGCCGTGGCGGTGCAGCCAGACGCGGGCGGCGCGCAGGAGCCGGCGCTGCTTGCGCCCATCCACCGCCTCGGCGGGCCGGCCGCAGGCGGCCCCCGACCGCGCCTTGACCTCGACGAAGACCACCGTCCCGCCGTCGGCGGCCACCAGGTCGATCTCGCCGTCCCTGGTCCGGAACCTCCGTTCGAGGATCCGGAATCCACGCGCCTCGAGGTGGCGGGCGGCGAGATCCTCGCCCGCCCGGCCGAATGCCGAGCGGGATGGCCGGGCCGGCGCGGGTGCGCCCGGGGGACGGTTCACAGGTCGTCGTCCCCGCCGCCGTCCGGATCGGGATCGTCCGGCGGCGGGCCGGCCGGGCCCCGGCCGCGGGCGGCTCCCGGGCCGCCGGCCGCACCGGGCCCCGCGCCCGGACCGCCGCCTTCCATGAGGCGGCGCTGCATGTCGCGGCGGAACCGCTCCTCGAAGAAGTAGAGCCGCGCCTGTTGCCGGGGGTCGAGCTCGGCGTTGAGGTCCGCCCGCAGGCTCTCCTCGCGGCCGCGGAACGACGACTCGATGCCGCGCACCTCCCGGAGCGCCTTCTCGATGTCCGCGGGACGCGAGGTCTCGTCGATCATGACCGCACGCAGGTGGGAGACCGCGGCCCGGCGCCTGGTGACGAAATCATGCCGCGCCTCCTGGAGCTTGTCCACCTGCGGCATCACGCGCTCCTCCTGCCCGGGTGTCATCTGCAGGGCCCTCTTGAGACGGACCCGCATGACCTGCTCGAGGGCGGCGCGCATCTCGTCGTCGACCTGCGGTCTCCCGGGTCCGGGGCCGGCCCCGGGGCCGCCGCGACCGCCGCCGGAACGGGGGGGAGGCCCGCCGGAACCCTGGGCCGCCGCCCCGCCGGCGCCGCCCGCGAGCAGCATCGCGGCGAGGATCGCCGCCGTTCGCAACATCCACCGTCTCGTCATCGAACTACCTCCCGTCTGCCGATCAGGGACGTCCAGGATCAGACGCCCGGGCCTGCATGCGTTGCGCTGTCGATCTCGTCCAGCCCGCCCGCGAGGGCGAATGGATCGCCCGGCGCGACATCGTCGAGGATCGCCTCGAGTTCGCCGCCGGCCTGCGCGCCGCCGTCACCGAGCATGGTCTTCAGGGCCGCCTCGAACCGGGCCTCCGCGACCGCGTCACCGCCCCAGGCGGCGGCGCCTCCTCCCGTGCCGGCCGCGGGACCCACCGCGGCCGCGCCCCCGGATGCGATCGGCTCCGTGCCGGGGCCGCCGGGCCCACCGGGGCCGCCCGCCGACCGACCCGGCCGGAGCAGGGTCACGGCCAGGCCGATCCCGCACGCGGCCACAAGCGCAGCGGCGACCAGCAGGCCGGCGCCACGGCGGCGCGAGGCCGGGCCGCCCGCCGCGATGCGCGCGCGCAGGCGGCCGCCGAAAGAGGCCCAATACAGCGGGCCGGGCTCGGGGACCTGCTCGGCACCCAGGCCGGAAAGGGCGGCGCGCAGGCGATCGCGGGCCAGGGAGCATGCGGCACACTGATCGATGTGGGCGGCGAGAGCCGCCTTCGCCCCGGGGTCGATCTCCCCCGCCGCGTCGGCCGCCAGCGCATCGTGGAACTCGTCGCAGCGTGTCACGTGCCCACCCCCTCCCCGCCCCCCGGCGGGCGATCGAGCCCAAGCCGGCCGCGCAATCCGCGGACGGCCTGGAAGAATGTCGCCTTCGCGGTCCCCACCGACATCCCCGCGACGTCGGCGATCTCGACGAACTTCAGCCCCTCGTACACCTTGAGGAGCAGCACCTGGCGCTGGCGGCGCGGCAGACGATCGACCGCCGCCCGCACTTCGCTCCGGAGGACCGACCGGTCGGCCGGCGTCCCTCCCCCCTCGAGCCCGCGCACCGCCTCGACCGGGAGGCTCGGGCGGCGCGTCTGCCGCCAGGTGAGGCCCAGATTCATCACGATGCGCACCATCCAGGTGCTGAAGAGCGACTCGCGGCGGAAACCGCCGAGCGCCCGGTAGGCCCGCAGGAAGGCCTCCTGCGCCAGGTCGTCGGCCTCGGCATGGCTCCCGGTCAGGCGCCAGGCCACGCGGTAGACCATCGCGCGGTGGCGGCGGACGAGATCATCGAAGGCGATCTCGTCCCCCTGCTGGAACCGGACGACGAGATCCTCGTCGGTGCTCATCGTCTCGATGGTCTCGGGCATCGCGTCCTCGGCCGTATAGACGGGGGGGCGGCGAGGTTGGTTGAGGGGCGGTGGCGCGCGGGGCGACCGGAACGGCGTCGGCGCGCTGACACCCCGGGACATTATCCGGGTTTCGGCCCCGCCGCGGGAGGGCGGGGGGGGTCAGGCGCCGCGGCGCTTCCAGCGGACGCCCTGCGGCGTGTCCTCGAGGACGATGCCGCGGGCGGCCAGCTCGTCGCGGATCCGATCCGACTCCGTCCAGTCGCGCGCCGCGCGGGCGTCCTGCCGGCGGCGGATCAGGTCCTCGATCCCCGCCTCGAGCGCCGACTGCGGGCCGAGACGCAGGCCGAAGATCGCCTCGAAGACCGACAGGACCTCGCGCACCGCCGCCGCGTCGCCGGCGGTCGCGCCGCCGCCGTCGAGAGCCGTGTTCGCCTCGCGCACCAGATCGAAAAGGTGCCCGAGCGCCCCGGCCGCATTGAGATCGCCATCCATCGCCTCCAGAAAACCGTCGCGCGCCCGTCCGGCCGCCGCCGCGAGCGCTCCCGCCGGCCCCTCCGGCGGACGCTCGCGCTGCAGGCGGTCGGCGAGGTCGTCGAGGCGGCTCAGGGAGGCCTGCGCCTGCGCCAGGCCTTCGAAGGTGAAGTTCAGCTGCTTGCGGTAGTGGCCCGAGAGCAGCAGGTAGCGGATCGGCCGCGGCTGGTAGCCGCGGTCCCTGAGGTCGCGCAGGGTGAAGAAGTTGCCCTTCGACTTGGACATCTTCTCGCCGTCGACGATGAGGTGCGCCGCGTGCAGCCAGTAACGCACGAACGGCCGGCCGGTGGCGGCCTCGCTCTGGGCGATCTCGTTCTCGTGGTGCGGGAAGATGTTGTCGACGCCGCCGGTGTGGATGTCGAAGGACTCGCCGAGGTATTTCATCGACATCGCCGAGCATTCGAGGTGCCACCCCGGCCGGCCCTGGCCGAGGGTGGTTTCCCAGAACGGCTCGTCGCCCTTGCGCATCTTCCAGACGGCGAAGTCGCGCGGGTTGTCCTTGTCATACTCGTCCGCGTCGATGCGCGCCTGGCCGGCGGCGGCCGAGTCGGGGTCGAGGCGCGACAGCCTGCCGTAGCCGGGGAAGGTGTCGATGCGGAAGTAGATCGACCCGCGGCTCTCGTAGAGATGCCCGCCGGCGCGCAGCCGCTCGACCAGCGCCACCATCTCGGGGATGTGGCGCGTGGCCCTGGGGAAGACGGCGGCGCGCCTGATGCCGAGGCTGTCGAGGTCCTCGAAGAAGGCGTCGATGAAGCGGCCGGTGTAGTCGTCGAGGGCGACGCCCGCCGCGAGCGCGCCGGCGATCGTCTTGTCGTCGACGTCGGTCAGGTTCATCACCTGGGTGACCCTGTAGCCGCGGTACTCGAGGTGCCGGCGGAGCAGGTCCTCCCAGAGGTAGGTCCTGAAGTTGCCGATGTGGGCGAAATCGTAGACGGTGGGTCCGCATGTGTACAGGCCCGCCTCGCCGGGGCGGCGGGGGGTGAACTCGTCCAGGTCGCGCGTCAGGGTGTTGTGGAACCGCAGGGCCATCGGTCTCCCGCACGCGACCGACACGAAAAGGCCCCGCCGCCGTCTCCGGGGGCGGGGCCGAAGGCCGCCGAGCGATCCGGATCAGAAATCGAACTGGAACCCGATCTGGTAACGGCGGCCGAAGCGCCGCTCCGCATCGAGCTGGAGACTGCCGGCACGGTTCGACGACTCCGGCTCGTAGGTCTCGATGATCAGGTCGTCCGAATTCAGCGCGTTCTGGACGGCCAGGAACAGCTTCGAGTTGAACCGGCCGATCACGAACGCCTTGCTCGCCTGCACGTCGATGTTGAGGATGGCGTCGTTGCGGCGGCTGTTGCGGTTCTCGCCCGTGAATTCGGTGCCCGAGGTGTCGTTTCTGATCTCGCCGAACAGCGTCCTGGTCTGTCCGTAGTCGTAGTTGTCGAGCGCGAACTTCGTCGTGACGACGCTGTACGGCAGGCCCGACGACCACTGCATGACGCCGCTGAGGATCCAGTCGGCCGGCAGGTACGTCGAGCCGTTGAAGCGCACGACGTGGCGCTGATCGAGGTTGAGGTAGCCGTACTCGTACGGCAGGGTGGCCGGGTCGTCGCCCAGCGCCGACAGGAAGTCCTCGGCGTCACCCTGCGCCCGCGAGTAGGTGTACGAGGCTTGCATCTGCCACTTGCGGCTGAGGCGCTTCGTGACCTCCACCTCGACCCCCTTGTACTCCGAGGTGTTGTAGTTGCCCAGCCGGAAGACCTGGTTGAAGAAGAAATTGTAGATGTACAGGTCGGGCGTGGCGTCGGCGATGCGCGTCCCGCCCGCGCCCTGACCCGAGGCGACCTGCAGCCGGCCGACCTGGTCGAGATACCCGCCGTCGTCCCGGTAGCGGACCGTGTGGTTGATGTCGCGGTCCTGCAGGCCGTCGCGGCTGTTGCGCTTGATGAAGCCCAGCCGGATCGAGACCTCGGGCGCGAGCTCCCGCTCGAAACCGATCGCCCATTCATCGGAGAACGGCGTCTGCAGTCCGCGGTCGACCTGCGTGGTGCTCGGGGGCGCCTTCGAGATCGCGTCGCCGATGCCGTTGTTGGGGATGCCGCCGGCGGTGATCCCGTCGACGTCCTTGCGGTAGTAGCGCGAGATCTGGTCGGGTCCTTCCTCGGGTGTGACCGCGCCCAGGAAGAGCTTGTCGTAGAACCGGCTCCACGAGGCGAAAACCTTCGTCTTCGAGTCCGCCCACGGGTCCCAGGAAAGCGCCAGCCGCGGGGCCAGGTTGTTGTTGGTCAGGCGGAACGCCTCCTCCTCCTGGAACACGGCGCCCTGCTGGCGCAGGAGGTCGCGATCGATCGTCTTCTCGCCGGTGACCGGGTCCGTGACCACGGCCCCCGGGAAGAGCAGCTCCAGATTCTTGGCCACGACCGCGGTCGAGATGTGGTGCTGCGTCAGGCGCGACGTCTTGGCCTTCAGCAACTGGCTGTATACGTCGGCCAGCATCATCCCTTCCGGGGTCGTCTGGTCGACGATCTGATCGCACGGGGTGGTCTCGTATCCGAGGAAGAGCGGATCGTTGCAGTACCCCATCTGCGTGACGCCGTCGTTGTTGCCGGCCGTGGCGTCCTCGAGCCTGCGCTCGCCGCCCGACATGCCGTTCAGCCGGTCGAACAGGGCGCGTTCGCCGGCGGGGTCGAACTGCGTGTAGCCGAACGAGTCCGTCGTCTCGCGATCGAAGCGGATGCCCACGTTCAGGGTCAGGTTCGGGCGCGGCTTGTAGGTGTCCTGCACATAGATCCCGGCGCTGAACGACTCCGCCTCGTTGCCGACCTGGTTCTGCGCCGGCAGGATCACGCCGACAGTCGGAACGAAGGCGTTGGCGGTCGGGGGGGCCAGGTTCGGGAGGGATAACGGCCGCAGCGAAGTGGTCTGGTCGTAGCGCTCGCGCTCGACGACGACGCCGGTCTTTATCTCGTGCTGGCCGTGCCAGTCGGGGACGAACACCGTGAGGTCTTCCTTGAGCGTCTGGCGGCCGCGGCTGCCGACAAAGTCGCGGAAGTACGGGCCGGAGACGCGCAGTGTCCGCGCGTCCGCTTCGAATTCGCGATCGCGCGAGACCGGCGTCTGGTGGCCGTACGGGTACCAGGTACTGACGTTTCCATTCGGGTCGGGGATGTTGTCGTCCCCGAAAAGGAAGGGCCGGTCGTCGAGGTTGAAGTTGCCGTTGCGGTCCTCGGTGCCCGGATCGAGGAACCCGTCGGAGTCGATGTCCTCGCCTGGATCGAGCCGGCCGTCGTCGTCGATATCCTCCTTGATCGTGTCGAGGCGGCCGTCGCAGTCGATGTCCTCGCGGCCCACCCCTTCGCATCCGCCGGGAGACGTCAGGATGCCGTTCGCAGCATTGCCGGTCTGGGTCAGGCGGCCGTCGTGATCTTTGTCCTCGCCGGGCTCGAGGATGCCGCACCCGGTGCCCGACGGCGTGCACTTGAAGTCTTCGTGGACGTCGAAGTTGTCGTCGCGATCGAGATCCTCGCCCGGGTCGGCCTCGCTCGCGTCGATGAAGCCGTTGTTGTTGCGATCGACGAACAGGTAGCCGTTGCCGTTGGTGTCCGGGTTGAGGGTCGGGTAGAGGCTGGGCTCGGAGACGAAGTCCTGGATGGTCGAATCGAGGAACACGCTCGGGCTGAAGACCGCGGTCTCGCGCAGCACCAGGTTCCGGCCGCCCTGCTCCAGGGTGAAGCCGGCTTCGATCGCCGTGAAGGAGTTGAGGCCGAGGTTGTAGAACGTCTGCGGGTCGAAGGTGGCCGTGAAGATCAGCTTGTGGTTGGTCGACATGTCCCAACTGACCTTGCCGAACAGCCGCTGCTCTTCGATCGTGCGGACAAACGCCTGGGTGAGCGCGTTGACCGGCGTCTCCTCCTTGGTCCATTGCAGCGCCACGAAGTACCAGGCCTTGTCCTTCTTGAGCGGACCGCTCACGGTGAGCTGCGGATAGATGTCGTTGAACTCGAGGTCCCTGAGGCCGACCTCGCCGAGACCGCCGTGCAGCGTCGGGTCGTCGATGCCGGCGCCGTCGCCGTCGAGGGTGTTGCCGCGCCAGTCGATCCGGAAGCTCCCCTCGAAGTCGTTGCCGCCCGATTTCGTGACGATCGTGACGAACCCGCCCTGGGCGCGGCCGAACTCGGCGCCGGCGCCCGACGTCCTCACCTCGATCTCCTGGATCGAGTTGATGTTGAGCTCCTGGCCGACCTGCCCGGTGACCGGGTCGACCGTCGACACGCCGTCGACCAGGGTCACGACGTCGGTTTCGCGCGACCCGTGGATGCTGATATTGCCGTCGCCGTCGATGTCGGAGGTGCCCGGGGCCAGCGTCAGGACGTCCTGGTAGTTGCGTCCCAGGATCGGCAACTGGTCGATGAACTCGGAGTCCAGGGTGGTCGAGACGGTGGTCGATTCCTGATTGACGACGTCGGTCGTGGCGGTGACCCGGATCTTCTCGCGCATCTCGGCTCCCGGCCGCAGCGTGACCGGGACCGTCACCACGCGGTTCGCCGGCACCTCGATGTCGGGAATGGTGACCGTCGACATCTCGGGGAACTCGATGCGCACGCTGTATCCCTTGCCGGGCGGCAGCGGCACGACCCGGAACTCGCCCTTGGCGTCGGTGACCGTGGCCTGCTGCACACCGAGCGTCGGATTGGTGATGATGATGCGGGCCGTGGGGAGCGGCTGACCGTCCTTGTCCAGGACCTGCCCGCGCAGGCCGCCGGTGGTCTGAGCCTGCGCCCGCGAGATCGGCAGCAGTGCAAGCACGGCCGCCAGGAGAAGAACCGTCAGTCTTCTCGTCGTCATGGGTCAGAACCTCCGGACTGGTCGCGCGCTTGCGAACAGCCCCGCCTTGGCACCGGCCGGTCGCGGTGAACGCGGCACTGAGTTAACCCGCTCAGTCGAGCGATCCTTCGTCAGGTTTACCCCGGACCAGGGCGACACCAGCGAAAGCGCCGTAATTCTACTTTCAAGCCCAAGCCTGTCAAGAAGATCATGGGACGCCCCCCCGCTGCTGGTGCGGTCTTTATACAGCATGGAGCGGGTATCCAAAGGGTGGCTCAAGGGTAATCGATCTTCAACCTCTTTATCTTCTCGTTCAGCGTGGTCGCCTTCAGCCCCAGCAGGATGGCCGCCCGGCGCTGCACCCCGTTGGCCCGCCGGAGGCTTTCGGTGATAATCTCGCGCTCGAACTTCTCCATGGTGTCGTAGAACGAGAACTCCCCGTCGATGATGAGGTTAGGCGCGGCCGGGGCCATCCCCGCCGGCCGCCTCAGGGCCTCGGGCAGCAGGTCAACCCCGATCAGCGGGGTTCGCGCCAGGACCACCGCCCGCTCGATGACGTTCTCCAGCTCCCGGACATTCCCCCGCCAGGGGTGATCCATGAGCAGGGCCATGGCCTCCGGGGTGGTCCCGGACACCGCTTTCCGGTTCTCCTCGGCGTATTTGCCCACGAAATGCTCGACGAGCAGGGGTATGTCCTCGCGACGCTCCCGGAGAGGGGGCAGGTTGAGGGTGATCACGTTCAGCCGGTAGTACAGGTCTTCGCGGAACTCGCCCCGGCGCACAAGGTCCATGAGGTCGATGTTGGTGGCCGCGATGATCCGCACCTCCACCTGGACGCTCTGGACCGCCCCCAGCGGGATGAACTCCTTCTCCTGGATCACGCGCAGCAGCTTGGCCTGGACCTCGGGCTTCACGGTGCTGATCTCGTCGAAGAAGATCGACCCGCCGTTGGCCACCTCGAACAGGCCCTTCTTGGTCTGGACCGCGCCGGTGAACGCCCCCTTCACGTGCCCGAAGAGGTTGCTCTCGAGCAGTTCGGCCGGCATGCTGCCCGAGTTCACCACCACGAAAGCATCGGCCGGGCGCCCCGAGCGCACGTGGATGGCGTGCGCCACCAGCTCCTTGCCGGTGCCGCTCTCGCCCTGGAGCAGGATGGTCGAGCGGCTCGGCGCCACCTGCTCGATCAGGTCGTACAGGCCGCGCATCGCCCGGCTCTTGCCGACCAGGCCCCAGGAGCCGCTCTTGCCCAGGAGTGCCCGGCGCAGGGTGCGGTTCTCGACCATGAGCCGCCGCTGCCGCAGTCCGTGCCGGACGGCGCGCAGGACGTCCTCGTTCTTGAACGGCTTGGCCAGGTAGTCGTGCGCCCCCTGGCGCATCGCCTGCACCGCCGACTCGACCGAGCCGTAGGCCGTGAGCATGATGACGACCTGGTCCGGGTCGCGGCGCCTGATCTCGCCGAGCGCCTCGAGCCCGCTCATGCCGGGCAGCATCAGATCGAGGACCACCAGGTCGAACTCGCCCCCCTCGAGCGCCCCAAGACCGCGCTCGGCGTCGGCGACGAACGTCAGGTCGTGTCCCTCGCGCGCCAGGATGTCGCCGAGGACCTCCTGGATGATCGGCTCGTCGTCGACGATGAGGATCCGGGCGGCCTCGGGCTGGCTCCGTGATGCGGGGCCGCCCGGCCCCGGCTCGGCGATGGTCGCCTCGCTCATGCGCTCGCCCTCCTGGACCTGCCCTCGGAGATCGGCAGGCTGACGATGAAGCGGGCCCCCTCGCCCGGCGTGCTCTCGGCGCTGAGGGTGCCGGAGTGCTCCTTGACGATGCCGTAGGAGACCGACAGGCCGAGGCCGGTGCCCTGGCCGCGCGGCTTGGTCGTGAAGAACGGATCGTAGATCCTCTCGAGGTGCTCGGGCGCGATGCCGATGCCGGTGTCGATCACCAGGATGCGCACCCGGCCGGAGGCGGACGCCACGCGCACCGTCAGGGCGCCCCCCCGGGGCATGGCGTCGACGGCGTTGATCAGCAGGTTCATCAACACCTGCTGGAGGCGTCCGCGGTTTCCCATCACCCGGGGCAGCGCCTCGTCGATCTCCTGGCGCAGGTCGATCCGCCGCCCGCGCAGGTGCGGCTCGAACAGCGACAGCGTCTCGCGCGCCATCTCGGCCACGTCGATCGTCTGGTAGTCGCCCTCGGCCTGGCGCGCGAAGTTCAGGAGGCTCGAGGCGATCCCCGCGGCGCGCTGGGTCTGCTGCTGGATCTTCCTCAGGACCCCGTACTCGGGATCGTCGGGCGAGCGCGATTCGAGCAGCATCTGGGTGTACGAGGAGATGCCGGTCAGGGGGGTGTTCACCTCGTGCGCGATCCCCGAGGCGAGAAGCCCGATCGACGCCAGGTGCTCGCGGTGCTGCAAGTCCTCCTCGCGCCGCACCTGGTCGGTGACGTCGTCGACCGTCAGCACGCGCCCGAGCGGCCGGCCGTCGGGCCCGCGCAGCGGCGACCGCGTGAGGTTGACGATCCGCCGCCGGCCGTCGGCGGTGAACCACGGCGCCCGGTCGAGCCGCGCGGCCTCGCCGGGCTCCGGCCCGTCCCACGACCGCTCGTCGGCGCCCGGCAGGATCGCGGCGGCGGTGCGGCCGAGCACGGCGGCGCGCGGCATGCCGTACAGATCCTCGAAGGCGCGGTTGACGCCGACGACGCGGCCGCGCGGGTCGGCCACCAGCAGCCCGACGCGGCTCGACTCGAGGATGCTCTCGTTGAACTCCTTGAGCGCCTCGATCTCCGAGACCTTCTCGGCGAGGGCGCTGTAGAGCCGGGCGCCTTCGAAGGCGACCGCGGCGTGGCGGCCGAACGACAGCAGCAATTGCACGTCCTCGGAGGTCATCGCCCCGCCGGAATGCGGCGCGCCGACGCCGATGACCGCGACCACCTCGCCCTCGACCGTGAGCGGCAGCAGGTACTCGACACCGGCCGCCTCGCCCAGGCGGGCGCCCGTCGCGGTCCCGGCCGCCCCGGGATGATCCCGGAGCGACAGGTAGTCGACCCCGCGCAGCAGCCCGAGGATCGGGTCGTCGCCGTCGATGGCGCCCGCCGACCCGCTGGCGAGCCGGCCGCCGCCGGGCTCGCGCACGAAGATGTGCACGGTGCCGACGTTGAAGGTGCGCTCGATGCGCCCGGTCACCTTGCGCACCAGGGTCGGCAGGCTGAGCTCGCGGTTGAGCGCCTCGCCGAACTCGATGAGGGTGCGGCGGTAGTCATAGCTCTCGCGGTAGAAGAACTGATCGACCGCCCCCTTCATCCGGCGGTGCACCCGCGGATAGAAGATCGCCACCAGGAACGTCGCCAGGATCAGCGCCGCGTTGAACCCGGAGCGCCGCGCCCCGCCCGTCATGCGATCCATGACCACGTAACAGGCGGCGTAGGTGGCGGCGGCGGTGAACAGCATGCCGATGGCGACCGTGCCGCGCTTCAGGAAGACATCGAGATCGAGCAGCCGGTAGTGCACGATGGCGGCCGCGAAGGCCAGCGGCACGAGGGCCATCGGCAGCACCGACAGCTCGCTCCAGGCGCCGATGCGGATGCCGAGCGACAGCGGCGCCAGGTAGAACAGCGCCGCCGGCAGGAACCCGCACAGGCTGCCCCACGCCATCCAGCGCAGCTGCCAGCGGGTCTGCAGCTTCTCGGCCGACAGGTACGACCGCACCGCCAGGACGATGCCGGCGATCAGGCAGGTCGCGCCGTAGAGCTGCTCGAAGCGGTCCTTCCAGCGCACCGCGTCGACCGGGTCGGCGAAGCGATAGACCCCCTCGAACGTGATGAGCCAGAGGTTCAGCGCGAACAGCAGCGCCGGCGGCAGGTAGAGCAGCGCCCGGCGCAGGCGGCGGCGCGCCGTGCCGCGATCGTCCTCGACGAGAGCGAGATTGATGTGCACGAGGAGCGCCGGCGCCAGCAGCAGCCCGACGAGGTCGCCCCAGTAGGCCGCCAGGTCGAGCATGCCGCCGCGCCCGGTCGGCGAGTGCACGAGGTAGAGGAACATCGCCTCGCAGTGCAGCGCGAACGGCACGGCGGCGCGGGCGCGCGTGGCGCGCAGCCAGACCATGAGCCCGACCGCCAGGAAGGTCAGCCCGACGAGGGCGAGGTAGTAGTCGACCGGGTCGCCGCCGCCGACCCACATCGGGCGCACCGGG
>Ga0247727_10008783_pt1 | contig 18610 bp, 17 predicted proteins | sample WisWelCaveWW1625_FD_202498 | JGI IMG/M metagenome (GOLD analysis project Ga0247727, IMG submission 202498) | Biofilm microbial communities from Wishing Well Cave, Virginia, United States - WW16-25 | ecosystem: Environmental > Aquatic > Deep subsurface > Groundwater > Cave microbial mat | place... | reverse complement strand
CCCAAAAAGTTCGTTTGATTTTGAACGGAATATGATTCTCCGCTTCGCAGAAACTGAGTGATCCTCGACTATCTGTTACCGTTGGAAAGTCGATTATTCTTACCCCTTTTACTCGCACGGAACACCTCCCGGAGGAAGGTTAGCATATTTCGGACCCATTGCAAGACGGCTTTTTTGACGATCCATTTTATATATCTTGAATTATTTTCTAAACCAGCAGAGAAATTTTTCTCAAATTTCCTAACAGTATAAAGCATTTCCGTAAGTGTTTCCGAATAAGACGAAAAAATAAACTTGCTCAAGTCGATATCCATACTTTCGCCTCGAATAATAATTTTATGAAAAAAGTAATGTAAAGCGGTGCCGTGGAAATGGTAAAAAATCAAATCCCAGTCTTTCTCTGTCTGCCTATCTCTTACAACTATTTTTTTTCCATTATGTATTAATTTATATTTTTTGATATTCCAAGAGCCGACATTAGCCCCTTCATTTCTTAACACATACACTCTCTTAAATCTCTCTAGCCAATCATCCAAATACATCTGATCGCCGAGTCGTCCGTTATCGAGGTAATCAAAACACCAATCCAAGCATTTTCTCCGCCACCAATTGAGGATTTGGAGCGAGTTTGGGTCGTTTCTGAAAATAAGCATAGAAACATTATATTTTCCACTCTTTTTCTCCCGCCAAACTTGATCGGGCGAGAAATGGTGAGGAATAATCATCACGGAATCATTACCGAATTCATTATAGATTGCCAGCGGGGAATCATAAAAAAATAAATCAGCGTCCAAGTATGCGAGTATGTCAAGTTCCGGTTTGTTTTTGAATAGATAGAGAAGCAGGGAAGAAGTGCAAGTCCAGCAATATTCCGATTTTTTCCTGTCCGGTTTTACTTTTAATAATTCCGGATCTTCAAAATCTTCCAGTTTTAAGAGCTCTGTGTTTGTTAGATTCAATTTACTCAAGAACTCATAGCTTTCATCATCCATACATAAAATCCAAAGTTTGAAATCAGAGCAGTGCTTCAATAAAGACCGATGCAAGGCCAGCCCCTTTAGTAAGTAATTTTTATCGAACAAAGTACAAAAAGCCTTTTTATTTTCTTGCATATTTTTTAGCAATAACAAAATTATCGAGATATATATCAGTGCTTTTTGGCAGGATTTTAGCGACAATTATTCCCAGCACAGTCCATGGCGATATTAAAACAACATACAGAATCAATTTTATTTTATAGCTTTTTATCCAGCTTATTTTTGTATATATATAACCAGTAACAAGTTGGAATATTACCGAGATATCAGAAACTAATTTCTGCTGGACCGTGATTTCGAATCCGTGTTTTTCCAAAATGTGTTTTAAGCCGAAACTTGAGTACCTACCGTAATCATAAGGATGTGAATGTTCGTACCAAATAAATGGAGTAGAAAGCAAAATTGTTCCATTTGTCTTTAACACCCTGTTTACTTCAGATAAAAATTCGTCAGGATTGAAAATATGTTCTAATACTTCAGTAAATATAATAGAATCGAAAGTTTTATTCTTGAACGGAAATTTTTTACCATCGTAAAATATTTCAGCTTGGCTTTTCTCTCGCTGTTCGTTCGAATCAAACTCCATGCCTGTGTAACTTGATGTGTTTACGAATAGTTGCTGATATGGTTTTACGCCACACCCAATGTCGAGTATTTTGCCGTTGAGGTTTGGTACCTGTTCTCTCATTACTTTATAAATAGCTCTTCTCATCAAGTAGTGAGGATTCATAAAAATACCCAAAAAACCGGGGTTAAACTGCTGTCTCTGCAAGTGTCTTTTTAATTTTCCGATCATTCTTTTTCGAAAATTAGCCCGTAGAGCCTTACAGACCCACTTCCGTTTAATGGCATTTTACCTTGTTCTGTTTCGCACAACATTTTGTATTTTTGCGATTTCAAAAAGTTTTTCATTTTATTCAGGCTCAATATCCAGGCCGGGTACGAAACATCATATATTTTAGGGGGTACTTTTTGCACCGTTATAAAGTCTGGTTGGTTTTCTTTAGAAAAAGGTGTGCGCTCGATAATAATGTATTTAATTTTTTTATCTATTACTTTTTTTAATACAGCGTACGGCTGCTCAAGATATTGTAGTGAACTTCCAAATAGTACAGTATTCGGGAAAGTTTTTTGTTTAATTTCGTCTAGACTTTCATAGAAGTGCAGCTCGTCATTTTCAAAATTTTCTTTACCGTACTTGACAAATTTTTTTTGTTCCACTACATTCCACTCTAGCTGGTCAAGATGTTTCAGAAATTCTCTATTTTTAAAATAAGTCGAGCCGAGTGAACCACCAAAGTCTACTATGCTTGTGGTGCCATTATTTTGCTTAGCTAAATCTCGAAGAAAGTTGGTTAGTTGTGAGGCCGCAGGTTTGTCATAAAAAAGCACCGAATCGCGTTCGTAGGAAGCTTTACCCGCCTTAACTTTGAGCAGAGCATTTTTCACTTTATCTAGAATTACCGGCGAATCGTATCCTTCTGAATCGGCTAAAGCTGCCGCCCAGCTCTTGTAATTGCCGAAAAAACCGTACTTTTGCTTTCGAAAAAAACTGAGTATAAACTCTGGTAAAGATTTTTTTATAAGATTGCGAAAGTTGGCACGAAAACTGGGTCGTAGAGATTTAAAATACTTTACCAAAATTTTTCTGGCTTCTACATTTTCTTCTATCAGTACATTGCCAATTTTAATTTTGCGGTTTGCGATTTGCGTGTCGTAAATATTTTTATAGGCTCTGTGGGTGCCGCTGTCATCCTGCCCGATGTTATTCACAAGTGAGACGCTGGGGTAAAGGGTTAACTTACCAGCCAAAAAAGCTGAGGCATACCAACGGATGGCCCAGGAGTTGATTTTGCCTTCGACTTGTCGTTTGAGCATATTGCTATAATGGAAACTTCCATCCAAATCAAATTGTTTAATCAGCTTATTTTCTTCGAGTTCTTTTAAAAGTTTAGAACCATCTTTTTCGAACAAATCCCACCCCCGCTTCCATGTAGCCCAGCCCCAACAATCAGCTCCGCGCAGGAAAAATGTTTCAGGCAAGCTACTCTTCACTGGGTAAATAAACCCGTGAATGCTTATTACTTTTTCCTCTTTTTCATAATAATCCAGCGCCTCATTCATGTAAGTCAGGAAGAACGGGGAAGTGACCAAATCATCTTCCATTACAATTATCCTCCCATACTTATTTATTATTTCCGTTACACCAGCAATTATTGAATTTGCCAGCCCTTGATTTGTTTCCCTTTCAGATACCTCGATGCTTTTGAATCCTGTAATAGTTTTCAAATACTTTCTTACTTGCTCAACTTTTTTCTTGTCTGCCTCATCTTTCCACCTGTCGGAAAAAACAAAAAGCTCGCTCTCTTTGGCGAGATCATTTTTCTGCAGAGCCTCAACCGTTCTCTTCGTATGCTCCAGCCGATTATAGACAAATAGTGCTACAGGAATAGGTTTCATAGCATAATACTTCCACAAAATTCAATGTTTGACAAATTTCGATTTTATGCTATCTTTTCATTTACATTATTGTCCTGATATGAAAAAACAAAAAAGAGCATTAATCACCGGTATCACCGGCCAAGATGGCTCATATTTAGCTGAATTTTTGACTGACAAAGGTTATAAAGTATATGGTCTTATGCGCAGAGTCAGTACTGATCCGCTCATGCGTATCGAACACCTTCATCTTAGTAAGAAAATAGAGTTAATCTATGGCGACCTCAGAGATTTAAATTCAGTTTCAAGAGCAATCAAGGAGTCAAAGCCAGATGAAATTTATAATTTGGCTGCCCAATCCCATGTGGGGGTTTCATTTAAATGCCCCGAAGAAACAGTTGAGATTAATTATTTTGGGGTGGGGAGATTAGTTAACGAAGCCATAAAGCAAAATGAAGCAGTTAAAATCTATCAAGCATCTACTAGTGAAATGTTTGGTAAAACAAAACCCCCACAAAATGAACAGAGTAAATTTTGCCCAGTCAGTCCATATGCTGAAGCGAAATTAAGAGCTCATGAGGACTATGTTGTTGGATATAGAGAAAAATACAACTTATTTATCTGTTCTGGAATCCTTTTTAATCACGAATCACCGCGTCGAGGAAAGCATTTTGTTACAAGAAAAATTACCCATTCAATGGCCAAAATCAAGCTTGGCCTCCAAGATTATTTCGAGCTCGGCAATCTTAATGTAAAACGAGATTGGGGATATGCTAAAGAATATGTCAGGGCTATGTGGATGATGCTTCAGCAAAAAAAACCAAAAGATTTTGTAATTGCAACCGGAGAAAGTCATAGTGTACGCGACTTTGTTGAAGCCACAGCAAAAGCTTTGGATATAAAAATTCAGTGGAGGGGCAGGGGTTTGAAAAAAGTGGCGGTTGATGAAAATGATAGAGTAATTTTAAAAATTAATAAGGATTTTTATAGACCAGCTGAGGTAAACTACCTACTTGGCGATGCAAGACATGCTCGCAAAGTCCTTAAATGGGCGCCGGAAACTTCATTTGAAGAGCTTGTGCAAATAATGTCTGAGGCTGATCTCGGATCACTAAAAAGATTAATACAATGACCGCAAAGAAAAAAGTGTTATGCCTTATTCATGCCCGTGGAGGCTCGACGCGCCTGCCGGGGAAAAATATCAAATCATTCGTGGGTCAGCCGCTGGTTACTCGTAGTATAAAACAAGCATTATCATTACCATTTATCGATCGGGTTATTCTTGATACAGACTCTCCAGAAATTGCTGTAATTGGTCGGCGTGCTGGGGCAGAAGTACCATTTCTACGGCCAAAGTATTTGGCAACTAGCAAGTCTCAGATGATTGACACAATTCTCCATATGCTGAAGAAACTGCGTTTAGAAGGATATGTGCCAGAGTATGTACTGATATTACCGCCCAATGTACCTTTGCGTGAGACCAAAGATATTGAAAACCATTGGCAGGTGATGCTCGAGGAAGAAAAAAAGAAAAGAGGCGCTACATCTGTAGTCACGATATGTTCTACGCACCCGCGTCTCTATCATTTAGACAAACACAACTATTTACACCTCGAGAACAAAACCATAGTGAATTCTACCAATAATCAAGCGTGGAAGTCAGGATATATTTTAAATGGCTTTGTTTTTTTAGTTAAAACCCAAACACTTTTGAAAGAGAGACAATATAATGTTACACGAAAGACCAGAGGAGTGATTGTACCACGCTGGCGCTCTATTGATATTGATTATTCGGAAGACTGGGTTATTGGCGAGCTTTTTTATCGCAATCGCGCAAAAATTAAGCATGTCTTAAAACATTTCTCTAAACAAAGGTAATCCAGTAGACATTGAAGAAATTTATTTAGAATAGTTGACTAATTATATTTGCGATTGCTTTCTCACGACCTGCTCTGAAAAAGCGCCTCTGAAACTGCTTTACATGCTCTTTTAGCTCGAGTAGCTTATTCCTGTTCTTATCTAATTTCTCGATCACTGAAATGATTTCGTTATCATTTTTTACTTCTATGCCAGCTCTTAATCTCGATATATCGGGATTGTAGTGGGGAAAGGAAGTAATATTATATATTATAGGTAAAACCCCGGCGCCTATGCTTTCTAGAATGGTACTGGAATAGATTGATATTGTAAGGTCTGCTATATCTAACACCTGTTCTAGTGAATATTCTGGAGCAGACATAAATTTAATTCCTACTTCTGTCAAATACTCTCTTTCGTCGGTCGAAAATGGATAAACGGGATGTTCTCTTACTATTATTTCTTTTTCTTTAAATTTAATTTTTATTTTTTTTGCTAATTCTATAAATTTTAGCCAAACTGCATTCGAAATTATACGTGTCTTTACCTGAAAAAAAAGGACGATGTTATCTATTTTGTTCACTTTCAGTTCTTTAAGACTTATCACATGATTACCAGTAGATACGAATTGTTCGTTTGGATTGTATGGTTGCAGTAATTCCGAAAATCCATCCCCCCATGTGAGCATTTTAGAATAGCTCATATTTCTAAAGCCATTATGTACTACGGGTGACCATCCTTGTTGAATAGTAACTGACTTTACACCGACTTTTTTACAGATTCTATTTATCACTTCATCTTGTGGGGCATTGCCTTCGACTAACACCATTGTTTTAGGGCGAATGATTTGTATAGCATCTCCAAATAAATCATATTTGTCAGTCAGGGTGAATTTGTACAGCATATCTTTCTTCTTAGCCCATCTCTCTAAAAAATATAACCTTGACCACGCTCTTACGTGGGGAATTTTTTTTGATTTAAGATATGCACAAACTTTTCGGTCCTGGACAATAAAGGCGTACTCGCCTGTCAATTGTGTCACTATTGGTTCTAAGAATCTGATAAACTTAATACTCTCTGCACTGAATAATATTGTGGACTTTAACCCCCTAAAGGTTAGTTTATACTTAAGAATTCTCACTACTTTTACAATCGACCTGACACCTGAACAAATTAAAAAAATTCTCAGGATTTCTCTCATCTTTTTTTTTGTTGTTACAAGAAGATCATCTTTTTTTATATATATATTTTCTTGGGGAATATGAATTAGTTCCGTTAGTAAATCACTTTCGATGTTGTCATGAACAATGATTTTCTGTGGTAATGTTTTATTTTTATACCTTTGAAATAGACTAAAAAAGCTCTCATCATTTATATAACGAAAAAACATTGCTCTTTCCACAGCATATGTAAGATCCGAACTCTTGTAGAAAAAAGTACTGGAATCTTTATTAGTCCTTTTTTGGGTAAATTTCTCTATCGCGTTACAGAGTTCCAATGTAAAGTCGTATTCGTAGCCTCGATGATCATCTAGTGTCATTGAATGTGTTATATACTGTACTTTTTAAGACGGTTTAAAGCTATCCAAAACCCATCACCATTATTTTGATGGCCCATCCATATCTCTGGAGAAATACTCGCATTGGTTTTAATAATTTCTTTCATCAATTTTTTAAATGGAACTTCCCCCTCATCTATCTGAATTCCTTCTCCGTCTGTATCGATGCCATCTGAGAGGTGAAGATGTTTAATAAGGGGTTTAAGTATTTTGAAAAACTCAATCGGATCTTTTTTACAGTAATTACAGTAAAGCTGTGCATGGCTACTGTCATAACAAACTCCGTAATTATTCTTTTTACAAAAGTCATAAATTTCCTGGGCGTCCATAAACATGTTGGAAAACCACTGACCACCCTTGTACCATGGAAACGGAGGCAAATTTTCTAGTAGTAGATCAATATCTTTAAGCCCCAATTTTTTTAGGGAAGTCTCTAGATTTTTATACATCTTACTTTTCTTTTCAGGAGGAACAAACTGCTCATAGCTCATTCCTCCTGGATGAAGTACCACTTTGATTTTCTTGGGCACGTCTTTGAAGTATTTTTTAACTTCACGAACTTTTTCAAGAAAGAAATTAATATTGGCGATTGATTTGCTCCGCATCTCTTTTTCAGTTGAACATAAATCAAGAAGTTCGTCGCCCCATAGTTCTGGAGCATGCACGATAAGCTCCATATCCTTATGATCATTGAAAATCAGGGGGTGATTCAAATCGTGCGAACTAAGATGAAATTCAATTACAGGAGGTTTGTTTTCTTTTATTAATTCCTCAAAGTCATGTGGTCGAGCGATTAAAGCCCATTTTCGTTTGGAAGAAAAATTTTTTTTTGCCAATTTAACCCCTAAATCTTGCTTGGTAAAATAATCATCTATTTCCATGTCCCTCACAGCTTTTTTACCTGTGATATCAAAAAGCAATTGAGGCGATAAACCCTTTGCTGGGCTTTTTGCTGTGATCATGTTCCTAGTAATAATCTGACCCTTCTTTATTTTTTTCGAGGCCACCAAACTTTTTCCTAGTATTTTACGATTTATATATTCACCTCTAGTTATATATTTTTGGTTACCTCGCAATGCTTCCTCGATTTTACGTATGTCGCGAACCAACTTAGTAATTCCTTGAGGCTCCAAACTTATTGCGTGATCTGGACCTGTCATAGTTCTATCTAATGTAATATGACGCTCAATAATTTTTGCACCAAGAAGTATAGTTGCGGCTGATATAGCAATTCCAAGTTCGTGCCCAGAATAACCAACAATACAGCTAAACTCTTCTTTTAGAGTTGATATAAATCGCAAATTAAGATCCTTAGGTGCGGAAGGATAGGTACTGTTGCAATGTAATAGAGCAAATTCGGCTTTTAGTGAATTTAAGAATTTCACAGTCCGTCTAATCTCTTCCAGTGTCGACATTCCCGTTGAAATAATAAGAGGCTTTTTCTTAGAAGCGACATATTCAAGAAGTTCAAAATTGACTAAATCAGCTGATGCGATCTTGTATGCAGGCACGCCCAATTTTTCCAGAACATCAACGCTATGAAGATCCCAAGGGGTACATAGAAAAATTATCTCCCCTTTTTTACAATAATCTGATATTTCCTGAAAGCACTTTTCATCCAGTGCAGAGTCACGGATTAACGATAAGAGATATTGTGTACCAATATCTTCATTTTTTGTGTTATTTATAGCAGCATTTGTATATAAACTTTCGAAATTTCGCATTTGAAACTTAACCGCATCTGCACCAGCTTCTTTCGCCACGTCTATCAATTTTTTTGCAATTTCTATATGCCCATTGTGGTTTACGCCTGCCTCAGCAATGATAAAAGCAGGTGAACCATCACCTATAGCTCTATCACCGATCAAAATGTTTTTTTGAACTCCTTTCTTCATAATAATGTCTTAAACATCTATTCTTCTATTAGTTCAAAATTGAAAGCACAGTAATTATACAGATAATCTTCTCTTTGACAACTTAACTCCTAATTATCATTTTCTCTATATGCTCTGGAATGGGCATATTGCTCCAGTAGTAATTGGTGAGGGCGTAGCGGGTGCCAGATTTTATGGGCATGCCGCGATGAATGCCGCGCGTGTTTACTAGTATTAAAGTACCGGCTTTGGCCGCGAAAGTTTTTAGCTTCGATTTATTTCTCTCGATTATTCTATTTACTTCTTCATCGGTAAAACGGTTTTGGTTAAATTCGAAATTGTTTAAGGCACTTTCTCTAATTACAGCAAGATGGCTGTGACTGCTTTCTATGTACTGAAAAGGCCCATTTTTCTCCTCTACGTCGGTCAAATATAACATAGCTTTTATTTGCTTATTAACTGCCCAGTCTCGATGCCACCCGGCGCCGGAACCGAGATTTCCCGGTTTATATTCTAGCTTGGCGGCCAGAGTCAGTCCGGAAATATTTAGTGTTTTTTCGTGTGCTCGCACAAATCTGTTTATAAACGGGTGTTTGTAGAATTTGTTTATTACTTCCGATAGACAGTCGGCTCCGAAGATGCGATGGTCCGAATCTTCGTGGTCTTTGAATATTCGATTTTTATGTTTTTTAATCAGATTATCTATTTCTATTCTATTTTGCTCACACTCTGATGCTGTGTAGAAACTATCGATGACGAAAAATCCTTTTTTCTTGATCTCGGAGAGAATACAATCTTCTTCTTTGTCTAGACAAATGCTTTGTTTGGCATACGCTTCATCTAGAGCATTATTTATTTCCTGGCGTATTGTTTTAAGGGTATTCATGAGTCTCATCTGACTTTTTCTACTATAGATACGGTAAACCAAGTCTCTCTCCAGGCTCCAAATTTATCTTCTGGAACTATATCATTTGCGTTCCCACTACCTTGCCAATCGTTTCTCCTTCCTTGTATATCATATCCACTCTCTAACACTCTCACATTTTCTCCAAATAATGAATTTATGCCAGTATGTGTATATCTAAAATAGTCTACGGGGCTTTCATGATATCTTTGAGAAAATGGAACTATTGTTATTATAATACCTCCCGGTTTAATCATTTTTATGAGATTGACTGCAGCTAACCAAGGTTTTTTGAGGTGCTCAAAGACATTGTTACTATAAATAACATCAAAAAAATTTATTAGGTTTTGGTCAATAAAATTTAAGCTACAGATATCCCCAGTTAAAATTCTCTCGCCTTGTGCAGTCAGATCCATACCATAGTATTCATATTTGGAATCAAATTTTTTTTTATTTTCTCTGTATAATGTATCATCTCTGTGCATATTTGAAGTTATGCCCAATAGGTATGTTAGGAAACCATCTCTTGCTCCAACATCAAGGAATTTTCCTTGCCGAGCAAAAACGTATTTTCTGACAAGTTCTTCTTTGCACAAAGAGTAATTATAGGAAACATTTCCCTTATTACCCACTCTCTTCTCATTGTCAAATATAATTCTCATAAATTAAGAAATTTTTTAGTTATCAATTTTACTTCATATTTAAATCTGTTTGACCTCCTAATTGGTGTCTCTTTTCGGAATATTTATTTTCACTGCCACAATCAAATTGTCTAAATATACTCTGTCAAATTTGTATATTTTCTGCCAAATCCTTAATACCAATTTCCATAATTTCCGAGAAACAAAATCTAGAAGTCCGAAATATGCAGACCCGTTTTTTATTGTAAATTTGTAATTATTGATTTCTGAATTCACTAGAATCTCAATGACCCTGATTCCTTTGGTAAGCTTTTCCTGCTTAATGATCGTGAAACCAGAATTTTCTACTTCCTTTTTTATCCCGTAGCTTGAGTATCTTCTGAAATCGTAAGGCATTTCATGTTCTCCCCAGATAAAGGGTACTGTCAAGAAAAGTTTTCCAGCCGGTTTCAAAACTCTGTGAATCTCGCTGAGAAGTTTTCTAGGGTCGAGGCAGTGCTCCAAGACTTGGGTGCAAATTACTACATCAAAACTGAAAGCTTCGAATGGTATATTTAAACCGTCAAAAAATTGATCTGGTTTTTTATCACCTAATTTTCTACCGCTCTGCTCTACATCTATACCTGTGTATTTGGTGTGAGAGAAAAAATCCCCATACGGTCTTAAGCCACAACCCACATCAAGAATAGCTACATTCGGTGTTATTTCTTGGCTGAATACCTTTATTTCCTTTGAGATATCTTTTGACATTTATTTTAAAATTGACGCTATGTAGTTCTCTGGGTCATCATACTCACCATCGTCTTTTCTGTTTTTACAGAGAAAATCTATGAAGTGACTCAAGCTTATGTCTATTCTATTCCGACCGCTACTTAGGCCATTATGCCTACCCAACCTAATATTAAGGTTTTGAGTGAATGTTTTTGAATTATTATAAGACAGGTGCTTTTCTTTAAATATTTTTTCAAGTTCTGTTTCGAGTCTCTCTATAGAATTGGCTAAATCAAAATACTTTTCCGCTTCGCTACTGTCATAACTATTTATGTTTATCAGAGCTTCATCAATATTCTTCTCAAATTCTTTATAATCTCTAATCTCATAAAAATACGGTTTTGTTTTTAGATTTTTTGGCAATAGCGATCCAACACAGTCCATCCCTACCACTGGCAGACCAGAAGCCCAAGCATAAGCCGCCACGCGGCATCTATGTTCGTCATTCGCAAAATGGACGAAAATTTTTGATGATCTGTAGAAGTATGCTAGCGTCTCTAAATCAAAAGGAAATGGATAGTCAAAATGAATGTCCAGAAGTGTAAATAATTTTCTTTCGTCGGCGTTAAACATTTTTTCATAAACTTCGCGTATTTCGTAAAAAACAGTTTTTTTCTCACTTTCTTCAAATGGTGGCACGGGGCAAATAAAGAGAATGCGGTATTTTTTACCTTTGTCGAAGGTCTTCCTCACGAATTGGAAAAATTCAGGAATTTTTTTGAACTTTACTGCTCTGGCGATATATAAAATATCCCAGAATTTGTCACTTTTTTCTGGTCGGAAAAATTTTGGCACAAAATTACAAGCATCCATGGTCAGGAGAGAAAATTTTTTGCCGTTTTTTTCAATCAAGTCCGTTTCGCCGGCCATGCTGAAATCAAAGAGGGAGTTATAGTCGAACTCGTAATCATGCCGGTTGTGGTGCAATCCTATTAGCCACTTATCTTTCAGGACCTCGACTTTTTTCTTTAGAATCTCGTCAGGTAAAATAAATTTGTCTCGCTCCTGCGTCGTGAAAACTAGCACTCCCTTCGATTTTTCTGTTGGCATTTTTAAAATAGTCGCCATTTTTTCTTTATTTCTGCCACTATCTTTTTCAAGATATGAATTTGATCTTTAGAATTACTATCCTTAATAATTTTTACCACTCGGCCGATTTTTTTAAGAATCATTTGATAATAATCATTCGACATTTTTCTTCGTAAGTATGGCACTTGGTGTCCCTCAGATGTCTCCATCATTTTAAGCTCTACCGTGTCGTGTTCAAATTCTGGCGGCTCGAAGAATCTTATCACGATTGTTTCTGCTATTTTCGAAGCTTTCACAAGCGATGCTTCGGGCGACGGCAGCATTTCGATTACATGAGAGTAAATAGCTACATCGTACTTGTCGTTTAGATTATCGAGTAAATTTACGTCACTTTTGATGAAGATGGCTTCAGGATTGGCTGTCGCTGCAGCGCTAAGCAAAGCATCCGAAAAATCAACTCCCGTGTATGAACAATCCAAACCCCTTTCTTCGAAATATTTGTAAATTTGAGCGTTGCCGCACCCTAAATCAACAATGGATATTTTTTTACCGCCTGATTCTGTTTTCAGAGCTTGCAGCAGGAGTTCTTTGGAGGATTTTGATGGATGGCCAAAAGTTTTCATATAGGCCTCAGCTCTCTTTTTTGAAAAAGAATTCCAAGAACTTTTTAATACATCTGACGGCGCCTCGTTTTCCATGTTAATTTATTTTTTGTTTACTCCAAACTGCCGGTGAAACTACTAATCCATCTCGGCTTTCTCTATAACTTTTATGTTGGGTATTTATTGAAAGCTCCTGAATTTTAAATCCAACTGCAAGGCCAGTGTCTTGATATATTTTTTCAGGACTGCCAAGGGTGGCGCGAATACTATATTCGCCGGCTTTGAGAAACATCTTGGGTAGCTTACATGTAACCACATAATGTCCAACTTCGGCCGTTTCAAGATCATTCTTTTCACCATCAGTGTCAAAAGCTCTGACAATTTCGGTCAGGCCTCTCACTATGCTTAAGGACATCTGAAGTCTTGGAATCGGTTTTATAACTTCATATTCTACTTTTATATTTATTTCGTCATTAAGATCAAAAAAATCTGAAACCTTGCCGTCATTGTTAACAACCGATATTTTGTGAAATCGAGTGAGTGGATGGCCGCTTTGGCTTATTTCCACCTCAGATCTATTGATCGAAGAACTTGTATATTCTTCGATCACCTCATTTATACTGCCTTGTTTGGTTATCATACCGTCTCGGAGAAGGATGCCTCGGGTACACAATGTTGCCACTGCTCCCATGTTGTGACTGACGAACAGAATGGTGCGACCCTCTTTTTTGGTGATTTCGTCCATTTTGCCCAGGCACTTCTTTTGGAACTCGGCGTCACCGACCGCCAGCACCTCATCAACCAGGAGAATATCCGGCTCCATGTGGGCGGCGACCGAAAAAGCTAAGCGCACATACATACCGCTTGAATAATGTTTGACCGGGGTGTCTAAGAATTTTTCGATGCCGGCAAATTCTACGATTTGGTCGAACTTTTTCTCTATCTCATTCTTTTTCATACCCAAGATAGCGCCATTGAGGAAAACATTTTCTCGCCCCGTGAGTTCTGGATGAAAGCCGGTACCGACTTCGAGAAGTGAACCGACTCGACCGCGCAAAATCACTTCTCCTTCGGTTGGCGGGGTGATTTGCGAGAGAATTTTTAAAAGTGTTGATTTACCGGCGCCATTGGCCCCAATGATTCCCACTACTTCCCCCCGTCGAACTGAAAATGAAATATCCCGCAGAGCCCAAAATTCTTCTTTCTTTCCCATTCCCACTGCCCGTTTTACTTTCGATTTGGCTATACCAAAAGGGTTTCTGAAAATATTTGCAATTACGTCGCGAAGTGCGGTATAACTGCCGCGATAACGGTTGATGTCGTATTTTTTGCCTATATTTCTAACCTCTATTATTAGTTGGTCTTCTTCCATTTTTATATAACATCCGCAAAATACCTCTCAACTTTTTTGAAATAAGTTATTCCTATTAGAAGCATGACGAAACAGGCGACAGCTGAAATCAAAAGAAGCATCCAGTTGATCTCTGTAGCTCCCAAAAGAGCCGCCCGAGCCGTTTGGATTACTCCGGTCATTGGATTGAGTGCTAAAATTTTTGAATATGTTCCGGCAATCGAAGCCGGATAAATAACTGGAGTTATAAAAAGCAGAATTTGGATGAAAAAAGGTAGAGCGTAGCGGACATCTCTATATTTCACATTAAAAGCGGAGAGAAAAAGACCGAGGCCTGCCGAAGCCATAAATGTAATTAAAAGCAGGAGGGGAATAATAAAAAAGCCGGATAAATACGGCGTGTAGCCATAATAAATCATCATAGCGACCAGAATAAGACTAGCTAAAAGAAAATCAATGAATTTTGTAATGACTGAAGAAATAGGAAGTAAAAGGCGAGGGAAGTAAACCTTGGTTATTATGGATTGATTGCCGATAAGAGAAGCACTGGTTTCAGAGAGAGCACCGGAAAAAAATTGCCAAAACAAAAGTCCAGTATATACGAAAATAGGATAAGGCACTCCGTCGGAGGGAATGTTGGCAAGCTTGCCAAAAAAAACGGTAAAAACCACCATAGTCGTGAACGGCTGGAGTATAGCCCAGAGAACCCCGATTACCGTTTGTTTATATCGTACCTTTAAGTCTCTCCACGAAAAAAAATACAGAAGCTCGCGATATTGCCACAGCTCCTTAATATCATTCCAGCTAAATGTTTTTTTGGGGCGGATAACAGTGGTGGTCATATTTTTTATCTTACCAATTTTCTTTAACGAATTGCAATAAATTTAAAGGCAGAGAGGATTTCTTGATAAATTTTTTTACTTCTTTCAAAATCAAACTCATAAAAATAGTCTAGGGTATCATACTGTTTATAATCAGCTCTATCTTCATAAAAAGGATCCAGTGTAAGTTCCCATATCATACCGTCTTTATAAGTATAGATTTCGTTGTGCGGCGACCTTCCTTCAGACCCAACCCAATACCAATCTACCCATTTTTCTCCAGCAAACGTTCTGCTTGTTAAATTTTTTTCTGAAGTATTTTCACCATAAGGAAGAGTGGTTGGCAAATTGTAATCTAATAAATATTTATAATCCTCTTGAGAAGGATCACTTTCATAGATTTCTAATTCTAAATAATATACTTGTACTATACTTCCAAGATCTTTTATGTGTTTCGATTTTAGTTTAAGATTTTCATATAAAGATAAATTCAGAAAATATGAACCATCGCCAGCTTTCTTTAAGTCAGTTTCTAATACCATGTAGTCTGGATATTTGAATTCAAACCCATATTCTTCATTTCGATAAGTTTTCCAATCGGCAAATTGATCAGATGAGGCGCTGGTTGTTGCAATTTGAACAGAAGAATCAGCATTTTGACCTTGCACTTGATTTTGTTGCGATATATATAATTTATATATCTCAAAAAATCCAGCCAACATGGCAACAACAATCAGTATCCAAATGAAAGCAGGAGGAGTAATCTTTTTCCCCTGAAGAACGCCTTCAAGGGGGTTTTGCTGGTTTTGAAATTGTGGGGGCATATTTTTGACTTGTGGATAATTTATTGACAGAAATATTGAATGTGATAGGATGATTTTGTCACACCTCAAGGGGCGCTTCGGCGCCTCTTTGAATTTTATACTCGATTTTGTCTCTTATTTTCTTCAAATCAACATACTTCGCCCTTTTCAAAAGATCTATGGAAATATGTTTTCTTGTTGAAAAAACAATTACTCTTTTTCCTTCTAACTTAAGTAAATCTAGCAGATAAGAGAAATCCGAATCACCAGAAAAAAGAAGCAATGTTTCATATTCATTTTTCGTTCTGAAAGCATCCAGGGCTAATTCTATATCCAAATTTCCTTTTTGTAAAAATTTATTATCAGTTAATTTTATAAGCTTCAATTCTTTAGAGATAACTTTATATCCTATATACTGCAATTTTTGTATGAATTTCAATTGTTTATCTAGAGATCCGACTTTTCCAGTGTAATAGTTTAAAGAAATAACTTCAGATTCTTTTTTCAAATATTCTTTAAGTTTTAAGTAATCAATTTTCCATCCTAAAGTTTTCTGTGAGTATAAAATATTTGCGGCATCTATAAAAACCGCTGTTTTCCCTTTAATAAATCTTGAAATCATAAATGCAACTTGCACTTAGCGCGGAGCGTTTATATACTGAATCTCATGAATCCTAACACAATTTTGCGCTATTGCATATATATGGGGCTATTTATCGTACCGTTTATTTTTTTTATTGTCCCCAGCTCTTTACTCTTCCCATTTATTACCGGCAAAGCTTTTGTCTTTCGAGTTATTGTTGAAATAATATTTGGCCTTTGGCTTATTTTGATTTTGCGAGATAAGGAATATTCCCTTAAGTTGTCGCCCATTCTTAAAGCGATTTCCGTCTTCCTCGCGATAGTTTTTCTGGCCGATATTTTTGGCGTGGATTCACACAAGGCCATCTGGAGCAATTATGAGAGAATGGAAGGATTTATGGCCATAGTTCACCTGTTCGCCTATTTTTTGGTGGCGGGTTCGGTATTTAAAACCAAAGAAATTTGGCATCGTTTTTTAGCGACCAATGTTTCCGCCTCTGCCATTATGGTTATTTATTCCATCTTCCAGTTGGCCGGTAAAATCACTATTCATCAAGGAGGGGTAAGAGTGGACGGCTCCTTTGGTAACGCCTCCTACCTCGGCATTTATATGGTTTTCAATATTTTCTTTGCCGCTATTTTGTTTTTTAATGCTCGGAGCAAATTTGTAAAATATGCTCTAGTAGTTGCGGCTGTGGCTGATTTGATAGTGCTTTATTTCACTGCTACTAGGGGAGCTATCCTCGGACTTTTAGGCGGGGCCTTTATTGCTTTTGCTTACCTTGCCATTAAAGCACAAAAGAGCGAAAAAATAAGGAAAATAGCCATCGGTTTTTTACTTTTGCTTATTGTTGGGGCGGGAGTGTTTTGGATGGCGAGAAACACTTCTTTTGTCAGAACCAGCCCTGTGCTCGGCCGTTTTGCCACCCTGTCATTTTCGGAAATAAAAACGCAAGGTCGGTATTTCGTCTGGCCGATGGCCTGGAAGGGATTTATTGAAAAGCCGATTTTGGGCTGGGGCCAGGAGGGCTTCAACTATGTTTTCAACAAATATTATGATCCGCGCATGTACACAGAGGAGCCGTGGTTTGACCGCACCCACGATATTATTCTCGACTGGCTTATAAACGCCGGAATTTTAGGTCTGCTCTCCTACCTCTTTATGTTTGCGGCTCTGCTTTATGTCATAAGAAAATCAGGCGAGCAAATTTTAAAAAAAGAGAGAGCGTTGCTTTACGGCCTCATATTCGCTTACTTCTTCCACAATCTCTTCGTCTTTGACCAAATCGGCTCTTACATTTTATTTTTCTCCATTCTTGCCTACATTCATTCTCTCTCTGTTCAAAACAAAGAACCTGTTCAAGTTAAATTGCCAAATAAGTTCTTGAGTATGCTTAGAAGCACAGGAGTGCGGCCAATCACTGATTCAGTAATTTTAATTTTAATTTTAACTTCCCTCTACTTCGTAAACTATATTCCTTGGAGACAAAATCTAAATATCATTGCCGCTTTGAAAGCAAGCGCCGAAGGAACAGTGGCTCCAATCGAAATTTATACCAAACCGCTTCAAAACTACAATCTGGGCCTTCCCGAAGCTCTGGAGCATGTCTCAGGGGCATCTTTCATTGCCATTTCTAAACCTGAGACTATGGAGCAATTTAAACAAGAATTATTCACAGCGGTTGATTCCGGATTCACGAAACATCTTGAAAGAGCTCCGTATGATGTTCGCCATCGAATCTTCTACTCTATTTTTCTCTCAAGGTTTGGTATGTACGATCAATCGGTCACAGAGTTGGAAGAAGCAGTTAAATTTTCCCCAAACAAGCAGTCTATTTACATAGAAATGGGCAGTCAGCTCCTACTTTCAGGTAAGACCGCCGAAGCTCTGGAGGAATTCAAGAAAGCGTACGAACTGGAACCGAATTACAAAGAGGCGAAATTCACTTATGCCATGGGAGCTATTTACGCTAAAGATTTTGGGCTGGCAAACGAGCTTTTAAAAGACACTCCCGAAGCAGAACTTATTTTTGATGATCGCTACATTGGCGCTCTCTTTAGCGCCAGGCTTTATAATGATGTCGTAACTACTCTGAATAAGAGAATCGAAAAAGAACCAATTAATACCCAACACCGAATTACTTTGGCTTCCATCTTTCTTCAAATCGGCATGAGAGAGGCGGCTATCACCCAAATTCAAGAAATCATAAAAATAAACCCGTCGTTCAAAGAACAGGGCGAGTATTACATAAAGGAAATCAGAGCGGGGAGGAATCCTTGATAAGCAATGTAAATATATGCCATACCTTTCTGTAGATAAATTACAACAAACTTTGGCGCA
>Ga0247727_10008782_pt1 | contig 18611 bp, 17 predicted proteins | sample WisWelCaveWW1625_FD_202498 | JGI IMG/M metagenome (GOLD analysis project Ga0247727, IMG submission 202498) | Biofilm microbial communities from Wishing Well Cave, Virginia, United States - WW16-25 | ecosystem: Environmental > Aquatic > Deep subsurface > Groundwater > Cave microbial mat | place... | reverse complement strand
TCTTTTAAAGGCGACATCAACTTCGCGGACACGCTGCACAAGCTGGCGCAGTTCTTTGGTGTCCAGATTTTCCTTAAGGACCCGGCGCTCCAAACTTTTGCGCGTCTTTTCATCCTTGACCGGCAAAAGCTCCACGTAATCGGTCCAGTCCAAATCAGTCGCCACCGACTGTTTTGGATTAAGCAGAAAAAAATGACGCATTTTACGCAGATTGCTTTCGGAAAAACCGGCGCCGTATTTTTTTGTCAGGATGTCCGACAAAGCCCTCAAAAGCCCTGAACCATACTGGGCCCGGATGGCCCCGGTCTGTTCTTCCTGCACAATGCGCCGGCCCGTCTCCCAGGCAAATTGGATTTGCGCGTTCCTTACCCGGACATAAAGTTGAGAGATGTCAGCAACGAGTTTTCTAAACCTCTCCCGGGCGGGGTTGGTGGTGGCTAGCGCGGTTTTCGTGGCGGAAAGTTTTGGATTGGGCATGGGGGTGGTTATTGAAGTAGATTCAAAATAACTTTAATCATCATGTCCTTTTCAGCCGGTTTGCTGGCGGCGACCATAAGCGTTAACGCAACAAGGGCGTTGTCATCGATGCGCTTGCTGCCGTCTTCACGCAGCAACAACCCATTACCTTGCAGGAAAGAAACAAACAACGCCGCGGCAATCCGTTTATTGCCGTCCACAAAACTGTGATTTTTAGTCACAAAATAAAGCAAATGACCGGCCTTTTCTTCAACCGTTGGGTAAACATCCTTTTTGTCAAAAGTCTGATAGACCGCGCCGATAGAACTTTGGAAACTTTGATCTTTCTCCTGCCCAAAAAGGTTTGAATCCACAAACTTTCGTCTCATCTGTTCGATAATTTCTTTGGCCTTTTCATAGGTCAGGATGTATTTGGCTTTCTTTGTTCCTTTTGGGACCATGAGCTTTTCATGATCAAAATCATCCAAAAGATCTAGAGCGCGGCTGTATTCGGCAATGACCTGGATCAGTCCCTTCGTCTGATCGGAAACGCCTTCAAGCCGCAGTACATTTCCCAGAAGCTTTAAGGAATTTTGCAATTCCTGATATTTATGCTCCGTAGATTTGATGCGTTTTTCATTAAGAGTGTATCCGTCCACCAGATGCCGGCGCAGGACATTGGTCGCCCAGATGCGGAATTGGGTGCCGCGCAGGGAATTAACCCGGTAGCCTACGGAAATAATGGCATCCAAATTAAAATATTCGACATCATACGTTTTGCCATCCGCGGCAGTTGTTGCAAAATTTGCAACAACTGAAATCTTATTCAATTCCTTTGTCTTAAATACGTTGTGTAAATGCCGTGAAATGACGGATTTGTCCCGTTCAAACAAAGCGGCCATTTGATTAAGACTTAGCCAGACGGTCTCCTTCTCCAGGCGCACCTCTAGCCTGTTTTGATACAAAACCACTTGCCCCTTGCCTGCGTCCACAGGTTTATCCAATGTCGACTGCTGTTGTGTTGTGATTTTCTTTGAATGATTCATGACTCACCTCCAGCCGTAGGGGCGGTTCGCATTGTAGAGACGGTTCGCGCCGTACGGGCGGTTCGCGAACCGCCCCTACAGATTAACGCTGGTTCGCGGGACTTGGCCGGGATGGTTTGTTATTGACCTTCTCTCTACCTAATATCAACTTTAAATCTCCAAGTCTCATCAAAAGTGGAGATTGGAGATTTAAAGTTAGTAAGGAAAAGGTCAATAACCGAAAATTTCATCGCCATCATAGCCCACACCTCGCAATGATGTCAACGGAAGGTTCAGTCTCTGTTCTTCCAGAATGATGCGCCGCCCCGTCTCCCAGGCAAAATGAATCTGCACCCTGCGCGCCCGGACATAAAGTTGCGAAATGTCGTCGATAAGTTTTCGTAAGCGCTCCCTGGCGGGTTTGGCGGTTCCGGCGGCGAAGTCATGAGCTGGCGGATGGCATCAAAAATATTGTGAATATCCTCATCGTGCCGACCGATTCGTTGTTCAAGTTCGCTGAGTTTCCGCGTCAAGTTTTTATGCGCTTTGAACATCCCCCGCAAACGGATAAAAGCCCTCATGATCAGGATGTTCACCTGAATGGCCCGTTTGCTTTTGAGGACGCTGGAGAGCATGGCGACGCCTTGCTCCGTAAAGGCGTAGGGCCGATAACCACCGAGGCTTTGTTTAGAAGGTATCACATTTTGTGATACCAGTACCCCCACTTCCCTCGCCGACAATTGGAATAAGAAATCTTTTGGGAAACGATCCTTGTTGCGTTTAACTTGTTGGCGAAGGGCAATTGGTTTCACCTGATACAGCAAGGCCAGGTCCTTGTCGAGCATAACTTTCTGCCCACGAATTAAAAAGATGTTTTGTTCAATGACACCGCGCACCACCAACGATTTTCTCGTCACCATAGTATCTCCTCTCTTGAAGAAATATTATTATAAGAATTTAACCAATCGGTGACTACGCGGCTGGATAAAAAATGGCTGGAAAATTTTTAGATAGAAAATTTTAGAGGCGTAGAGCTGGATACGGAAGCGTATCTTAGGCCCTTCTTATTGGCCTGACAAGTATTTTTTCAACGCTGACGGATTTTACTCAGCCAAAAAGAATTCCGGAGGAATCAAGGAACTGAACTCTAAATACTTTTCCGTTGCGGGGTGATAAAACCCGAGCACGCGGGCGTGCAAGGCCAGGCGCGGGAACTTATTTTGTCGGCCGTACTTTTCATCGCCCATGATCGGGTGGCCGATATGCGCCATGTGGACGCGCAGCTGGTGGGTGCGGCCGGTCTGCGGGAAAAGCGCCACGAGGGTGGTGTTTTTAAAACGTTTCATCACTTTATAAATGGTCTCGGCTTCACGGCCGTCGAAATTATAAACGGCCTGCTTCTCGCGGTCGCGCGGGTGCCGGCCAATAGGCGCGTTGATGATCCCTTCGTCAAAATCCACAATCCCTTTGACCAAGGCCACGTAACATTTCTGGACCCGGCGCTCTTCAAACTGACGGCTTAAGGCGGCGTGGGCATTGTTATTTTTAGCGATCAGGATTAGCCCCGACGTCTCCTGATCCAGCCGGTGCACTATGCCCGGCCTTAAATTCCCACCAACATCGGAAAGATTTTGAAAATGATACACCAGCGCGTTGGCCATGGTCCCCTCTTTCTGCCCGGCACCGGGATGGACACACAGCCCCACGGGTTTGTTAATGATCAAGAGGTCATCATCTTCATAAAAAATATCGAGGGCAATATTTTGCGGCTTAATGCTGGTCAACTCCCCCGCTTCGGAGATAGTCACTTCAATGGCATCGCCGAGCGAAACTTTATAATTAGCCTTCAAGATACGGCCGTTGACGAAAACCCCGTCTTCTTCAATAAGCCGTTGGACGAATGTGCGGGAAGGGATGTCGGGCAGGTTGCGGGTTAAATAAATATCTAACCGCAACCCCCGATTAGCCTCGTCGATTTTTAAGCTGTAGGTAGCCATACGCGGCGATTCCCAAAAAGATGAGCGTCATGATCTGAAAGACACTTAAATTCCAAAGGAGAAGTTCATGGTCGGCCCGGAAGAATTCGACGGCGAACCTTAAGAGCGAGGCGAGGACCAAATACAGGACAAGAATTCCGCCATCGCGGTGAGGGCGGTGGAGCGCCGATTTCAGAATTAAAAAAACCGCAAGCAGTCCCAACGATTCGTAGACCTGGGTCGGATGCAACCTGGCTTCATAGACCGGGAAATATAACCCCCAGGCCACGGGTTTACCGTAACAACACCCGTTCAATAAACACCCCACCCGGCCGATCGCTTGGCCTAGCGCCACATAAGGAACAAATAAATCTAGCGTCTTAAAAAACGGCAATTTTTTCCTTTGAACAAGGATTATCGCGGCCAGGCTCCCGGCCATGAGCCCCCCCTGCCACGCGAGCCCGCCGTGTTGCAACATCAAAATTTCGCCGGGATTATCAATAAAAAATCTCAAATTGAGCAAAATAAAAAATATCCGGCAACCCGCAACGCCAGACAAAACAATCCAAAAGACCAGATCGCACGCCACTTCGCCGGGAAGTTCTCGGCGCTCGAATTCTTTTTGTAAAAGATAGGCGCACACAAACACCGCGACAGCGAGCATCAAACCGTACGCGTAAATGGTCAACGGCCCTATTTGGCCAAGGATGGGATGCATTTGATTAAAAGGATACTGGTGCCGACAGTGATCGCGCTGTCGGCGACGTTAAACACCGGCCAGACGCGAAAATCAATAAAATCGATGACATGTCCATACATGAGCCGGTCGGCCAGGTTGCCGATGGCTCCGGCGAGGATCATCGCCAAGGCCACCACCGTCAGCCGGTCCACCTTCATATCGTGGCGGCACAGGTAGACGTTGTAAATCAAAAGGGAACTGACGATAACGGGAAGGGCGATAAAAATAATCCCCTGATTCTTAAATAACCCGAAGGCGATACCGGTATTGTAAACGAGCGTGAAGTGAAAAATATTTTTTATGACCGGGATCGATTCGCCTAAGTCGAGGATTTGAGTAAAAAATATTTTGGTAAGTCGATCGCAAAAAATGATCGTGCCGATGGTAAGAAAAGAAAATAAAAAATTATTCCGTGACCCGGAGGCAACGGCCATTTACCGGCTTTCGAGTTTTTCCTGACACTTGAGACAGGTTTCTGTATAAGGAAGCGCCTTTAGACGTACCACGGGGATGGGCTTGGAACACTCCACGCACAGGCCGAACTTATTCTCAGAAATCCGCTGCAGGGCCCCTTCGATCTGGTAAAGCAACTCGCGATCGTAGGAAGCTAACCCCAAAGAAAATTCGCGATCGTACATATCGGTGGCCACGTCCGCCATATGCAGCGCATGACCGGAGACGTCGCCCGACTTTTCTTCGCCGCTGTTCGACATCTGCTTGATCTGACCGGCAATTTTTTCCTTCATGTCCTGAAGGATTCTCTTATATTGAACTAAGTCTTTTTTAAGCATTTTTTTGTTGTTATTTGCGGGCATGCATTTACTCCTTTTTCGAACCTTAGACTTCATTGACCACCGGGACACAACGTTCGCAAAGTGTCGGATGATTTTTGTCTTTCCCTACTTGAACGCTATAATTCCAGCAACGGCTGCATTTTTGACCGTCGGCCTTTTCGATAGCCACGCTTGTTGTCGGAAAATCCGGGCTGATCCCCTGGGTAACGCTCCCGGCCTTCTTAAACTCGACCTGCGAGACGATATAAAAATATCGCAAGATATCTTTATGTCGGTTGAGTTCCTGGAAACAATTTTCGCTGGCCGTTGAGATCACCAGCCTCGCTTCGAGAGAACTCCCGATCAGGCCTTCCTGCCGTTTGATTTCCAGGGCCTTCAGGATTTCAAGCCGCAAATCAAGAGCGACCTTGAGCTCTTGCTCTTCCTGGCTGGAATTCCAAGAATCCGATCCTTGCGGCCAACTCAAAAGGTGCACGTTGGCAATATCCTTCACGCGGGAATGCTTGGGCAAATACGTAAAGGCTTCCTGAGTTGTAAAACTAAGGACCGGAGAAAGAACCCGTAGCAAAACGTCCAAAATTGTGTAAAGAACACTCTGCACAGCCCTTCTTTCAAGCGAATGAGCGGTCGAAGTATATAATCGATCCTTTTGGATGTCAAGATATATGCTCGATAAATCGTCGTTACAGAAGGCATAAATGGTCCGATAGACTTTGTCAAACTCATAGCTTTCATAAGCCTGATTCACGGCTTTCAATGTTTTCCCCAACCGCCCCAAGGCCCAGCGATCCAGGACAGGCAATTGCGCGAAGGCGACGGCATGCTGGTCGGGATCGAAATCATACAAATTGCTCAGGATAAAACGAATCGTGTTGCGGATCTTGCGGTAAGCGTCAATGATCCTGTCCAGAATTTCTTTGGACAGGCGAATATCTTCGCTGTAATTGCTGGAAGCCACCCACAACCGTAATATGTCCACGCCAAAATTTTTGATCACATCCTGCGGCGCGATAACGTTGCCCAAAGATTTAGACATCTTGCGTCCCTGGCCGTCGACCACGAAACCGTGGGTCAAAACCGCTTTAAACGGCGGCTTGCCTTCGATGGCCACCGCCGGGATCAAGGACGATTGAAACCAGCCGCGGTGCTGGTCAGAACCTTCCAGATAAAGTTCGGCAGGGATGTCACGTTGCATCATTCCTTTTAAAACTGCCTGATGGCTGACCCCGGAATCAAACCAGACGTCGAGGATATCGTTGGTTTTTTGAAAATCTTTTTTACCGCATTTTTTGCAGACAAAACCTTCGGGGATTAATTCATGCACGGGTTTCTTAAACCAGACATCGCTGCCTTCTTGGCGGACCACTTGCGCCAGATGCTCGATGACCTTTTCGGAAAGGATATATTCGTTGGGTGAACATTGGCAAACCAACGCCGGAATCGGTACGCCCCAAAACCGCTGACGCGACAGACACCAATCCGGCCGGCCTTTGACCATGCCTAAAATGCGTTCCTGTCCCGACGATGGCACCCAGGCAACCTTAGACCTAATCGCTTCCATTAATTTCTGACGCAGATTATCGTGGTCAACTTTTAAAAACCACTGTTCAGTGGCGCGAAAAATCACGGGATTCTTGCAGCGCCAGCAATGTGGATATGTGTGCTGAATCTTCTCGGGGTGAAAAAGTGTCCCCTTCTCTTTGAGCCGTTCGATGATTTGGTCGTTGGCTTTAAAAACGTGCTGACCTTTAAATTCCCCGGCGTATTCGCTAAAGATCCCGCGGTCATTGACCGGCATCACCACCTCGAGCCCATTGACTTGACCGGCGATAAAATCTTCCTGCCCATGGCCAGGGGCGGTGTGAACAAGGCCAGTGCCGTCTCCTTTGGTCACGTAATCGACCAAAATAACGCGGCAGTCTTTCTTTAAATCAAACGGGTGAGTGTACAAAAATGTCTTAAGCGCCGCACCTTCCACTTCCTTGACGATTTTAAAATTTTCAATGCCCTTCTTCGCCAAGACTTTCGGGGCCAATGAACTTTCCAGGATGACAATTTCATTTCCCAAATCAACAAAGGCATATTGAAATTTTAAATGCACGGCCACCGCGACGTTGGCGATCAAGGTCCAGGGCGTTGTGGTCCAGATCATCAGATAAACCGGTTTGTCTTTAGGCAATCCGGCGATTTTTTCGGGATTATTCACTTTAAATTCCACGTACACCGACGGCGAGGTGTGGTCTTCGTATTCGACCTCGGCTTCGGCGAGCGCGGTCTCGCATTGAAAACACCAGTTCACCGGCTTTAAGCCCCGGTAAACAAAACCCTTTTTAGTCAGCTCAGCGAGGGATTTTAAAATCCAATATTCATATTCGGGGTCAAGTGTCAGATACGGATTGGCCCAATCGCCGAAAACGCCGAGGCGTTTAAACTCTTCTCTTTGGATGCCGACGAACTTCATCGCGTAATCATGCGCCTGGCGGCGGAAGGAAACGTGTTCGATCTGCGATTTATCTTTTTTGAGTTCTTTTAACAGTTGGTGCTCTATGGGCAAACCGTGACAGTCCCAGCCAGGCAAATAATAACTGTTATACCCTTTGAGGGTTTTATATTTGACGATCATGTCTTTGAGGATTTTGTTCAAGGCGTGACCGATGTGGATATGGCCGTTGGCGTAAGGCGGGCCGTCGTGGAGAATAAAACATTCTTTGGACCTCGCCCATTTCTCTTTAATCTGGGCGAAGAGGTTTTCTTCCTCCCACTTCTTTAAAAAAGTCGGTTCGCGCTGCGCCAAATCCGCTTTCATGGGAAAGTCGGTCTGCGGGAGATTCAGCGTTTTGCGGTAATCCGTTTTAGGAGATGTATTTTCCGATGATGGGCTTAAGGTCATTTTTGATATTTTGGGGAATCAGCTTCGGGTTGGTGACAATGGCGTATTGAATGGCGCCCGCGGCGCTGTATTTCTTGAGCGCGCCGACAAGCGGGATAGCTTTGCGTAAAATATTTTTGGCGTTACCGACATTTTTATTAAGATATCCGATGATCATCTCCAAAGTCACGGATTCGTGGCTCGCGTGCCAGCAGTCGTAATCAGTCACGGCGGCCAAAGTCGCGTAAGAAATCTCCGCCTCACGCGCGAGTTTGGCCTCGGTTAAATTGGTCATGCCGATAATGTCCATGCCCCAGGAACGGTACAAATAAGATTCCGCTTTTGTCGAAAACTGCGGGCCTTCCATGTTGACATACGTTCCGCCTTTATGGACCGTCAATCCAAACGATTTGGCGCAATCAAAAAGGATGTCGGCAAGCTCAGGAGAAATCGGATCGGCGAACGCGACGTGCGCGACAATCCCATTGGTAAAGAACGTGGATTTCCGAAGTCCACGCGTGCGGTCCAAGAACTGGTCGGGGATAACAAATTCCATCGGCTTTAACTCTTCTTTTAAACTGCCGCAGGCGGAAACGGACAAAATGGCGCCCACACCCAATTTTTTCATCGCCCAAATATTCGCGCGGTAGTTGATTTCACTGGGGGATATCCGGTGGCCGCGGCCGTGACGCGGTAAAAAGACCACCTCCACGCCCTCGATCTTTCCCGTCACAAAACTGTCCGACGGCTCGCCAAAGGGGGTTTTGACCTTAAGGATCTTAACACTTTTAAAACCTTCCATTTCATACAACCCACTACCACCGATGACACCAACTTTGCCCATAGATTATTTCCTCGCTAGTTCCCCGGCCCGTTTCTGCGCCGCTTTTAAGGCTTCCTCAATAATCTTATTCAGATCATATTTCATAAAAACGTCCGTGGCCGCCTGAGTCGTGCCGCCTTTGGATGTGACCTTGGCGCGCAGCTCAATCGGATCAAGTCCCTTCTCTAATATAAGGGCTAAACTACCACTCAATGTTTGGTTAATCAATTTGACGGACAGATCATCTTTTAACCCCAGTGCCCGCGCCGCCTTGATAAGGCATTCCATAAATAAAAAAACATACGCCGGTCCACTGCCGGACACCGCGGTGATGCTATCAATGAGATTTTCTTTAACCACAACCGTCTGGCCGACACAATTAAACAACTGGCAGGCGGCCTGAACATCTTTGGCTGTCGCGTATTTTCCCCGGCAAACCGCGGTGATCCCCTGACCGACCATCGCCGGCATGTTTGGCATCGTGCGGATGACACGGATACCTTTTCCCAGTTTTCGTTCGATATAAGTGCTAGTGATCCCGGCCGCGATGGAGATGACTAAATGTTTTGGCCGAAGACTCGCCTTAATTTCTCCAAGGACGTTTTCAAAATCCTGCGGTTTGACAGCCAGAACGAGAATATCCGAATCAGTTATTAAATCGGACAAATTACGGACCCTAACCTTGTAGGCGCGTTTCAGGTAGGCCTGACGTTTTGAATCTTTCTCGCACACGCCGATTTTGTATTTTGCGCGCGCCCGGGCGATGATCGCCTCGCCCATGTTTCCGCCGCCGATTATTCCAAGTTTATACATTGATTACCTTCTTTAAAGTGATTCGTCGTTCGGGAATCGTGATTCGCCGAATAACGAGCCACGAATCACGAACCACCACTTTAGGTTATTCTTTGCGAAAAATAGCGCTGCCGATACGCACCATGTTAGAACCTTCTTCAATGGCGATTTTGTAATCCGAAGACATCCCCATCGACAGGTATTTCATTTCTATTTTAGGATTCCCTTTATATTTTTGATTGATCTGCTCGCGCAGTTCGCGCAGCTTACGAAAAGTTGAACGGACCCATTGTTGATCTTCGGTCAACGGCGCCATCGTCATCAGTCCCTGAATGCGCACACAGGACAGCGGCAAAATCTGATCGACTAAGGCAAGGGCCTCGGCTAACGGGACGCCGTATTTCTGCTCCTCACCAGAGGTATTGACTTCCAAAAAGATGTCAAAAACCTTATTAACCGCCGCGGCGTGTTTGTCAATCGTCTGCGCGAGCTTAAGGCTGTCCACCGACTGGATCACGTCAAAAATCTCCAAAACGGTTTTCACCTTGTTGGTCTGCAGATGGCCGATCATGTGTTTGGTGACTTTGGTGCGGTCGGGGGAAAGTGAACGGTACTTTTCGGCCGCATCCTGCACGCGGTTTTCCGCGATGTGCGTCACACCCGCCGCGATCGCCTCTTCAACCGCCGCCAGCGGGGAATACTTCGTGACAGCGACCAGCGTAATATCTTTAGGACCCCGGCCAACTTTCCGGCTAACTGAATCTATTTCCTCAAAGATTCTGTGCACATTATCCCGAATCATGGGCCCCAAAGTATCACAAAAGATATGGTGAGTCAATAAAGAGACTGGGTGAGGATCGGGTAGAGTCGAATTCTTATCCGGTCTTATCCTGAACCGCTATCCTGGGGACCGCCACCATCGCGCCCATAACGACCCACATGAGATTCCCGAGCTGAACGGAATAAAAATTGGTATCAAAAAAACTGTGCACCAAAAAACCCAACAACCCTGCCGATAAACCCAATAAAACCGATAACAGGAACTCATCTTTGATCAATTTCACACTTTGCAGCGTGCGCCTAAAAAGGACGAATAAAATCAAAAGAAAAGACAGTAACCCCACCAAGCCGGTCTCCACCGTCATCTGCAAATAACAGTTGTGCGGATAGCCCCCCCAGGTATCCTTATATTTGGGGGCTTCCCGGGAATAAGAATTTAAACCCACGCCGAAGACCGGAAAATCACGGATCATATGCCAGGCTTCCTGCCAATAAACAGTGCGCCCGGAACCGCTCTGGTAGGTTTCCCAGATTGTTGTCCTACGCATATCCAATAATTTCGGGACAACAATCATCATCACGATAATAAGGATGGAGATCGTTAAGAAATTAATTTTACGCCTCTTAGCCAACAGGAACAGTATCCCCACCATAAACCCCAGCCAGGCCCCCCGGGAAAGCGTCAGCCCCAACGTCACCAAGGAAAGCCCGGCGACTGTAACGGCCAGGGCCTGCTTTCCCCTGCTCCCCCATCCCCTGTGGCCATTGCCTTCGGCTTTGCTGCGCCACACATAATAAGAGGCCAAACTTATGGCCAAAAGCGTCACAATGACCAAGTACGCGCCGAAATCATTAGAATGACGAAACGATGACGATATCCGTCCCGCCCATAAAAAGTTTTTATAAATGAAATCATAGCCGCTGCACCGCTGAAAAAGTCCGTTGCCAATGGCAATCAGGGCCGAAACCGTCCAGACGCCGATAAAAATTTTTAATCTCTTTTGAGAATGGACCACCTCAAAGAAAATAAAACACAAAAAAGTCCATTCGAGAATCTTAAAGAAAAACCCCTGTACACTTTCGCCAAAATACTGGCTGGTCAGGACCGTAATAATAGACACAAAAATAAAAATTCCGACAGAGGCATTGAGAAAACTGGGCACGGGATTAAAAAATTTTACCAAAGCCCTGAGCCCTTCTTTCCGTAAACGGGTAGTAAAAAGAATCCCGCGCTTGACGAAAAATGAAACCAGCACGACGCTGGCAAAGCTCTCAATTAGGGCAATGGAAATCGGCAGGAAATATATAAATCCACAAAACCCGAAGAAGGCAACGCGGTCACACCATTCTAAAGCTCTCGTTTGGTTCACTTAAAATCTCTCCCGGACTTCTTTACGGTACCAAGCAATGGTTCTCTTTAAACCTTTTTCAAACGGCGTCTTGGGGCTAAATCCCAACTCTTTTTTCATCCGAGAGACATCGAGCCGGCGGCGGGGTTGCCCGTCAGGTTTCGTGCGGTCCCAAAGAATTTTCCCTTTTAACCCGGTCAACTTCACAATCAGGCGGGCTAAGTCCTTAATCGATATCTCTAGGCCCGTCCCTAAGTTCATGGGCTCGGGTTTATTGTATTTCTCGGCGGCCAACACAATCGCCCGCGCGGCATCGTCCACGTAAAGAAATTCCCGCGTCGGCTTGCCGGTCCCCCACACGGCAATCGTCTTTTGTCCGCTTTGTTGGGCATCGAAACATTTCTTAATAAGCGCGGGGATCACGTGCGAAGATTCCGACGAAAAATTATCGCCGGGGCCATAGAGATTCACGGGCAATAAATAAATGGCGTTAAAGCCGTATTGCTGGCGATAGGCTTGCGCCTGGACGAGGAGCATTTTTTTGGCCAGCCCGTAGGGGGCGTTGGTCTCTTCCGGATAGCCCTCCCAGAAATCTTTTTCTTTAAAAGGGACTTTCGTGTGTTTGGGATACGCGCAGATCGTGCCGACAGCCACAAATTTTTTAACGCCGGATAACCGGGCCTGGTCCATGAGCTGGACACCCATCAGCAGGTTATCATAAAAGAATTTTCCGGGATTTTCGCGGTTGGCGCCGATCCCGCCGACCACAGCGGCCAGATGGATAATCAAGTCCGGTTTGGCTTCCTTTAATAAACGCTTCACGGTGATTTGTTGGCAAAGATCAAAATCCCGACGGCGCGGGACAAAAATAAAGGGACATTTTTTCGCTCGTAATAAATCCACCACGACCCGGCCCAGGAACCCGGCCCCACCGGTCACGACCACGCGTTTATCTTTCCAGAAATTCATTTACGATTCCGCTTATCTTTATCGCCATAAAGCTGCCGCGCCACGACCTGCATGTCCGCGTCAACCATCATCCGCACCAATCCATTAAAATCAACTTTCGGCCGCCAGCCCAACTGTTTTTTGGCTTTTAAACTGTCGCCAATCAAACAATCGACCTCGGTGGGACGGAAATACCGTTTATCGATGGCGACGTATTTTTTCCAATTCAACCCGGCGTAACCAAAGGCCTCTTCTAAAAATTCACGGACACTATGCGTCTGGCCGGTCGCGATCACATAATCATCCGGCTTGTCCTGCTGCAGCATCAGCCAGACCGCCTCCATATAATCGCCGGCAAACCCCCAGTCGCGTTTGGCCTGTAAATTTCCCAAATAGATTTTGTCTTGCACTTTATGTTTGATGCGCGCGAGCCCCATCGTAATTTTGCGGGTGACAAACGTTTCTCCCCGGCGCGGCGATTCGTGATTAAAAAGGATCCCGTTACAGGCAAACATCTGATAGGCCTCGCGGTAATTGACCGTCATCCAGTAACCGTACACTTTCGCTGCGGCATAAGGGCTGCGCGGCTTAAACGGTGTTGTTTCATTTTGGGGGAACTGATCGGCATTACCGTACATTTCCGAACTGGACGCCTGATAAAACCGTGTCTTGATCCCCGAATCGCGGATGGCCTCCAATAGTCTTGTGGTCCCCAGCGCCACGACCTCGCCGGTATATTCCGGGACTTCAAAACTGACCTTCACATGGCTTTGCGCGCCGAGGTTATAAACCTCATCGGGCTGAACCGTTTTCATAATACGGTTCAAAGAACTGGCATCGTTGAGGTCGCCGTAGACCAATCTTAAACGCACGTCCTTTTCGTGGGGGTCTTGATAAAGATGGTCGATCCGCTGCGTGTTGAACTGACTGGCCCGGCGGATAAGGCCATAAACAGCGTAACCCTTTTTTAAAAGTAATTCAGCCAAATAAGAGCCGTCTTGGCCGGTAATACCAGTAATAAGCGCTATTTTTCTCCCTTTTTTCATTTTCGTAATCACTTTAAGTCTCCGTAAGTGGAACTGATTATTTTATATTCAGCAACCAACAAACCCACCAAAAACCAGAATAAAATGGACAACTGCAGTGAATAAAGATTCGTATCTACGCCGCTATGGACCAGCCAGACCATCAACGCGGCGGACAAACTAACCAATAATTTATGGGAGGATGTATTCTGCCTTAATTCTTTAGCTTTCGCAATAACGTTTTTAAATAATCTACAAAAGATCCATAAGAAAGCCGCCAACCCCAACAGCCCGGTCTCCGTAGCTAGTTGCACATAGCCATTATGCGCATAGGTCGGGCTGTAATCCGCATACCCCTGATATTTCCGTCGGTATTCCTGAAATAATTTCATATAAGTATTAATCCCGTGCCCGAAAACGGGCTTGTCCGCAATCATCTTTAAACTGTCCTGCCAGAGACCCAACCGCCAGCTCATGGTGTCATGAAGACTATTTTTCGTGATCCTGAGCGTCTCTCTAGTTTTTGCCGAAGGAATTGTAAACAGCAACACCCCCGCCATAAACAAAAGGGCCAGTCCCCAGACAAGAATTTTCCGATTAGTCAAATAAATGGACACCATCAACCCCACTAAAAACCCTAGCCATGCCCCGCGCGAAAAGGAAAGAACCAGTCCCCAGAGGCAGGTGATCGCGGTCCCAAGGGAAAGCCAGGAAAGGCGACTGGCGCCTTTTCCCTCTTTGCCCATAACCGTTAAAGCCAATAAACCAGCCACCGCCGTAAACCCACCCAAAAGATTCGCGTGTTTAAAGGCCGCCGTGGCCCCCCCGCGGGTCAGTTCCCGGCCCAAAAAAATATCTTTTTTAAGAAAATAAAATTGCAGAACCGCATCTACCCCCACAAATAACGCCGTCAGCAAAAATATCCGCAAAGTGATTTCCACATGCCTTTGCTGATCCATCACCTCCACGACCAAAAAATAAACAATAAACCATTCTAAAGTCTTAGTCAAAAAGCCGTGAAACGATTGTTCAATATAGAAGCTTCCCCAGAGCGATAGAAGGGCGGCGGCGAGAAAGCAAAGAATTGGCCCATCAAGAAAAGTCGGTTTCGGCCGGAAAGCTTTTAAAAAAACCGGCCACTTGCCGGCGGGATGGCCCGTTTGTCTGACGGCTTGAAAAAAAGACAAACTCCTTTTGACAAACCACAGGATGAGGGCCGCCGCCACGCAAACTTCCACCACCGCGGGGCTGTAGGGTAACCAAAAAATCAGGATATAAAGAAAACAACGAATGATCGAATTAAATTTATTTTCAATGGAGGGGCTCATCATATCGCGCGTTATTTAGTAAGCTCCTCTCCCCTTGAAGACCACTGGCACAGTTTGCAACAAAATATTCAAATCCAGCCAGAACGACCAGTTGTTGATGTACCAGATGTCCCATTTCAAAAGACGGTTAAAAGAAATATCGCTGCGCCCGCGGATCTGCCAGAGGCCCGTGATCCCGGGGCGGACATTGAGCCGTTTGAACTGCCGCAGGTCCTCTTTTTCAATCTGCTCGATGGGCAGCGGCCTGGGGCCGACCAGGCTCATCTCTCCTTTAAAGACGTTGAACAATTGCGGCATTTCGTCCAGACTGTATTTGCGCAAAATTTTTCCTGCCCGGGTGACACGCGGGTCGCCCTTCATCTTAAATATGGGGCCGTCCACTTCGTTTTTGTGTTTTAACTTTTCCTGCAGTTTATCCGCCTCTCTGACCATGGTGCGGAATTTATACATCCCAAAAATTCTCCCGCTCTTGCCATAGCGACGGGAGACATAAAATATCGGCCCCGGGCTGTCGAGTTTGATCAAAATCCCGATCAGCACGAACAACGGCAGGGATAAAAGAGAAAAAATGGCGCTTAAAATAAAATCAAACAAACGCTTGCCGGTCTGCTTACGCAAAGCGAGGATGTCGGAATATTCCAGAATGGGGACCAGGCCGATGTTGGATTTCTGGATTTCCCCGATGATCAGATCGAACCCCTGGGGGACAACTTTGATGGCAATCCCCATCTCTTGGGCCTTTTCCAGCAAGTTAATGAACGCCGCGCTATCATGGTGAAAAGTAATATAGACCTGATTGACAAATTCGCGCTGGGCGATGCGCTCAAAGTCGGAAATCTTTCCGATAATCTTGATGCCGTGATGGCTTCTATCATGTAAATGTTCGTCCAGAAATCCGACCACTTTAATCCCCAGGGCCGGACGCTTTTTGATCTCCTCGGCCAAGGCTACGGCCACCTTGCCGGTTCCTACGATCAGGGCGTGGAAATTATTGTACCCGCGGCTGACGATGTACTCCACAAACCAGCGTTTAAAGACACGCCATATCAGCATTAGACCCGTCATCGTTACGGCGGCGATCAAGAAAACCGTCCGCGGGAAATCAACCAGTTTCAAAGCAAAGATGGCCACGACCGTCACCAGCGACGACAGCGTGACCGCCTTGACAACCATCCAGATCTCGAGACCCTCCAGCATTTCCCGCCGGGTCTGATAGAGGTGATGGGCATTGGCGAAAAACACCGTCGTCAATATCCACACCTGAAAGACGACGTGATACGGGTTGGTCTGATCTATCCAAAAATTCCTAAAAGAAATCGTTGGCAGCAACACTGCCTGGCGTATTTTACAGGCGAGAAAGATGGCGCAGTAAACGCAAGCGACATCGATAAGGATATAAACAAATTTAATTAATGAAGATCGGGAGGTGAAACGCATGTTTAAAAAGATACAGGTTAATATTATTTCTCGATGGAAAACAGCTAATTTGTATTTTTTACAGTGCGGAAACTACATTCCGTACAATGTATTGGTTGGCCATGGCCTCCCCTGATCAACTCTAATGACTTGCTAAAACCGCAGTTAAAAAACGAATCCATGCAGCTTAAATGACTGATGAAACCATCATGGCATTGTGGATAAACAGGATGATGAAAATTTTGATAAAAAACAATAATATTATTTTTTGTGAGTTCTCCGCCGGGTGATTCCTTCTCAAGATAAGGGATAGATCCTTGTGGGGATAAATATTGATCGCAATCAAGATTTTTGCAGATACTTGCCAGCCTGGCGTCTTTAAGCCCGCGGATACCGACTAAATCTGAGGCTTTGAGCATTGCCTTCGTTAATCCAATCTTCGCACAAATCCGCCTGATGATTTCAATATTGAATTCACTTAAATGATCCGTTTCAATTTCATAAAGTTCCTCAACAAACGGATAAACTTCATCAAAGAATGCCGCCTTTTTATAAGCAAAGTACAAACTTTTCAGATGCTTCTTTTTCCAATTCCCCTTTTGGTCAATAACAGCCTCATTGATCATGGTATTCATACCACCTTGGGGTGTATTGACTGGGACTGTGAGAAAAATCTCACCTTGATCAGTCTTAATTTTATTTCTCACCGGCCAATAACTCTTCACCAGTTTAACGTTGTCGAGAAAAACAAATTTATCAACACTATCAATAAGATCAAAATATCCTAAATAGGGGAAAAAAGCAGGTTGCATGATGGCACAAAACATGGGTATCCTTTATAATTATTGCTTGATCACTTATGGATTGAATGAGTAGGCAGCAATGACTTGGAGACTGCGGACACTGTCTTTGCTACAACGGATTGGACCTGTTCCTTTGTTATCTCAGGATATAGCGGCAAGGAAATAACGCGACGACAAACCTGTGTGGTTATGGGGAGTTCCTCTTTCCCCACATTGAGAAAATCAAATCCGGCCTGCTCATAAACCGCCCGCGGATAGTGTATGCCTGCATTTATCCCTTGAGTAGATAAGGCCTCTTTTACTTGATCGCGTTGATCTATCTGAATAACGTACAATTGATAAACATGATACGCGCTATCCATCTCAAATGGTTTTTGAATATCGGGAGCGCCCACTAACAACTGATGATAATATTGAGCGGCTTGCCGGCGCTTTTCATTTTTCTCTTTTAAATATTTTAACTTAACACGCAAAACAGCCGCTTGGATTCCTCCCATCCGAGAATTATAGCCGCAAAAGACATGTTCCTGTTTCATCCGCTGTCCATGATTCCCTAACATACGGATTCGTTCGGCCAAGGCTTTGTCTTTTGTAAAAACTGCGCCGCCATCACCCCACGTACTTAAATTCTTAGCGGGATGAAAACTAAAACAGGCCGCATCAGAATAATAACCCGGTCCGTGGCCTTTCCACAATGCTCCGTGAGCCTGCGCCGCATCTTCAATAATGGCGATACGATGGTCTTTAGCGATTCGAGCAAGATCATCCATCGCCACCATTTGGCCATATAGATGAACGGGGATGATGGCCTTTGTATTTTCATTAATTTTGTCTTCAATTTGGGACAAATCCATGAGGCATGTTTTAGGATCAACTTCAATAAATACCGGGCGATACCCCGCATGGACAATGGCCTCAACCGTGGCCACAAAGGTATTGGCGACGGTTATAATTTCACCTTTCCCCTCGCCTTTGCCCAATAAGGCGACGATGGTTAATGTCAGGGCATCTGTCCCATTCCCACAAAGGGCCGTATGCCCGCCGCCACAAAACTGCGAGAATTCCTCAGCAAAAGCATCATGCTCCGGGCCATAAATAAAACTGCTGTCTTGAACGCAGCGCTTGACCGCGTCATCAATTTCATCTTTGTGATTTGAATACTGTTGATATAAATCTAAAAAAGGGATTTTTTTCATAAATGAAAAACAGTAGGGGCAATTCATGAATTGCCCCTACTTGGTAACTGAGGTTACAGACTTCGCTACAATTTATTTCTTAGATCTCCGAGCAAGTCCGACATAATGGTCTCAAATATTTCGCGCGTCTGCCTTTCCGAAAGTTCAGGGCCGGGAAGACTTTTGCCAATGACACCCTGGCGGGACCGGTTTTCAACAGATTCCCCCAAGACAGAACTTTCTGCCAACTCAAGCATATCATTGGCTTCTTTTTCTTCTCTTCTGGAATACAATGAATACTTATTGGGCAGTC
>Ga0247727_10008781_pt1 | contig 18613 bp, 16 predicted proteins | sample WisWelCaveWW1625_FD_202498 | JGI IMG/M metagenome (GOLD analysis project Ga0247727, IMG submission 202498) | Biofilm microbial communities from Wishing Well Cave, Virginia, United States - WW16-25 | ecosystem: Environmental > Aquatic > Deep subsurface > Groundwater > Cave microbial mat | place... | reverse complement strand
ATGGTCTTTCGCCCTGGGTCTTGTCCGGCCGGGGGGTTTTCGAGACCATGCGTTCTTATGAGGGAAAGATTTTTTTGGTGGATGAACATTTAACGAGGCTTTTTGAAGGGCTGAAGGTCTTGAAAATAAAAATACCCCATTTATCGGCGGAAATAAAAAAATATTTACACCTTTCGTTGAAATCCAACAAACTCAAAAACGCCCGATTACGTTTAACCGTTTGGCAGGGGAAGACCGGTATCCGTCTTTCGATCATTGCCTGGCCGTATATTCCGGAAAAGAAAGAAAAATACCGGCAGGGGTTTAAGGCCATCATTTCTCATCTGCGGCAGGATAGAGCGGCGCAAAAGCCGGCCATTAAATCGATTGATTATCTTCTGTTTCTTCAGGCTTATCGGATAGCGAAGGTCAAGGGGAAAGATGAGGCCTTATTATTGAATAACCGCGGATATTTAGTCGAGGGCAGCCGTAGTAATGTTTTTTTTGTGAAGGATAACGTGCTTTTCACGCCGTCTTTGGCTTCGGGGTGTCTTGATGGGATCACGCGGCAGACCGTTTTGGGCATTGCCAAAAGTTTGCGGATCAAATGCCAGGAAGCCTTGGTCCAGCCGCAGGAGTTATTTAAGGCCGACGAGGCCTTTTTGACGAATTCTCTGATGGAGCTGATGCCTTTGACTTATGTTCAGAATAAAAAGATCGGGCGGGGGACCATCGGGCCGGCGACGGCTAAACTGCTTCGGGCGTACCGAAGACAAGTGAGGAAGGCCGTGCGTTAACCCAAGTTTTCCCAGTTTCTGTTTGCTCATCCGTGATCCGCTATATATAATGAAAACTGTATGAAGATTACTTTTATCTTTTTTTTCTTCGTTTTTTCCTTTATCTTCTCTCCCGTTTTGTCTTTTTCTGAAAATTCCGAAACCCCGCAGCAGCCTACTTCTCCGTTGAATATCCGGGCGACCAGCAATGTCTGGCAGGAAAGCATTTATGATCTTAAGCGAAGCACTCAAGTCCTGCTCGATGAAAACAAAACTTTGACCGATGAAAAAGACAGATTAACCGAAGAAGCAATCAGCCTGCAAGAACAGATCCTGCAGACAAAAAAAGATAATACAAAACTGCTTCAAGAACCCGCCCGGTTAAATCCGTTGATTGGCGCCAGGCAGGAAAAGATAGGGGTTTTAAGTAAAGAGTCGGAAGGCTTAAGGCATGAGATCATTTTGACCGAGCAAAATAAAAATTCACTCACTCAGGAGATTTCTTCTTTAAGAGAGAGGCTAAAGCCTTGGGCCGATCAAAGGACCAGTTTGTTGGAGAGAAAGACGACGCTGGATTTGGACGTGAAGACGGGGTCATCCTCCAGTGAAAAGGAAATTGAGGCCACAAAAGTCAGTCTGGAAGATTTAAAGAAACAATTGGATGACGGTACTATCCGGAAAACCGAGGCCAACAACAGCATCAATCAACTTCGTCAGGACTCCGGCAATTTTGGCAAAGAAATCCGGCAGCTCAAAGAGCAAAATAAAATTTTGGCTTCAGAGTTGTCCCGCAAACGAAAGGCCATTGAGCAAGGCAATCGGGCGATAACGGCGCTGCGCGACACGGGAGAATCCGACGCGTTTGGAGACCAAAGGTTTAATGAGATGACGAAGCACAAAGCGGAACTGGAAGCTGAAAACAAGCGGCTGGAAGGCGAAATAGAAAAGATACGCAATGACCTCGAGGTCCAAAAGATTTCTTGGGAATCACAAGACGCGGATCGCGAAAAATTACGGCAGGAAGTCACCGATTATATTGTGAACAATAAAATGCTTCAGGCGAAGATTACTGATTTTACCAGTGTCATTGAGATGATCAAGAAAGAGAACGCCATGATTGAAGCTCTTCTGAATGCGCAATAATGCAAAATCCCACCCAAAATTTTTAATCCCCAGTTTGAAATCATTTACTATGCGTTAGAGGATAATGTTGACTTAAGATGGGAGCTTGTTATAGAATGACATTCCCATTCTAACCCTTAATATCGGAGGTTCCCATGGAAGAGATTTTAGAAATTTTAGCCAATGACGCGCGTATCAGTCCGCAGGAGTTAGCCAGGCTTACCGGAAAAAGTGTCGAGGCCGTCAAAAAGGCGATTAAGGCGTATGAAAAGGACGGCGTGATTGTTAAATACAAGACCGTTATTAACAGAGATTTGATCCAGGATACCAATTCTTTTGTGAGGGCTTTGATTGAAGTGAGCGTAAGCCCACAGAAAGATGTCGGTTTCGATTCCGTTGCGGAACGCATTTACAGTTTCCCGGAAGTGACCAGCTGTTATTTGGTCTCCGGTGCCTACGACCTTCTGGTGGTTGTCGAAGGGGACAACATCCAAACCGTTTCTAACTTTGTGGCCGCCAAGCTTTCGCCTTTGCCGGGTGTGCGGGGCACCACGACACATTTTTTATTAAAGAAATACAAAGAAGACGGACAGATTCTGAAAAAGGCCGCTAAGACAAAAAGATTGAATATATCGTATTAATCATGAACCCCCACATTTCCAAAATAGTTGAACAACTCGCCCCTTCGGGCATCCGGGCTTTTTTTGATTTGGTTTTAGGCATGAAGGATGTCATTTCCTTAGGGGTCGGAGAGCCGGACTTTGTCACCCCATGGCACATCCGCGAGAAGGCCATCACTTCCCTGGAGCAGGGTTACACCTCCTACACTTCCAACAAGGGCATGATTGAACTGCGCCGGGAAATCGGACATTTTTTGAAGCGGCGTTATGATTTAAGTTACGATCCCGAAGAACAGATTTTGATCACCGTGGGGGTCAGCGAAGGATTGGATTTGGCCATGCGGGCTATTTTAAACCCTGGGGATAAAGTGCTGGTTCCCGAACCGGCTTATGTTTCTTACGGGCCCGTGGTGGAATTAACCGGCGGCCAACCGATTTATTTAAAAACAAAGGTTGAGAATGGTTTTAAATTAACCGCCGAACAAATTGACAAAACTTACCAGCCCGGCACGAAGGCCTTGATGATCAATTATCCTTCTAATCCGACCGGGACTTCTTACACTCGCAAAGAACTCCTCGAGATTGCCAGGGTCGTCACCAAACGAAATCTTCTCGTTGTCAGCGATGAGGTTTATGATGAATTAACATACGATTTCGATCACACGCCGTTGGCCACGTTACCCGGGATGAAGGAGCGGGTGATTTATTTAAATGGTTTTTCGAAGGCCTATGCCATGACGGGTTTTCGTTTAGGTTACGTCTGCGGCCATCCGGCCATTGTCGGCGCCATGACGAAGATCCATCAATATACGATGTTATGCGCTCCCATCACGGCCCAGATCGCAGCCGTGGAAGCCCTCAAAAGCGGCTTGAAAGATGTTGCCGAAATGAAACGGGAATATAAACGGCGCCGTCGTTTTGTGGTGACGAGTCTCAATGAAATGGGCTTAAGCTGCCACAATCCCGATGGGGCGTTTTATGTTTTCCCTTCGATTAAAAGCACCAAGCAAAGTTCTTTGGATTTCGCCAAAGACCTTTTACAGAAAAAGAAAGTCGCTCTCGTCCCCGGCGTGGCTTTTGGTCCGGCGGTGGAAGAGTTTATCCGTATTTCCTATGCCTCAAGTTATGAAAATCTAAAAGAGGCCATGGCTCGGATGCGCGATTATTTGGGACGATGAATATCAAAAAAATTCTCCTGCCATTTCTTTGTTGTGTTTTTCTTCTTTTTTCCTGTCAGAAAATTGCTCATGATACGGCTGATAAAGCTCAGTATTATTCCCAGCGCTCCGAGGCCTTTTATCAAAAGGCCATCGAAGAATACCGACAGTCTCTCCCAGAAGCCCCGGAGCCGGAAAAGATTTACTATGCTTTGGGAGTCCTTTACTATCAGCATGCCGATTATGAGAATGCCTTAGCGGCCTTGGGGCACGTCCAAGACCAGGCGGCCTTGAAACTCATGGCGATTTGTTTTTATAAGACGGGCAAATATACCGACGCGTTGACCATTTTTAATAAACTCGGTGAACTCGAAGACGATGTTTACCTGTATCATTATGCCCTGACCTGCGAACAGCAAAACCTTTACGACCAGGCGCTAAAGGTATATTCCAAAATCAAATCCATCGGATACCAATTGGACGTCAAAGCCAGGATAGAGAAAATAACCGCTCTGGCCAAAGAAACGGATCTGAATGGTTTAGACCCGAAAATAAAAGAGTTGATTTTAAACGCGCCTGCCCAAGAAAAATATCCTCAGGCCGGCGCGGTGATTTTATTGAGCCAGGAAGACATCGCGATCAAAGACGATAATACCATGGAATTTGTTCAGCATTATCTGATCCAAATTCTCAATGACCGGGGCAAACATCACGCGGAAATCGAGATAGGTTATGACTCCACGTACGATAAAGTGGAAATTGATTTCGCCCGCACGATAAAACTCGACGGCCAGGTGATTTCGGCCGGGGCCAAACACGTGAGGGATGTTTCCCGTTATTTGAATTATCCTTTGTACAGCAATGCCCGGGTGAAGATTATTTCGATGCCGGAAGTGGCCAATGGGACTTTTATCGAGTATCAGGTCAAGCTCTCGCGCGGCAAACTGGTCGCCGAAAAACATTTCGATACCTCTTATACGCTTCAATCCGTTGATCCTATTCAATACGCCAAGTTTACGGTCACGTTGCCGCATGGCCGGACGCTTTCCCAAAGAATTCTCAATGAGCCATACAATATGAACAAAGCCGATTTGAAGCCGCAGTTGGTTTCCGATGAGAAGAGAGATATCTATACCTGGGAATTTCACGATGTTCCGCAGATCATCCCCGAGCCCGGTATGCCGCCGGTTTCTGAAATCACGCCGGTGATTTTACTTTCAACGTTTTCTTCCTGGGATGAAATTTATCAATGGTGGTGGAAACTGGCGCGGGACAAAATGGTCGCTGACAGCGAGATGAAGGCAAAGGTCAAAGAATTGACCGATGGCAAAGCCAGTCTCAAAGAAAAAGCGCGGGCCATTTATAATTTTGCCGCTCGAGACGTGCGTTACGTGGCCATCGAATACGGCCAGGCCGGTTACGAGCCGCATCCAGCTTCCGAAATATTTCGCAATAAATACGGCGATTGCAAAGATAAATCCATTCTTTTGATTTCCATGCTCAAGGAAATCGGTATCGAGGCCTATCCGGTTTTGATTGGGACCAAAGGCGTCGTGGTTGCTCCGGGTGACTTTCCTTCCATCGTTTTTAATCATTGTATTGTGCTCGCGCGGGTGGGGGATGAAACGATATTTTTGGATCCCACCGGTGAGACGGTTTTGTTTGGCGATCTACCCGGTGGAGATCAAGGAAGAAAGGTTTTGGTTTTCTATGAGAAAGAAGGCGTCATCGCAACGACGCCCAAATTCCCGGCCCAACGCAACCAGGCCTCCAGCCGGACTGTCCTTCAATTTGACGACGCCGAAAATATCCAGGCCGAGAGGACGGTCCTCACTTCCGGGAATTATGATCAGTCGCAGCGTTACCGTCTGCGTTACACGATGCCGGTTTTGATTGAGGAAAGTATCAAGGCGAGGATTCAGAATATTATCCCGGGAGCAAAACTTCTTGATTATCACATTGAAAATCTAGAGAGCATGGAGGAAAATATCCAGTTAAAATATCATTTTCAAGGTTCGGAATTTTTACTGCGTGCCGGAGGCAATATGCGCATTATTCCTCAATTGGGAAGCATCAATCTGGACCTGGCGTCCAAAGACAGCCGGCAATATCCGATAGATTTTTCTATCCCCAAGATCACCGAAGACGTTTTAGAAATTAAGTTGCCGAAGCACTATCGCGTCAAATCCTTACCGGAACCGATCATGGAGAAAACTCCTTGGTTTATTTATGAAACGTCGTATCGACAACAGGGAGATGCTGTTACTTTCTTGGAGAGAATAACCACCACGGCCGAGCGTTTGGAGTCCCAGGATTATCCGGAGTATAAGACAATCTTGCAAAAGCTCTCCAAAGATGTCCGGTACTGTGTTATTTTAGAAAAGGAACAATGATTGTGCATGCGTGTCATTGCGAGCGGAACGAAGTGAAGCGAAGCAATCCCTAAAAAAATAATTCTTGTTGAGATTGCTTCGTCGCCTTGAGAATATTTAGAGCTCCTCGCAATGACATCATTGGGGTAGAATCAATGGCTAAACGAGAAGAACCGAACAAAGAAGATATGGATTTTGAGATCCAGCTTTTTGAATCCATTCTCAAAGAGCGGCCCAATTTTACTGAGGCGATGATGGCCTTGGGTGATCTTTACACAAAAAAAGGTCTCAACGAAGAGGGCTTGCGCATCGACCAGAAGTTATTTCATTTGCGGCCCGATGATCCGATTGTCCTTTATAATCTCGCTTGCAGCTATTCGCTTACCAATCAGATCGAAGAGGCTTTTAAGACAATGAAACTGGCCATCGAATTCGGCTACAACGATATGGACTATCTTTTAGGCGACCGCGATTTGGACAATCTTAAAAAAGATCATCAATTCCAGAAGTTTTTGGCCGAACTCAAAGGAATCCGGGACAGTGATCTCAAAGGGGTTCATGAGTAAAAGATTCGTGTTTGTGTCATTGCGAGGAGCGGAGCGACGAAGCAATCCCATAAAGATTGCTTCGGACAAAAAGCGCCCTCGCAATGACAAAAATATGATCATTTCTGGACTGGCCTTCTTGCTTTGTATCATTTTCGTTAATAAAGCTTTTGGGGAACAATATCCGCATTACACCATCAAAGCCGCCATCGACGTTTCTACGAAAACTATCAAGGCCACAGAAGACGTAGTTTTCACGAATAATAGTTCTCAGCCGGTCAGTGAAATATATTTTCATATTTATCCAAATCGGAAATACACGGCTAAAGAGAAAAATTTTATGTTGCGCTATGCCGGGTATTTTAAAGTCAATCCTTTCCCTGAAGGATTTCAGTCGGGAAGTGTCGACATTGAATCCGTCGCGCAGGATGACACAGAGGTCTCCTATGCCGTCGAAGGGGACGATCAAACAATTCTCAAAGTTTCTTTATCAAGTCCCTTGGCGAGTGGACAAAGCGTTCGATTAACGATAAATTTTTCCGTAAAGATCCCGCATGCCTACGGCCGTTTTGGCTGGCATGAGAATATTATGGCTTTATCCCGATGGTATCCGATTCTCTCGGTACTCAATCAAAACGGCTGGAATAATTATCCGTTTTATCCGTTTCATCGGCCGTTTTTTAGCGAGGCGGCTTATTATTCCGTGGAATTAACTGTGCCGGAAAATCAGATGGTGATTCACTCAGGACATCTTCAAGAAACGAAAACGGGTGCGGACGGAAAAATTTTAAATATTGAAACGTCTTCTCCCATTCGCGAATTCACTTTGGCCCTCAGCCCCGACTACAAAGTCGTGACCAAGAATCTCGGTGACGTGAAGATCAACTCGTTTTATTTGGCAGGCGATCAATCCCGCGCCGAGATGGCTTTGGAAAGCGCTTGGGATATGATGAAATATTATACCGATCTTTTTGGCGCTTATCCTTATGAGGAATTTAATATCGCCCCGGTGTACTTAGGCTATGGCGGCGAGCAGATGTCCAACATGACTTTTATTGATACCCGGGTGTACCAGCTTCCGAAATTCTTGAAACGGTATCTGGATTTCTTAGTTGCTCATGAAACCGGTCATCAGTGGCTTTATAATATCGTCGGTATTGATGAGTACACGCAGATATGGCTGGAGGAAGGCGTGCATTCTTACTTTCTGCTGGGATATCTGGAAAATAAATACGGGGCGGACGCCAAGGTTGTGGAATTACCCAAAGAGTTAGAATGGCTTTTGCCGAATTTCTCTTTTCGCCGCGCCCGGGATCTGCGTTATCAATTCATCGCCAGAAACAATTTAGACCATCCGGTGGTCGACAAGTTGTCCAGCTTCAATGAGCCCAGCAGCATTTTTTCTTTGACCTATGGCAAGGGCGCGGGAATCGCGGCCATGCTGCATGATACGATCGGCGATGAGGCGTTTAAGAAAGTGTTCCCCCGAATTTTTGATGAGTATCGCTTTAAGAATTTAAGCGTAGAGGACTTCATCAAACTCTGCGAGCAGGAAAGCGGCGAAGAGTTGGACGAATTCTTTGATCAATGGCTTTACACAACCAAGAAATGCGATGTCGCCGTAAAGGGTGTCCGCGGGAATAAAATCTTTTTGGAAAATAGGCGCGAGATTGTGATGCCGGTTGAGGTGGATGTCCAATTTGCCGACGGCCAAAAGGAACGGATGCTCTGGGACGGTCAAAAACAGTCCGAGCAGATTGAGACCAAGTCTGCTGGCCGTATTAAAAAAGTCAGCGTTGACCCGGAAGGCAAACTGTTAGACATAGACCGCACCAATAATTCCTGGCCGAGAACGGTCGCTATAAAACCGGTCCCATTATACTTAGGGCTTTATGATATTCCGATCTTCTTACGAGACGATGCGTATAATGTGGTCGTTGGCCCAGAGATCGCCAACTCCGGCATTGGCCTGAAGGCCTCGGTGCAAAAACCATACGACCAAATCTGGTACGCGGCGGGTGATTATGAAATCGGCGAAGACCTTTTTAAGACAAGGACCGGTTACGAGCTAAAGAATGTTTTTAATGCCTTAACGACTTTCGGTTTTGAGTTATTTAATATCGATGATTTGGATGATGGTGAAGAGGATTTAGCCGGCGGAAAAGTATATTTAAGAAAAGAACTTTGGCCGGCCCCGTATAGTCTGACGAGCATCAATGACCATGTCACGCTTTATCTTTTGCGCAACCGAAGTCTCAATCCGAGCTCCTTGACCGGATCGGAAGATTCCAGGAACGTTTCGTATTTAAGGAAAGACGAGGCGATTGTGGGAATGAATTTTCATTTTGATCGCTCCCGCCCCGGGATAGACCCAGCACAAGGATATCAAGTGGATACATTCTTTGAGAATTCGGGACATTTCTTGGAGGCGACACAATATTTTAATCGGGGGGCCATAGATTTCAGTTTGTATCGAGGAGTAACGCCAAAGACAAAATTGGCGTGGCGGTTGAAATATGGAGGGGGTTTCCCGAGCGATAAGAATCTTTTTGAGCTGGGGGGTGTTAACGGCCTGCGCGGATATGACCGAAAGACACTGCGCGGCGCTAACATGGCCTTGTCCAGTCTCGAATATCGATTCCCGATCGTTGAAAAATTAAATGTGCATTTTTTTGATAACATTATCGGTGTAGAATCGATCAGCGGTGTTATCTTTGTCGATGCCGGCCAAAGTTGGCGCGCGGATTTTGAAGATTCTCAGTTGAAAAAAGATGCCGGATTGGGAATGAGGTTCACGGTCAATGTCGGTTCTTTCTTAGAGAAGGTTTTAGTCAGGGCCGATGTGGCCCAGGCGATCCGTGAACCAAAAGAAGACACTCGCTTTTGGTTTGGGGTCGGCCACGCGTTTTAGGATAATGATAACTTATGAAAGATCGGGAACAGCAGATTTTAAATGACGTAATTAAGAGGTTAAAGGCAACTTTTAATCCAGCTAAGATTATTCTCTTTGGTTCAAGAGCTAAGGGCAAGGCCGTTGTTTCATCTGATTTTGATTTGGCTGTCCAATGCAAGAAAACCAGTGATTTACAAAAGACGAAAATGAAAGATCAAATCGATAAAATTTGCGGACTGTACAAGGTCGATGTGATTTATTGGGATGAGGTGGATGACGATTTTAGGAAAATTATCACCCAAACAGGAAAGGTGATTTATGAGCGAGGAGCTTAAATATTCTTTAAGAAAGTTGAGAGACGCTTTCTTAAGATTGAAGGAGGGAAGTCTCCAGGCGACGGATGAACTAGAGAAGGACGGTGTTATTCAGAGATTTGAATTTACATTTGAGCTTTTATGGAAGACGTTGAAGTTATTTTTACGGGAAAAAGGGATTGAGGCCAGAACACCTAAGGATTGCCTTCAGGAGGCATTTCGGATCAGTTGGTTAAAAGATGAAGAGGTCTTCGCCCAAATGATGGAAGATAGAAATAAAACGTCGCATATTTATTCACAGGAAAAATCCAAAGAGATATTCGGACATATCAAAAAAAACTATATCGGTAGTATCGCGGTTGTGATCGCAGAGTTGGAGAAAGTCCTTAAAGATATTTACTGACTTTTTCTGAACCAACATTCACAGTTGTAGTCAGTATCCCTGCCTACCGGCAGGCAGGTCGACGTTTGTTTTCTTAAAATTATTAATGTTGGTTGTGCAAACGTCAATAAGTTGACCTTTCCTATTTTCTATTGTCATCAACATCATGCGCAAAAAATCCATCCTTCTTATTATCGCCATTGTGGCGATAACCTACGCTATTTTCCTTTTCAATGATTTCGTCGGTGATGATCATATGCTCTTTGTCCAGAGTGATTTCTTTAAGTCCTGGAATCATTTCCCGGAGTTATTCACGCCGGCAGCCGTGACCAATGTCAATGACCTTTATTTTGATTATGAAGGGAAAACCCGGTCGGGAGTGGTCTCTTACCGGCCGGTGGTCATGGCGACGTATTTTCTGGAATATCAGATATGGCGATTAAATCCTTTTGGTTATCATTTAAATAATCTGTTTATTCATATTCTTAATGCGATCCTGGTTTTTATTGTGATTCTTAATATTGCAAAGAGCGAACGGATCGCCCTCTTGGGGGCGCTTTTATTCAGCGTTCATCCGATAAATGCTGAAGCGGTCTGTAATATCGGACGGGCCGATATCCTGGCCTGTTTTTTCGGGCTCGTGTCGTTTTTATGTTTTATCCGATACACAGAGTTTCGCGGCCCAAGGAGGGCTGCTGTCTTGAGTGTTTCCTTGATGAGTTTTTTTCTGGCTGTTTTTACCAAGGAGTCGGCCATTGTTTGGCCGGTCATCATGATAGCGTATGATTTTTTTATCAAAGAGAAGTCTGGGAAAACTATTTGGAAGGATTTGCGATCACGGTATCTGGGTTTTGGGTTGATTTCAATTTTCTATCTTTACGTTTACTTTTTTATTTTTCCGAATCCGGTTTTGTGGAGGATGGCGTTCTTCGGGGCCGATCTGTTGACGCATCTGGTAACGATGATGAAGATAATAAAGGATTACACGATCGCCTTTTTGTGGCCTTTTTCCATCAGCATTCTGCCGACGATGTATACGCCGCCGGTTCATCCGCTGTGGTCGCATGAAAATATCTGGTCGTTTTGTTTTCTTTTGCTCTGTTTCTTGGTTGGAGCGAAGATATTTGCCCGGTCTAAAATCTTGGCCTTTGCTGTCGCCTGGTTGGGTCTGGCGTTTTTGCCCGTTGCCAATATCTTTCCTCTGGCCAACCCCATGGCGTATCGGTTTATGTATTTACCTTCGATTGGGTTCGCGATGATGGCCGCTGTCCTTCTGGAACAATCTTTTTTGATGAGCCGCCATCCGGGTTTTAGAACAATATTCACGCGAAGTTTGATTGGAATTTGTGTTATTTTAACGATCTTTCTGAATAGTTCTTGGCGCAATAATTACACGATGGCCACCACCATCCTGAAGAATTGTCCCGAGAGCACGAAGGCCTATCAGATGCTGGCATTTTATTTTCAGGAGAAAAGATTGTATCCGCAGGCGCGGGAACAACTGCAAAAGGCTTTGCTCATTGAGCCGGATAATCCGGTCCTTTATCATGATCTCGGGGCTTTGTATGTGAATGATCCGCAAAAAGCGATTGATCATTTTAAGAAGGCCATCGAGATTTATCCGGGATATAAAAGGGCTTACACGGATTTGTGCCGGGCCTACGCGAACAAAGAAGATTACCCAATGGCCATGGTGTGTTTTGAGGAAAGGATAGCCGACGGAGATATAGGTATCGGGACATACGTGGATTATACCCGTTTGTGTTTATTGGCCCAAGAGCGCGAAAAGGCCAAAGCAGCGTATTCCAAAGCCCTAGCCCGCTATCCGAATAATGTAGAGTTATTAGACATGGAACAATTGTTAGTTGGAGGTAAACCATGAAAACTTATCGAGAAGAAATTTGGTTTAATACCAAGACCAGGCGTGATTACATCAATATCACCGATAAGGTCCAGGAGATCATTGAGAAAAGTGGCGTGCAGGAAGGTTTGTGTCTGGTGAATGCCATGCATATTTCAGCGAGTGTTTATATCAATGACGATGAAAGCGGTCTTTTGCAGGATTATGACGATTGGCTGGAAAAGTTAGCTCCGCATGAACCGGTTTCGCAGTATCGCCATAATGTCGGAGAGGATAATGCCGATGCCCATTTGAAAAGACAGGTCATGGGCCGGGAGGTGGTCGTCGCCATTACCAAAGGGAAACTCGATTTCGGACCGTGGGAACAGATCTTTTATGGAGAGTTTGACGGCAGGCGGAAAAAAAGAGTTCTGGTGAAGATTATTGGCGAATAGCCTGCCCTGCTTCGCCAAATACTTATTGTGTTTGGCTTCGCAGGGTCAATTCGGCCAAATAACTTACATTCGCTTCACTCTGTAAGTTATAGCCTCATTGAGGAATAGATTTTTTACGGTGAATTTGACGGCCGCCGCCGCAAAAGGGTTTTGGTGAAAATTATTGGGGAATAATAAATCAGAGAACTCAAAAAAATTTAAGTTTGCCCAAGTTCTATCGGCTTGTTATAATAGCGCCGCTTTCAATCATTGGGATAATCAAGGAACAATTGGGATGGGTTTTCAGATCAAATCGTCACCGCGCCCTTTCAGGCAATCTAACGTCAACGGATTGCCTTTTTTGTTTGAACGTGGGAGGGGTGAGATGAAGCGGTTAACGTTTAAAGATTTGGTTCAGTCCATCTGTTCTGTTCACGCGAAGTTGGCGGCCCAAGCAGCCACGGCCGTCAATATGAGTTTGACCATGAGAAATTGGATTATCGGATTTTACATCGAGGAATATGAGCGGGCGGGCATCGATCGAGCGCGTTATGGCGATAAACTCATGGATTTCCTGGCTGATGTTTTGAGCAAAAATGGACTGACGCGCTGCGACCGGCGTGAATTATATCGATACCGACGGTTTTATCTGATCTAGCCCGAAATTGTGGAGTCAGTGACTCCACAATTGACAGCGGGCAGGAAAATATCTCTTAACCGCATCCAAAAGAAAGTGGAGGCATTGTCTCCACAATTGATTTCTTCGGGCAATGATTTAATAGCACAGTTATCGTTTACACATTTTGCGGAGTTGATTGAAATTGATGACCCGCTTCAGCGCGTCTTTTATGAACATGAGTGTATCCGAGGCAACTGGTCGGTACGCGAACTCAAACGCCAGATCGCCACACTGTATTACGAGCGTTGCGGTCTTTCCAAAAATAAAGAGAAGCTCTCGGTATTGACGGCAAAAAAGGCAGAAGTCAACAAACCGGAATTCTCTTTACGCGATCCTTACGTCTTTGAATTTCTCGGATTTAAATCCCGGGAGGCGATGGGAGAGTCGGGCCTTGAAAATGCCCTTTTAGATCGCCTGCAGGATTTCTTACTGGAATTGGGGTATGGCTTTTGCTTTGAGGGTCGGCAAAAACGGATAGTCATTGGTGGAGAATACTGCTTTGTCGATTTGGTGTTTTATCACCGTGTCTTGAAATGTCACGTTTTGATTGAATTAAAAGTCGACGCCTTCAGGCATGAATACGTGGGCCAACTCAATACCTATGTCAACTGGTATCGAAAACACGCGATGACACCGGGCGATAATCCACCGGTCGGGATACTTTTGTGCACACGCAAGAATCATGCGCTGGTCGAGTACGCCTTGGCCGGAATGGATAATAAATTGTTCGTGAAAAAGTATCAGTTGGAATTACCCAAGAAGGAAGAAATCCGGAAATTCCTGGAAGCGCAGATGAAGGGGGATAATCAACAACTGCGGCCGATCGTTTATTAGTCAGGGAATGTCCAGCCCTTGACATCCTAAGCGGCTCGATGTATTATTTCATTAATTCATTTATACTACAATATGGTTAAAAAACTAAATCGTATCCAGGTCCAGGAAAAGCTGAAAAACAGCGGTCTTGTTATTTTCACACCCCGCGAGTTTTATGATATTTTTGATATCCCGCCCAAGACAGGATCGGTTTTTATCTCCCGCAATCTCAAGAGCGGACTGTTTTTAAAGCTGCGCAATAATTATTACATGCTCAAAGACAGCCATTCACCGCTTTATTCGATTGCCAACAAACTTTACCAGCCTTCCTATGTTTCTCTGGAATCGGCGCTTTCTTATTACGGCATTATCCCCGAGGTGGTTTACGCGGTAACTTCGGTCACCACCAAACCAACCCGTGAATTTACAACACCCAAGTCCGTCTTTTCCTATCAGCGGATCAAGCAAAACGTGTTTGCCGGTTACAGTCCGGTCACCATCGAAGGTAGTGTCGTTTTGCTGGCGGAACCCGAAAAAGCCCTCGCGGATTATCTCTATTTTGTGGATTTGAAAAAAGCGTCCCTCAATGACCGTCTTAATCTGAAAAATATCCGTAAAGAAAAGCTCCTGGAGTTTATTGGTATTTTTCAACGCGAAAGCCTCCTTAAAAAAGTAAAGGAAATTTATGCTCAGCAGAGACAACCTCGAAAGATTTACTAAACTTCAACAGACATCCGTTGCGAACATTGTGCGCGAATACTGCCAGCATCTTTTTTTGTCTTATCTTTATCAGAATCTCGGTTCGGAAAAATTGCTTTTTAAAGGCGGGACCGCCTTGCGTATTATTCTAAAGAGTCCCCGGTTTTCGGAAGATCTGGATTTTACCGGGGCGGGCATTGCGCATACAGAGATCGAGGAATTATTTACGAACACATTGGCCAATATTGAGAAAACCGGAATGACGGTTCATGTCAAGGAAGCCGCACAAACGACAGGCGGTTATCTGGGCATCGCCGTTTTCGAGGCGTATGAAATGAAGATCAACGTTCAAATCGAGGTTTCGTTGAGAAAAGGCAAGGGATTTAAAAAGACAAGGGCCCTGATGACAAGCGACTATATCCCGGCCTACACCCTGGTGCATCTTTCTCTGGATGATATTATCCTCGGCAAGATTGAGGCGCTGGCGGACAGACACAAGCCGCGTGATTTTTATGATTATTTTTTCCTTTTGTCCGGCGATTATCCCGCGGCGAGGACGAAAGAAAATTTAAAAAAAGTGCTGAAACTCCTGCGTCAGGAAAATACCAATTTCCAGATGGAGTTAAAAAAATTCCTGCCCGCGAGCCACGCCATGCACCTGCGCAATTTTAAAAAGGTTTTGGAAGAGAAAATTTTGGGATATCTTTGAGAGAGCACGGGGGAAAGCGCCGGGGGCTGGCCCCATTATCAGCGGAATTAATGGCACTATAATGGTGAAAGGCCCAGCTCCAAAGAAATTTAAGTTTGCCCAAGTTTTATCAGCTTGTTATAATAGCGCCACTTATGCACTTTCAGGTCACATCGTTACCTCGCCGCTTCAGGCAATCCAACGTTAACGGATTGCCTTATTTGTTTTTAGATATGGAGCGAAAAATGCAAAAGCAAAATGCCATCAACCATTGGCCGCAAGACGACCGCCCCAGAGAAAAACTTTTAAAGTACGGCGAACATTCTTTGACCAACTCCGAACTGCTCGCGATCCTTTTAAGGACCGGTGTTAAGGGGACAAGCGCCGTCGACCTGGCCAGAAAGATTCTGGATAAGTTCGGCACGTTCCGTAACATGAGCCACACCGACAGCCGCGATTGGACAGAGTTTAAGGGTTTGGGCGCCGCAAAACTCTCCCAAATCAAAGCCGCTTTAGAAATCGGTCGCCGTTTTCGGGAAGATGAAATCAAAGAAGACCGCCCGCAGATCAAAAGCGCCAAAGATATCGTCGACATCCTCATGCCCCGCATGCGGGATTTAAAAAAGGAAGTCTTCAAAGTCGTGTTTTTGAATTCTCAGAATCGGATCATCGCCATCGAAGACCTGGCCGAAGGCACCGTCAATCACGCGCAGCCGATCATCCGCGAAATTTTCCAACGCGCGCTGCAGCATTTTGCCGTGTCAATTATTTGTGTGCATAATCATCCCTCGGGCACTGCTGAACCAAGCTATCAGGATGAGGTCTTAACACGAAAGCTAAAGAGCGCAGCCGAAACTTTACAAATTAATGTCATTGATCACATAATAATTGGGGATGGAAATTATTATTCATTTACAGGTAAAGCATGATAAATTTAATCTATGCCGACGCTTAATTGGTTAAATAAAGAAGAAGCATTAAGTATTTCTTCAAAAGTCCCTTATCGATTGCTGGAGCCGATGAAGAAGTATTCTTTCGGGGTCCCGGAATCAGAAAATATGCTAATTCAGGGTGATAATTTGGAAACCCTGAAGGCGCTTCTTCCTTATTATGCCGGCCGCGTAAAGTGTATTTTTATCGACCCGCCATATAATACCCAAAACGCCTTTGAACATTACGATGACAATCTCGAGCATTCACAATGGTTGACCATGATGTACCCCCGGCTGGAATTGTTGAGGGAATTGCTCGACACCAAACAGGGATCTATTTGGATATCTGTTGACGATTCTGAGGCTCATTATTTAAAAGTTATCATGGATGAAATCTTTGGGAGAGAAAATTTTGTTTCTTCTATTATATGGCAAAAAAAACATACAAGAAGCAACGATGCGAAATGGTTTTCCGATAATCATGATTTTATTATTGTTTATGCGAAAAATAAAAATCAATGGAAGATAAATAAGCTTTCACGGAGTGAGGAGCAAGATAAGTGTTATGGTAATCCAGATAAAGATCATAGGGGACCATGGGCATCTCAACCGATCCAAGTGAAGACGCCTTCGGATGATTATATTTATGAGATAGTAACCCCAGAGGGCAGGAAGTTTTGGCCTCCGAAAGGGCGAAGTTGGCAATTTAAAAAGGAAAGATATTTTGAGTTGGTTGCAGATAATAGAATATGGTTTGGGAAGGATGGTAAGAATGTTCCTAGAATTAAGAAGTTTTTATCTGAAGTTCAGGATGGAATCGTCCCATTGACGATTTGGCCTAGACAAGAAGTGGGAGATAACCAAGAAGCAAAAGGAGAGATGAAGATCCTTTTTCCCGAAATTTCTTTCTCAACACCCAAGCCAGAAAGGTTAATTCAACGAATGTTAGAGTTGGGAAGTAAGGCTGGCGATTTAGTCTTAGATTCTTTTTTGGGTTCTGGTACAACCGCCGCTATTGCTCATAAAATGGGCCGAAAATATATCGGAATTGAAATGGGTGAACATGCGGTGACACATTGCTATGAACGGCTTAAAAAGGTTGTTGACGGAGAGATAGGGGGAATATCGGAGTCCCAGCATTGGAAAGGCGGCGGAGGGTTTCATTTTTATCGTTTGGGACCGACCATTTTTGCGGAAGATGGCAAAATAAGAAAAGATATTCCTTTCGCAACTTTGGCCGTACATGTTTGGTTTTCTGAAACGCGGATTCCGCTTAACAAAATGCCTAAATCGCCATTCTTAGGGGAGAATGAAGGCAAAGCGTATTACCTGCTTTTTAATGGAATTTTAGGGGACAAAAGTTCTGGTGGGGGTAATGTCTTAACGACAAAGGTATTGCGTTCTTTACCGAAATATAATGGCCCAAGAATTATTTACGGAGAGCTTTCGCTTCTGAATAGAGAACATCTCAAACGGGAGATGATTACATTTAAGCAAATTCCTTACGATGTGAGAATGCGTTGATTATGTTTACTCTAAAAAATTATCAAGAGAATACATTGCGAATTTTACGGCAGTATCTTGAAGCCGTCCGATATGGTAACCCGAAATCCGCCTTCGAGGAATATATGCGCTCACGCGATGGCGGTTTAAGACGAGAATACAGCCCCATTGAAAGACTGGAAGATGCCCCCTATTTTTGCCTTCGTCTACCGACAGGCGGAGGCAAAACTTTATTGGCCGCTCACAGCATTAAAGTAAGCGGAGAATCGTTTCTCGAAAGAGAATATCCTCTTGTTTTGTGGTTAGTCCCCACCAATACCATCCGTTCCCAAACTTTGGAAACTTTACGAATCGCCGGTCACCCAAATCGTGAAGTATTGAATGAAGCTTTCCAGGGGAGATTCGAAGTATTCGATATAGCCGATTTTACCCAGATAAGACCGAGTGATCTTCGAGAAAAAGTGTGTGTCGTGATCGGTACCATCGCTACACTTCGAGTTGAAGAAACGGAAGGGCGGAAAGTTTACGCGCATAATGAACATTTAGAGCCGCACTTCTCACTGATTCCACAAAATTTTGAGAATTTGGAGAGGTTTGAGGAAGGCGTGGATAAGGGGAAGATTAAGAATTCTTTTCGTAATATTTTGGCAATTCATCGCCCTTTGGTGATTGTAGATGAGGCGCACAATGCTTCGACCTCTCTGAGTTTTGAGGTTTTGCAGCGTATTAGACCAGCGTGTATTATAGAATTCACGGCAACGCCAGCGGTTAACAGTAATGTCCTTCACAGTGTTTCGGCGGCTGAATTGAAAGCGGAAGCGATGATCAAGCTACCTATTATTCTCACGGAACATCAGGTGTGGCA
>Ga0247727_10008780_pt1 | contig 18614 bp, 20 predicted proteins | sample WisWelCaveWW1625_FD_202498 | JGI IMG/M metagenome (GOLD analysis project Ga0247727, IMG submission 202498) | Biofilm microbial communities from Wishing Well Cave, Virginia, United States - WW16-25 | ecosystem: Environmental > Aquatic > Deep subsurface > Groundwater > Cave microbial mat | place... | reverse complement strand
TCTAGCTTTTTCAATGAAATCTCAGTAAGAAATGCATTTCCTTTTGCTACATACATTGGGTATCACCAATGTATCTTAAGAAGCATCACTATATATAACTTACGGAAATCAATCTCTTATACTATAAATGCCATTGCTTCAAGAAATACATTCAATTTTAAAAAACTTACTGTGAAGTAGTATCTGTTACTCTCTGCAAACCTTTGTCTGAATTGCCGCCTTTTTGACCGCTTCCGCAACTTTAAGTGCAACAGTCTTATCCAACGTATAGGGAAGAATCGCATCCCTTGTCGGAATGATGCAGCCGGCAATAGCATGCGCTGCCGCTATTTTCATCTCCTTGTTTATTTTAACAGCTTTGGCATCCAATGCACCTCTAAATACTCCGGGAAACGCCAAAGAATTGTTGATCTGGTTTGGAAAATCACTTCTCCCCGTCCCCACAATTGTTGCAACTTTTTTAGCTTCATCGGGCATAATCTCGGGGGTGGGATTGGCCATGGCAAAAATGATTGCATCCTTATTCATGACTTTTAAATCCGAAGCTGTCAGTAAATTACCTTTGGACAACCCGATGAAAACATCTGCTCCCCTGAGCGCATCTTTTACACTGCCTTTCCTGTTCTCTTTGTTCGTATACAGGGCAATTTCTTTTTTGAAGTCATTCAAATCTTCCCTGCCTTCGTAAATGATGCCTTTGCTGTCGCACATGATGATATCCGATACTGGGGTGCATATTTTCTTATCTGTTTTGTAACATGAGAGCAAGTGGCTGGTTGCGATGCCAGCTGCCCCGCTGCCGTTTATTACAACCTTCAGCTCAGTAGGATCCTTGCCAACCACTTTTGCTGCATTAATTAAAGCTGCCAAAACGGTTATTGCCGTGCCATGCTGGTCGTCATGCATGACCGGAATGCCGATATCCTGGAGTTTTTCCTCGATATGAAAACATCTTGGAGCGCTGATGTCCTCAAGGTTTATTCCTCCAAACACTGGGGCAATATTTTTTACTATGTTAACTATTTCATCATCATCCTGGGTTGCCAGGCAAATGGGAAAAGCATCAATATTTGCGAGCTCCTTGAATAAAATGGCCTTGCCTTCCATGACCGGCAACGCTGCTTCAGGGCCGATATTGCCTAATCCCAAAACAGCGCTGCCATCAGTTACTACCACGACAGAATTTCCCTTGAACGTGTATTCGTAGACTTTCTTGACGTCTTTATGAATTTCATTGCATACTTCAGCTACACCGGGAGTGTATGCCATGCTTAAGTCTTCCTTTGTCTTTAGAGGTATTTTAGAAATAATAGCTACTTTTCCTTTGAATTTTCTATGCAATTCCAGTGATTTTTTCTTGATGTCGTCCATGAAAAGATGGCTTTTTGAAGGCTTTTAAAGGTTTTTGTTTGGATGTTTTTTAGGTTAGCTTAACTGTAACTATCTTAGAATTTGAAGAAACTTAAAAATATTATTTTATAACCATTTTATAGTAGTAAAAATAGAAAGATTTAAAAACAATTCTATCATAAATAGGGTTATGAGGCTCAACGAAGAAGAATTAAAGCACATTGCTCCCGGTGTATATAGGGGTCTGGGCCGTAGCTTAGGGCCACCGTTCCACATTAATGATAAGCACGATGAAGGGCTTGTAGCTGCCTTAGCAAAAATAAGAAAATCGGAATGGGAAGCTCATGGGAAAAAATACCCAAATTACGTGAGCTCGCCATCTGAGTTTCTCGATATGTGGATAGCAGGCTACAAAGAGTTCCCAAAGACATCTGACCAATATTTTGACGGAGGGCATCTTTCTCCAAAAGATAAAGGTTTTGAACTGTATTATGTTAACTGGCGTGAAGGCCATTCACACAATGTTATTGCTAGAACAAACATGGTTTATGAGGCGAGAGAACTTAAGCGACTACAACCTGTGATGCTTGCATCAGACATCAATGGTATGAATGACCAAAAAGGCTATATGAATGTGGGGATTAATGATTTTGAAAGCAAAAGAGTTTTAGTGTGGAGAAGCAATGATGAATCATTTTATGATAGAAAAAATGTTCCTTATGATGTTGTTGTTAAAATAAACCCAAAAGTAATGCATGATGATATTAAGTTCTATGTCTGGGATATTCCTGACCATTTTCCATTTGAATCTCCAAATTTATTGAAGTCTGGAAGGGGTGGTGCTAATAGCCATTGGACATTAGTTGGGTTTGAGCCGCAAGAGGTTTATGCAAAATTCCAACAAATGGGATTTGTCTTTCCTCCAGTTAGAAATAAGCGTTAGAGAAATGATTCTATTATATTTACCTAATCGTCCCCCTTAATCTTTCAGCTTTCAATATCCTTTCAACGGCAATCACATACGCAGCCTGCCGCAATGAGCATTTCTTCTCCAAAGAGACAGAAAGGACCTTCTTCGTGGCAGAAACCATCATCGCTTCTAATTTTTTTATAACATCTTCTTCGCTCCAATAGAAATTCTGCGTATTCTGAACCCATTCGAAATAGCTTGTTCCTACCCCTCCAGCATTTGCCAAAATATCAGGCACAATTATTTTCCCTTTTTCATTCAGCTTCATTTCAGCTTGAATGGTAATGCCATGATTCGCAAGTTCTAGAATGATGGGAGCTTTGACAAAATCAGCATTCTTTTCTGTTATTGCGTCTTCCAATGCTGCAGGAATGGCCACGTCCGCATCAAGGATTAAAACATCGTTGCTTCCCATTTCTTTTGCTTTGGGGTAGCTTTTCAATGTATTCTTTTCTTTTTTGTAATTGATGATCTCATTTATATTGAGTCCATGCTCATTGTACAATCCCATCTTTGAATCACTGACCGCAACAACCGTATGTCCCTTGTCAAACAATATCTTTGCAGCATTAAGCCCAACATTGCCAAAGCCTTGGACAGCTGCTTTGATTTTTCTATTGATCCCTTTGCTTTTCAAAACTTCTTCAAGAACATAAACTCCCCCTAAGGATGTCGAAATGTCCCTTACTTTACTTCCTCCAAGCTCCAATGGCTTTCCTGTAATAACACCAGGATCTTTCCTGCCGATAATGCGTTCATATTCGTCAAGCATCCACGCCATTGTTTGTGCATTTGTATTCACATCAGGAGCAGGTATATCGACAGAAGAACCGATAAATGGATAGAGGGCCCGGATGAATGCCCTGCTCACTCTTTCAATCTCACCTTGAGAATGCTGCTTTGGGTCAATGATGACACCGCCTTTCGCTCCCCCAAAAGGGATATCAATGACAGCGCATTTCATCGCCATCAGATATGAAAGGACTTTCACTTCTTCCTGGTCAACCTCAGGGTGAAAGCGGATGCCCCCCTTGTAAGGTCCGCGGGCGTCGTTGAACTGAATGCGATAGCCGGTAAAAACTTTAGTGGTTCCATTATCCATGATAACGGGGAAAGAAAAAGTCACTGACCTTTTTGGCGTTGTCAATATGTCTATTTCATCCTGCCTCAGTTTCATGAACGATGCCGTGATATCAAGCATGTTCAGGCAGTCCATGCAGACATTCGATGTTGCCATTATTTCGCAAGCGCCTCTTCGATAGCTTCCTTGTCAAAGCCTACAATTATAGTTCCATTGACATCAAGGACAGGAACGCCCATCTGGCCAGATTTCTCGATCATCTCCTGCGCTGCTTTCTTATCAGCTCCGACATCGATGTCCTCAAACTTCACATTTTTCTGCTTCAGAAAATCCTTTGCCTTGTGGCACCATGGGCACGTTTTCGTGCTGTATACTTTCACGGTCATTTATATCCCTCCTTGTTCATATTGGTAGTTTTTTGTCTTTTAAATATTTTTTTGTTTTTGTTTTTTTAATTGTTTTTCTTTGAAATTTTACATTATTTTTTCCTTGCTATCTTGTTTTTTGTTTTTGAATCGAATTGCTTTTTTTTATTGCGTAATTGTTTTATCCTTTGCAAAGTTTTTTTTATTTTTCATTGCTAACGATACATTGAAACTTTTCTCATTGACATTTTTCATTGCGGCTAATTTCATTGTAAGGTTGGCAAAAAACAATGATAAAAACAAAAAATAATGATGAAATGGTCATCGGCTTCATTGCTTTACGCCTCTTTGCAGTCATGGCATATGCCTTTCACTTCGATTTGGAATGAGATGATTGAACCAGGAATCTTTTTTTTCAAAAAATCCAGCGTATCTATGTCAAAATGGATGACTTTACCAGTCTCCTCACAGATAAAATGGCAGTGGCTCTTGTTATTTGTCGAGTAGATGTGGCAACGATTGCATGAATAGCAAAATATCTTTTTTTCCTTTCGAAGCTCATTCAAGAAACGGTATACCGTTGCGATGCCTAATGCTGGGTCTTTTTTCTTCATTTTTCCGTATAGCTCCTCAGCGGAGAAAAAAGTCCGATGCTTCTGTATCTCCTGCCAGAGCAATTCTTTCTGTTTCGTTTTTCTTGATGTTCGCGGCATATTGATAATGATTATCAATAACATTTATAAATATTGTGATTATGGTATGAGTATGGAAGCAGCAATCGTGTATGCATTTGCATCGGTTGTCATAATAAGCGTGGTCTCGTTTATCGGAGTATTGAGTTTGGGTTTTAATCGGAAGTTTTTAAGCAGCATCATCTTCGTCATGGTAAGCTTATCTGCTGGTGCGATGCTGGCCACCGCGCTGACTCATCTGTTTCCTGAGGCCCTGGATGAAATTGGCAACCCAGTATTAGTGGGGGTTTTGACTTTGTGCGGCATCCTTGTTTTTTTTGGCATCGAGAAATTTGTATTCTGGCGGCACTGCCATATGGATACCACAAAGGAACACCCGCATCCGCTTGCAATCATGAATCTCATCGGCGATGGCATTCACAATTTTATAGATGGGGTTACTGTAGCGGCAGCTTATATTGTTTCAATTCCTGTTGGTATCTCAACCACAATAGCAATCTTGCTGCACGAAATACCTCAAGAAATAGGCGATTTTGGGGTGCTTCTCCATAGCGGCATGTCGGTTAAGAAAGCTTTGCTCTATAACTTCCTATCAGCATCCTTGGCAATTGCGGGAGCTATAATCTCATTTTTTCTCTACGCTAGTCTTGGGAAATTTGTTATTTATGTGCTCCCTATCATCGCGGGAGGCTTCATCTATATAGCAGCATCTGACCTACTCCCTGAGCTAAAGGAAGAACGAAATGTGAAGAAAAGTGTCCTCCAGTTTGCTACCGTTACGATGGGAATTGTTCTTATTTTATCCCTTCTTGCATTCGAGTGATGCCATCTCCTGAATAGTTTTATATAGTTCTTTTACGGAGTAAAATCATGATGGAAACCGAGCAGCCTTATGAGAAGATTTTCAAGATAATTTACCATGAAGATGAGATAACATGGCAGCGGATACTCTATGAGCTGGTAAAGTCTGAACAGATGGATCCCTGGGACATCAACGTCAGCTTATTGTCAAAAAAGTACATTGATACCATAAAAAAGCTCAAGGAAGCGGACCTTAGGCTTTCTGGCAAAGTTTTGCTTGCTGCAGCCATTTTGCTTAAGATAAAGTCAAACAGGCTGCTGAATGAGGACCTTTCAGAATTTGACCGGCTCCTTTCTGAGCCGCAGGATCTCCTCGGAGATGATCTCGGATTGATAGACGCGCCTGTGCATAGGGAAAAAGGAGAAGTACCCCCCTTGATTCCCCGATCCCCTCAACCGCGGAAACGCAAAGTTTCAATCTATGATCTTATGAATGCGTTGGAAAAGGCCTTGGAGGTAAAAAACCGCAGGGTCTTGAATTCCATCCCCCCGTTGAACATCAGCGCGCCCAGGAAAACAGTCGACATAAGCCAAGTCATCAGGGATGTCTATGGCAGGATCAAGGATTTGATTTTCAATGAAAAAAGGCAGATGGTGCATTTCTCTTCGCTTGTCGCATCAAAGGATAAGGATTCCAAAATATTTACATTCATTCCATTGCTGCATCTGAGCAGCCAGCAGAAAATCAATATGGAACAAAAGGAGCATTTTGGAGAAATTGAGATAACATTGGCTTCACAGAGGGAACTTAATGAAATAGAGGAAGGAAAAAGTGATGAGTAGGCATAAATTTCCGGTGTTGCCCCTCGGGGCATAATTAGGTTTGGACCCGTAGGATCTTCTCGCCTGGTTTTATTGTTTTCTTATATTGTTGGTCGTTGCTGGATGCCGCTCAATTGGATTATGCACGTGCTTGAGCATCATCTTTTCGAGCATCTGTGGTTATTTCCTCTCCTTCCCGTATGTCTCTTATTGCAATATCGCGTTTATTTTTAAGATCCTGGATGGTATTTGGATGGGAAGAATGATTGACGTACCTCTCGGGAGAAGAATAGAGATAAAGAACCCCATCGTGGTTGTGGACAAAGTTTTTCTCAGTTTCTTCAAGCTCTTGAAACTCCCTTGCTGCCAAAGGCTTGAGATCATATTGTATCACGATCTGCCCTTTCTTGAAGCCTTTGTTGGCAAAAACACCTTTGCCAAAAAGTTTCCCCTTCCCTATCAGAACACCATTCATGCGAAATCAAACTTTTTTGCCTTGGGTTGTTTTATTGATTTTTAAATCCTTCTGAGTCAGCAAATTTCCTGAAAGGTTTTATGTTTATATTTTCTTTGTTACGCCCGTTTCATTGTAGGTTGCTTCAATGCGTTTCGATTTCAATAATCATTCTTAGAAATTCAGAGTTAATCTTTAAGGAAAAGAGGCCATAGCAACCTTTTTAAACATAAAAACAGCCCTTCTGCATATGAAAGAGCAGATGAAAATCATCGCGGGCAGCGCGAATTATCCTCTGGCTGAGGAAGTTGCGAGGTACCTCAAAGCGCCGCTAACACCCACTGAGGTCAAGCGCTTTTCAGACGGGGAAATTTATGCCAGGATATTGGAAAGCGTCAGAGGCTGTGATGTGTTTGTCATTCAGCCGACAAGCCCAGATGTGAATGCAAATCTGATGGAGCTGCTGCTGACCGTTGATGCCCTGAAAAGATCCTCTCCCGCTCGAATTACAGCAGTGATTCCTTATTTCGGCTATCAAAGGCAGGACAGGAAAGCCAAACCACGAGAACCAATTAGCGCAAAGGTTGTTGCAAAGATGATTGAGGCTGCTGGCGTTGACATTGTGATGGCCTTCGACATGCACGTTCCTCAAGTCCAGGGATTCTTTGATATACCGAGCGATAATTTGGATGTCATACCTCTTTATGTCGAAGCAATTCTGAAGAAAAAGCTGAAGGATGTCGTTTTTGTAGCTCCAGATATAGGGGGTGTTGCAAGAACAAGAACCCTCGCGAAGGTAATGGATGCGCCCATTGCCATAATCGACAAAAGAAGATCTGAACAAGGTGTAGCAACGGCAGAGCATGTCATCGGCGATGTAAAGAGCAAAACATGCATTTTGGTTGATGACATTATCGATACCGCTGGGACAATAACAGAAGCCGCTTCCATCCTAGTTAGGCATGGTGCCAAAGATATCTATGTGATGGCAACCCACGCTATACTATCGGGGCTTGCGATCCAGCGGCTGCAAGAAGCCCCGATCACAGAACTTATCACCACCAATACTATATTGCTGCCCAAAGAAAAGCGCATCAGCAAGATATCGGTCATTAATATTGCACCATTGCTGGCCGAAACTATCAAGCGGCAGCATGAGGGAACATCTATGGGACATGTATACGAGGAACTTCATAAAAAAAACATGAGGAAAAAATGAGCAACGAAGAGCTGCAGGCATTATTTGGGGAATTCCAGGAGCTTAATCAGGGGTTGCAACAAATTGAAAAACAGCTTTCCCTTATTGCAAATCAAGTGGTTGAGTTGACGGTATCGAAGCAGTATCTCGAGGACCTGCACAAGGTGAAGGAAGGCACGCCTATACTCGTGCCAATCAGCAACGGCATCTATGCAAAAGCTTCATTACTTGACAATGAGCAGCTTATTGTCAATATTGGAGCAAACACCATGCTGCCAAAAACCAAGTCAGAAGCGCAATCCCTGATCGATTCCCAGATCACTGAGCTCAGAGAGATGCAGGCTGCATTATCTGAAGAAATGAAGGAAAATGCTGAGAAGGCAGTTGCACTTGAGAATGAAATGAGAATTTTGGCAGCGAATAAATAAAGACTATGTTTAAATTCTTAAAGGAAAAATTGAAGGGGGCAATTAGCTCATTCTCAAAGAAAACTGAAGCGGAAGCTGTAAAAGAGGCCAAAGTGGCAGAAGAACAGGTACAGCTTGATTTGGAACAGCCAATTCTTCAAAAATCCAATGAAAAAATAAAGGAAGATGCGCCCAGAGAAGATAATATCAAGGGACAGCCACTGCAGGATGCTAATTTTGTGAAGGATGCCCTTGTTTCTTCAGGGAAAAAAATTGTGCCGGAAAAAAAGGAACAATCAAAAATCATCATTCAACAAATGCATGGAACTCAAGATTACAATAAACCAAAAGAATCCGAACAGGAAGGAACAAATCAAAAAATAAGGGGAAAAATAGAAACGCTGCACGAGATAAAGCCAGAAATAATAAATGACGAAATAAAAAAAGATAAGCTACTTCACGCATCAGAACAGGAAAAGCCACCAGAGACTGCAAAAAAAGAAAGCAAACCGGGATTCTTCTCTTTCATCGGCAGCAAGGAAAAAGGAAAACCAGCGCCACAAGAAACAATTCAGCATCCTCAAGAAAAAAAGGGATTCTTCTCTAAAATCACCGAAGCCGTCACTACTACAAAAATTAGCAAAGACAAATTTGAAGATTTATTTTCCCACCTTGAGCTAATCCTCCTGGAAAACAATGTAGCGGTCCAGGTTGTCGATAAGATAAAAAATGATTTGGAAAAAGATATTGTGGATAAGCCTATCAGGCGTTTACAGGTCGAGCAGACAATTCAGCAGTCATTGAAATCCTCTATAGAAGGATTGTTTTCAATACCCAGTATCAATCTTATCACCAGCATAAATGGTAAAAAGGAGAAGCCTTTCGTCATTGCTTTTTTCGGTATCAATGGCTCTGGCAAGACAACAAGCATAGCCAAATTGGCCTATTTGCTATCAAAACAAAATATATCTTGCATCCTCGCGGCAGCGGATACATTCCGGGCAGCTTCTATAGAGCAGCTGCAGCATCATGCGGATGCGATTGGAGTGAAGCTGATTAAGCATAGTTATGGTGCTGACCCCGCCGCAGTTGCTTTCGATGCAGTAAAGCATGCGCAGGCAAAAGGCATTGATGTAGTCTTGATAGATACTGCTGGCAGACTGCATTCTAATACCAACCTGATGCAGGAAATGCAGAAAATAAGCAGAGTAGCAAAGCCTGATTTGAAGCTCTTTATCGGAGAGAGCATTACGGGCAATGATTGCGTCGAGCAAGCGGTCTCGTTCGACGAAGCCGTATCTATCGACGGGCTCATCTTAACAAAAGCTGATGTTGATGAGAAGGGAGGGGCGGCAATATCAATCAGCTACGTAACGAAAAAGCCAATCCTCTATTGGGGGATGGGTCAAACGTATGATGATCTAAAAGAATTCGATAAGGTTGCGCTGATTGAAAGCCTGGGATTGTAGCTGCATTCTCTCTTATTTTGTATTCCAAGAAGTGCGCTTATTTTCAAGTCAAAGAAAAACTCGTTTTTTTCATTTATTTGTATTTTGTTTTTATCATTGAGTGATGGAGTATAGGCATATACAATGAACGACCTTTTGAAATTTTTTTATTGAGTATAGAATCGTGATTTTTTCATTATTCCTCTTTATGAGGGGGTAGTTATGGCTATTTTATTCCTTCAATTCCTTTTCAATCAACGACTCTAGAAACGGAAACGTCGTGTAGCCATCCTGCGCCTGGAAATGTGCTGCGTGCTTAATGACGGTAAGCTCCACCCCAAGATACGATGCAAGTTGCTGAGCCCGTTCCAGAGGTACATAAGGGTCATTATCGCTGTGAATCACATAGAACTTCGAGCAGAGTGACTTTATGCGCTCCCAGGAAAAAACCTGCTCAGAAAAATCAGGAATGTTTGGCTCATTTTCCACTGTTAACTGGCCAACAAACCCTGAAACAAGGAATGCTGCGTGAACTCTGATGTCCCATTGATTAAGCACATCTAGGATAAAGGTCGCTCCCAAAGAATGTCCAACCAATATTGCATCCTCCATTTCCTTTTTGAATGGCTCTAATGTAACCAGCCAATTAGAAAGGTTTTGCTGTGATCCAGTTGGCATTTGCAGCAAATGAATCATCGCAGTCTTTTCCTGAAGCGTTTCCTTGAGCCATTTGTACCAATGTGAATCAATGCTGCCATTCGAACCATGGAATATGAATATATTCCTACTCAAATTCAATCTCCCCGTCCAAATATACTCCTTTATGCAGCTTCACCGGTCGCCATTCATCTTCCACCAAGGATGCATCCAGCCATGCTGCCAGTTCAGCCGGATTTCCAATAGTTGCTGACAGGCCAATAATTTGTACATCCTTGAGAAGCTGCTTTATGATTGTCAAAACAATCTCAAGTGTTGGTCCACGCACCGGATCATTGAGCAAGTGTATCTCATCCACAATTACCGTTGCGGTCATTTTCAGCCAGGGCGCGTGATGCCGTATCAAGCTGTCTAGCTTCTCCGATGTCATGATGATAAGATCATAATCAACAAGGTATGGATCAGCATTGTCTATATCGCCGACGGATAAGGCAATCTTGATGAGCGAACCATATTTATGTGAAAAATCCTTGTATTTTTCTGAAGCAAGGGCCTTGAGAGGCACTATGTAGATAGCTTTGCCTTTTCCTTCAAGGATGGATTTCAATGCTGCAAGCTCCGCTATCAGTGTTTTTCCCGAAGCAGTGGGGGTGCAAATCAAGAGGTTTTTATGTTCCAATAATCCGGCTTTGATGGCCTTTGCCTGGGAAGGCCGCAACTCCTGGATATGCTGCTCAAGGATAGAATAGAAGGAAGAAGGAATCTTGTTCTTTATAGCGGTCAGCTCCATGGGATTGCTATGAAGCCCTTATTTTTAAAAATTGCGATATTGAAGCCTTTTAAGGTGATTTTATAAAATCGTAGGGCGAATACCCACTAATTTATCTGTAGGATGAAGCCCGTCTTCCTCCTTCTGTTGTGAAAGGGGCAGAAGAATCATTTTTTCTTAATTTTAAGGTATCTGCCAATCTCTTTCGTAAAAATCTCGTTAGAAAAATCCTTTTCAAATTCAGCAATAATTTTTCTCCGCAGTTTGTAGGAATTTGCGTTTTTCGCGTATGCTGCCCAGCCCTCCAAAGAATCATAAATTGAATCATAGTCAATTTCATGCAATTTGTATTCCTGCCACAATGACTTTAGCTTTCGCCTCATCTTTCTGATGTTTGATTTTTTGAGCAGTTTGTGATAATAGAAAACGCGAAAGCCGAGAAAGTTAATGCTGTTGCCCAATTTTAAAATTTTTGATTTATCAGGATGCAACTGAACTTTTAATTTGTCTTTCAAAAACATATTAATCTCATCTTTGCAAAAGCCCAGTTTTCGTTTGTCTCTTTCCAATATTGCAAAATCATCAACGTATCGGATGTAATGCTTTGCTTTCAGCTTGGTTTTGACAAACCAATCGAGTTCATTCAGATACACATTTGCAAAAAACTGGCTTGTGAGATTGCCAAGAGGCATTCCTCTGTTCCGAGTAGAAGAATTCGCCAAAATCTTTCTGATGAGCCAGATGACTCTTTTATCCGATATTCTCTTTTTGATTATTGACAGCAGGATTTCATGCTCAACATTCTCAAAATACTTCTGAATATCTGCTTTGAGGATATAACATTCTGCTGTATTGTTCCTGCTTGCTTTTTTCGCGAAATAATCAAATCTTTGCAGCGCTTTTAACGCTCCTTTGCCTATCCTGTTTGCATAGGAGTCATAGATAAATCTTTTTTCAAATATCGGCTCAATTATGCTGCAAAGCGCATGATGGACGATCCTGTCCCTAAAATCGGACTTTGATATTTTTCTTGTTTTTGGGTCATGAACTGTAAAATTCACCAATGGCTTTGGGCTGTAGCAGTGCAGAAGAAGCTCTGAGCGAAGCAAAAGCAGGTTTTCTTTAAGATTTCTCTCGAACTCAATAACATAAGGCTTTGTTGTCTTGCGCTTTCTTGCTTTTTTGTAGGCAAGAAAAAGATTATCATAAGAGCATAATTCACCATACAAATCCATAATGAAAATCCCCGACAAAAGGTCATTCCGAAAGCGCCATTATGGTTGCCGAGGTTCCTGTTGTTGCCATTGACATCGAAATCGTTGTCAGAGCCATAGACGCGCAACCCAAGCGCTAGCCATTTTACTTATTTTATCACCGCAGGTTCAGCCGTATAACCCAAAGGTCATGTGTCCCTGCCGAATTTCATGGCTTCCAATGGAAAGTCTTAATAAAATGGCATGTGGCCTTTAAACCATATTTATGGCTGTCGAGGCAGAAATAAAATAAAGATAATAATATTTAATGGTTTCTACTTTTTCGGGCTGCCGCCTTCGGCGGTTTTTTTAAAACGCACCCCGAAAGCGCCATAATGGGACCCGAGGTTCCTGCTGTCGCCAAAGACATCGAAATCGCCGTCAGAGCCATAGACGCGCAACCTATTCAAGTAGGGACCATTTTGCCCTCGGGAATAATCCTTTTCATCCATAAAAATAATGTTTGTATTTATTCCTTTGGATTGCACCCAATTGCCATACTCCTGTGCCTCGATTCCTAACCTCTTATTAGAAAACAGCCTTGATGTTAAATCATTAATTTCAAATTCTGAAGTTTTTACTCTTGTCTGCCCATCAGGAGCAATAAAAGCAATGCCGTTTTTCAGCATTTCGTCAACCATGGCATAAACCAAATCTCTTTGATTTTTAGGAATAACATATTCTCTGTCTCGCCTGTGGGCATCAACTAGATTAGCCCCTCCCACTATTCTGCTTATAGAGCCGTCTGGAACTACAACAACTACATCGGTTCTGTCATCATAAAGAACATCGGAACTTGTCCTGCTGTAAAGATTGAATATACCTTGGCTTTCTTTTGTTCTCAGAAATCCAAGCAGTGCTGGAGAAACAATATCGAGGTCATTAGCTACAAAAGCTGCTTCTTGGATATCCAATGCCTCCGCTTTGCGGCCATAAGTAACAGTCCATAAACCTGCTTGTATTTTACTGACTTGCATTTCAAGATTAGGATTCATTGTGGAAGAAAGGAATATATATCTATTAATAAATCTTTCGTTTTTGAAGCTACTATAAAGTAGTTAATTTATTTTTACCAAGTCGCCGATTTTAAGCTGCCGTTTGAAATTGGTAGGACATCCATAAATATCATACTCAAAAACAGATTTGCCCATTAATTTTTCTTTTATATGATTGTTTTTATGCGAATGGTTTTAAATTTTGGTGAAGTTTGTTGTTTGAAATCTGTTTTTCAATGAAATGACGCAATGAACCATGACTCAATGAATAAGTATCAATCAAATAAAAAAATAAACAGTAATCAATGAATCTAAATTAATACTGCTTTGATGAAGCTATACCGATTCACTACAGTAAGAAAATGTGCGTAAACAGCTCCTGGCCAGTCAAGAAACAACAAAGCTTTTAAACCACAAAAATCCAAAAAGCGCATGAACGAAATCAGGAAAGATTACATCCTGGAAAGATATGTCCTTATTGCTGAGAAGCGGGATTTACGCCCGAATGATTTTAAGTCCAAGGAAATGTTAAAGCCCTCAGCCACAGATTACTTTGCACCAGGCAATGAGAATCTTACTCCTGAAGAGATTGGGAGGGTTGGCAGCAAAAACGCATGGAGCATTCGGTGGTTCGCAAATAAGTTCGCGGCCATGGAATCGGAAGCATTTGAAAAAAAGACAAAAACATTCCTCCAAAGCCAGCCAGCGTTTGGCTATCATGAAATTATTGTTGAAACGCCGCATAAAACCAAGCAGCTTTGGGATTTGCCGCAAACCAGCATAAACACGCTGCTCGGAGTATTTCAGGATAGGATGTCACAGCTGCAGAAAAAGAAACATATCAAGTATGTACAGATTTTTAAAAACCAGGGCAAGGATGGAGGAACCTCGTTAATCCATGCGCATACCCAAGTTGTTGCATTAACAGAAGTCCCCCCTTCAATAAAGGAAAAGATCCAGGCGATAAAAAAGCATCGGATGCCCTATCAAAAAATTCTGAAAAAAGAATTGCAATCCGAAAGAATTGCTTTCCAGACCAGATATTTCATTGCTATATGCCCTTTCGCATCCCAATTTAATTTTGAGATCTGGCTTTTTCCCAAAAAAGAATATTATTCTCTGCTGGACATGCCCGATCCTATAATTAATGATCTGGCCATTGCAATGAAGCGGATCCTTGCAAAGCTTAGGCTGCTGAACTGCTCCTACAATTTCTATCTGAATTATGATCCCTCAAAAACAATGCTGTTCCATTTATCTTTTACACCCAGAATAGCGCATTTTGCCGGCTTTGAATTGGGAACAGGAATCATCATCAATTCAGTTTCTCCCGAAAAGGCAGCAGCATTCTATAGGAAATGAGCTATGTAATTGGCGTCGACATTGGTGGCACCACCATCAAGGCAGGGCTTTTCTCCAGGAACCTTGAGCTACTTAAAAAAACAGAGATAGCCACGGAATCGGACAAGGGGCAGAAAAAGGTCGTCAGCAATATTCTTGATGCAATCAGTCTAGTTTTTGATAAAAAAGTGGTTGCTATCGGAGTAGGCAGTCCAGGGCCATTGGATGCAAAAAAAGGAATAATCCTGAATCCGGTAAATTTGCCGTTGCGCAACGTTTCGATCAAAAAAATCATAGAAGAAAAATTCAGAAGGAAAACAATCCTTGAAAATGATGCGAGCAGCTTTGCGTTGGGTCATGCGCTTAAAGGACAGGGTAAGAATAAATCAGTAGTCTTGGGCATTACGATAGGAACGGGCATTGGTGGTGGCCTGGTTATTGATAAGCATCTTTATCGCGGAAGGGGAAATGCGCTGGAAATAGGGCATACAACCATAAAATTTGATGGCAACCATTCATTGGCGGGCAACCGCGGCTCGATAGAATCCTACATTTCTTCCGCAGCTATCAAAAAGGGACCTGGCAAAAACAGCAGCTCATTTGAAATTTTCAAGAGGGCAGAGAAAGGCAGTAAAGAAGCAAAACGGATATTCAACGATATGGGATTTTATCTTGGAATCTTTGTAACAAACATGCTGTATACATTTGATCCTGATATCATTATCATCGGAGGGAAGCGAGCCAACGCATGGCATTATTTTGAAAAAGAAATGATGAAACAGGTAAAAATCAGATACTTCGGAAAGCCTTGCCCTATCGTAAAATCCAAAATAAAAGGAATGGGAATGGTCGGGGCTGCGGCGTTGGCGAATAAGGCTTAATTTTAAGCAATGGTTACTTTGCTTTTCCCTGCGCGGCGACTGCCTGCAATTTTTTTTGTATGTCCTCTTGATTTCCCAAATAATAATGTCTAATAGGCTTTAAGGCATCGTCCAATTCATACACCAAAGGTATTCCTGTAGGGATGTTCAATGAAACGATATCATCATCTGGAATAGTATCTAGGTGCTTTACCAATACGCGCATGCTGTTGCCGTGTGCGACGATAAGTACTTTTTTGTTTTTTTTCAGTTGGGGCACTATTTCTGTCTCCCAATAAGGCAACACTCTCGCGACAGTGTCTTTAAGGCATTCGGTCAAAGGAAGTTCGTGTTCTTTTAGAGTAATATAGTGCGGATCCTTGCCTGGATAACGCTCGTCATCTTTTGTCAATGCAGGAGGCTGGATGTCATAGCTTCTTCTCCAAAGCAAAACCTGCTCCTCCCCGAATTTTTGAGCCATTTCTGATTTGTTTAGGCCTTGCAAAGCGCCATAATGCCGTTCATTGAGGCGCCATGAGCTAAAAACCGGTATAGTAATGCCCATTCCCTCCAAAACGTAACGCAATGTCTCTGTTGCTCTCTTCAGCACTGAGGTAAATGCAACATCAAAATGATAATTTTCTTTTCTTAGGATTTCTCCTGCATCTTTCGCTTCATTGATTCCCTGTTCTGTCAGAGGAACATCGGTCCAGCCCGTGAATCTATTCTCCTTGTTCCAGGTGCTTTCCCCGTGTCGGATCATGACGAGTTTTATCATAGGTACGGACAAAAAAAAGAGATTAATAAAGATTGCTGTTTAATATTGCCGGCTGAATTCGTGGATAATACTGCTCATTGATTGCTCGGATTGCCGAATAACATCAGAACGCCAGCGTAGATCTCTGGGGCAAAAAGATTCGTACATCTCTCGTTGTACTGTACTAATCAGTCCATCATCATTTGTATTATGTCTGTAAATCTGATTCTCTTTCCTAAGCAATTTGAGCAGATTGACTTCTGCAGCAACTCTTTTTAGTGTATCGGAATCACACAGATCCGCAATAGTATCAATCCAACCGTCTGGCTTTACACAACCAGAATCAAGCGTAACCGAAGCCACAGCGATGCCTTCTGAAGCAAAAAGCTTATGAGTGTATGCTTCAACTGATCCAGGTGAAGTATAGGTGGTAGTTTTCCTTCCTTTTAAAGACGGATGCTCTGATTTCAAACGACCATTAAGAGCCTTATTCATACGTATGAAAGTTTCTTCTCCTTCCCTCATGCAAGAGAGATAGCTATCGCGACCATACCTCCCGTACCCAGAATGATAATCGGCAATCACCAGCGACCGGAAAGAGGAAGCATATTTTCTAAGAAAAGCGGCATACTCTTGTATAATCTCCGGAATAGTGGTATTTCCTGCACACATAGTTGCCAAATTACCTCCGTAAAAAATTGAGGCTTCGTGTTCATATTGCCCAGAAGCAATGCCATTCACAATTTGTTTTGCCGTAGGCCGATTTCTCCCGTGGTCATCAATTTTTATTCCAGTAACCAATAGGGGCAATGCCTTCAGGAGCAACTTCAAGCCAAAATTATTCGATTCTTGGCTAAGATTGTAAGGTTTAGAAGGAGTTAAAAAATCTTTAAAATATTCAAATATTGCTTTGCTTAGCGGATCTCGTACGAAATCGGCTGCATTGAAAATCGCTGCTCTGTTAAGATCAATATTGTGCAGCCATGTTCTACGATACTGTTCCATGCCTTCTCTATTTAGTCCAAAGATTTGAATAAGTCCCGCATTAGGAGGAATTTGAGAGCTTAGCTTTTCCCATAGCATTTGCTGGACAGCCGCTCCATAATACCCTTCAACACCATGCACTCCCGAGACAGTCAGATATAATACGTCATTATGTGCAGAATTTTTAGGCATCAGTGCTGCTGCCTGGATACCCTTCTCTTCTTTAACAAATGTGTGAGTGCCATCTCTAGTTTGTGCGGCGAATGAAGCTCCGCGCCAAAATTTATTTCTTGCCTCGGAGTAAATTGAGGAAAAGAATCCCTGAACGTGATGGTCAATTGTTGTCATTTTACTACTCAGAAATAAGTAAAATTCGGCAGATTAAAAACCTTTTGCAAAAGAAGCGTATCGTGCATCAGGGCCCAATTCTTCCTCAATCGCCAATAGCCGGTTATATTTTGCTGTCCTCTCTGATCGCGCTGGTGCTCCAAATTTACTCTGCCCTGCATTCAACCCAACAACAAGGTCGGCAATGAATGTATCTTCTGTCTCACCGCTTCTGTGGCTTACGACAACATTCCATTTGTTTTTAAGAGACGTATTCGCGGCCTGGATTGATTCTGTTATGGTTCCAATCTGGTTTACCTTGAGCAATAAGGCATTGCATGCACTCTCGGTGATTGCTTTTTCTATCCTTTTTTGATTTGTGACTAGCAGATCATCTCCTACCAGCTGGATTTTGCTGCCCAGTTCCTTGTTAAGGATCTGCCAGCCGTGCCAATCATCTTCAGCCATGCCGTCCTCGATAGATATAATTGGATATTTTGAAACTGCTTGTTTGTAAAAATCAACTAATTCTGCTGAATCCATTTTTTTGTTGCCTAGTTGGTATGATCCTCCTGAAAAAAATTCGGTTGATGCGCAATCCAAGGCAAGTGCTATCTTGTCCCCATAACCCGTTTCCCCTATCGCCTCCATGATTAAGTCCAAACGCTCGTCCATTGATTTTACCCTAGGGGCAAAGCCTCCTTCGTCCCCCAACAAGATACCTTGCGCGCCAAATTTTTTCTCGATAAGCTTTCTGAGGGAATGGTATATCTCTGTGCCAGCCCGCAATGCCTCTGCAAATGTCCTGAAATTGATTGGCATAATCATGTGCTCCTGAATGTCATGCTCCATGCCCGCGTGCTTGCCGCCATTGATAATATTGAGCATGGGGATAGGCATTGATATCATATTTGATTTTGATAAGTTTTTTAGGTGTAAGTATAGTGGAATTTTTTGGGCATATGCGCCTGCCTTACATGCAGCCATGCTGACCGCTAGTATGGAGTTTGCGCCCAGTTTTGATTTATGTTCTGTTCCGTCAAGAGTAATGAGAGTTTGATCAATTTTTCCCTGTTCAGTGCA
>Ga0247727_10008779_pt1 | contig 18617 bp, 25 predicted proteins | sample WisWelCaveWW1625_FD_202498 | JGI IMG/M metagenome (GOLD analysis project Ga0247727, IMG submission 202498) | Biofilm microbial communities from Wishing Well Cave, Virginia, United States - WW16-25 | ecosystem: Environmental > Aquatic > Deep subsurface > Groundwater > Cave microbial mat | place... | reverse complement strand
TTTTTAAGTCTTTGTAACTACTAATAACTCTAGAATATAATATTATATTTTAGAAAGCTTTTTATACCTCTTCTTTCATCAACTTTTGAAGACGGCCATAGTAGTCAGGAAACGCCTGAAATCATTCCGAACTCAGAAGCTAAGCTGATTACGTTTGCTGCGTTAGTCTCCGAACAGAGGCGAAGCACGAATGCTGTCTTCGATATTTTTCATTTCTTGAACAGCATATTTTTATACAATTAACTCTTATTCTATATATGAAAACAACTCTTTCCAAAACAGAAGTACAGAAAAAGATCGATGAATTATTTAAAAGAAACTCTTTTTCGCCGGAAGAAGTTAAAAAAATCAAGCGTCTGGCAATGCATTATAAAATCAAGCTAAAAGATTATAGAAAAAGCTTCTGCAAATCTTGTTTGCATAAACTAGAAGGCAAAATCAGAATGTCCAAAACACATAAAATAGTAGAGTGTAAATATTGTAATTATAGGAACAAATTTAAGCTTTCTTGAACAGAAAAATCTTTAGATTTTTATGGCATAAGAAAGCATTTAAGCTTTCTTGAAATCTTCAACTTGTAAAAGTTGAATGAGTCAAAAAGGCTTAAGCCTTTTTGAACTTTGTAATTTCAGGCAACATATCAGCATGTCCTAGCAATGTGGCTCTACAGCAATATCTTTCTAATCCGAGATCGTCAAGAACTTTTTTTGCATCTTCGCCAGCATCTATTCTTTTTTTGTATTCTTCCCAAAGCTGGCCAACAGGATTTCCACAGCCCATGCATCTTACTGGAATTATCATATTATTATTTCTCCAAGATGCTTTTTAAACCTTTTTCTTGTTAAAGAAAAATGGGATTAAGATTTTTTTAAAATCTTTTAAACCTTTTTCTTACAAAATCAGCACATTCAAGAAAATTAATAAGCTGAGGAACGCAGAGACTAAGCAGTAAAAGCAATAGCTTTTTATTACATATGACTGAATGTAAGTAAGAAAAGCAGAAAAGGCAAAGCCAATTCCTGAAATTATAAGTAAATAGTTTTCTATTCTATAATTATAAAATATTAGAAAAGCGCCGACGAGTATTGCAATATAATAAATTATTCCTAAAATTTCATTTCTAACGCCGAACATTGTGCCCCATTTACTTTCTGTAACGGCTTCACACTTATCACCTATAAGGCAGACTATAGGCTTCTTTCTAAAATGAGTCCAGGCTAAATATGCGCTATCAGCAATTCCTAAAAAAGCCAATACAATAAGCGAGGTTATTAAGTGCACCATTTTATTTTGTTTTATATGACAGTGCTGCTAGTGCAACAGCAGAAAGTAAAATTGCAACATCTCTGAATACTATATCCAAGGATCCTAAATTAAATACAATGATAGCAAGCAATGTTAAAATTGAAAATATTGATGCATAGTATATTTTTTTATCAGATAAAAGCCAGATTGCAAGGAATGTGTTCCAGGCAGAGTGAAAAATCAAAGTTAAATTTCCAGGAATTATATTTCTTGCAAATTGAGGAATAAAACCTATCCATGCATTTGGCTCTAAAAAAGCAGCCACTGCAGCGTATAAGAATACCGTAGCCAGCCCAGATCTTAAAAGAAAAGGAACTAACAGATCTTTATTTATTTTTATTCCGGCTCGTTTTTTAGCCATTTTTGCCATCTTACTTTACAACTATTGTTCCTCTAAGCCCTGGGTTAAGATGGTCATGATATCCCCAGCTTCCTGCTTGATTAAATGTAAATGTAAAGCTCGCTCCTGGAGAAATTCTTCCACAGGCGTCAAATTTGCTTCCTACACACCCGCCGCTTTCAGGATAAACAGTATGTGTCGGATGCGATGCAGAAGCAGGCCACTGATCAGTTGTACCCTTATTCAAAAATACAACAGTGTCTCCTTTATTTATTTCAACACTGCTTGGAGAAAATCCAGATGATGACATTTCAACTGTCACAGTTTTTGCAGCAGGCGGAGCCGAAGGCGTTGTAGTTGTAGTAGCAGTAGGAGTCGGTTCTGTCGGTGCAGTTTCCGTCGTAGAAGGCTCAGTTGTAGGAGTTGGCTGTGTCGTTGTAATTGGTGCTGTCTCTGTCTTAAATCCAAAATTATAAACTACTCCGCTTAAGATTACTAAAGAAACAATAACAATTGCAAGCCAAACACCCTTTTCCATGTACAAAACAACAAAATGATATTTATAACTCTTTTGCTCCCAAAGCTCCTCTTTTAATCGCTATTATAGGTCCATATATTCCTATAACATCTTCTGTAGATATTATTCTTTCTTCTTTTATTCCCTGTTCGTCTTCTGTTAAGATTTTTATTCTATGCACCATTCCGTTTTTAACGATTACTTCTTTAACATATCCGACATATTTTTCAGAATCTGAAAATACGCTCTTTCTAATTAATTTCTTCGGCGAAATTCCTTCTAATATCTGCTCTTTAGCATAGAATTTAGCATCAGCATATAATCCTTTCATTTTATTAACAAATCCTATCTTCTTCTCTCTCATATCATCAGCAAACTTTTCTATCGGAGAAATTACTTCTCTTCCAAATCTGCCAATAGAATATCTGGCTCTATATGCTCCAACTCTAAATGGATGCTCTTCTTTTCTTATCAAGTCCTTTTCCTGCCTTGCATATTTATTTAATATTTCGCGTTCTTCTTCTCTTTCTATAAATTGATTAATCGCTTTTGAAATTGGCAATACTGCCCTATCAGTGCTTTCGCTTATTTTACTGACTATTCTCTTTTCTTTTTCTCTTAGTTCATGAGCAAACTTAGAAACTGGTTTGAATACCAATATTCTTCTAGGCTTATGCTCATAAACAACCATTGCTCTTTCTTTGATTTTTCTCATCAAAGTTTGTGCAGGATAAAGCAGCAGCGCAAGTATCGCTAAAGAAATCAATACTAATATTATTGGATAAATTATATTTGTTATCTTTCTGGCTTCTTCAGGAACAATCTCTTCTGCTTCTGGAGTAACCTCTGGCGCAGCAGGTACTGCCGGCATAGCTGCTATTGCTTCACGTATAGAGGTTACGGTAAGATTGGCTTTGCCGTTCTTTATTCCATTTAGTGTAACTTTAATATCATAATAACTATCGTTTGTTACGTCATATCTTCTTGTTTCTCCAATTCTCAAAGTATCATTTTGCGGTGTTGATGTTACTTCTATAAGCATTGTATTTGTGCTAATGTTAATAATTCCAACATAGTGCGGCAATCCATTTACATTAATTCTTATTCTTTCTCTTTGGTTAAGTTCTCTTGTATATCCTGTCACAAATTCTATATTTGCTGGTGTAAATGTATTTATCCAGACTCCAGTAGGAGTCACTGCCCCTCCTCCGCCGCCTCCGCCTGATGCTGCTGGAACAGCAGGAGCTGCAGCCGCAGCAACATTGACACTAAAGCTTGCATTTTGAGTGTTATTTCTATTTCCGGCTGTGTCATTGCAGTAAGCATTAAGCACATAATTTCCGTTTGATACTCCACTTCTAGTTCCGGTAAATCCAGTATTGCTGCTGTTTGCAGTTAGAGTGTTATTTGTTACTCCGCTATTAACACTATATTCACAATATCCAGATTCATTCAATCTAATATCGATTGCGTAGTTATCAACTGTAAATATTGTTCCATTTGCAGGGCTGACAATTGTAACCTGTGGATTTGTTGTATCAACTGTAAATATTCTAGACTTACTTGCCGAAACACCAGATGTAGTATTAGCAAACAATGTATAATTATGCCTCCCCTCTGATAAGGAAGTTTTAGTAGCATTACAGCTGACACTGCTTCCTGATCCAACTTTTGTCATAGTTTGATTAACTCCATCAAATTCCAGCAAGCAGGTTTCTATAGATGAAGCCCCATTTACTACGGTTGCATTTATTATTACACTAGTTCCTTGCACAGAATTATTTGCAGGAGTCGGATCAACAAATGTAATAACAACGGCAGTCGTATCAATTGTAAAATTCCTAGTCTCTGTATTATTTATGTTTCCAGCTAGATCGAAAGCTGTAGCGTTAAATAAGTAAATTCCATTAGCTAGATTACTAATATTCACAAAGAACGGACTTGTAGAACTATTGCTTGAATTTATCAAATTATGAGTCGAATTAAACAATCTTATCGTTATATTAGCTAAATTAGGATCGCTAGCAGTCACATTTATCAAAGTATTATTTCTACTTAATACAGATCCGCTTGTTTCACTAGGACTAGTAAAGTTAATCGCAGGCTTTATAGTATCAATAGTCACGTTTCTTGTCTCTGTATGATTAACATTACCAGCCAAATCAAACGCACTAGCGTTGAAGAAGTAAATTCCGTCACGCAAGTTTGTAATATTAACAAAATTAGGACTGCTCGTAGTTGTAGTTTGATTAACCAATCCAGTGCTATTAAACAATCTAATAGTTATATTAGCTAAATTAACATCTGTCGAAGTTACATTAATAAGAGTATTATTTCTTCTTATTATTGATCCGCTCGTTTCACTCAGCGTTGTAAAGTTAATCGCAGGATTAATTGTGTCAATAGTAATTGTATTGTTATTAGTTATAAATTGATTTCCTGCAAAATCAAATATGTTGTAGAACCAGTTGTAAATACCATCAACTAAATTTACAACCACTCCAAGAACGCCCTGAACAACTCCTCCGATAAATGTAGTCGTTGTTTGATTAATTATTGAGCCGGTTGAATTTATTATATTTAATGTAGCATTCTTTATACTAATATTATCAGTTATGTTTACAGTATAATTCTGTGTTGCATTATTTGTAAATGTATTATTAGCTGGAGATAATAAAGTTGCATTTGGAGCCAATGTATCATTAGCAATAAAGAAGGTTCTCTCACTTGAATTTATATTATTTACACTATCATTAGCAATAATCGTTACATTATATCTTCCAATAAGAAGAGGAATGGTAAATGAATTATTATATATTGATCCAACAGCATTATTCAAAGTTAACTGATTTATAGTTCCATTTGGCAATGTAATATTTGCTCTTACAAAACTTACTGCTATATTATCAGTTACATTTGCCGATATTTCTATTATTTGGCTTGTATTGAAATTAGATCCATTAACTGGAATTAAATTAGTAACATTTGGAGGAGTATTATCAAATGTTACAGTTAGCGTAGCCAAATCAACACCCATTGCAGCATCATTTCCATTAACTGTTATACTAACATTTGCTTCGTATCTAACAATTATAATACTATTATTTATTAAATCGTTAAATCCAGACAACATTTCAGCAGTTTTGTTAAACTCACTTGAGCTTGTGTTACTTGCATTATAAGTTCCAAATGTCTGGAATTGCCCACTGGTATAATTAAGGATTTGTATTTTTTGAGGGTTATTTACCGCTCCGCCTGCCACCCCTCCTCCGCAGGTAAATGCAGTCAAAACATCATCATTAAAGCAATAATTAGTGAAGAAGCTTAGATTTGTTATTTTCTGAGGCGTAACTCCCTGATTTGTTATATTTGTAATATTATAAGTGATGTTCAGCCAGGCTCCAAGATCGAGCTGTGCCCCTCCACCATTTGCCTGTCGCACTGCAAAATATGTACTATCATCTGCCTGCATTGCAGTAAATGTATTTACCGTTGAGCTGAAACCATCTCCAAATGCTTCAAATGTTCCATTATCAGGAGTTCCAGCATCGGGGCTCTGATCGCCAAATCCAGGGTCTGTTGCATTCAAGAAGAATGTATAATTCTGACCAGGCGTCAAGCTTCTTAAAAATTCATAACCATCATTACACGTCGAACTTGAAAAGGTATAGTTTGTACACTTGTACAATGTATTTCCAAAGGCAGTTATTGTAACATTTGCGCCGCTCATGTTCAATTCGGAAAGATCGATTGCAAAAGTTTTGTCAAATTTAGAACTGTCGGATGTGCTGTTTGCAATTCTAAGAACATTGTAAGGTGAAGACTCACTATGTCCATACACTATAATATTGAGGATAGTATGATTAGTAAAGTTCAGTTGAACATCTAAAACGCCTGAGACATTATTTATTATAGTCTGTGTAAAGTTAATTAATTGACTATTATTTGATACTATATCAAACGCTTTTCCTGCTTCAGTTATTCTCGTGAAGTTTGTTGTTTCTGTGCTGTTTGTATTGCCTACGCTATCATTTGCTATTATTCGCACAATATATGTTCCTTTTTGAGCAAGATTCGTAAATGTAATATTGTACAAGTTGCCAATTGCATTGCTCATCCTAAATACGTTAATAGTTCCATTTGGTAAGGTTATGTTTGCTAGTACTGCACTTGTGTTATTATCGGCAACTAGAGCAGTGATATTTACTGTGTCATTTACTCTAAACTGCGAGCCGGCAGAAGGAGACAAACTTGTAACTAGCGGAACAGATGAATCGATAGTTATAGTTCTATTTCCTCCAACACTCTGCGTAGTGAAGAGATTTCCAGCTAAGTCATAAACATTCCAGAACCAGTTGTAAACTCCATCAACTAATGTAACTATAATTCCTATAACGGATTGCACTGTTCCTCCAACAAAAGTAACTGTCGTCGAATTAAACAATCCAGTCGAATTGTAAATATTCAGAGTAGCATTCTTCAAACCAAGATTATCAGAAACATTTAGTGTAAAGTTCTGCTGTGTTGTGCTGTTAAATGTCCCATTTTGAGGTGCTAGTATAGTTGCATTCGGAGCAGTGACATCTAAAGTTATAGTTCTAGTAGCTGTGGTATTTGCTCTATTCGCTATATCAACAACAGTTACGTTGTAAGTATATGTGCCTTGAGGCAAACTAGTGAAGTTAATAGTTCTTATAGCAGTTGTAAATGTAGTTATATTTACACTTCCAGTTGAGTTAAACAATCTAAATGTAATGTTGGCTTCGTTAGCTTCGGTTACTGTGACATTAACAAATACAAAGTTTACAGAAACATTTGCTCCATCGTTAGCAGTTCCACTGCCATAATCTATTAATGGATTTATCATATCAATAGTAACATTCCTAGTCTCAGTATAATTAACATTTCCAGCTAAATCATAAGCACTAGCATTAAAGAAGTAAATTCCATCGGGAAGATTTGTGATGTTCACAAAGTTAGGGCTCGTAGTTGTAGTTGTCTGATTAGCAAGCCCAGTTGAATTAAACAATCTAATTGTGATATTTGCAAGATTTGTATCGTTAGTTGTTACATTGATCAAAGTATTATTTCTTGTCAATATCGATCCGCTGGTTTCACTAGGGTTAGTAAAGTTAATTCCAGGATTAATTGTATCAATCGTAACGTTTCTAGTTTCTGTAGAATTCTGATTATTGGCCAAATCAACAGCTGTTGCATTAAAGAAGTAAATCCCATTTGGCAAATTAGTAATGTTCACAAAGTTAGGGCTTGTAGTTGTAGTTGTTTGATTTACAAGTCCAGTACTGTTAAACAATCTAATTGTTATATTTGCAAGATTTGTATCGTTAGCAGTTACGTTAATCAAAGTATTATTCCTTGTTAATATCGATCCAGATACTTCTGTTGGATTTGTAAAGTTAATAGTTGGTTTTATAGTATCTAATGTTATATTTCTCGTTTCTGTATGATTAGTATTTCCAAAAGTATCATTTGCAGATGAATTATAGAAATATAATCCGTCAGATAATCCAGAATAATTAATATAAAATGGACTGCTTCCAGAAATATTAATTCTTATTTGATCTCTTGTCGAATTAAATAACCTAATTGTTACATTTGCAAGATTTGTGTCGCTTGCTGTTACATTTACTTCAATATAATTTCTACTTGCAAATATTCCGGATGATGATGTCGGACTAGTAAAGTTAATATTCGGAGCAAATGTATCTGCAGCGTAAGTAACATTAAAGAACAAAACATCCGCACTTAATGTTCTTGCTGTTCCAGCAGAAGACTCCAAGTATTGCATCTGTGCAACTGCTCGTGTTCCACTTGATCCAAGGAAATTGCCGCAGCTCCAAGCCGCACTAGAAGTAATGTTCTGGCAGTTCATTCCAGGATTTGCTGTAGTTCCGGGACAGGTATTATTAACCGTTATATTTGCAGCTCCCCCATTTGCACTTACTTCTATTGTACATTCGCTCGCCGCTGCACTTCCAGGAGCGTCCAGCCAAAATTCATGGCAGAGAAATACTTGATTTATAGATCCACAATTTGTTATTGTGCTGTTGAAGGTTGTTATTTTGACACCGGCATAATCACCGTCATTTGTATGTGTTTCTACACTTCCATCATTACAGCTTAACAAATCTGTTGGACAAGCAGCAGGATAAGTGCCGTCGCACGCTCCTCCAAATGTATGATTTGCAGCAATATCTTCTGCACTGCAAGTTTGCGCTCGTAGTTCTGTTGATCCACCGGGCTGAGCCTGCAAAGCTATAGACATTCCGATTAAGACAACAATAAATGCTAATGCAAACAAACTAATTAATTTAAATTTATTTTTCATTTTTTACCTCCATTCTCTTCCATCTCTTTCTTAATTAGACGCTCTATTCTTTTAGAAAGCATTAAATCATTTTCTTCACAGTATTCTTGAAATTCCTTATAGGTCTTATCGTCTAGACTAAGTGTTACTTTCTTGTTAGGCATAAATCACCATTTTGAGTAAAATACATAGTTTTGGATTATATTTAAAGATTTCTATGTAAGTATTAAGATGTATATAGAAGTATAGGCTAAAGACATGTTAATGACATAGTAGAATCAAAAAGATGATATGCCACATTAAGAGGTGGAGTTTGAAAAGGCACTCGTCTTTTGGATGCTCAAGATACTTGACAGTATCTTGACATTAAAACAAAATTAGGTCAATATGCGAAGATTACACGCAGCTATTAATTACTCTTATAATCTATAAGAATCACATCATCGTCTCTCATTACATAATTATCAAATTCATTGCTTTCTTTGCCGTTTACAGTCATCTTTAATTCTCCTTTATCTGTGCAGTTTTCAAAGATACAGCTTGAACTAAATTCTCTTCCCCAGACATCAAAAAATTCTCCAAGTTTCCAATCTCTTGCACACGGCCCCTCAATATGCACTTTTCCGGGCTCATCATGTGTATGCAACGGCCTCAGTATTCCAGTAGAGACACCTATATTTGGAGGAAGTGAGATTTGTTTTCCGTCAATTTCTATATTAAGAATTGCATGAATATGCAGCTTTAAGTTTGCGTGGCCCCCAATATTAATTTCTGTAGCTGGTGCTGTTTTACACTCTTTGCTTTCTCCTATAAGGGAACTCATTCCAAACCAAAATAATCCAATAATAACTCCTAAAACTATTAGGCCAATTGTCCAATTCTTTATTTTTTTTGTATTTAGTGTAGATTGTGTATTTACAGGAGTAGGGTGCTTTGCAACATTATGCTGCGATAATCCATCTTCGTCTTTAAATTCTCTATTGCAGATCTCGCATCTGAATCTCATTTATTTCTTTACACTTTTACTCTTTTAAATCCTTTGAAATAATTAATTAAGTTTGTAAAACATCGAACGATATAAAATATAACATTAAGTCAATAATCAATATATTAAGTTATCAGTTTGTTTATTACTAAGAGTTAATTGAACTAACTTATAGTTCGGCGTCAATTGCCGCTTTAAATGCGCTAAATGGCTGTGCTCCGCTTAGAAGCTTGCCATTAACAAAGAAAGCTGGGGTGCCTTGTACACCATAAGATGCACCTTGAGTTAAGTCTTTTTCTACTTCGCTCTTGTATTTTCCTGAATTTAAGCATGAATCTATATCATATCCTAAATCTTTAGCCCACTTTTTAAGATCAGCGTTAGTAAATGTAACTGTTTTTGTTACAGCCCCAGTTGCACTTCCACTGTCTAAAATATTTTGTTCAGTAAACATCTTGTCATGCATTTTCCAGTAAGCTTCGTCGCTCTTTCCAACTTCTCTTGCACATTCAGCGGCCTCTCCAGCAATCTGTGCTGCAGGATGAATTTGTGTCAGTGGGAAATCTCTAAAGACAATTTTTGCTTTTCCAGTATCAACATATTCTGACTTTAATTGAGAATATGTTTCTGTCCAAAACTTTCTGCAGAATGGACATTGGTAATCTGAAAACTCTACAATTGTAACTTTTGCATTCTTGTCTCCTAAAACTGCATCATCATCAAGACTGACTTCAACTTTTCCTCCAGCACTAGGAATTTGTGGTGCAGGCTGTGTGCCAGTTGTTCCAGTTGAAGTATCTTTCGCAAAAAATACAAACGCTCCAACAATTAATGCTGCTGCTAGAATAAATGTAGAATATTTCCAAAGACTTTCTTTTTTTATTGTGATAGTTTCTTCTTTGCTCATTTTATTTTTATTATTTCTTTTTACCTCATCTTATCTTTATAAATCTTTTCTTAATCCCTTTACAATCAAAACAACCGCAATCAAAACATACAAAGAAAGAATAAATGGATTGTGAAATATTAAAATTCCAAGAGCTCTTTCATTTATTATGTAATTCCCTCCGCTGTCAACATTAATTTTGATAAAATAAGATATAATTAATATTAGAACAATAAATATTCCAGATATTAAATATATAACTTTATTATTTTTATTGATTTTTTTATTTTCCATATTTTCTATTTAACATACTAATATTTATATACTCTTATACCATTTATTTTTCGTAAGAGGTTAAAAAGATGGTAAAAAAGTGTATATACTGCAAGACTAATGTTGATGATAGTTCTGTTATAGATTTCTGCCAGAGATGCGGAATAGGTGTCTGGGGAGAAAAAATGTTTAATGCCATAGTTCAGAGCATGGAAAAATCAAAAGATGCAGGAGATCTTTATCAGGGTTCTGTTTCGGCGCCGGTTGCAGCTAAACATTAAATCTAAATTATTATCTAAATTTATCAGTTTTATAGAGTACTAAATATTCACGAGGGGAATCTTTATAAACTGATTTTTTCAACTAATTAAATGATTACCCACAAGTCTGTTAAGGACAAAGGAAAACTATCCTTTACCAAGTTTTTCCAGAAGTTCAGCCCTGGAGATTCCGTAGCAGTAGCTAAAGAACTAAGCCTTCCTTTCAGTTATTCAGATAGAATACAAGGCCGAACAGGCAAGATTATAGGACCGAGAGGTTCCGCATACTATGTAGAAATTAAAGAACTTAATAAACCTAAAAAATATTTAATTAGACCAATTCATTTAAAGAAAATTCAGGACATAAAATGATATTAAATAGAAGACCATTATCAATTGCAGAAGTAAAATCTTATGTTAAGGAAATGGACAATAATAAACAGGTTTCTGATTATCTTAAAAATTTTTCATCTCTCTCAAAGGATAAAGCTGAAAAGCTTGCAGAAGAAATAAGGGCCCTTAACAATCCAAAAATAAAGGAAGAAAATGTAGTCAAGATCGCAGATTTCTTGCCAAAGGATCTTGAAGATATAAGTAAAATATTCACAGAAGTTAGTTTGTCAGAAGAGGAAGCAAATACAATTCTTGAAATCGTTAAGAAATATTAAACATGACAGAGAAAGAAGACAATGCAATCATTTTAGATTATCTACCCTATGGCTATCCCCTAGGTGGAAGAATGACTCCTATAGCTCAAGCTATCGGGGAAAAAACTTTAGCCTTGCTTGAATTAGTTCCTAGGCGGGGAGTCACTTTAGCTCAAAAGGAAAAAGTTTATATAGGTCCCGAGAAGAGAGATAAGATATATTACATCGCCGGAAGACTTCCTAAAGAGAAGATTACGGAGACTGCGAAGATCCAACTACAAGAATTTGTAGAGAATTTAGTTGCGGAGCAGGAGAAGAAATTTGTAGATTTCTTTAATAATGCCCAAGCAATTAATACTAGACTTCATCAGATTGAACTTTTGCCTGGCTTTGGAAAAAAACATACCAAAGAAATTTTGGAAGCCAGAGAAAAAAAGCCATTTAAGTCTTTTGAAGACATAAAAGACAGATCTAAAAGTTTGCCTGATCCGAAGAAAGCTATCGAAAAAAGGATGTTCGAAGAGCTGACTGAGAACCAGCGATTTAATTTATTTGTAAAATAACATGGCAGAAAAAGAAATAAAACAACCAAAGGAACAGAAAAAACCTCAAGTAGAAAAAGGTAAAATGGAAAAGCAGGAGAAAGAAGCAAAGAAAAGGCCGGTAGAGGAAGAAGGCGAAATTTTAATTAGAATTTTAGGATATGATATTCCTGGCTCAAGAAATATTTATGCTGGGTTAACAAGAATCAAGGGAGTTTCCTGGAATATTTCTAACGCTGTTTGTATAAAGCTTAAATATCCCAGAACAAAGAAGATCTCTGAACTTACAACCGAAGATATAATCAAAATAGAAGAGTTTCTGAAAGTCATGCCTGTATTTCCTTTTTTAAAGAATAGGAGATTTGATATAGAAACTGGTCAGACAGAGCACATTTTTGGTTCTGATATAGACATGAAGAGAGAATTTGATATTAAGAGATTAAAAGAAATTAAGAGCTATAAAGGAATCCGCCATGCGTTGGGACAGCCAGTCAGAGGCCAAAGCACAAGATCTCACTTTAGAAAGAAAGGACGTGTTATTGCAGGAGCAACTAAAAAAACAAAAACAGCAGCTCCAGCAGCCCCAAAAGGTAAATAAAAATGATAAGAAAAAGTAAACTTTATGTTAGGCCAAAGAAGGCATACGAGAAAGCAAGAATTTTAGAAGAAAATAAAATTCTTGAAAGATATGGCTTGAAAAACAAAAAAGAAGTTTGGAAATCACAGGCTAAAGTGGACTATTTTAGAAGAAGGGCAAAAGCACTTGCCAGATCACCTATTGAAGAACAAAAAGTTCTTTTTGATAAATTAAATGCGATCGGTTTAAACACAAATAATATTACTGATATTTTAGCTTTAAATGTTGAGAGCTTATTAAATAGAAGATTGCCTACAATAGTTTCCAAAAAAGGTTTTGCCAAAACTCCTCAGCAGGCCAGACAGCTTGTAGTGCATAAAAAAGTGCTTGTAGATGGCAAAGCAGTAGACTCTCCAAGTTATTTAGTAAAGGTCTCTGAAGAAAGTTTAATCACAATTAAGCAATCCAAACCAAAAGTAGCAAAAGTGGAGGCTGTTGGAGAATAAAAATGGAAGAAAATAAAACAGAAAAGCAGGAAGAAGAGAAAAAAGAAACATCAGTAGACGCGGAAAAGACAAAGTTAGCAGAAGAAAAACCTAGAGAAAAAGAAAAGGAAGAAAGAACGGCAGTTGCTTATATTTACGGCACTCCAAATAATACTATGGTTCATATTACAGATCTGGCCGGAAATACAATATCAAGAATTACCGGCGGAATGGTTACAAAGCACTCAAGATTAAAATCAAGTCCGACAATTGCGATGTTCGTTGCCAAAAAAGCTGCAGAAAGAGCAAAAGATCTTGGTATAACTTCTCTTTACATAAGAACAAAGGCTAAAACTGGTGGAATTGGAGTCGGTCCAGGAACGCACGCAGCAGTTAAGAGTTTAGGTAAAGATTTCAAACTTATAAGCATCTTGGATACTACTAAAGTTCCAAGAGGCGGTCCAAAGAAGAAAGGGGGTAAGAGAGGAAGAAGAGTTTAAGTCTAAAGATTTATTATAGCAAATCTTTATAAGACTCTTTTCATAAATATAAAATAACATGGAAATCATACAAAAAAGTTCTGAAAAATTAATACTTCGAATGCCTGCAAATGTTTCACTTACTAACGCTATTAGACGTTCTGTTGCAGAAATTCCAACTCTTGCAATAGACGAAGTTGAATTTTTCAAAAATGACTCTGCTCTTTATGATGAAGTTCTAGCTCATAGACTCGGGCTTATTCCTCTAAAGACTGAGAAATCAATGACTGGCAAAACAAAAATAAGTTTAAAGCTGTCAAAAATAGGCCCATGCACTGTTTATTCTGGAGATCTTAAGGGCAGCGCAGATATGGTCTTTGACAAGATTCCTATAACAATTCTTGGGGATGCGGGAGATAAATTGGAGCTTGTTGCTACAGCAACATTAGGAAAAGGAATTACTCATGCAAAATATATGCCTGGACTTTGCTATTATCGCCATATTCTTGAAGTTAAGTCAAATTCAGAAATAGACACAATAATACAAAGTGCAAAAGGGACCATAAAAGCAGAAAAAAAGGGAAGCAAATGGCTTTGTGACTTAAATGAAACGCAAATTGATGAAATAACAAAGCTCGATAAGGAAGCGATAAAAGATTCAGATGAAATTTTATTTGTTATAGAATCTTTTGGAATGCTTCCTGCAAAGGATATTCTCGCAAGCGCGATTGAATCCTTGGAAGACAACTTAGATGAGTTTGAGAAAGCCATAAAATAAATTTATCGCCTTTTTTCTAGATAGTTAACGCTTACATTTAAAAATCAAAATTAATTCATTCCATTTGTCCTGGCAAGATTATTATAGGATAGAAAACCTTGGTTTTCATATGCGAGTGTGCCAGAGTGGTCTAATGGGCTGCGTTAAGGCCGCAGTGGCTTAGTGCCTTCCTAGGTTCGAATCCTAGCACTCGCATTTTCGTCTTCCACAGCGAGAAAGCCCGCAGCAAAGCGAGGAGCTTCACAGCAAGAGAAGATCGAAAATATTTATTTTCTTCTTTTTTCCAGATCTTTTATTTTATCTTCAAGCTCTTTTATTTTATCCAGAATTTCTCTGTGAGTTTCAGCAGGCTTCTTTTCCATGCTTTCTACGAAATCAGAGAGATAGGCATTAAACAAAGTGCTTAACTTTCCTCCAAATAAACTTAATTTCTTTCTAGCCTTCTCCAGTTCTTCTCTGTCGACAGTTATATTTACTCTTATTTTTCTTTTGTCTTTTGATATCTTTATAGCCATGTATATTAGTGTGTATTTAGGTATAAAAACCTTTTTCTCCAGTTAGGTTTAAATACCTTTAACAGCATGTTTTTTTATGTTTCAAAATAAAATAAGCAAGACAAAAATCAAAGAGCACTTAAGAAAAAAAACTAATCCTGAATTAGTTGAAACAATTCGTTTAGCTTCAAAGAGCAAATCTTGGATGCCAATAGCAAAACAGCTTGCTAACTCAACAAGGAAGCAGAGTTCTGTAAATCTGGATGAGATAAATAAAAAAACAACTGCCGGAGATACTGTGCTTGTTTTAGGAAAAGTTCTGGCTGTAGGTGAATTAACAAAGAAAGTTAGAATCTGCTCTCTTGGAATTTCAAAATCTGCAAGAGACAAGTTAAAATCTTCTAAGTCAGAAGCTGTTACAATTCTTGAAGAAATAAAGAAAAATACGCGGGCGGAGGGCCTTAAAATTCTATCATGACAAGTCAAATAGTAATTGATGCATCGAACACTATTCTTGGCAGACTTGCGAGCCATGCTGCTAAACAAGCTTTACTTGGAAAATCTGTGATAATTGTAAACTGCAATGACGCAATTGTATCTGGAAGCAAGGCAAATATAATTGCGGAATACGAAGATATAAGAAAAAAAGGCGGAGCCAGTTTGAAAGGTCCATTTTTCCCTAAACAGCCGGATAGAATTGTTAAAAGAACAATCAGAGGAATGCTTTCATATAAACATGGCAGAGGAGAAGCTGCTTTTGGAAGAATAAGATGTTACAATACTGTTCCTAAGGAGCATGAGGCAGCAAAAAAAACAAGTTTTGCTAGTATAAAGAACACAAAAACAATTAAATTAGCGGACTTGAGCAGTTATATCTAATGGCAAAGTCAATAATAATATCTGGAAGCAGAAAAACTGCAATTGCAAAATTAAGAGTCAAGCCAGGAAATGGAATGGTGACATATAACATGCTGCCTTACACAGAGTTGAATCTATTCCATAAACTTGCCTTGTCTGAGCCTCTGAGAATTTATGAAAGAGAACTTGGAGACATCAAATATGATTTACATATTAAAACTCTTGGGGGCGGAAAAGAATCGCAAATTCAGGCTGCAAGACTTGCAATTGCAAAAGCTCTTGTTATTCTATCAGGCTCTGATGTTCTTAGAAAAGCCTACATTAAATATGACAGAAATATAATTGTTCCAGACTCAAGAAGAAAAGAAACTAGAAAGCCTGGCGATTCCAAAGCAAGAGCAAAACGTCAAAAGTCTTACAGATAATTCTGGCAAACATTTATATACAATCTTTTTGGTAGGTAAACACTATGTCAACTGGAATTAATCGAAACGGAGAAAGTACTCAACAAAAGCCAACAATTCTTTTAGTTGGTTACGATTTAAATATAAACTTATTAGAGGGCAGCTTTAGCTCATTCTACAATGGATATTATACTGTTGAAAAAATAATGGATGTAGATATGGCTTGCGTTCGCTTATTTGATGCAGCAGCAAAACGAGGATGTAAAACAATTGATGCATTAGTTATTGATACTTTTATAGACAGCAAAGGACACACAGGGATAGACCTTGCCAACGGTGCACGAGAATCGCTTCATCAAGACATTCCAATTTTCTTATATACAACTGGTTCTGCACCAAAGGACAAATATCTTGATCCATCAATAATGGTTATTGAAAAAAATGGACATTCTTTTAGATATCTTGTTAATAGCGTTCATGCTAGTCTATTAAATAAGCAGAAGGAAAATCGCCGTCCAGCCTTTGTAACACGATAATAATTTCTTTATATTACGTAAACTCTGGGAATCTTTTTAAATTCAGGTTTTAATAAATAGTGAAAAATCTCTAATGCATCTGCATAATCTCTTGGCAACATTTCTATAAGAAAGTCAGGTCTTGCTTCCCTACTTTTTGCATCTTTCAGTCTTACAGTCTTACAGTTAAGTCTCCGACGCTTTTATCTTCTTCCATCTTAAAGCTTCAGATTATCAAGAGGATTCACAACTTTCCTTATCTGCTCTCCGGAAATATGAGTATACAAACTTGTCGTATTCAAGGAACTATGACCAAGCATCACTTGTATGGTTCTTATATCTGTTCCCTGCTCGAGAAGATGTGTCGCAAAGCTATGTCTAAGAGTATGCGGCGTTACTTTTTTATTTATATCGGCTCTTTTTTTTGTGAAATGAATTATTTTTTGTATATTTCTGGTTGTTAGGGCCTTATCTTTGGAAAAAACGTAAATGTGCTCTCTTCCATTCAAATATTCTTTTAGTTCACCGGCAAGATTTTTGGACAGAGCAAAAAATCTGTCTTTTGATCCCTTTCCTTTTCTTACCCATCCAGTGTTATCATTAAAATTAATATCTTCAACCTTCAGATTTACAAGTTCTGAAACTCGCAATCCAGTTGAATAAAGCACTGAAACAATTAGCCTGGATTTGTTGTTATCGGTCGACTCAATAAGTTTTATAACTTCTTCTTTTGAGAGCACTTCAGGAAGTCTATTATCTTTCTTAGGCATTTTTATGTTTTCAAATTTTTTCTTTAATATTTCAGTATAAAAAAATTTCAGAGAAGCAGCAGCAAGCATTATTGTATTTTTTGATTTCGTGTCAAACATTTCTGATAAATACAATTTTACGTCATCTTCGTTCAGCTCCTGCGGATCTTTATTTATTCTTTTAATAAATTTATCAACAAAAAAAGTATAATTTCTAATTGTAAGCTGTGAAAATCCCCTGATTTTCAGCTCTGTTTTTAATTTATCTAATTCACCCATCTTTTCTCCAATTAATTTAATGCGAACTTTTATTTAAACCTTCTTATAGTCTTAGTTACTTTTAATAATATCAATTATTCTTTTATCTCTTAGTTTTGCTAGATCTAGTTTTTCCAATGTTTCTCCGGTAAACTGAATTCTTGCCTTGTAAGAACCAAGAGAGCCAGGATAAAGATCTTCATAATATGGATCATCAGATGGTATAAATGCAAATTCATTTGGTTTAACTGTTTCAATCACAGATTTTAGAATATGATAATTACCTAAAGCTGCAGCATAATCGTTAGTCGTAAAAAACTTGCAGCGAGGATAGTTAAAACAATCAATGTGTCTACTTAGATTGTTTTTTACAAGATTATGCAAATTAAATTCGTTAGGTATACTTGCAAAAATGTGGCTATGGTCTATAAAATCAATTTCCTCTTTAGATTTATTGATAGAATCGATTAGTCCTTTATAGATTTCTGCAGTTTCATGAGCCGAGGCATGCCTCTCTTTCGGGTTGGTTTCGGGAGAAAGGCGCTGGACAAGATCAAAAAATTTTTGATGCGAGTTGAGAAAAACTGGAATAAAATCAGAAAAAACTAGTTTTCTCATACCCACAACAACTTCAGCCTGTGTAACACCAAAATCACTGTTAGCAAAATCAGATAATTCATCATGAACATCATAGTACTGGCCATCAATTACAATTGGATCAGCAATAGATCTTTTCATTCCTTCATAAAGGCCCTGCATCTCAACACGCCATCTTTCTAGGGGTTTTGCAGGAATAGACATCATAAGATTATCTATTACTGGATTGTAGCTTTTTTTCATTCTGCTGCTTACATTACTCTATTTATAAATTTAATCTGCCGCCTGAGGATGTGTAGCCCTAGGACATATGTCCCTAGGTCGCACATCTGCCGCCTGA
>Ga0247727_10008778_pt1 | contig 18618 bp, 16 predicted proteins | sample WisWelCaveWW1625_FD_202498 | JGI IMG/M metagenome (GOLD analysis project Ga0247727, IMG submission 202498) | Biofilm microbial communities from Wishing Well Cave, Virginia, United States - WW16-25 | ecosystem: Environmental > Aquatic > Deep subsurface > Groundwater > Cave microbial mat | place... | reverse complement strand
CCTTTACTGTGGTGGCATGGCTTGTTGTTTCATGGCAAACGGGAGAAATCTTATGGCACCGCATTCAGCATGCAGGGTTTTGGGCAATCTTTGAACAAATCGTCTTTATCCTCATCATACAGGGGTTGATTTATGGCAATTTCGTTTATCAGTTGACGCGCATGGGTTATCTCCGGCGCCGATTGGCACATCAGCCTGCGACCGCCGAAGAACGGGAGATGTTGTACACAGGTCAAGCACCCACCCTGACCATCTTGGTGCCATCGTACAAGGAAGAGTTAGCTATTGTGCGCCGAACTCTCCTTTCCGCCGCGTTGCAAGACTATCCCAACAGGCGTGTCGTCCTGTTAATCGATGATCCTCCAACTCCTGAGAACCGCTGGGATCAGCATGCACTGGAAGCGACGCGCGCGCTACCCATACAACTCCAGGCTCTCTTTGATAGTGCATCCATACCGTTTATTCGCGCACAGGAAGATTTCCGGTCCCGCGTTCACTCGAGTCACGCTAATCTTGCTGCCGAGGCTGTCACGCTTTCCCAGCTTTATGAGCAGGCAGCGCACTGGATTGAATCCTACGCCGAACGCTACCCCTTCACAGATCACGGCGATAAATTATTACGGGACAAAGTATTCAAACGTGCTGTAGGGGCACATATGGAACGTGCCCGGCAACTGCGCTCGGTAGGCAGCGCGCTCACCTTAGAGGGTGCCCGCAGAGAATATAAACGTCTGGCCGCTCTCTTTCACGTTGAATTCACCCATTTTGAGCGCAAACAATATGTCAATCTTTCACATGCGTCCAATAAAGCCATGAACCTCAACAGCTATATTCGCTTGCTTGGACGATCCTGGCGCATTGTTGCCCGTGAGGGTGGCAACGCTTTGGAAGAAGTCCCTGTGGGTACGGGCGGGTTTGATGTCCCTCCCTCGGATTTTCTTATTACGTTGGATGCGGATAGTCTCCTGGTGCCGGAATATGCATGGGTGCTTGTGAATAAAATGCTGTGTCCAGGAAATGAGCGTTTGGCCGTTGCCCAAACGCCCTATAATACCATTCCCAAGCCGCAAAACGATCTGGAGCGTATCGCCGGCGCGACGACAGACATTCAATACCTGATCCATCAAGGCTTCACCCGATATCACGCAACCTATTGGGTCGGCGCAAATGCGCTCCTGCGAACGGCAGCGCTTGCGGATACTCAAACAACCGTTCGGGAACGAGGTTTTGACATGCCTGTGTTTATTCAGGACCGCACCGTGATCGAAGACACAGAATCCAGTATCGACCTCGTCGTTTGCAACTGGAAGCTTTTTAATTATCCGGAGCGGCTTGCCTACAGCGCAACCCCGCCGGATTTCGGTTCCTTAATCATCCAACGCCGCCGCTGGGCCAATGGGGGACTGATCATTTTGCCAAAACTCTTGCGTTACCTGGTAAGCCGTCCGTGGGGATGGACAAAGATACAGGAAGGATTCTTCCGCATCCACTATCTTAGCTCTATTGCGGTGGCCAGTGTCGGTCTGCTGATCCTGTTTGGCCATTCTTTTGAAAAGAGCATCGAAGGGGTATGGCTGCCGCTCACGGCGTTACCCTATTTTATACTGTATGGGCGTGATTTGCGTTATAGCGGCTATCGCATGCGTGATTTATTCCCCGTTTATGCGTTAAATCTGCTGTTAATTCCGGTCAATTTGTGTGGCGTGATGAAATCGCTGCATCAAGGGATTGCCGGTCATAAAATTCCTTTTGGCCGCACACCCAAAATTTCCGGAAGAACAGGTGCCTCCGGGTTCTATTGCCTGGCTGCATTGGCGCTTCCGCTTTTCTGCATGGGTGCCGCTCTCTACGATGCGTGGCATGCGCGATGGATACATGCCGCATTTTCTTTTGTTAACGGTACCGCATTCCTTTTCGGCCTTTTTTCCTTGATTGGAATCAAAGCAATAATTTACGATCTGGGCGTGGCCATAAAAAGTCTCAAAGCCGCTTCCCAACTTGCTGCGCCGCCTCCTGTTCCGACGCCTGCAACACCCTACGAATCACAGGTGGCTTAATCAGCGATCAGGTTTCGAACGGGTTGTGATGCTTTTTAATTCCTACACGTTTATCTTTGCCTTCCTGCCGCTTACGTTACTCGTTTATTATAGTTTGCGTGGGGCGGGATTTGAACGAAGCGCTATTCTTGCGCTTACCCTGCTTTCACTCGGCTTCTACGGCTGGTGGAATCCGATTGATCTGCTTCTATTGATATCGCTTACGTTTGCAAATTACCTCTTTGCCAAATGCATTTGGGCGTATCGTCAGGCGCATCCTTCTGTGGCCAAAACGTTCTTGATCGGTGGCTTGATCGGAAACCTTGCCGTGCTGGGATATTTTAAATACGCCAACTTCTTGATCGATAATACGAATGCGTTGTTGGGATTAAATTTATTCTTGGCCCAAATTGTACTGCCACTGGGAATATCCTTCTTCACCTTTCAAAAGATCGCTTTTTTGGTGGATGTCTATCGCGGCAAGGTTGACTTTCTTAATGGGCTCGACTTTTCGCTGTTCGTGAGTTTCTTTCCGCAACTGATTGCCGGCCCGATTGTACACCACAGTGAGGTGTTGCCCCAATTCCGTCAGACAGGGGTCATTTCAGGACAAATCCCTATGGGCGTTACGATCTTCATCATCGGCTTAGCAAAAAAGATATGGCTCGCGGATACGGCGGCGCTCTATGCCACCCCTCCGTTTGCCGCTGCCGCCTCTGGGGAAACGCTCAGTTTACTGGCCGCATGGAGCGGCGCGCTTGCTTATGCGATGCAACTCTATTTTGATTTTTCCGGCTATTCCGATATGGCCATTGGGGCCGCGCTGTTGGTTGGCATTCGACTGCCTGTCAATTTCAACTCGCCTTATAAGGCGACCGGCGTCATCGATTTCTGGCGGCGCTGGCACATCACGCTTTCCCGCTTTTTGCGTGAGTATCTTTATATTCCACTGGGCGGAAATCGCCATGGTCCGGTACGCCGTTACATCAATCTGCTGCTGACCATGCTGCTCGGCGGCCTATGGCACGGCGCGAACTGGACGTTTGTTGTCTGGGGAATGCTGCATGGGGTATACCTTGTGGTAAATCATGCGTGGCATTTTGTTCGGCCGAGAATCCTTAAAATGAGTACTCCCGTCCGTCCCATCGAAGTGTGGATTGGACGGGTCGTTACGTTGATGGCGATTACCTTCGCATGGGTTTTTTTTCGTGCCGCGGATGTCGCAACGGCGTTCAGCATGCTGGGTTCGATGGTCGGGCTGCATGAATTCGGAACGGCGACCTTCGGGAGCGAAACTTTCCTTCTGATCGCGCTGTTGCTCGGCGCTTTCTTTGCGCCGAACACGCAGGAACTGACCGGCTATGTAGGACCTTCCGGCATTTATGGAGAAGGGGTTGCTCCCGCTCAACCGGTGCAGTTGCGGTGGCAGCCTACGCTACGGTGGGCGGCGATGATGGGGTGCCTCTTTGCTTTTGCGGTCGCCTCGTTGTCGCGTCTATCAGAATTTATTTATTTCCAATTTTAGCATGGATCGGAAACGCCTCCCTGCGGCGACTTTGCCGTACCTCATTGTACTCACGGCGGTCACGGCAGCTCTGCTGATTTTGGTCAGTTGTTTCAATATCCTGGTCGATCCCTTTGCGATGTATCGTGCCATGGAAATTCCGGGTTTTAACATCAGTAAACCCTCCATTTACCGCCGTATGCGTCTGTATAAAGCCTTTGAAATAAAACGCGTCCAGCCTCAGACCGTGATCGTAGGGAGTTCACGCACCCATGTGGGTCTGCGCTGCTCGCATCAGGCCTTATCCAGATTGGCAGGACCTTGTTACAATCTTGCCTTCGATGGGGCCACGACAAAAGAGATTTATTTTTACCTGCGCCACGCGCATGCGATCCGTCCACTCCAGCATGTCATACTCGGGCTTGATCGCTATCACGCAACGTCTGCGCCCGCCTTTACACGCTCCGATTATGATCCCCTCCTCCTTTATTCGCCAGAGATGCCGCGCTGGCTGAATGTGATGACGGCCGATGTGCGGTTGCTCACTCATTTCGATACGCTGCGCGCCAGCATCCATACCCTCCGTTCGCAAGACGATCCGGCACCCCACTGGTTCGCTTCGGATGGACAACGGCTGGGGGATATCTTTTTTCGCCAGGTGGAGCCCACGTTCATACAGGATGGCCCGCGCGCCTATTTTGACGCCATTGATCGCCAAGAGGTGCAAGATCAGTTCGGGCCTATTCCGACGAAGCAACAGCCCAAATCTCCTGTCGATCTCGAAGAATCCGCACTTGCCTATATCCGGCGAATCGTAGAATTCTGCCGTTCGCAACAGATCGATCTACGCATTTTTATTACGCCGACCCATGTTCATCAGTCTGAAATTTCAGTAGCGCTATGGGGTGAACCCTCGCTTGAAAGCGGCAAGCGCGCGTTAGTGCAGCTTCTTACTGAAGATGCGGCACGCTTCCCAGATCGCCCGCTGATTTCACTCATGGATTTCAACGGCTATTCCCCGATCACAACAGAACCCTTACCCCCTATTGGAAGCCGCAAAGAAATGCGTTTTTATTGGGATTCATCACATTTTAAGGAAATCGTAGGCGATTATATATTGGACCGGCTGTTTGCTGTCCGTACGGCCGGCCGGCCCGTGCCTCCTGATTTTGGGATTCTCCTGAATGCAAAAACGCTCGATACGGCGCTGGCGCGAGAGCGTGAAGCGCGCATGGAATATCTCAGGAAATTTCCAAAGGATGTTGCTGCACTGCAGGCGCTCATCCCTGGGTTACCTATCCTTGTCTATCATCAGATATTACGCCCAAATACTCCCGAGCCGATCGATGACTCTACCGCGATATCGTTGGAGCAATTTGAGTCCCAGATGCGTTATCTCCACGAACAAGGCTACAGAACGCTTAATATGGATGAGGTGGTGGATTACCTCAAACACGCGACATATCCGCAAAAAGTCGTGGCCATTCACTTCGATGATGGATGGAAATCGGGGCAAAACGCGCTCCCGATACTCAAGGATTATGGGTTTAAAGCTACGTTCTGGATCATTGCCGGCGCGGGTCATGATATCGGATCCCCTCACATGGGTTGGGACGAGATTCTCACACTTGCCCAAAATACCCACATTGATATTCACTCGCATACCATGACCCATCCCTGGAAAAAAGGAGAAACCCTGATCGATTGGGTGGAGGGTCCTGTTCCGGGAAAAGGAATCAAGCACGCCACATGGGAGCTGACAGAGTCACGCAAGAGACTTGAAGAAAAATTAGGCCGGCCCGTACGCTATCTGGCTTGGCCGAGCGGCCTGTATAACGACGTCCTGATCCATTTAGCAGAACAAGCGGGATATCAAGCGCTTCTCACGATTGATGAGGGAATCAATCGCCCCGGCAACGATCTTATGCGTATTCACCGCACGATGATTAACGGTACATGCGACATCGAAGCGTTTAAGCAAAGTCTCGTGGATGGATCCTACAATTGTTCTCCTTAAGGAGATCCAATTCTTGACTTCTCTTCCAATGTCTCTCTATGATCCGTTCCATATGGACATGTTGCTCGCTCAATATTTGCCCGTTGCACTGTTTTTAGTGATTGTGTTTGGTTTTGGGGCGGTCACACTCGTCGCCGGACGTTTTCTGCGTCCCAAAAATACTTACCCTGAAAAACTCCTGCCTTACGAGAGCGGTATCGATCCGGAAACCGATGCACGTCAACCGTTTCCGCTACGCTATTATCTGATGGCCATGCTCTTCGTCATCTTCGATATCGAAGTGGTGTTCATCTACCCCTGGGCCGTCACGTTTCGCGAACTTGGAGGACTTGCACTCGTCGAAATGGTGGTTTTTCTCGGTATTTTGTCTGTCGGCTATGTGTATGCGTGGGGAAAGGGGGCTCTCGAATGGGATTGATGGATCGACAATTTGAAACGAATATTCTGACAACCTCGCTCGACAGCATGGTCAACTGGGCACGAAAATCCGCCCTCTGGCCCATGACCTTCGGTCTTGCCTGCTGTGCCATCGAGATGATTGCCGCGGTCTCCTCCAAGTTTGATATCGATCGTTTTGGCGCAGGTGTCTTTCGCGCCTCTCCGAGGCAGTCGGACTTGATGATCGTGGCCGGAACGGTCTGCCGGAAAATGGCGCCGGTCATTCGGCGTATTTATGACCAAATGCCCGAGCCGCGTTATGTGATCTCGATGGGCTCCTGTGCAACTTCCGGAAACATCTACAACAGCTACAGCGTCGTACAGGGTGTGGACCGCTTCATTCCCGTAGACGTCTATGTCCCCGGATGCCCACCGCGTCCGGAAGCCCTTTTCGCCGGCATCCTTGAGCTTCAAGAAAAGATCAAGGGCACAAAAGTTTTCACCGTTTAACCCCATGCATCCCCTTGCGCAAGCCGTGCAAGAAGCATGCCCTGATGCGGTTCTTGCGGTCTCAGAGGCGTTGGGCGAACTGACCCTCTCTATCGCTCGGGAGGCCGTACGCCCGGTCTGCCAGGCGCTTTACGCGCGTTTCGACTTCGATCACATCACCGATGTGACGGCGGTGGATTTGACCCACGAAGTTCCCCGATTTGAAGTGGTCTATCATTTTTATTCGATTTCAAAAAATCAACGGATTCGCATTAAAACCCGTGTGCCCGAAGACGATGCCTCCATTGATTCCATCTGTGACCTCTGGAAGGGGGCAAATTTTCTCGAACGCGAGACCTATGACATGATGGGCATTCAATTCAATGGTCACCCCGATCTACGCCGCATTTTGATGACAGAAGATTATGATGAAGGCTTCCCACTGCGGAAGGATTTTCCAGTGGAGGGGAGGGGCTGGCGGGATAGATTTGATTTTCCGATTTCTCCAGCGCAGGAGGGCGGATCGTGAGCGACGCCTCTCAAACGATCTATCCGGACCATTACGGTCAAGACGAGGAGGGCCTGGCCCCCCCGAAGAAACGCACCGAAGAGATGCTGCTCAACATGGGGCCGCAGCATCCGGCAACACATGGCGTCTTGCGCATCGTCCTCGACCTTGAAGGAGAAACGATCGTCAAAGCCACGCCGCATTTGGGCTACCTGCACCGCGGCGTTGAGAAGCTCTGCGAAAATTCGACCTATTCGCAGATTATTCCGCTGACGGATCGTCTGGATTATGTCTGCTCGATGGCCAACAACTACGCCTATGTCCGAGCCGTGGAAAAGCTCCTCTCGGTCAAAGCCCCGATTCGCGCCGAATATATTCGGACGATTGTCGCGGAAATGCAGCGCATTGCAGGACACCTCTTTTGGCTCGGGACCCAAGCGCTCGATATCGGGGCCATGACGGTTTTTTTCTATACGTTTCGAGAGCGCGAGGTCTTGCTCGATTTATTCGAAAGGCTCTGCGGGGCACGCCTCACGATGAGCTATTACCGTATCGGTGGCATTGACCGTGATCTCACGGAAGATATCGTGCTGGATTTGCGCCTGTTTCTCTCCTCTTTCCCCGACAAGGTGCGCGAATACAACACGCTTCTTGAAACGAACCGCATTTGGATCAAACGCACAAGGGATATCGCCGTCATTTCCGCGAAGGACGCCATAAACTTTGGTCTCACCGGACCCACATTGCGCGGCTCCGGGGTCAATTATGATGTCAGAAAGGCCGAACCCTACGGCGTTTATGATCAGGTGACATGGGAAGTCCCGCTCGGAAAAAATGGAGATACCTACGATCGCTACTGGATTCGTATCGAGGAGATGATCCAGAGCGTGCGCATCATCACGCAATGCCTAGATCGTCTGCCCGCGGGCCCGATTGCGGCTGATCTTCCCAACATCACCTATCCCCCACGCGACAAAGTGATGAACGATATGGAAAGCCTGATTCATCACTTCATGATTGCCACACGAGGTTTTGATGTGCCGGTGGGAGAAATTTATTGCGCGACTGAAGCCCCCAAAGGTGAATTGGGGTTCTATATCGTGAGTCAAGGCGGCAACAAACCCTATCGATGCAGAATTCGCGCCCCATCGTTTATCCATATGGGGGCGTTCGATCATATGTCGCGCGGATATATGATTTCTGATATTGTCACCATCTTCGGGTCATACGATATCGTGATGGGGGAATGTGACCGATAGGTCGCAGCCTGACCCCACCCGCATTTAAGGAGCGCCATTGGGTCTGCACATCTTATCTCAAGCGGCACGCGCCGCAATCGAGTCGGAGTTTAAGAAATATCTGGACAAACGCTCCGCCTTGTTACCCGCTCTATGGATCGCGCAGGGAGAGGTTGGCTATCTTCCACAAGCCGCCCTGCTCGATGTGGCAACGCTGTTGGACCTCTCTCCGGTGCAGGTCTATGACGTGGCCACGTTTTACAGTATGTACCATCTCCAGCCTGTGGGTACTTATCATATTCAGCTCTGCAAGACGCTCTCTTGCGCCTTGGTCGGTGCGGAGCCGATCCTTGCACACCTGAAAACACGCTTGGGCATTGATATCGATGGCATCACCCCAGACGGCCTGTTTAGTCTCGCCTGTGTTGAGTGTTTGGCCGCTTGTGGCAGCGGCCCGACCATTCAAATCAATGACGATTACTACGAGCATCTCACCCCAGAACGGATCGACCAGATATTAGACGATCTCAAACGAGATGGAGAGAGTCCGCTGGCGTCTGGGCCTTTCTGTCTGCCAATGATGGATGTAGAAACGTCGAAGACGCCCAAGAATGAACTGATCCTATTTAAAAACATGCAAGAGAGCGGCTATGACGGCTTGCTGTGTCATTATCAGCAGAAGGGCGGCTATACGGCGATCGCAAAGGTGCTTGGGGGAATATCGCCTGAAGAAGTCATCGAAACCGTTAAAAAATCGGGGCTGCGCGGACGTGGTGGTGCGGGATTTCCGACAGGCACAAAATGGGGCTTTATCCCAAGGCATACCCCCGGACCCCGTTACTTATGCTGCAACGCCGATGAGTCTGAACCGGGCACCTTCAAGGATCGTCAGCTGATCGAACGCGATCCGCATCAGATGATCGAGGGGATGATCATTGCCTCATATGCGCTTGGTGTGCATACCGCGTATATCTACATTCGCGGGGAGTTTATTTTGGGGGCAAAGATTCTAGAGAAGGCCCTCGGTGAGGCGTATCAGGCGGGATTCCTCGGAAAGAATATTTTGGGCTCCGGATTTGATCTGGATATTTATGTGCATCGCGGGGCTGGGGCCTACATCTGCGGAGAGGAGACAGCCCTGCTCGAATCCATTGAGGGCAAGCGCGGCAAACCGCGCACAAAACCACCGTTTCCCGCGGTTCACGGCCTCTATCAACGACCGACCGTGATCAACAATGTCGAAACGCTCAGTAATATCCCCCATATTATTTTGCAAGGTGGGGAGTGGTATGCCGCACAAGGCACAGGCAAAAGCACGGGCACTCGGCTCTTTTCTATCAGCGGTCATGTCAAACGCCCCGGTAACTACGAAGTTCCGATGGGGGTGACGTTGCGGGAAATGATTTTTGAATATGCCGGAGGCATGCGCAACGATAAAAAGCTAAAAGCCATTATTCCAGGGGGGGCGTCTGCGGCGTTTCTTACAGAGGCGCATCTGGATGTACGCATGGATTTTGAATCCATCGCCGCGGCGGGTTCGATGCTCGGCTCCGGCGGGGTGACCGTGATGGATGAAGAGACCTGCATGGTCGGTGCTGCGGCAAATTTGCTTGAGTTTTTCCATCACGAATCCTGCGGAAAGTGCACGCCCTGCAGGGAAGGCAGTTCCTGGATTCTGCAGATTCTTCACCGTATCGAAACGGGAAGCGGTGCGCGCGAAGACTTAGATTTGTTAATGACCCTCTCACGGCGTATCGAAGGCATGACCGTCTGTGCGTTCGGAGACGCAGAAATCGCGCCTGTCCTTTCTACCCTGAAATATTTCCGTGGCGAATATGAGGCACATATGCACGAAAAGGGCTGCCCTTTTCGCGTCAACGCAGAAATTGCCCTGTCTCGCTCATGACGCAACCCCCAGGTCTTGGCATTGGGCGGCTGTGATGAACCCTACCGTACGATCGTTCTTATGCACGCTGGCAAAATGGCCACATTAATTGTCCAAAAATATGGGGGCACCTCTGTAGGGAGTACAGACCGCATCCTGCGTGTCGCAGAACGGGTGATGCAAACCTACAAAGAAGGCCATCGCCTGGTTGTGGTGGTCTCCGCCATGGGAGGAGAGACCGATCGACTCGTTCATCTTGCCCATGACCTCTCCAAACGCCCCGCTTTGCGCGAGATGGACATGCTGCTTTCGACCGGAGAACAGGTCACGGCTGCGCTCTTGGCCATCGCACTCGAAGCACGCGATATACCCGTACGATCCTTCACCGGCCAACAGGCGGGTATTCTGACAGACGATACGCATACCCATGCGCGTATTCAGTCGATTGCAGTCCAACAGCTTCAGGAAACTCTGGCGACCGGAATCATCCCGATTGTTGCAGGCTTTCAAGGCACCGATGCACAGTCAAATATCACGACGTTGGGTCGCGGCGGCTCCGATCTTACTGCCGTTGCGATCGCGTCCGCACTTCATGCGGACTACTGCGACATCTATACGGATGTAGACGGCGTCTATACTGCCGATCCCAATATCGTGCCTGCTGCGCGCAAAATTATCAAAATCAGCTATGAGGCGATGCTCGAAATGGCGAGCCTTGGCGCAAAAGTTTTGCAGTCGCGATCGGTAGAATTTGCGATGAAACATCGCGTGCCTGTCCGGGTGCGTTCAAGCTTTCACGATGAAGAGGGCACATGGGTGACCACAGAGGAGCCGCATATGGAACGAGAAATGGTTTCAGCGATCACTTCGGATAAAAATCAAGCCAAGGTGACCTTGATCGGTGTGCCGGATCGCCATGGCATTGCGGCGCGTATCTTTAACGCCATCGCAGAAGAACACCTGCTCGTGGATATGATTATCCAAAACGTCGGACAAGGGGGGCTCACCGACCTGTCCTTTACCGTCTCCAAAACAGATGCCTTACAGGCCAAAGAAATCCTCATGCGCTTCTCTCAAGAGATGGGTATCCATCACATCGAGGTCACCCCCGATATTGCCAAGGTCTCGATTGTGGGTGTGGGGATGCGGTCTCATACGGGGGTGGCCGCAAAAATGTTTGAATGCCTTGCCGGAGAAGGTATTAATATCATGATGATTGCGACCTCGGAGATCAAAATCTCTTGTGTCATTGATGCGAAATATACCGAACTCGCTGTGCGCGTCTTACATGCGGGTTTCGGGTTGTCTGCAGAAGCGGAAACGGTATCTCCCCAACAAGCCGTCTGATCGGATCGGGAGGCGATCCGGGAAGGGCCACAGCCCCTCCATAGAGAGACTTCGCTTGCGCCTGGCATACATGGGCTATCGACTTTGCCGTGGGCCTGGCTATCCAGGAATAGACTTCCGATCGAGTGTGCGGTATTGAACGGCCTCGGCGATATCCGCGACGTCAATCGCATCGCGCTCTGCCAAATCGGCGATCGAACGCGCAACTTTGAGAATGCGATTATACGCGCGCACAGAAAGACCCAGTTTTTCCATTGCGGTCTCCAGGAGCTTTTTTGCGTCGTCAGGTAGCACACAGTGTTTTTTGATCTGACGCGGCGACATCTCCGAATTGCAACGCAGACCGTCTCCGAGACGACGGGCCATAAATTGGCGAGCTCCAGTCACACGCTTTTGAATTTCTTCCGATCCCTCTGCGGTAAAGTCCGTAGTCAAATCCCGGAAAGGCACGGCCGGCACTTCAATATGCAGATCGATCCGGTCGAGGAGGGGACCGGACACACGGGAACGGTAACGCTGTATCGCCATCGGGGAGCACACGCAGTGGCGCGTGGGATCTGAAAAATAGCCGCAGGGGCATGGATTCATTGCGGCAACCAGGATAAAGCGCGCAGGAAACGTCAAAGAGGCTGAGGCCCGTGAGATCGTGACCTTGCCGGCTTCAAGCGGCTGACGCAGCACTTCCAAGACATCCCGCCGAAATTCGGGCATCTCATCTAAGAACAATACGCCGTTGTGGGCAAGGCTCACTTCGCCGGGTCTCGGCGTGGTTCCGCCACCGACCAAACCTGCATCGGAAATGGTATGATGCGGCGCACGAAACGGGCGATCACCCACCCACGGCCGATCGGGTGCCAGCAGGCCCATCGCGCTATGAATTTGTGTGGTCTCGAGCGATTCGTTGAAATCCATCTGTGGCAGAATCGTTGAGAACCGTTTCGCCAACATGGTTTTACCCGAGCCCGGCGGCCCGACCATCAGGACATTGTGCCCTCCGGCGGCTGCAATCTCTAGCGCGCGTTTGACGTGATGTTGACCGCGAACATCCGAAAAATTTTCTAACCCCTCCGACTGCGCACCTGCCCGTAACATGGACGCATCGGCCCGCAGGGGCGCGATGGTTTTCGTGCCATTGAAGAATGCAATGACCTCTGCAAGCGTGGTCACACCCAACACCTCGATCCCTTCAACGACCGAGGCTTCCGTGGCATTCGGTAAAGGGACCAGAATGCCGCGTCGTCCCGCCTGCTTTGCCGCAATCGCCATCGGGAGCGCACCCGAAATGGCCTTGATGCTGCCATCGAGAGACAATTCACCGACAATGACATAGGGATTGAGCCTGTCTAATGCAATCACCCCTTCCGCAGAGAGAATACCGATGGCAATCGGCAAGTCAAAGGCAGAACCCTCTTTTTTGAGATCGGCAGGGGCAAGATTAATGGTGATGCGCTTGGCGGGCAGAGGGAACCCCGTATTTTTAAGCGCGGGCCGAAGGCGATCCTTGCTTTCCTTAACCGCGGCATCCGGCAGCCCCACAATGGAGAGCATGGGGAAGCCCTGTGCGAGATCGACTTCGACGTCAATCAGATGAGCATGGATCCCGTAAAGCGCTGCGCCAGAAACCTTCGCCAGAGACAACATCCGGATCTGGGAGACTATGGGATATAAAGAGGCAGGCTAGTCAATTGCGGGTTCAAACGGTACGCGCCGCAGGAAGGAAACCGCGCCTTCGGTCTTACTGCATGCGTTGACCCAGGCATAGAGGCCCGGCTGACCCTCCGCATCCAGGTGCAATCCAAACTGTACCCCATAAGAGTTGCCCTCAGCGGAGCGATGGACAACCACAACACGTCCCTCTACGATCTCATTAAATTTATGCGAACCCTGCTCTCCGTACATCCGCACGGCCAGCCGATCTCCCAGGCCAAACTCGTTTGGACAATACAAATGCAGTCCCCCGAGACTCACATTGCTGACCCGAACCTCAAGAGGGGGGAGCCCAGGCGCAAGCTCCGCGCGTCCGATGTAGGGAATACGAACATGCTTTCTACGTTGCATGATCGGCTTATAGCACACTTCTGCCCCGCACACAACTGAGACTTGGCGTCCGTTCAGCGGGGTCCACGGACACTCAATGCGAAGGAGGGGGAGCGAGCGGTCTCCTCGGGAGCAGGCCAAGAACAGACTTTAGCCCGTCTCCGACGTAGAGCCGAACCTTCATTTCAATATGCTGTCGTTGATAACCCATCTGCACGATTTTCGCACTGCGTACGAACGCAGCAACCTTTGCATGAAGCGAAGGATGACGATCGACCCATTCAAACACTGTTTCCCCAGAAGGCATTTTACGCTGCATCAGCTGATAGGTGAGGCGTGCATAGGCGTTGGCTTTTGCATCACGAATGGCCCGCAATCTCTCGGCAGGCGAGGCGATTTCGGAAGCGGTGGCCACACGGGCAATGCCGGTCTCTTCCAGTACGCCGTCGGCCCAGTCGGCTTGACTCACAAGCGCTGGAGCCGCAGCGCAAGAGAGGAGTCCTAAGACCATACCCCACAACACCGCGATTTGAATCCACGCTTTTGCAGACTTCATGACACCTCTATGGGGGAGACAGACTGCGTGCGATATCCCGGTGATTGCAGCGCATCGGCCAACCCCGCTCTTTTAAATGGGAGGCCAGAGTTTCTGCGATCACGACTGAACGATGCTGACCTCCTGTGCAGCCGATCCCAACGGTTAAATAGCGTTTCCCCTCTTTTTCATGGAGGGGAATCGTAAAATCAACCAAGCCGTAAAGGTGCTCAAGAAACGCAGCTGCATCGGGAGAGTTCAACACATAAGCCGCCACACGCGGATCCTGACCGGTGCAGGGCTTCAAATCGGGGTCCGCATGGGGATTGTCGAGAAAACGCACGTCAAACAACATATCGACATGGGGCGGAATGCCGTATTTATAGCCAAACGAGACCACCGAGAGGAGAAGACCCGTGCCTCCGGAAGTGGTGTAATGTTGCGCAATGATGTCTCGCAGCTGATGGACTGTGTAATCCGAGGTATCAATCGTCCAATCGGAGCGTTGCTTCATGGCTTCGAGCTGGGTGCGTTCTCTCCGGATACCGTCGAGGAGAGAAACCCCTTGATCGAGCGGTGCGATGGGGTGGGGACGACGTGTTTCTGAAAAGCGTTGACAGATGACCTCGTCGCGGGCCTCGACGAAGAGTAATTCGATCGGGTAGCCTTCCTGGCGCAATGTGTCGTATGTCGCAAAGAATGTGTCCAAGAATTCGGCTTCGCGGATATCCACACCCCATGCGGTTTGCTTAAAATGATGACGGAATCGATTGCACAGCTCCACCATGGGGGGCATCAGAGGCACGGGCAAATTATCCACACAGTAGAACCCTAAATCTTCCAGACACCGGATCACGCAACTTTTTCCGGCGCCCGAAAGGCCGCTGACCGTGACGATCCGAACCTTTTTCGTCTCCAATCCAACCTCACAAAGCAGCGCCACGCCGCTTCGGCATCTCTTCCGTTTCGATCAGCGTCAACGTGCCGTCTTTTTTGCGATGCAGCACACAAACACGGTTTTGCCTCGATTCAATGAAGACCCATAAGGCATCGGCCTTGTCTTCAATGGCAGATTCCGCTTCTTCTCGCGTCATCGTTCTGAGGGGCCGAGCCATTTTGTGCCGGATCTTCGACGGCAGGGGCGCGCGCGTTACCTTTGCGCTTTTGATCACGGGTAGGGCATGGCGAATGGTTTCCTCTGACGTTCTTTTGGAACGCGTGTTCTTGTCATGGGATCGCTTCAATTGTGCTTCCAATTTTGAAACCGCCTGATCCACGGCGGCCTGCATTTCCTTGGTTTCGGCTTCAGCCTGAAAAACGGCGTCCCGAATATGCGCGATCATTTCCACATCATGACGATATTTCTCCGTCTTGAGGATCACCAACAACGGCGCAGTCGGTGTGAAGAATTTCTCGATTTTCTTCACCCGCTCTTCTATATAACGTCGTAATTCTACGGAAACGGGAGTGTGTCTTGCTGTAATCACTGTTTTCATGTGACCTCGGCTGGGGGGTGGCGCAATCGTGCCGCTTTAATATGCAGGAGGTCTCGATATTTTGAAACCGTCCTTCGGGCGATCTTGATATTCTTCTTCTGCATCGCCGCGACGATCTCCTGGTCGGTGAGCGGCATGCGGATGTCTTCCTCTGCGATCAACGCGCGAATGATGCGACCCACGGCATCTGAAGAGGCACCCTCCTCGCGACCGGATGCAGCACTCTCAAAACGGTTACTGAAAAAGGCTTTCAGCTCCAAAATACCGTACGGCGTGTGCATATACTTCTCTGTCGTTGCGCGACTGATCGTCGAAGGGTGGAGCGATAATGCGCTTGCCACGTCTTTGAGAATCAACGGCCGCAGGTGCCCCGGTCCTCTCTCAAAAAATACAGATTGAAACTGCACAATGCAGAGCGCAACGCGATAAATCGTATGGTTGCGCTGTTCGATATTCTTGATCATCCAGATCGCGGATTGCAACTTTTTCTTGAGAAACGCACGCGTGGGGGCATCGAGCCGATGGGGAGACCTCAATAACGCTTTGTAAGGCGCGCTGATCCTCAGTGCAGGGGTCACCTCTCGGTTGAGCCGCACGGTGTAGGCGCCGTCCTCCGAGCGTTCCACGTAAATATCGGGCACGATATCGATATTGTGAGGCGTGGAAAACGGCCGTGCGGGTATCGGCTCCAATCCTGAAATGGTTTTGCAAGCCCCGATCACCTCTTCCACAGCCACACCCAGAACTTGGGCCATTTTCGTATAGGCCTTTTTTTGTAAATCTCCGAAATGCCGCTTGACGATGGTCTCTGCAAGGCTGCCACTCTGCCCCTTTTGTCGCAATTGAATGCAGAGGCATTCCACCAAATCGCGTGCCGCAATGCCAGGCGGATCGAATTCTTGGATCACCTGCAAAATCGGCTCAAGGGTCTCCACAGAAACCCCAAGCTCCGCGGCAAGACTGTGGAAATCGACTGCGAGATAGCCCCGCTCGTCGAGTTGATCAATCAACGCGGCCCCCAACCTTTTCTCCGCATCTGAAAGCGAGGACAATCGCAGTTGCCATAAAAGATAATCTGAGAGCGACGCAAAATGAGAAGAGGTGGGATCATAGTGTTGTTCCTGGCCTTGCTCCTGCTCTGCGGGCGCCTCCTCATCGCCGAATTCGTTGTTTTCATCCCATTGATACGCGAAAGCCTCCAGGATCTTTTCGATCTCGCTGCCTTCCTGGTTCGGATCGCTTTCAGCATCCTGGGTCTTGCACATCTCCTGCTCCCAGGTTTCTGTCGTTGTTTCGTCCGGAGCCTCCTCGGACCCTTCTTCGAGGAGCGGATTCATCTCCATTTCCTCCGCCAAACACTGCTGAAGTTCAAGCTGGGACATCTGCAGCATTTTGACGGCTTGCTGCATTTGGGGGACCATCACCAGCTTCTGGGATAGCACCGCCTTTTGTGAAAGCGTTAAATTGAGCATCGGTATGGCCGTCAGGAACGCGGCTCACCCACCGCGGAAAACCAGGAGGCCGCTTCCTCTCCCAAATAAAGCGCTTTGGCCTCTTCGTTGTGAACCAAATCCGATGGTGTTCCGGAGGCGAGAATGGCCCCCGCATGAATCATATAGGCGCGATCGGTAATCTTGAGCATCTCACGGATGTGATGATCGGTAATGAAAATCCCGATGCCGCTTTTCGCCAGTTTGCCAATCATCGTTTGCATTTCAGAGACACGAATCGGATCGACACCCGCAAGCGGTTCATCGAGAAGCAAAAATCGCGGAGATCGTACCAATGCTCTGGCGATTTCGAGACGCCTGCGTTCGCCCCCTGAAAGGGTATCCGCCCGTTGAGGTGCCAGATGCAGCAAATGGAATTCCTCGAGTAGGGCTTTCATGCGATCCTTGCGTGCCTGTCGTGTCAGGGGGAGCGTCTCCAAAATGGCGAGCAGATTCTCCTCCACGGTCAGCTTGCGGAACACAGAAGATTCCTGCGGCAGATATCCGATTCCCTGTCGCGCCCGAAGCGGCATGGATAAATGTGTGATCGGCACACCATCGAGATAAATCTCCCCTCGGGTCGGCGCGACCAATCCCACAATCATGTGGAACGCGGTGGTTTTACCCGCCCCGTTAGGCCCGAGCAATCCCACGACCTCGCCGGACGAGATAGAAAGATCAACGCCCTGGACAACGGTACGGCCTTTGTAACGCTTCTCAATCCCACGGGCCTCTAACATGGCTTTATGGAGGAGGTCGGGGGAGGGCTTTCATATCGATCTCGACCTCGCCCTCCTCGATACGCGTGCGGTTCTCTCCGAGGGAAAATGTCATTTCCCGCCCTTTCACGCGATAGCCCCCTTCCCACGCCACAGGTGCGCCAGATAATACAATGGAATCGGCAGCGCGATCGTAGACCCCCATCTCGGCTTCGGCATGACGGTTGCCCTGGCGCATCTTGACATGCCCTGTCATTTCGAGGCGAGAAATTTCCTTCGCCGTCTCTGGAGGAGATGCGGATTTACGATGGGGAGGATCTGGCTTGGACCCAAAATAAGCAACCACACGATCGGCTTCTAACGTCACATCTTCCTTACGAACGATGACATGACCTTCAAATAGAATTTGATTGTCCTCTTGTTTGAGGGTCATTTGGTCCCCCTGGATCATAATTTTCCCCAAAGGGGTTGGATCTGTGTTTTCCCCTGTGGCCAGGCCACAGATCGGACCGAGCAGGACTGCCATTACAAGCCCCAACAACCGCCTTCCCATGCCCTTGCGTCTCGCACCGTTTCGGAGGTTTTCCCATCGACTATTTTGCATCAATCACCGCTTCAACATTGCCGGAGATCACGGCAGTCTGTGTCTGCAAATTGACAAAAAGCGCATTCCCGACGACTTGAAGTCGATTGGCCTGATTCATCGGGCCAATCATCCGAACCTGTCCTTTTGAAATAAGGGTTTTATCGCGCTCTTTCCAAAACAATTCAGGGGTAAGCAGGATATGGCCCGAATCCAGTGTGAGCGTGACTGGATTTTCTGTTCGTTGCAGAAGGGAGAAATCCCGTGTGTTCAAATTCACCTGGCCCGCATCTGCATGCAGATGCAGCGTGGATTGAGAATGAAAAACCACGCGAACATCTTCGAGATGGGCATAG
>Ga0247727_10008777_pt1 | contig 18619 bp, 18 predicted proteins | sample WisWelCaveWW1625_FD_202498 | JGI IMG/M metagenome (GOLD analysis project Ga0247727, IMG submission 202498) | Biofilm microbial communities from Wishing Well Cave, Virginia, United States - WW16-25 | ecosystem: Environmental > Aquatic > Deep subsurface > Groundwater > Cave microbial mat | place... | reverse complement strand
CCAACGCAGACTTGCCAGAGATTACGAACGCTTACCTGAAACGAGCGAGTCTTTCATTTATGTGGCGATGATTAGGCTTATGCTACGCAGACTTGCTCCAGATTGACTTTTCAGACACTCTCTAAGACCCTATCCGTAAAATATCTAGGGGGTGTCATTCTGAACGATTAAAAGGAGCGAAGAATCTCTGATTTCCTCTTGAAAATGAGATTTTTCGTCGCTTTGCACCTCAGAAACGCATCCCCATTTTGGATTTACGGATAGGCTCTAAATTAGAAATGATGCGCTCATCCCCATTCCGTTTGCAACGGTTAAACAGCCGGAACCGAGTTGACTTTCTCAATCGTCCTGCAAAACGAACACAGATCGGGCGCGGAGGTGGGCTGTCCGCACTTTGTGCAGGGATGCAAATGTCCGTGTGTGACATGACTCTCCACGAACAACTCCCCACTTTTGCGCGCTTCGAGGAACCGCAGGTAAAACGTCAACTTGGCGCCGGGGCGGTCTGTTTCGAGTTTGTTCAACAACTCCTTGTAGTAGATGGACTGCGCGCCTTCGGCAAACGGACATTCCTCGTAGATGTATTCGATCCCACGCGCGAGGCAGTACGCTGTCATCTCGCGCTCGTAGAAGCGACACAAAGGCTTCACTTTGCGCGCCAAGCCTGAAGCGGAGGGAAGAACCGGGCTTTGTCGCAATAGAAAATCTGCCGACCATGAGAGCGTGTTGCCAAACAACACTGCGGCTTCGTCGTCAAGGTTGTGACCTGTCGCCAGCACATCGTAGCCGAGGTCGCGCGCGATACGATTCATCTCGTGACGTTTGGTCAAACCGCACACCGCGCACGGCTTACCATGTCCGCGATGTGAGATTTCCGAAAGCACGGGGATGGGTTGTCCATATTCCTTTTCGATGTCAACGACATGAAGTTTCAAGCCATGGTGGTTCGCAAACTTCTCCGCGAGGCGTTGCGACTCGTGCGAATAATTGATCCCTTCCCCTAAAGGGGATCTTCGACCGTCAATGCCGAGACCAAGATACAACCCATCGGCTTGATAGCCGAGCCGCACAAGGATATCCCACAGCCCCAGCGAATCCTTGCCGCCCGAAACCGCCACAAGGATATTCTCGTGCCGCGTGAACATCTCGTATTTTTTGATGAAGCGCTCGGTCTGCTCGGGCAACCATTCGAGATAATGCTCCTTGCACAACGCCAGTTTGTGCTGGCGCATGTTCACCGAGGCTTTGCCGCCGCATTTTTTACATTTCATTGGCAATGCCCGATATTCGATATTCGAACATTGATTCTCGAATATCGAATATCGCTCCTCCCGAAATCACCGCGATCAACTTCACCACGTCGCCGTCCTTCAAAATTTCGTCATCCAGAATCATTTCGCCCTCCCGCGTCGCGATCACCGACTCGGGCACGATATTTGATTTCTTCAACGCGTCCAGCAACATCATGCCGTGCTTTACCTCATATTCTTTTTCGCGCAAAACCAATTTCACAGCCATAATTCGATTCTATCATGGGAAACTTTGACATTCGACCTTTGACCTTCGACCATCTTCTTGCCACTTTCTATGGCAATCTCTTGACACCCTCCTCCCATTGCCTTAGCATATCCCCATGCGAATCGGAATGATGACAGACGCCTACAAACCGCACGTCAGCGGCGTGACGAGTTACATTGACTTGAACAAACGCGCCCTCGAAGCGCTGGGGCATGAAGTATACGTCTTCACCTTCGGCGATATGGATCACCCTGACGATGATCCCCGCATCGTCCGCTCCCCTGGCTTGCCTATTGCGGACACCGGCTTTTATCTCTCCCTCAGGCATACAGCCGCGGCGAAGCAGGTCATCCGCACCATGGATATAATCCACGTCCATCATCCGTTCATCAGCGGGCGGCTCGCCACCGTGTATGGTCATCGCAACCAAATCCCCGTCGTTTTTACAAACCACACGCGCTATGACCTGTACGCGCAAACCCGCCTCCCGCTCATGCCGAGCGAGATCAGTTTCAGCCTGCTTCAATCGTACATGCCCGCGTTTTGCGAAAATGTTGATCTCGTCATCTCCCCTTCGCGCGGTATGGAAAAAATTCTTCGCCAGTACGGTGTGAAAAGTCATATCGAGGTTGTGTCGAATGGGGCTGATCTCAAACCATTCCTTTCCGCCAAGCCTCTCGCTCGCAGTGATTTTGGCTTCACAGATGAAGACACTCTGCTTGTATACATGGGTCGCATCGCACCGGAGAAGAATCTTGAATTTCTCCTCAAATCGTTTGCCGGTGTCACGCGCGCCCTCCCAAATATCAAAATGCTGATCGTCGGCGGCGGACAACGGGAACACGAGGAGGAAACCAAAGATATCGCCGCACAACTCGGCAGTGCAGAGCGCGTAAAATTTACCGGGACAATCGCTTACGACAAACTTCCATCCTATTTGGCGATGTGTGATATTTTCACCACAGCCTCTGTGACCGAAGTCCACCCCTTCTCGGTGATCGAAGGCATGGCAACAGGACTCCCCATCATCGGCATCGACTCGCCCGGCATCAGCGATTCCATCGCGGACGGGGAAACAGGTCTGCTCACCGCAGACGACCTCGCCTCGTACACCGCCAAACTCACCACCTTCTGCCTGAACAAAGACCTGCAAAAGAAAATGGGCGCCGCGGCGCGAAAAGCCTCCGACCAGTTTTCCATCGAGCACACCTCGAAGATCATGCTTGGGCATTATACGCGCCTCAAAGAAAACGTTGTCCCAAAAGAAAGCCTCGAACAACGACTACGCTCCATCTTGAAAGAATTTACGTCATGACGCACAATCAGCGCATCGGCAGATGGGGGGAAGAAGTCGCCGCGGACTACCTGTCACAACGCGGTTGCGAAATCGTCGCTCGGAATGTCCGCACCCCCTACGGTGAAATTGACATCGTCGCCCGGCAGGGAGACATTACCATTTTCGTTGAAGTGAAAACCCGCACCTCCGACAGAATGGGCTTGCCCGAAGAATCCATCACCGCACGCAAACGCCAGCACATGCTGTCCGCGGCGGAATATTATGCGGCAGAGCATGAAATTGATCACTGGCAGATTGACGTGATTGCCGTTGAGGGCAAGCCCGATTCGACTCCGAAGATTACCTATTTTGAAAATGCAATCACCTAATCAACAAGACCCGAATGGTCTTTCAAGACCTGTCAGGTCTAAACCCATTCTCATCCTCATCGTCGGTCCCACCGCCGTCGGCAAAACGGAGATCGCGATTCAACTCGCGGAACGACTCACCGGCGAGATTGTTTCAGCAGACTCGCGCCTCTTTTATCGCGGCATGGATATCGGCACCGCAAAACCGACGCGTGATGAACAGGCGCGCGTGTCGCATCACCTAATTGACATCGCCAACCCCGATGAGATTTTAAGTCTCGCGGTCTTTCAACAAAAAGCACGTGAAGCAATCGCCAACATTCATACACGAAAGAAAATGCCATTTCTAGTCGGCGGTACCGGACAATACATCCGCGCGGTCACCGAAGGTTGGACTCCGCCGGAAGTAAAGCCAGATGAAAGTTTGCGAAAGGAATTAGAAAGGCAAAAAGAGGAAAAAGGCATTTACTGGCTATACGAAAAACTGAGGCAACTTGACCCTGCCGCGGCAGAGAAAATTGATCCGCGCAATTATCGTCGCACGATCCGCGCGCTGGAGGTGATTCATGCCACCGGCAAAAAATTCTCCGAGCAACGCGGGCAATCCGATTCGCTGTATAAGTTGATCACGATTGGGTTGACGCGTCCACGAAAAGAATTGTACGAGCGAGTGGACGCGCGAATCGAATCCATGTTTGCGAATGGATTATTGGATGAAGTGAAAAGTTTGCTGGCAAAGAGATACTCCCCCACCCTGCCGACCATGTCCGCGATTGGGTATCGGGAGTGTGTGGCAGTGCTCGAAGGGAGGATGAACGTCGAGGAGGCGAAGCAACTCACTCGGCGCGCGACGCGGGTCTTCGTCCGCAGGCAGGCAAATTGGTTCAAAGAGTCCGATCCAAATATTTCGTGGTTTCAAGTCGGGGATGGAGTCGTTGATAATATCGAGAAACACATCCGCGAGTTGGTTGACTTTTGAATCTTCATAGACTATACTGGAACTACCAAAGTAAAAGAGGAGACATTATGAACGACAAACCGTGGCTGGCTCATTACGATAAAGGGGTTCCACAAACAATTGACATTCCTCAAGCGCCGTTGTTTCACTTCCTCGACGAATCGGCGCGTAAATATCCAGACCGCGCCTGCACGATCTTCAAGGGTGCGGTCATTACTTTCAAGGAGATGAACGAGATCTCCGACCGGGTTGCCGCCGCGCTCGTGGACATGGGCGTGAAAAAGGGCGACCGCGTGGGAATCTTCATGCCGAACACGCCGCAATTTGTGATGGCATATTTCGGCATTCTCAAAGCGGGCGGCGCGGTCGTTGCCACCAACCCGCTATACACGCCGCACGAGATCGAACATCAGGCGAACGACGCGGGTATCGAAGTGATGTTCGTGATGACGAATTTCTACAACACGATCAAGAAGGCGCAACCTAACACGAAGATCAAGAAAGTGATCGTGACCAATCTCAAAGAGACGCTCCCGCCCGTAATGCGCGTCCTGTTCACGTTGTTGCGCGAAAAGAAAGGCGGGTTCCACATCGACAAGAATCTGCCCGCGGGCGACGTGTGGATGCAGGATCTGCTCGCCAAATATTCGTCAGCGGCTCGCCCCAAAGTGGGTGTCAGTCCCGAAGATACGGCAATGTTCCAATATTCGGGTGGGACGACCGGTGTCTCGAAAGGCGCCATCGCCTTGCACCGCAACATCGTCGCGAACACACTGCAAATCCGTTCGTGGATGACGATCCTTGAAGAAGGCAAAGAGATCGTGCTGATGGGCATTCCTCTCTTCCACGTCTATGGCATGGTGGCGGGAATGAACTTCGCCATGTCCATCGGCTCGACGATGGTGATGGTTCCCAACCCGCGCGATCTAAAGGATGTATTGGACAATATCCAAAAATACAAGGCCACCATCTTCCCCGGCGTGCCCGCGCTGTACAACGGCATCAATAATCATCCCGATGTAAAGGCTGGCAAATACAACCTCACCTCCATCAAGGCATGCGTCTCGGGTTCTGCGGCGTTGTTACGCGAGACGAAAGACCAATTCGAAAAACTGACCGGCGGAAAGGTGTTCGAGGGATATGGTCTCTCCGAAGCGCCGACTGCGACTCACTGCAATCCCCTGCTCGGCGAAAACAAGGCCGGCTCCATCGGGATGCCCCTGCCCAACGTGGAATGTCGGGTCGTCAGCCTCGACGACGGCGAGACGGATCTTCCGCAGGGTGAAATTGGTGAGATCCTTGTACACGGACCTCAGGTGATGAAGGGCTATCACAACATGCCCACTGAGACAGCCAACTCCCTGCGCGCGGATAAAAATGGAAAGGTCTGGCTGTACACCGGTGATATCGTCCGCATGGATGAGGACGGCTACTTCTACATTGTTGACCGCAAGAAGGAGCTCATCAAACCCGGCGGCTTCCAAGTGTGGCCCCGTGAAGTAGAGGAAGCCATCGCCGCACACCCGAGGGTGCTGGAAGTGGGCGTGGCAGGCATCCCTGACCCGAACCGCGGCGAGACGGTCAAAGCATGGGTTGTGTTGAAACCCGGCGAGTCGCTTACCGAGGAAGAACTTCGTGCATTTTGTAAAGTGAGCCTCGCGCCTTATAAAGTTCCGACTCACGTTGAATTCAGAAGTGAGTTACCTAAAACAACAGTTGGGAAGATTTTGCGCCGCGAGTTAGTGAGACAACACAAAGAAGGCGCAAAGTAAACAGGAAAAGACGCACACACGTAAACACGGAAACCAGTAGACAGGCAAACAAAAAGAGCCTTTTGGTTTTGCAACCGAAAGGCTCTTTTATTGCTCAGTCGGGGTCTGAGACCCCGACTGAGCATAAGAACTACGCCAACTGCGGAGTTCCGCTTTTCTTGGGGAACGGCGGGGGGAAGATTTTCTCGAATTCCTCGCGCGTGAGCGATTCGACCTCGAGCAGTTTATTTGCAACAAGATCCAATTCCTTGCGATATTTGGTAAGCAATTTCCTGGTCGTCTTGTATGCCTCGTCCACGATCTTGCGGACTTCGGTGTCAATCTTTTCAGCAATGGCTTCGGAGTAATCGCGCTGTTCGGAAATCTCGCGCCCGAGGAAGATCAACTCCTCTTTTTGACCGTAGATCATCGGTCCCAATTCGCTCGACATGCCAAGCCGGGTGACCATCATGCGCGCCATCTGCGTGACACGTTCAATGTCGCTGGAGGCGCCGGAGGTCACATCGTCAAAGACGAGTTCTTCGGCGACGCGTCCGCCAAGCAAACCCACCAGTGATGCAATCATCTTCTTGCGGGAGGCAAGGATACGGTCGTCATCCGGACGATACCAGGTGAGTCCACCGGCTTGTCCGCGCCCGACGATGGTGATCTTCTGGACGGGGTCTGCTTCAGGTACGGCATTCATCGCCACGGCGTGACCAGCCTCATGGTAGGCAATGATGCGTTTCTCTTCATCCGAAATCAAACGGGACTTTCTTTCGGGTCCCATTACCACGCGCTCGATGGCTTCTTCCAATTCGGATTGACCGATGGATTTTTTGTTGCGCCGCGCGGCGAGGATGGCGCTTTCGTTGACCATGTTTTCAATATCCGCGCCAACGAAACCGGGGGTGCCGCGCGCAAGCGAACCGAGGTCAACGCCAGGTTCGAGAGGCTTGCCTTTGACGTGAACTTTGAGGATGGCTTCGCGTCCCTTCATGTCGGGGCGATCAAGTGTAACGCGGCGGTCGAAGCGTCCGGGACGCAGGAGCGCCGGGTCGAGGATATCGGGACGATTGGTCGCGGCGATAATGATGACGTTGGTGTCTGTGTCAAAGCCGTCCATTTCGACAAGCATCTGGTTGAGGGTTTGTTCGCGCTCATCGTGTGAGCCGCCCAGCCCTGCCCCGCGCTGACGACCAACCGCATCAATTTCATCCACGAAGACGATGCAGGGCGAATGTCGCTTTGCCTGATCGAACAGATCGCGCACGCGGCTTGCGCCAACACCGACGAACATTTCAACAAATTCAGAACCCGAAATCGAGAAAAACGGCACGCCCGCTTCACCAGAAACTGCTTTGGCAAGCAATGTTTTCCCAGTTCCCGGAGGACCAACTAGGAGAACACCCTTCGGAATTCTCGCACCTAACTGGATAAACTTCTGCGGTTCTTTCAGGAACTCGACAACTTCTGCCAGTTCCTGCTTGGATTCCTCCACCCCGGCAACATCCTGGAACGTGACGGTGGGATGCTCACCACTGAACATGCGTGCGCGGGATTTCCCAAACGACATGGCAGCATTGTTCGATCCCTGCGCCTGACGGAAGATAAACCACAACACGCCCGCCATGAAGATGACCGGCAAAATGTAGAGCGCGCCGCTCAACAGCCCTGCCCACTGTGACGGCGGTTGGACTTCGATCGTGACGTTATTTGGGGAGAGTTGCTCCTGCGTAACGCCGAGGGCGATCAGTTGTTCCACGAGCGTGGAGTTTGATTCCTTGTAGGATTCCACCCCGTTTTCGTCACCGCTGTCATAGATCACGCGCAGACGGTCGTCGGTGTCAATGACCACCCGCGATACCTTTCCCTGACGGATATCTTCAGCCAGTTGGTTGATGGTGAGCGAATTGTCCGCCGGGGTATCCCGCTGGACCATCATAACCACCATTGCCACCACGGCGATGATCACAAAAAAGGTTACTACAAAAGACTGACTTCTCGGATTCACTGTGCCTCCAAATAATTGCAGGCGGGATTATACCAACGAGGACTATCGGGGAACAGCCTCGCCGCAATCTTTATATAATACTCTAATAATCCTCTGCCTATTCCAGAACCAGTTCAATGGGACAGTGATCCGAGCCAAGAACGTCGTCGTGAATTTTCGCATCCTTTACCCGATCAACCAACGCGTTGGAGACCAAAAAGTAATCAATCCGCCAACCCACGCCGCGCTGACGGGCATTCAGGATGTTCGTCCACCAGGTGTATTGAACGCGCTCCGGGTGCAGGTGACGGTAAATATCTACAAAGCCGTGATCGAGGTATTTCTGAACCCATTCCCGCTCCTCAGGCAGGAAGCCAGATGTTTTCTGGTTCGATTTTGCGTTTTTCAAATCAATCGGCGTGTGGGCGGTATTGAAATCACCGGTGAGAACCAGCGACTCCCCTTTTTTGTGCAGGCGGTCGCACGCGTTGAGGAGTTGCGCGTAAAAGTCCAATTTGAAACCCACGCGCTCTTTGCCGCGCGTCCCGCTGGGGACGTAAATATTGAAGAGTCGGAAACCCGGATGAAGGGTGGAAATGACGCGGCCCTCCACATCGAAGCGCGAGGCGCCCATGCCGAGTTTTGTTTCCAGCGCCGGCGACTTCAAGAACGTCGCGACCCCGCTATACCCCGCTTTTTCTGCCGGGTTCCAAACAGCGTCATAGCCTGAAAATTTTTTCTGTTCATCCGTGAGTTGATCGGGGCGCGCTTTGATTTCCTGCAGGCAGACCAGGTCGGGTTTTTGATTCCATACCCACGTCAACGAGTCCTTGCGAAGCGCGGCGCGCAATCCATTGACATTCCATGAGATTATCTTCATGACTCTCGCTTTATGGTAAACTTTTACGAAGAAAAGAAATGAGCGCAAACACAAAAACCATTCTTTGCATCGAAGACGAAGCCGAGATGATTGATTTGATGCGGCTGATCCTGGGTCGCAGGGGATACGAAGTCAAGGGCGCGGCGAGCGGCATGGAGGGCTTGAAAATGATTCGAGAGCACACGCCCGATCTGATCCTGCTCGATTTGATGATGCCTGAAATGGATGGTTGGGAAGTATATCAGCAAATAAAAGCCGACGAAAAAACGAAGGCGATCCCGGTGATCGTCGTCACGGCGAAGGCGCAAAGTATTGACCGCGTGCTGGGGTTGCACATCGCCAAAGTGGACGATTACATCGCCAAGCCCTTCAGCCCGCAGGAATTGATGAACAGCGTGGAAAAAGTTCTCAAGTCCAACGAATGAACGAGGCGATCCCGTCACAGGACGCCTCGTTTTCAATTGACTCATGCCCAAAGAAATTTACGTCAGCAATAAAAACAGACGGATCGAGACTCTGCCGCGCATTCGATATTGCGACACATTCCTCACCCAACTGCGCGGATTTACCTTCCGCCCCCGCCTCCCGTGTGACGCGGGCTTGATTCTCGTTGGCAAGCGCGATTCCCGCCTCGCCTCTTCCATCCACATGTTGTTCGTCTCCTTCGACCTGACCGTGGTGTGGATCAACTCCGACATGAAAGTTGTAGACCAAGCCCTCGCAAAATCATGGCATCCAGCTTACTTCTCAAAACAGCCCGCCAAATTCGTCCTCGAAATCCACCCTGAACGATGGAATGATTTTGAAATTGGCGACATTGTGGAATTCAAAGATGCGTAATCGGATTTCTCTTTTTCTATTATTCTTTTTACTCACTTCCTTTTTCGCGCAGCCTGCCGCGGCGCAAGCCAGCGGACCGGTGTACATCATTCAGCCCGGCGACACACTCTTCTCCATTGCGGGCCGGTTCAACCTTACGGTGAATGATTTAATCGAAGCAAACCCAGGCGTGGACCCAAACAATCTCGCCATCGGGCAGGAAATTGTCATTCCCGGCCTTGAAGGCTTGACCGGACGGCTGGAAACGGAAGTTGTCGCGTTCGGCGATTCATTGCGGAGTTTAAGCCGCAGGACACAAGTTTCCGATGAAAATTTGAGGAGATTAAACCGCCTCATCAGCCCAAGCGAATTGTATGTGGGCATCAGCCTGATCCTCCCAGTTCAGGAAGGGCAAAACTCCTTGTCCACACGCATTACGCCGGCTTTGGGCGAATCCATGCTCGAGCTTGCCATCAAACAAGGAAGCGACCCATGGACGCTCACATCCTTGAACAAATTAAGCGGCATGTGGACTGCAATCCCCGGCGACGTTTTATATTCACCGGTTACTGGAAATGAAAATACAACCGCAACCGGCTTGCCTTCCGCATTTTTGAGCGCCAGCATCGCGCCGCTCCCCATTCTGCAAGGCTCAACAGAAGTCATTCGCATCCGAACTGCCGGCAATACGCCTGCAACAGCAACGCTGGTTGACAAACCGCTTAACTTCTTTCCGTCAAATGATGAGCAGGTTGCCTTACAGGGAGTCCATGCACTGCTGGAGCCGGGGCTTTATCCCTTCCGCATCGAAGCAACGCTCCCGGACGGGAGCAGGCAATCTTTTGAGCAAATGATCGTTGTTGTTTCAGGCAGTTATTTTGAAGAGGAACTTGTTGTTGACCCGTCCACGATTGACCCCGCGGCAACGGAACCTGAAAACGGCACTATTTTTTCAGTGGTTGCGCCAGCCACGCCCACAAAATTCTGGGACGCGGTTTTCGCCTCACCGGCGGTGTTTCCCGATCAAATCACGTCTTTTTTTGGAACCCGTCGCACCTATCACGGTTCGGGCACGAACCTAACCATTGAAGGATTAATCCACACTGGTCTTGATTATTCCGGCGGCGAGGGACTGCAAATTTTTGCTCCTGCACCGGGCAGGGTCGTATTTGCTGCGCCGTTGACTGTGCGCGGAAACGCAACAATCATCGATCATGGCTGGGGCGTGTACAGCGGAATCTGGCACCAGTCCGAGATCCTAGTGAATGTCGGCGATGTGGTCGAGGAAGGGCAGGTAATCGGCCTTGTCGGCGGCACAGGGCGCGCTACCGCCGCACATTTGCACTGGGAGGTATGGGTGAACGGTGTGCAGGTAGATCCGCTCGACTGGTTGAATCAAGTCTACCCGTAGGAATTGAAGCGTTGCACTCCCCTTCCGTTTATGCTACACTACGTTAAGTCCCTGAGGCGCGCATGTCAAACCCAACGGTTGTCAATTTTCTAAAGCAAAGCGACATCTTCTTTCAATTCACGCCGACCCAACTTGAACTGGTTGCGAACCTTTGCCAGGAAGCGACGTATCAAAAGAACGATTTGATCTTTAAAGAAAATTCGACGAGCAAAGAATTATATGTGATCGCGCAAGGCGAGGTGGATATTTTCGTTGACCCTGCACTCGTCTCCGTTGAAGATACAAGCCGTGAAAATCAGGTCATCGCAACCCTGCGGCGGGGTCAGTCGTTTGGCGAAGTGGCGTTGGTGGACGAAGGGTTAAGGTCTGCATCCGCCTGCGCCACGCAAAACGATACTCGCCTGTTGATCATCCCGCGCGACAAGCTTATCATGTTGTGCGAGACGTATCCGCAGCTTGGATACCGGCTGATGTATAACCTCTCTGCGGACCTGGCGATGAAAATCCGCAATACCGATCTGCGCATCCGCGAGCAGTTATTGTATAAACCGCAGGAAAAAAGTTAACCTGTTCCCACCACCATGGTCTTCTCAAAGTCACTTGATAAAAAACAAGGCGGTACACGGATCACACGGAGAACACGGAACTCTCCGTGAAAAACGGAAAAATCCGTCCGATCCATGAAACTTGTGCTGAGCCTGTCGAAGCATCCGTGTACAAAACAGCATGAAACCCGGACTTTGAGAACGCCGTGCTCCCACTACTTATCACACTTGACCCGTTTCCATATTTGTTTTACCATTAGAACCCAACAAGACAACGTGTGATTACAGCCGTGAGAAATTCATCTTTTCAGGGAAATTTCTCCGGCTTTATTGTAAGCAGTTCGCGAATAGATCATTTGAGAGGAGGTGGTGCCGACTTACTTTACAGAGAGCGTTGTCCGCCTTGGTTGTCGTATCCACCATAAGGATACAATTTTCGATCACAAAATTTTCGGAGGAGTAAGAAAATGAAACGCTTGTTTAATTTGATGTCGTTGCTGGTGCTCGCGAGCCTCGTTCTTGCGGCTTGTGGCGCCCCTGCCCCGACGGAACCCCCCGCCACTGATGCGCCCGCTACTGATGCGCCCACAGAGGCTCCTACCGCCGCTCCCGCGATGTACGAATGTACTGACGCGCTTGGTTGTGTCAAGATCGGCCCAGGTGAACCGATTCACTTCGCCTACATTCAGGCTGTGTCCGGCGCGGTTGCCGCTCTCGGTCAGACCAACGTCAACGGCGCGCAAATCGCGATTGACGATAAAGGCGGCGAATTGCTCGGTCACCCGATCCAGTTCGACGGTGAAGATTCATTGTGCAACGCCGAAGGCGGTCAAGCCGCCGGTACCAAAGTCACCGCCGACCCGACCGTGGTTGCGATCCTCGGCACTACCTGCTCGAGCGAAGCCCGCGCTGCTGGTCCCTTGGTTGAAGCCGCTGGCATGGTGATGATGTCTTCATCCAACACCAACCCCGATCTGACCAACCCCGATCACTCCGATTGGCACACCGGCTACTTCCGCACTGCTCACAACGACCTGTTCCAGGGTCGCATTGCGGCGGAATATGCCTACAATGAACTCGGCTTCACCAAAGCTGCGACCGTTCATGATGGCTCCCCTTACGCTGATGGTCTTCGCAAGGTCTTCGAAGCTGTATTCGCCGAACTCGGCGGCACGATCACTTCATCGGAAGCGGTCAACGTTGGCGATACCGATTTCAAACCGGTGTTGACCACCATCGCCGCTGGCGCTCCGGAGATCATTTACTTCCCGATCTTCGAACCCGAAGGCAACTCCTTCGCTTCCCAGAAGTGTGAAGTTTCCGGTCTTGAATCCGTCGTCCTCATGGGCGCTGACGGTTTGTTCACCTCCGGCTTCGCCGGCACCGCCGGCTCATGCTCGGTTGGCATGTACCTCTCCAGCCCGTATGTGGGTGGAGATGCTGGCGCTCAATTCCTCGAGAAATATCGCGCTACATTCGGTGAAGACCCCGCCTCCGGCTTTGGACCCCACTCATACGATGCGATGAATATTTTCTTCGCCGCAATCGAGTCTGTAGCCCACGTGGATGCTGACGGAACCGTCTACGTCCCACGCGGAGCCCTACGCGACGCTGTGTATGCTACCTCCGGTTTCGCTGGACTCACGGGCGAGCTCAGTTGCGATGCGAACGGCGACTGCGCCACCGGTGAAGCTCTTGCTGTATACCAGATCTCACAAGAAATGGTTGACGGCAGTGTTAACCTGACCGTATCTGAACCCGTTTGGCAGCCGTAAGGTTTTCAGCACGTGTAGATTGTAAGTAGCAAGTCTGAGCCGGACCGTTTCGACGTGTCCGGCTCAGTTTTTATCTGAATTATGCAGAAATTATTTCCCATTTTTATTATGATTTTGATTTCGAGTTGCTCGATGAAAACGCCCAGCGCGGGGACAATCCGCGTGTCTGAGGAGGATGGGATGGAAATGGTTTTTGTCCCAGCGGGGGAATTTTCTATGGGAAGCGGGGCAAATGATCCATCCGCCGATGCCGATGAACTGCCAGTTCACACCGTTTATCTTGAATCGTTTTGGATTGATAAGACCGAGGTGAAAAATTCGATGTATGGGAAATGCGTTTCGGATGGCGCTTGTACACCGCCGGCTCGTTCAAGGTTTTATGAAAACGAGCAATATTCGAACCATCCGATTATCGGGGTCAGTTGGGAGCAGGCAAACGCGTATTGTGGCTGGGCAGGCAGAAGGTTGCCCACCGAGGCGGAGTGGGAGAAGGCGGCGCGGGGCACGGATGGTCGAATCTATCCGTGGGGTAATGAAAGCCCGACTGCCGGGTTGGCTAATTTCGATCAACACGTAAATGAGACTACCCCGGTTGGCTCGTATCCAGAGGGAGAAAGTTCTTATGGTGCGCTCGATATGGCAGGCAACGCGTGGGAATGGGCGATGGATGGATATTCGCCGGACTATTATTCAATTTCGCCCGAGAAAAATCCGCTCAGCGAATCACCGGTCAATCGCCGCGTGCTGAAAGGCGGAAACTGGGATAGCAATGCTGACGGCATACGCTCGGCAAATCGGTTTTGGGCATTCCCCGGCAGGAACGATACCGATGGTTTCCGATGCGCAGATTCCGACTAAAAACCCGCCAAATGTACTATAATGGCGCATCAATTGGACGGAAAAGTTCATCATCCCCTGGTATGGAGTTGAATTATGAGGCAGAGATTTCTAAACCGAATCAATTTTACGGATGTTTCGCTTGCCATCATCGGAACGGCGTTTGTCGGCTTGATCGTCGTTGGTTCCTTTAAGACGCTGGTAGAGGGAAATTACACCACACGACAATGGCTCGATTTTGTTGTCTTCGGTATTGCGCAGGGGAGCATCTATGCGCTGATTGCATTGGGATACACGTTGGTGTACGGCATTCTGCGTATGATCAATTTTGCGCACAGCGAGGTTTTCATGGCCGGTTCGTACACGGCGTATTTCGCGGCGGCGGCGATGGCAAAATCCGGCTTTACGAGGGAAAATACACTCGGTGCCATCCTGGTATTATTTGCCGTAGCCATGGCTACATCCACGTTCATCGGCGTGCTTGTGGAAAGAATCGCCTATCGCCCGCTGCGCCGCGCCCCCCGTTTGGTGCCCTTGATCACCGCCATCGGCGCGTCTGAGGTTTTGAAATATATATTCAAGGGCTTATACGGCGATCAATTCAAAGCCTATCCCGAAATCGAAGCGCTCAAAGGCAGTTACACCTGGGGCGACATCAACATCACAAAAATTCAGGTGGTGGTCATCCTCTCTGCCGCGTTTTTGATGCTCGCACTTTATTTATACGTTCAATACACAAAAACCGGCAAGGCGATGCGCGCCGTCTCGGAAGACAAAGACGTCGCCGCCTTGATGGGCATTAACGTGGACGCGATCATCGTCCGAACCTTCGTGCTGGGCGCGGCATTGGCAGGCGCGGCAGGCATCCTCTACGCCATCACCTTCCGTCAAGTCAACTTTTTCATGGGGTTCATCCCCGGCATCAAAGCCTTCACAGCCGCCGTTTTGGGAGGCATTGGCAATATCCCCGGCGCGATGGTGGGCGGCATTTTCCTCGGCTTGTTCGAATCCGTTGGTCCCATCCTCTTCCTCGATGGCTTGAACGTCCCTGCACCCTACCAATTGAAGGATGTTATCGCCTTCTCGATGCTCGTGCTGGTGTTGCTCTTCCGCCCGAGCGGAATTTTGGGCGAACGACTTTCCCGAAACAAGGCATAAGGAAGGTATCTCATGGAACACGAAAACAAATCCCCCTGGTGGCAAAAAGCCCTCCAATCCGGTTTGATCGGCGGAATCATCGCAATCCTCGCGGCGTTGATCGGCATGGTCGAATCCTTCCACGCCAGAGACATCATCGCCGGGCAAATCTCGATGGGAGAAACCCTCCTGCTCCTGCTTATCGTCGGGTTTGCTTACACATCCTCCAGAGACGAGCGTCTACCGATATCCAACCGCGTGCTCTCCGGCGTCATCACTGGCGTGGTGATAGCTGTGATGATGGTCGGATTTATCATGCTTGGCAAAGTGGTAAACCTGCGCTCCATCCTGGTCAATGCATCTCCCGTACTCTACAAGATTCTGACGTTTGATATGGAAAACGCCAGCGCCGCGTATGGGTACCTGATTGGCATCAGCGCGATCACAAGTTTGGCGGTGTCATTAATCCACGCGATTCCGCCGCTGTGGAGGCGGGCAATCAATACGGGCTTTACAATCGTCTTACTGCTTGCCCTCTTACAAGACCTGCTTCGAATCACCCTGACCCCCTTCCCTGCCGTAACCGAAGCGCTCGCCTGGATGTTCGGCAAACGAGGCGAACAAGGGCTTTCTGTTGTCGGCGCGGTTGTTGTATTTATTGTTGTAGCTGGATTCAACCTTCTTTCCGCGATGAACCGCGACGCCATCCGCAAAAGGAGTCAAGCCCTGCCCAGCGGGACTCAAAAAGCGCTACGCTGGACAAGTTGGGGCTTGCTCGCCGCCTTCTTGTTAATCTGGCCCCGCATCGCGGGTCCTGTTTTGAGCGATGTAACCAACAGCGTCGGTCTTTACATCCTGATGGGTCTTGGCTTAAATATCGTAGTTGGATATGCCGGCTTGCTTGACCTTGGGTATGTTGCCTTTTACGCGTTGGGCGCGTTCACGATGGGGGTCCTTACTACAACAGGCGGGGAAATCTTCTTTGATTTCCAATGGACATTTTGGGAAGCGTTGCCCTTTGCGGTTCTCGTAGCGGGATTGGCAGGCGTTTTCCTCGGCATACCCGTTCTCAAAATTCGCGGTGATTACCTCGCGATCATCACACTGGGCTTCGGTGAAATCATCCGCATCATGTTCCTCTCGGATTTCCTCAAGCCTTACTTTGGCGGATCTTTCGGGATTGTTTCAATAGCCACACCGACCGTAGGAAGCACCCTGCTGAACACTCCGCAAACCCTGTATTATGTTATTCTGGCGGCATGTTTGGTCGCGTTATTCGTCGCATATCGCTTACGCGACTCAAGAATCGGTCGCGCGTGGAAGGCGATCCGCGAAGACGAAGATGTGGCGCAGGCGATGGGAATCAACCTCACCTCCACGAAATTGCTCGCTTTTGCCACCGGCGCGGCATTCGGCGGACTCAGCGGAGCCATCTTCGCCGCAAAATTATCCACCGTGTACCCGCACAGTTTCACACTCATCACCTCCATCAACGTGCTGGCGCTCATCATCGTCGGCGGCATGGGCAGCCTGCCCGGCGTGATCGTCGGCGGATTGTTGCTCGTCGGCCTCCCCGAACTCTTGCGCGAGTTTTCCGAGTTCCGACTTTTGATCTTTGGCATCCTGCTTATCGCCATGATGCTCAACAAGCCGGAGGGATTCCTGCCCGAAGCCGTTCATCGGCGAGAATTCCACGAAGATGAAAATCTCAGTCCCGCCACCGGCGACTAAGCAGGTACACAATCATGTCAAACATCCTCACTGCACAAACTGTCACAAAACGCTTTGGCGGGCTGACCGCGGTCAACACCCTCTCGGTGGAGATTCCTGAAAAATCCATTTACAGCGTGATCGGACCGAACGGAGCCGGCAAGACAACGTTCTTCAACTGCATCACCGGGTTTTATCAACCCGAAGAAGGCGAAATCGTCTTCAATGGTCGTTCCATTCTTGGGTTATCTTCAGATCAGATCAATCACCGTGGGATTTCCCGCACGTACCAAAACATCCGCCTGTTTTCGAATCTGACTGCAATTGAGAATCTTCTTGTCGGTCAGCATCCGTTGCTCAAAGCCACCCTGCTCGGTCCCATCTTCGGGACAGCCGCCACCAAACGCGAAGAAAAAGCGGCGTTGGAAGAATCGAGACGCTTGTTGAATTTCGTCGGGTTGGCGGGCAAAGGCGACCTATTGGCGCGCAACCTGCCCTATGGCGATCAGAGGCGTCTCGAGATCGGGCGCGCGCTGGCGAGCCAACCAAAAATGCTCCTGCTCGACGAACCGACCGCGGGCATGAATCCGAACGAGACCGAAGATATGACCCAATTCATCCGCCGCCTGCGCGACGAATTGGGAATCACCATCCTGCTGATCGAACACGATATGCGCGTGGTGATGGGCATCTCGGAAAAAATCACGGTACTCGATTATGGCGAGAAGATCGCCGAGGGCACCCCGAAAGACATTCAGGGCAACCAGCGCGTGATCGAAGCCTATCTCGGGCGCGGCAGCGCCGGGCAAGCCACCCAATAGGCGCGGAGGAGACATCATCATGGCAATGCTTGAACTCGAAAACATACACACCTATTACGGAAACATTCACGCGCTCAAAGGCATTTCGCTCACCGTGGACAAAGGCGAGATCGTCACGCTCATTGGCGCAAACGGCGCGGGAAAATCCACCACCCTGCGCACGATCACCGGCTTGCTCAAGCCGCGCGTTGGCACGGCAAAACTCGACGGGCAGGACCTCGCCAAATTGAAGGCGCACGATATCGTCTACAAAGGCATCGCGATGGTTCCCGAAGGGCGCGGCATCTTCGCCCGCCTCACCGTTACCGAAAATTTGGATATGGGCGCGTACAGCCGCACTTCCAAAGAAGAATACAACAAAGACATCGAACGCGTCTTCAGCCTGTTCCCCCGCCTCAAAGAACGGCGCAATCAAGTGGCGGGCACGCTCTCGGGCGGTGAACAGCAAATGCTCGCCACCGCGCGCGCGCTCATGGCGCACCCCACCCTCCTGCTCATGGATGAACCTTCCATGGGTCTCGCCCCGGTGTTGGTTGAATTGATCTTCGATACCATTCAACAGATCAACAAAGAGGGTGTCACTATTTTGCTCGTGGAGCAGAACGCGCTGATGGCGCTTTCCATTGCAAACCGCGGTTACGTTTTACAGTCGGGCACAATCGTGTTGCAGGATTCCGCCGCGAATCTCAAAAAAGATCCCACTGTGCAAAAGGCATATCTCGGGATGGAGTAATCGTTCACAGGACAATCAAAGCGCAGAGGAGAAATCTTTCCCTCTGCGCTTTTTGATACCTGATATGATTCAGAATTAAATATGCTA
>Ga0247727_10008776_pt1 | contig 18620 bp, 19 predicted proteins | sample WisWelCaveWW1625_FD_202498 | JGI IMG/M metagenome (GOLD analysis project Ga0247727, IMG submission 202498) | Biofilm microbial communities from Wishing Well Cave, Virginia, United States - WW16-25 | ecosystem: Environmental > Aquatic > Deep subsurface > Groundwater > Cave microbial mat | place... | reverse complement strand
TGAACAAATCGAAGCCAGTTATCAGGTGCCTTTTTGGTGTCTGAGCGTTAAGCACCTTGAAATAGGGAGGGATCCTTATCAAAATCAAAGCTCCAAGTTGGTTGTCCCGGCGTCAGCAGAAGAAGCCTGAGATGGGTCGCAAGGACCGTCGGAGGCAACTCGCCCTGGCCTTTGCGGTTGACGAGAAACGAAAAATCGCTCAACGCCGTAACGGCAATAACGGCAACGGTAAATACCACTAGCCTGGCTTGAGGCCAGAGGAGAGGCAGTGAGATCATGCGAAGCCAGACCTTCGAGGTCGGGGGCTTACGGATTCACTGCCTTTTGGGTGGTAACCGTAGCAACCCGGCCTTAGTGATTCTGCATGGCTGGTCCATGCGCGCATCGGTCTATCGTAGTCTGGGTGAGCGCTTGTCTGACAAGCATTTCGTCCTCATTCCCGACCTTCCCGGTCATGGGAGAAGTGGAGTGATGCGCCGACCAGATTTCTGGTGGATGGCAGCTCCGCTGGATGAGCTTCTCGAGGAGCTTGGTGTGACGAAAGTGATTCTCGTGGCTCACTCCATGGGAGGTGGAGTCGCCATCAAGTGGTCGAAGTTTCGCTCCAAGCGAGTCGTTAAGATGATCCTGGTCGACTCGACCGGAGAACCGGTGAAGCGAGGACTCGTGAGTTGGGCACTCGCAGCAAATCGCAAGACGCTGCGCAGTCTGTCGCTCACGCACTTACCCGGCGTCGGCCGAATCGTAGCTAGCTTCACCCTGAATTGGCTGCGTCATCCTCTCTGGATGTGGCGGACTTTTCGGCTGACGACTGAGGTCGACTTGGTGGGCGAATTACACGACGTCAGAGTCCCGACCTTTTTGGTTTGGGCCGAACACGACGAGTATTTCCCCTCGTGTCTGAGGATGTCCGCTGCACTTGACGTGATACCGACGCCAATCGCTAAGGCTGGGCACGACTGGATCATACTTGAGCCAGCCGAAGCAGCTGAGGTCATCAACATGTTGCTTGAAATAAGGATCTAGCCTGGCGTGAAGCCAGAGAGAGGTGAAAAGATGAAGCACGTTGTGTCCTGGCTGTGGCTGACTCTAAAGGTTCGCTTCGCGAAGCGAAGGCTCGATCGGACCTGCTGCTTCCAGGCAAAGACCGGAGTGGTTCGGATCCACCCATACATCGCGGAGGCGGTCGCGGCAATGAGCGACGAGGTCCTCGCCGACCGCCGCTTCCAGAAGCACTTCGAGTGCATCGTGCAGAAATGCGATGAGCGCCTGAGCACTTTCTACTGGGTCAGCTCATTCCACGAGGCTTAGCCTGGCGTGAAGCCAGAAGAAGGGGGAATTCATGAAACTTGGCGAGATCATTGCAGCAGCCGAAGACATTCATCGGCTTTGCTGGGATCGATATGGAGCCGCGCTGTTTCACCCAGGCTCGGACGACATCGTCTTCAGGGAGGGGTACGAAACAAGGCTTTTCTTTAGAGGCGCGGTTGATTCTCTCGAGATCGTCGTGACCTACACTGGCAAGGGGGAGTTCGACCCGATTCGACTGATGGTCAGTGATGGGAGCGATCAAAAGCTTTACCGCTGGAAAGACGACCAGTTCGTCTACGAGCGGAACAAGCCATTCGTGGTCGTCTAGACCCGCTCCGCCCCGAATAGGTAAGTTCTAGACTGGCGTGAAGCCAGAAGGAGGAGAAATGTTTAAGCTGTTCAGCAGGCCAATCCATGGTTACTCGGGACGGGAACCGGAGGAGCGACTAAAGGAGCTGGAAGACGAGGTGAACAACTTCGTTTCTCAGCATTCCCAGGCCTCTGTCCAATGGCTCCAGAACTGTTCACATGGAGCAAGTTACCTGACGGCAGTTGTAACCTACTCCGTGCTTAGAGAGTAGACGACCATTGCGAGTTGGGTAGATAGGAAAGAAGGAGATGGCGAGATCACCGCCCAAGAACGACCGGCGTACAACTGCGACATGCACATGCATGCGTAGGCCGGTCGTTTTTTCGTGGCTAAAATTACCTTGGCCAGGCAGAGACCATGATCGATTCGCCCTGTTTCTTGGGCAGCTTCTGCCAGAGTTCTTCGGTGATGTAGAGCGCTAAGGCGCTCTGAATTCTCTCGGAATGGCTAGTGGGGCCATTTGGACACCATTATTGAGTTGCCGACTTTGTTTGGCAGTCTTTGCCATATTTCCTCGGTAATATAGGGCATGAAGGGGTGGAGGAGGAGAAGTGACCCTTCCAGAACCTCCTCTAGGACGGGCTGTGCGGCTTCACGCCGTGTTTTAGTACTTTCAATATATCTATCGGCTAATCTGTGCCAGACGAAGTCGTAGAGCTCTTCAGCCGCCTGAGAAAACCTATAGTGCTCAAGAGCGCTGTTAACAGCTTCGCGGGTCCTTCTCAGCTCTTCAAGAATCCAACGATCAACCGTATTACGCTCAGACTCATAGTTAACTTTATCCGGTCTTGTATCTAGAATAAAGCGGCCAATATTCCAGACTTTGTTGGTAAAATTACGCATACCTTTAATTTTAGTTTCGCCAAGATTGGCATCGTTTCCAGCTCCCGTGCCAAAAACTAGGGCCATACGGACTGCATCAGCCCCGAATTTTTCCGCCACATCAAGTGGATCGATGACATTATTTTTGCTTTTACTCATCTTTTGGCCTTTTTCATCTCGCACTAAACCGTGTAGATAAACTGTCTCAAACGGAACTTGATCGGTTGTGTAGATGCCTAGCATGATCATGCGGGCTACCCAGAAGAACAAAATGTCGTAGCCAGTTTCCATCACCGAAGTTGGGTAAAATTTCTTGAAGTCTGAATCGTCCTTTTGGCCCCAACCAAGAGTGGTAAACGGCCACTGTCCTGAAGAAAACCAGGTATCAAGTGTATCTGGGTCTTGAGTTAGTTTTTGGTTCCCACAGGTTGGACATTGTTTCGGCACTTCAGCTGAGACAATAATTTCTCCACAATCTTTGCCAATCTTTTCCCGCGGAATAAAATCATAACTATAAATAAACGCCGGTGTTTCAGCCGTTACTTCTATCTCAGGATTGTGTTTTTTAAAGGCGATAATTAACTCGTCAAGGTCTTTATAAGTTGCTCCATGAGCCTTATCTTCGAGGGGAAGAGCTCCAACTAGTGTCTTGACGACTTCCTTTATCAACCCATGACCAAAGACCTCTCTAGTTCCACTATCCTCAAAAACTACTCGGTCGCCGATTTGCAAACCATGGTCGCGCAAACGGTAAGTCTTGGTTTTTCCCTGAGAAATTTGAGGGGCCACGCTTTCTGCAAAGCCCATTCTTTTTTGATTTTGCTCACCACAATACCAGACTGGAATTTGATGGCCCCACCACAGTTGCCGGCTAATACACCAGTCATGAATATTTTCCATCCAGTTGTAATAGATTTTTTCGAAGCGAGTCGGGATGATTTTTATTTTCCTTGATTTAACGCTGTCTAGTGCATCCTTCGCCAAATTCTTGCCACTCTTGCCAGTTTTGTTGATTGCAACAAACCATTGTAGGGATACTTGGGGCTCAACGACTGTGCCACAACGCTCGCAGACCCCAATATTGTGGGCGAGTCTTTCGGTCTTTTCGAGTAAGCCCAGTTTCTCCAAGTCGGCAACTACTTGTTTACGGGCTACATATTTATCCAGATTTTTATAATTGCCTGAATTATCGGTCATTTTGTCGTTCAAGCCGATGACCTGAATTTGGGCTAAACTGTGCCTCTGACCCATTTCATAATCGTTCGGATCATGGGCTGGAGTAACTTTCACTGCCCCCGTTCCGAATTCTTTATCAACATACGAGTCGACAATAATAGGTATTTCACGGTTCAAAAGAGGCAGAACTACAGTTTTTCCAATTAAACTTTTATGGCGTTTATCTTCTGGGTTTACCGCAACTGCAGTATCACCCAGCATTGTTTCCGGGCGAGTGGTGGCAACGGTAATAAATTCGTTTGAGTCTTTAATTGGGTATTTGATAAACCAAAGGTTGGACTCTTTTTCTTTATGGACAACTTCGAGGTCTGATAACACGGTCGCGCAACGTGGGCACCAGTTGATCATACGAGTACCCCGATAGATTAGCCCGTCATCATAGAGAGTTTTGAAGGTTTTGCAGACAGCTTTGGAAATCTCGGGGTCCAAGGTGAATCTCTCACGTGACCAATCCAGAGAAAAACCCATCGCCCGCAGCTGCGCATACATTTGCTTTTTGTTCTCTTGAGAAAATGCGTAAGTTTGCTTGAAGAATTCTTCTCTGCCGAGATCGTGACGCGTTTTTCCCTGCTTTTCCAACTCACGTTCATAGACCACTTGAGTCAGAATTCCCGCGTGATCAGCACCCGGAAGCCAGAGAGTTGAATCCCCTAACATACGGTGATAGCGAATCATAATATCCTCGATCACGTACATAGCGTGCCCAATGTGGAGTCGTCCGTTGGCGTTGGGTGGGGGAAGGATGATGGAGAAGTACTTTTTAGCTGGTTTAGGTTTGAAAAAAGCCTTCTTTTCCCAAAAATCGTACCATTTATTTTCGACCTCTTTATGATCGTAAACTTTTTCCATGTGGCTAATTATATAGAGAGCCAATCTGGCTTGCAAATAGGTAACCCCCTTAGTGTTAAAATATTCTTAGAATGCTTGCTAACGTTGACACCTTGGCGGAAGATAATATCCGTACTCTAAACATTCCAGAGAGAAAATTTCCAAAGCCAGCTGCAATAATTTTGATTGGGTTTCCTGGAGCAGGTAAGACTACCCTGACGAACTCTTTAGCAAAAACTTTCCCCCTCGCTTTAGTGAGCGATGAAGTGATGGCACATTTTCTTTTTCCTTCACAGCCTACTTTCCTGCGCCATTCGCAAAAAGAGTTTTTGGAACTCGCCGCTAAAACTATCGAAAAACTTATTCTACGTGGCGTGAGTTGTATTTATGATTCGAATGTTAAGTTCAAGCAGGACCGTAGCATTATCAAGCAAATTGTTGAGGCCTCCGGCGGTAAATACATCCTTGTTTATCTAAAAATTTCAAAAGAACAAGCCTTGGAGCGAGTAGAGAGAGAAAATTTTCAAGTTTCTCGGGGCGAAAAGAAGGGGTTTATTATCAACAAGGACCTCTTTCAGTATGATATTTCATCAACAGAATTGCCGAATACTAGTGAGGAGCATCTAATTTTTGATTCCACTGACTCGGAGTCTATTCTTACTCTTAATCAGCAGATCCTTAGCAAAATTAATTCCTAGGGAAGAAGGCCTGGATCGGAGGTCACACTGCTCCAAGGTTTGGGATCGAAGTTGAAATGGGCTGCGGCCGCAACCATCGCCCCGTTGTCAACCGAAAGTGACGGAGAAGCAACTAAAATTTTTCCGGTAAATCGGTCTTTAAAAGCTTCACGCAGTCTTTGGTTCGCAGCTACTCCACCACTGAGTAAAATCGTTTGTACAGAGCGTTCCTTGGCAGCTTTCAAAGCCTTGGTGACTAATGTGTCAACCACTGCTTCCTGGAAAGAGGCGGCAAGGGCCGGGATTTCTTTTCTCTCAATTTTATTTTCAGCTGCCAAGTTGGCAACAGCCGTCTTGAGCCCAGAAAAGGAAAAATCAAAATCTGGACTATTCAGCATTGGCCTAGGTAGATGGTAAGTTTCTTTCAATTTCAAATTCGCTACTTTTTGAATCGCGGGCCCGCCTGGATAGGTAAGTCCGAGTAATCTAGCTACCTTGTCAAAAGCTTCGCCGGCAGCATCATCTCTAGTACCTCCTAGTCGGAGGAAGCTACCGTGCCCTTCCATAAAATAAATTTCTGTGTGACCCCCGGATACGACAAGCGAAATATTGGGGAACTGAGGTTCCTCGGTCGTCTCCAACCAATTTGCATAAATATGACCAACTAAATGGTTGACAGGTACTAAGGGTTTCGAGGTCAGGTAAGAAAGAGTTTTCGCTGTTTCGACTCCGACAAGAAGAGAACCGATGAGACCAGGACCGTAGGTAACGGCGACCGCATCCACCTGATCAAGTTTTATCCTCGCTTCCTCTAGCGCGGCTTGTAAGCTAGGTATGATTGCCTTTGTCTGTTCACGAGCGGCAATCTCCGGAATGATCCCGCCGGTTTTTGTATGCAGAGGTAAGGACGAAGAAACGATATTGCTTAGAATTTTCTGACCATCTTCGACAACAGCTAGCGCTGTTTCATCACAAGAAGTTTCAATTCCCAAGATTTTCATTAAAGGTATTGTAACAAGACAGACAATCGTCAGGGTTTGACAACCAAGCAGCTCAGTACTATAATCGGCCTCATTGAGAGAGTGTACTCCGTTGTTCTGCCAAACGGTGTTGTGTTCAACCGACTATTCCCGGGGCGCAAGAAGCCAAAGAAGAAAAATACCGGACAAGTGTGAGGATCCACTCCTCTGGTCGGAAAAAGAGCAACACAAGTAGTGGACAGCGTGGTAGATCTTCGGGGACAGTGTTCCTACGACTGGAGGTCGTGCAGTGCACAAACCCGACACGTGACCCGTTCGTGAGCTCTGAACGTGTCACAATAACAAATCTCCTTCCAAAGGAGATTGTCCCGACAACGCCGTAGGTTAATAACCGTTGTAACCGGCGAATATACATGGGACGACGGAAAGGGACGAGAGAGACATCCTTGCCCCGGGCCGCTCGATTGAAGCAACCTTACCAGCCAGGTAAGTCTGCAGATATTGAGTGGCCTTTCCGTTTGTAAAGCCCCTCAAATCGGCGACACCTCTAATAAACCCCATAGTGTTTGACAGCAGTTTGCAAGCTGCTGTATAATCGTTTTTACAATTCAGGAGAGTGATCCACGACGATTGTCGTGTGACACGTGGTGAAGCAGAAGGAGGAAATCATGCTTCACAACCGGTCGGGACCGTCCTTCGTGGCGGTGTTCTTTCTTGACGGGGAAAAGATCATGAACGCGTTCGGCGGCGAGACCCGCTGATGGCCTGGCGTCTCGTACGGATTCGTGGACCGCCGACAACGTCGACGACCCCCATTCCGTTTGGGACGTATTAGAATCTGTTGACAGGTAAGCCCGCAGGTTGCGGAGATCGGAAGTCGCTCCAAGAAGGAGCTATCAGGAGGAAAAACGTCATGATCCTCAACCGATCCGGTCCGTCGTTCGCGACGGAGAACTGCTTCAAGAACGAGGTAATGAACAACATCGTCGCGCCGGGCATCGTCGCGCTCGCCGGCAGCATCGACCAGGACGGCGGCCTTCAGCTCACCTGCTGATCGCCCCGACCGACATCCTTCGTGAGCTGAGCTTCGAGCACAGTTTGCGGTAGGCGGGGGTAACGGAGGGAGAACGGCCACCAGTTTGGCTCAACGTGCTTGCACGTGGGTACTCTCTGGTGGCCTTCTCTATTTTTCGAGGCTAAAGTTCTGGCAAAATTGGAGAAGAACTTGGGTTTTGCTTAGGACGGAAACTTCTCTGTCTTTGGCCCATCCTTATGGGTAACAAAAATTGTTTGTACTCAGCGTCCATATCAACAAACTCATCCACTTGCTCAATCAGTTTACTAGAGGTGCTTTTCACAAAACTCATTGACTCGACTCGATAACCCTGGTTTTGTAAATACTCCACTAAAGGTATGTAATCTCCGTCTCCGGAGACTAATACAAGAACGTCGAGTCGAGGGGCGAGGCGGATCATATCGATCGCGATCCCTACGTCCCAATCACCCTTTTTTACTCCGCCAGCGAAAATTTGAACGTCTTTCATTTTGACTTCAAAACCAGCTTTTTCTAGAGCATCGAAAAAAGTTTGCTCTTCGGGCATTTGTGCTCTGATCACGTAAGCCAGCGCTCGGATCATTTGACGACCTCCTGTCGCCACCTCAAGAATCCTCCCGAAATTAACCCTTTGGTTGTAGAGGTTTTTAGCAGAGTAATACATGTTTTGGACATCAACAAAGATACCAACGCGTTGGTTTGGGTTTTTTCTCAACATAGTTTGTTCACCTCCTTTTCAATTGAGCTTATTTGCCTTGAAACTTCCCCTATGATACCATTTACACACCCAGCCGACCAAACATGAAAAAGATCACCAAGTGCGTCATCCCAGCTGCCGGCTACGGCACCCGCTTTTTGCCTGCTACCAAGGCCATGCCCAAAGAAATGCTTCCCCTAATCGATAAACCAATTATTCAATTTGTTGTCGAGGATGCGGTCTCGGCGGGTATTGAAGACATTATTATCGTTACAGGTTGGCATAAGCGTAGCATCGAAGACCATTTTGACTACCCCTTTGAACTTGAAAAAAGGCTTGAGTTGGGGGGAAAGGAAAAGGAACTTGCCCAGATTCGTGAGATAGCCAACCTCGCCAACTTTATTTATATACGTCAAAAAGGGCCTTTGGGTAACGCCACCCCGATCCTCAACGCCCGTCATTTGCTCGGAGAGGAACCCTTTTTAGTGCTGTGGGGGGATGATTTTATCAAGGCAACGCCTACCCGCTCCCAACAACTAATAGCCGCCTACGAAAAATATGGTTGTTCCATTCTCTCAGGTTACAGAACCAAAAAGGAAGCTGACACGAAAAAGTACGGTTTTGTTGCGGGAGAGGAAGTCGAAGATGGGGTAATAAGAGTCAAGAGTATCATTGAAAAGCCTGGGCCGGACAAAGCCCCAAGCGACATGGCTATAGTGAGTGGCTATGTCTTTACTCCTGAGATTTTCGAAGCGATTGAGGCAGTAAAACCAAAAGATGATGGAGAATTAGTGTACGTTGATGCTTTAGACATTCTTTTGAAGAGTCAGGAAGTTTACGCTGCTGAAATCAAGAACGGTAAATACTACGACACTGGCGATAAGCTTGAGTATCTGAAAACCCTGATCGATCTTGGTTTAGAGCATGAAGAGTACAGTGCAAAATTAAGAGAACATTTAAAAGAGATAGCCTCTAGGCTATGAAAAAGCTACTGCCCTACTTCATCAGTTTCTTTCTAATAGTTTTTGTTCTTGGAGTTTTTTTCTTCGTCCTGAATGTTATTCGGAAAAAGGAGGCCGGACCAGTCGTTCTGCGCTACGTTGGACTTTGGGATCCAGAAGTCATCAACCCGCTGAAACTTGAATATCAGAAAAACCATCCCGAGATTATCGTTGAGTACGAGCAAAAGGACATCTCGCGCTATTTTCCCTTTCTCACCTCCGCGTTGAATAGTGAGAGCCCACCAGACCTTTTTTGGTGGCATAACAGCTGGGGCCCAGTCGTAAAGGGAGCCTTGGCTGCTATCCCAGGGGATGTCTACGGTAGCGTGGAGTTTGAAAAAACCTTCTACCCGATTACCAAGAACGATCTCAATCTCAACGGAGCTTATCGGGGAATTCCTTTAGAAATCGACGGATTGGCCCTGCTTTACAACAAAAATCTACTCGCCGCTAAAGGTTTCAAAGCTCCCCCCGCCGATCTAATTTCCCTGAAGAACAACTACGCCCCGATTCTGACCACTCTCGATAGCCAAGAACGGGTAACGGTTGGGGGAATTGCGCTTGGAAGTGTCAACAATGTAGAACATTTTTCCGAAATTATCGGTCTCTTTATGCTTCAAAATAAAGTGGAATTCGTTCGTGGTGGACAAAACATCCTGGCTGTCAATAAGACTTTGGATGGTCGAAACCTAGCGGCTGATGCACTAGCGGTGTATGTTTCTTTTCTTTCTAAGGATAAGGTTTGGAGTAGTGCTTTACCACCTTCCCTAGAAGCTTTTGCTTCTGGAAAAGTAGCCATGATTTATCTTCCAGCCTACCGAATAGCAGAGCTCGAAACCCTTTTGGCCAGCAAAAACCTGCGTCTGAATTACGGTGTGGCCGCGGCTCCTCAACTGATTCAATCAGACCCGGTAAGTTGGGGTAGTTATTGGGTGAATGGAGTCTCTTCAAAAAGTGAACATCAGAGACAGGCTTGGGACTTCGCGAGGTTTTTATCAGAAAAAGAATCTCTTCGTAAGATCTTTTCGATCGAAACAAAGCTGAGGAATATTGGGAGGGCTTATCCAAGGGTTGATATGGCAGACGAACTAAGGAATGATTCTAAGCTGGGGCCTTACGTGTCTCAGGCTCCTTATGCACAAGGCTGGTATTTAAACTCAGGTACTGGGGATGCTGTACTGAACGACAAAATAATTGAGGTTTTCGCTAGACGGGTCGGAGAAAACACTTCGAGTAACTCACAGACAGGTACTATCAGCACTATTGCCGAGGAAATTCAACCCATCTTACAGGGAGTCGGTTTGGCACCTGCTGGTGTGAAAAAATAGTTAAAAGACTCATGCCAAAATCTAAAGAGCCTGACGAAGTAAAATCAATCTTCATAAATCCACAACCGCCTAGGTTCAATTGGCGCTCCCTCAATCGACGGCGGAAGATTAGTGGGCTCTTGCTGGCAGTTGGAATAAGCTTGCTACTTCTCGGGGTCTTCTCGGGGGTTTTTGGAGCAGCGTTTAGAGTTTTTACCTCAGCGACAGTGAATTTTTCTCTCAAAGATGCACAGAGCAAGTCCACACTAGAGGGAGTAACTATTATTTCGGATTTTGGAGAAGCTAAAACCAATGCAAAGGGGCAGGCAAGACTGCGCCTAGCCGCCGGTAATAGAAAGATCATCTTTAGAATAGACGATTATTTAGAACAAGACATCGAGTTGTCCTTGAGGATTGGTGAAAGTCTCAATAGGGAAATATTTTTGGTTAAAACCCCGCTCGATTCGGCTGTGGTTTCTGGGACTGTAAAGAGTGCAGATGACGGCAAGCAACTCTCGGGAGTGTCAGTGGAGCTTTTGAACTCACCAGTAGAGGTGGAAACAAAGACAGATCCCGCAGGAAGATTTACTCTAAAAATTCCAGCCGGAAAACAGACACTTAGATTTAAGTTGGCTGGTTACCACCAGAAAGACCAGGAATTAGAGGCAATTGACAAAAAAACAACTATTGTTGAAGCCTATTTAAACCTTGAGTGAGACAAAACAACAACACCCAGTCTTGACAAATTAACACATCTTCCCTAAAATTTAGCAGAAAAAACTTTGGAGTGATAGCATTTTTGAGAATTATATCCAAAGCCTGCTGGCCGCTTCGCCCTAAGAGGTTCTAAGAAAACGGGAAAGTGATGGATGTTGAGGGAGTTTCTGCTGCTGCTTCATTTCCCTCATTTTCCGAAAAATATATTTTTAAGGAGGTAATGATGAACAAGAGTTCAAATGTAAAACCCTTGGCAGGGTACGCTTTAGTTAAGCCGATGGAGGCGGAAACAAGAACCGCTTCTGGATTAGTTTTGCCGGACACGGTCTCCGAGCGCCCAGCTCAAGGGAAAGTTGTGGCGGTTGGACCAGCAAAAAAACACCCAGAGCATGAAGAAAAAGCTGAATTTAAGGTGGGAGACACTGTCATCTACAAAAAATGGGGCGGTGATGAAATTAAATTCGAAGGCGAAGAGCTAAAATTAGTTAAATTTGAAGATGTGATGGCTATTGTCGAATAATCAAAAGGAGGTTTAATCGATGGCTAAACAATTAATCTACGCAGAAAATGCCCGAGAAAAACTTTTATCCGGAGTCAATAAACTGGCCAATGCAGTTGCTACTACCTTGGGTCCAAAAGGTCGAAATGTGGCTATCGACAAAAAATGGGGCGCTCCCAACGTGGTCCACGATGGGGTTACGGTTGCCAAGGAGATAGAACTTGAGGACCCCTTCGAGAACATGGGAGCCCAGCTTATTAAAGAAGCTGCCTCCAAAACCAACGATGTCGCCGGAGACGGAACTACCACCTCAACCATTATTGCCCAGGCAATAGTTGAGGAGGGTCTAAAAAACATCACTGCTGGTGTGAATCCAATGATTCTCAAAAAAGGTTTAGAGGCTGGAGTAGAGGCCGTGACAGAAGCTCTTAAAAAATCAGCCAAAAAGATCTCCAGCAAAGAAGAATATGCGCAAGTAGCTACGATTTCAGCCGCCGATGAAACCATTGGTAATCTGATCGCCGAGGCCTTGGATAAGGTCGGGGCTGATGGTGTAGTTACTGTTGAAGAGTCCCGTGGTTTGGAAACTAGTGTTGAATACAAAGAGGGTATGGAATTTGATCGCGGCTACATTTCCTCGTACTTTGTAACTGACCCCGCAAAAATGGAGGCCTCGATAGAAAACCCTCATATCTTAATCACAGACAAGAAAGTGACTGCTATCAATGATTTACTCCCCTTGCTTGAAAAACTTGTTCAGGTAACTAAAGATCTTGTCATCGTTGCCGACGATGTTGAGGGCGAAGCCTTGGCGACCCTGGTCGTTAATAAGATTCGCGGAACGATGAATATCCTTTCCGTCAAGGCTCCTGGGTTCGGTGATCGACGCAAGGAAATGCTTGAAGATATAGCCGTCCTTACTGGCGGGACACTAATCTCTGAGGATACAGGCATCAAGTTCGAATCGGTAACCCCGGATATGCTGGGCCGAGCTGATCGAATCACCTCTGATAAAGACAACACGGTCATTGTTGGAGGTAAAGGTACAAAGAGTAAGATTGAAGCAAGGGTAGCCCAAATTCGTACCCAAATAGAAAAAACTACCAGTGAATTCGACCGCGAGAAACTCGAGGAAAGACTAGCTAAACTTGCTGGTGGGGTAGCAGTCGTAAACGTGGGAGCGGCCACAGAAATTGAACTGAAGGAAAAGAAAGAACGGGTAAACGATGCTGTTCAAGCGACCAAGGCCGCCATTGAAGAAGGTTTCGTAGTTGGTGGTGAGGTGGCCATCTTAAGGGCCGCCGAAGCTTTGGACAAGATTAACCGCGAAGGCGATGAAGCTGTCGGGGTGAAGATTCTTCACGAAGCCCTGCACCGACCAATTCGTAAACTGGCAGAAAATGCCGGTGCCGACGCTGGCTGGGTCGTACATCAAGTTGAAAAAGCCGGCGGTAACAACGGTTTTAATGCTATAACTGGTGAAATTGAGGACCTAGTTAAGTCAGGGGTTATCGACCCGGTCAAGGTAACCCGTACGGCCCTTCAGAACGCAGCCTCGGTAGCGATGATGATACTTACTACGGAAGCCTTGATAACTGATCTGCCGGAAAAGAAAGATAGCAACCCACCTATGCCGGCAGCAGGCATGGAAGGAATGGGTTATTAAATCTAAATTTAGAGGTAAAAGAAAAGGGCCGTGAAGGGCCCTTTTCTTTTGTTCTGTTAATTAATGTAATTGGTGGGTAAGAAATTATCCGGATCAACAGTAGTGCTGTTCCAGTAAACTTCGAGATGCAAATGAGCACCAGTAGCGACTCCTGAAGCACCTACGTAACCAATTAAGGTCTCACCACCGACTTCAGCGCCAGTTTGCACGCCAACCCCCGCTAAATGGGCATAACGTGAAGCAAAGCCGTCAAGATGACGAATTACGATTGTGTACCCATACCCATAAGTATCCCAACCAGCGAACTCTACTTTACCGGCAGCGATAGGACGTACGGTAGCCCCATACGGGTTGGGGATATCAATTCCCTGGTGGCCGAGCCAGTAATTTTGCGAGGTCGCTCCAGCTATTGGCCGCTGGAAACTTGGTGCCACTGCAGCCTTGATAGTCTCGGTGATAGTAGCCAACTTACTTGGTGTGGTTGAGCTTTGTACATCGGCAATTACCGCTGCATCCCTCTGCGCAAAGTAAAACAGGGTTGCCAGCACTATTGATACAAGCACGATCGGAGCAAAGCCCCTAACTTTTTTGGCCACGAGGGGATAAACCTTCAAAATCAAAAGGGAACAAAGGATGGCGTCGAAAACCACTGCACGAGAATCGTAACCGGTGGCTTTGAGAATTTGTGGGTTGGGGTGGACTAGGCGCAGATTGCTTAGTTTCCCAACGCGGCCCTTTTTAACCAAGGACCAAAGGTTTGGTTTTTCCAACATAAAGCCCCGAAAGTCGGGGCATAAAAGAAAAAAGTCTCTCTTGAGGAGAGAACTTCTGAATCTAATTATACCGATTAAGTGGGGTAAAGTCAAGTTCCACGAACTTCGCATTGCTTCGCAAAGTAAACCCATCGTTTTCGTTCAGGGACTGCTTTGTTACGTAAAGTCAGGTTTTGGAGGCGACGAGCGGATTCGAACCGCTGTAAAAGGTTTTGCAGACCTCTACCTAGCCACTCGGTCACGTCGCCAAAACTAGCCTCAGAATTATACCACAGGAGCTGAGTGAGGCTAAATTTTCTTGGCGTACTGTGAAGAAACCCAGCCAGAGAGAGTACCTACCTGGATTTGATACCAGCCAGGCTGCTCTTTGAGTAAGTCGTATTTCCCCCCTGGTTTCACGGTGGTGAGAATCTGGTTTGACTGAGAAGGGCCACTTCTTACATTGAGGGAGCCAGTAGGTGTTGGTAAAATCTCGATGCGGGCCATTTTTGGTTTGGGAGCGAGCTTTTCCCAGGCAGCCTGAGCCTGCCTATTTAAACTTTTTTCTGAGGGTTTACTAAGATAACCAACATTCACGGCTTCTTTTGTTTTTCTCTCAAACTCCCCTTGGTCGTAGTAATAAATCCGTCCGCTAGAGTCAATTAGAGCGTCAAATTTCGTTTCTAGGCCGCTGCCTCTCTCTTGAAAAAACCAAACTCCTTCAGCCCAAACCTGCGTTTTGTCGATCAGTTTTTGAATGTCGGTAGTCAAACTATATAAAGTAAGGTTGCCCTCATCCGCAATCTTCTCGACTGTTTTTGGGAGTGGGTTAGCCGAAAGGTTTAGTTGGATTATAGTTTGATGGCCAGCCGGGACATTTATATCAATTTGTCTCGGTAAGTAGCCCTCTCTGCTGATCTTCAAGCGATGAACCCCGGCAGAAACTTCCTGAACTAAGGGGGTTTGTCCGATTTCTTTTCCGTCAAGTTCGATTTTCGCTGAGGTTGGTTCAGAGGCGATCGAGATAGAGGTTGTACTCTTTCTCAAACCAAGAATCTCTACCGCGTTAAAGACTTCGCTCGGACCAAAGTCGACATTAACCACACTTAGAGTATTGTTGCCCAAGCGAATTAGATTCGACCAAGTGATTTCCCGGTTACCAAAAAATTTGGAGCTTGCGGTGGCAAATTTTGCTCTTAAAGTAAGCTTATGGTCTCCTACCTTTAGATCTGTACCTTGGTACGGGGAAGTACCAACTTTGTTATTTTCGATCAGTACTTCAGTACCGGCGATAGAACTGTTAACACTCAGATAGCCATTTGTTGGGGTGAAAAGAGGTAAAAGGAACCGAACCAAAAGAAGCCCACCAGCTAGTGTTAATAAGACGAAAAGTGCGGCAGTAATAATTCTTCTCATAAGAACAGCTGGAAATAGCCTCTTACTTTAAGATCTTACCATATCAGCCTAGATCTAGTTGCGCTGCAGCAGCCGAAAGTTGTTTAATATTGCTAATGCCTAAGGTCTCACTTCTTAAATTAATCGATGAAGCGCTCTTACCTGCTTTTCTTGTCTTTGGAGCAAAATTGTTTGGTTTGTTCTCGGCAAGCCTTATATTTGGTTTAGAGTGGCAAGCCCAGACTAGTCTTTCTTATTCCTCGACCTTGTGGGTGGGTTTTGGAGGTAAAGAACCCACTCTGCTTGCGAACGATGTCGCGACTCTTTTCATGTTCGTAGTGATTTCAGCAGGCTTTGGTTGGGTGCTTTACAGAGCGCATTACCTGAATATTTCACACCTTCACCCCTCCCAGGTAAAAAAACACCTTTTGGCCAAAAATGAGGCTCTCCTGGTGGATACATACGAAATTTATCATCAAGCAGCGGTTTGGTTGAGCCTGAATTGGCTAGCTTTCTTAACAGCTAGCTTAGATTTTTTTGCTGGGAATCTTTCGCTGTTTGTTTTCGCGCTGAGTATTGGCGTGACCCTAACTCTTTTATTTAGTCTCGCCACCAACGTTAGTAAGGAACTGAAGTTAGCTAGATAGTAGGTAAGAGGTAAATGATTGAGGTACACAGGATTAGCCAAACAATAATAGTGGCGAGAAGAGGCTTATCCTGAAGTAGTATTTTTTCTGGAGATTCCCCCTCCCTCTTTTCAAAGATTAAATACAGGTAACGAAAAATTCCGTAGACCACGGCTGGAATGGTCACCATTAACCATTTAGAAGAGGAAATAGTTGACGGTAAAATATCGATTAGAAGACTGCTACTACTACGAGGTTCGTTGAAAGTAAAAAGACTGTAGGTGATCAAACTGGAGGTCGCACTCAAGAAAACAAGGCCGTCTAATAAATTGATTGGATAAGAGGCCAGAGTTGAGCGGTGAGAAGCAGCCAAATTGCCCAAAAGGGTTGTTTCCGAACGCCTTTTGCCAACGGCCAGGAAGAGGGACAACATCATGACCGAGAGTATTAACCAGGAAGATAAGGCTACTTGAGCTGCAAACGAGCCAGCAAAAACTCTGAGCATAAACCCAAAGGCTATCACCAGAAGCTCGAGCAGAATTACTTTCTTTAAGTAAAGACTATAAGCAATCTGCAAGGACAAGTAGAGAAGAACTACGAGGAAGACTTCGTAGGCAACTAAAAAGGAAACAAGCAAGGCAAACAAGGCTAAGACAGCGCAGACAGCCAAAGCAAGGTTGGCGGAAATTTTCTTGGCTGCTAGAGGCCGGCTTCTCTTACTTGAATGAAGAATATCTGAGGAGATGTCGACTAAATCATTAAAAAGGTAAGTACTAGAAGCTGCCAGGCAAAAGCTTAAAAAAGTCAAAGATACTGCTACCAGTTTGCTTTCATCAGTTAAATTCCCAGTAAAAAATATGGCCGCAAAAGTGGCTAGATTCTTTACCCACTGAGTGGGTCTAGCGGCCTGCAAGAGATAACTAACCTTTTTCATAACTTTGTCTGCCAATGGTAATAAGTAGCCCCAAAATTACTACAACGACCATGACGATTGCAAATAGTTTACCCTGACTGTCCAGTTCTAAGGCAGCTAGACCCAAAAACAAACTAATCAAATAATAAAACAGGGCGATTTTAGGTATACTCCAGCCTCGAGCAAGAAGTTGATGATGCAAGTGACCTTTGTCACCCCAAACAGGCGAACGACCCCTTATAAGACGCCTTATGATTGCCCAGAGACCGTCAACTAAAGGTACGGCGAGGACTAGGACTGCGGTGGCCAGTTTTGCCCCGGAGAGGATAGACAAGGTGGCTAATAGAAATCCGGCCAGGGTTGAGCCACCATAGCCAGGCATTATTTTTTGAGGGTAAAAACTGAAGGGGAGAAAACCAAAATAAGCACCAGCAGAAGAGAAAGCCAAGCAAGCAGGTACTAACTGCAGAGGATCGGTAGCTAAGTTTCGCAGTGAAACAAGCCCTAGAATGGTAAACCCGATGACGGCTATTCCAGAAATCTGGCCATCAACCCCACTGGACCAATTTAGGGCATTCATGATCCAAACAATCCAAAAAAGGGCAAACAAGTCTGCCCAGACAAGAATCGAGTGTGGCCCAGCCAGGGGAAGCCCCTCTGGGAGAGAGAATTGTACTCTCCAGGTGTCAAGAAAGAACTGGCCCCCCAATGGGTTGGTAAAACTAGCAATGCCGATACCGGCCCCGACAACAAGACAAACGGCCAAAACGTTGGTTCCTAGACGAATGTAGGGATTCAAATCATATTTATCGTCAATTAAGCCAACACCCACTACCAAAAGACCAGCTAACACAATGCCAGCAAAACCTTTGCTCAGTGGGATTATGCCGAGAAAAAGTAAGATTGCTAGAGCGGACAGGATAGCTACTAGTACCGGGAGCCCCCCCGCCCTGGGGATGGGTTTATCATGAAGGATTGCGGGATGAGGCCGGCTGGGTAGATCAACAAAACCAAGTCTCTTCGCAAAATGTATGGTCAGAGGGGTAAGAAGAAAACTCGCAGCAGCTGAAAGAAGAAAGAGATAAAAAAAGAGCATTTTAGCTGGCCAAGACTATTAGTCGGTAAAGAGTATAGAGGCTAATCAGAGAGAAAAAAACGCCGAACCAAACTAAGGTGGTAGCTAGTGTTGAAAACTTGCGCAGGGTACTAGCCAGAAAGTTATTCAAGAAAATTACAAACAAACTCGAGAAGGGTATTAACCAAAGCCACGATGGCTCTGTCAAACGGGCTTCGCCCCACTCTTTGGAAAACCAAAGCGGTATTGTGGGAGGTAGTTCTTTTTGTTTCAAAAAGAGTAACCAGAAGGAAGCTAAAGTCAACAAGAAGTTGACAGAAAGGGCGGCTAGACTAATCGGGCGCAGGGCTTCCAAAACGTTGATAAATCTTGACATCTTCTGTTTGGGCAAAGAGATTATAGTTGCTAGTCAGCAGCTTGTCCAATTCAGGGAAGCCCGGCGCAGAGTCCTCTACCAAGATATATCTTGGGTCTTTATCTTCAATAGAAGAAAGCACCTCTTTCTTAAAGTTGCTGTTACCGGCTACGTGAAAGGCAGTAATGTATTTTGAAGTTGGATCCCTTTGTGCTAAGAAGTAGATGACTGGTGAGTTGCCCCAAATATAGATGTTGTCTGCAGCCGTAGTTCTAGTGCTAAGGCAATCTTTGTTTATATCAAATTTCTGACAGCCAGTTAGAAAGCTAGCTAACGAAT
>Ga0247727_10008775_pt1 | contig 18621 bp, 12 predicted proteins | sample WisWelCaveWW1625_FD_202498 | JGI IMG/M metagenome (GOLD analysis project Ga0247727, IMG submission 202498) | Biofilm microbial communities from Wishing Well Cave, Virginia, United States - WW16-25 | ecosystem: Environmental > Aquatic > Deep subsurface > Groundwater > Cave microbial mat | place... | reverse complement strand
CGTACTCATGCGATTGCCGGATCACCCCCCAAACGCGGATTCCATCATATCGCCGGAGCGCGGCGTTTCAACCGATGGTGTTTCGGATTCGCGATCTGATGGGCGACGAAGCAGGCGCTCAGTCGTTCAGCGTGCCGAGCCTCAGAAACTCAGCTCGAAGCCGAAGTAAGAATTCACGCCCGGCTGGCGGACGCCGCGGCCGGTGCGCAAATCGAGGTGTTCGCGATAATCCTTGTCGGCGAAATTCTCCACGCCCGCGACGAGTAGCAGCGTATCGGTCGCTTGCCAGTAGCTGCGCAGGTCGAACGTTGTGAAGCCGGGCGTCTCGCGTTCGAGCAGGCTGGAGGCCACGCGGTCTTGGTTATCGACGACGCGGGCGGTGAGTTCGATGCCCCAGCGCGGCTTTTCCGACGGCTCGTGTAGGCGCACGCCGAGCCGCGATTCGAGCGGTGCGATGCCCGGCAACGGCTCTTCGCCGCTCTGCCGGAAAACGCCGATGCCGCGGACGCCGTGCGAGTGGTCGCGGCCTTCGACATAGCTTAGTGTCGCGAACGACGTCCAATGCTGGCACAGATCGTACTCGCCTGAAATCTCGCCGCCCGACAACGTCGCCCAATCGGTGTTGACGAATCGCACGACGAGCGCGTCGGGCACGCCGACCAGCGTGCCGAGCGCCTCGTACGTGATGTAGTCGTTGACCCATGCATAAAAACCGCTGACCGCTCCGCGAAAGTTTCCGAAGTCGCTGCGGAAGCCGAGGTCCACTTGCCACAGCAGTTCCGGATCGAGTTCCGGGTTGCCGCGTACGGTCGAGAAGCCCTGCTGCAAGATCGCCAGGAACGGATCGACGGCGTACAGTTCGGTCAGCGTCGGCGGTCGTTCGGCGTGTCCGAAGCCGGCGGTCGCGGTCACGCAATCATTCATCTTGTACTCGGCGGAAACGAACGCGGCAGCGAGCGCGAAGTCTTGATCGAAGACCGGCTGCTCGCCATCGCGCGGGTTCGGGTCGAGTATTCCACGCAACACGGCTCGCGACCGGCCGCGCGTGTCGCCTTCAAGGTTGGCCGAAACCCAGTCTAAGCGGCTGCCCGCATTGATCGTCAGGCAGTCATCGACGGGCATGCTGTACTCTGCGAAGAGCCCAGGGTTCGATTGGTGCGATCGTGGAATTGGAAAATTCACGTTCGTCGTCGGAATGAAAATGCCGCTGCCGGCGCCGACCTCAAATTGAAACGAATCAAATTCGTACAACTCCTGCTCGGTGTACCGCAAGTCCGTGCCGATCGTGAGTTGCCCGCACTCCGGGTCGCCCCACGTGCCGGCGATGCGGTAGCCGGTGGACATCGAGTCCACGTCGGTGAACCCGATGAAACCGAGCACGCCGCCTGCTCCGACCGGCGCGCCGCTAAAGCACGGGGCCGGTGCCGGCGGGCACTGCAGCTCTGGAATCTGCCGCCGCTTGCCGTGCCGCTGCGCGTTGCCCTCGAACCGCGTGCGGTTATACCAGCCCTCGACCGAAAGCTGATCGAAGCACATCGAGTCGTCCAACTCGTAACGAAACTTGTACGCGTCGGTGACGAGGAACTCGATGTCGAAGATCTGGCCGGGGAATTCGACGCCGGTCTGATCGAGCCGCAGGTAGCTGATTTCAATGCGGCTGTGCTCGGACAGGTCGAAGCCGAGCGCCACGTCCACGTCGCGCGACTTGTAACTCGACGGAATGTTCTCGCCGTCGCCGTCGTCGTAATCGCTGCCGGTGCGGTGGCCGTAGCCGACGCGCAGGCCCCAATCGGTCGAACCGCCAAAGAGACTTTGCCGGCCGGACCATTGCTCGCCGTTCGTCTGAAAGTTCGCGCTGGTGCGACCGTGCCATTCCGGCCCGTCGTAGCGCGGCGACGGCATGAACTGCACGTCGATGAACGAGAATCCCGGCCCGTAGCGCGCCGCGTACGGACCTTTGATAACGATGAGGTCGCTGATGATGCTCGAATCGATCTTGCTCAACAGTGTGTCGAGATCCTGGCGGGCGAAGACCCACGACGAGCCGGAGGCGAGCAGTTGGCCGCTGCGTTGGCCGCGCACGCGCGGGTCCGTCACGATCGGCGTCCGCTTCTGCGCCGCGACGCCGCTGGTCGATTGCGACTTGCCGAGCAGGCTTGCGGCGTCGGTTGACGTGCGTGTCGCTGATTCCGAGCCGAGCACGACGTCTGAGGCGGGCTTGTTCGACCGCTCGCGACGTTCCTGCGTAAGCAGATTCCTGGCCGCGTCACTCGGCCCGAACAGTGCCGCGGCCCGTTCGCTTCCGGCCGGCACTGCCACTTGTGGCCGGATCGGTTCGGCCGGTTGCGGTTGTGCCGCGGGCTGCGTCAGCGCCGCTGGCCGAATGTCGCCGCGATCGTCCGCGGCCGCATCCGATCGGACAACTCCGACCGAATCGGCCTTCCCGCCCGTCGCGACTTGCGGCCGATCGTCGGCGTGCGCAGCCGGAAAGGTATCCACGACACACACGAGCAATCCAGCCGCAATCGCAGTCCGCCGAAAAACGCCGGACACAAGCCTGACGCACAAGCGAAGTCTCACCCCATCAAACTTCGCTCGCGCCTCAGGCTTGCTCCCGAACGGGGTGCACCAAGGGCGACCATCTGCGGAACGCTCCACGATCCGACCCTCCGTGGCCAAAACCCCAAGGAAACCGCCGGTCTAGCGATAATCGTGGCGACGCACAGTACGGGTTTTGGGACCGTATTCGCCGATCTGCTCGCGCGCACGGCCGAAACTACTCGTCAATATCGTCATAATCGGCAATGCGGCATTGAAAAATGGATTTTATTGTGTTGAGTGACGTGTTGCCTTGAAAGCCGGCGACAAGTCGCTTGAAGAACAAAGCGGTGAGTAGGAGTCGAGCGACTCCGCCCACTCGGTGCCCAAGTCCCACGAGAGGACTGAAGGCAATCTCGACGTAGTAACGCTGCGTTTGTTTGCGGAACCAGGGACTGTGCGGTCGCATGGCAAACCTTCCAGTTGAAGCACGGGTGAACTGGAAAGTTCGCCTTCTGAAGGCACCGTCAGGTGACACTGTTGGGGCCTTCGCGTTTCATTTCCTCAGAGTTTCCTGCACAGTTTCCTGCATTTTGAAAATGGTGTCGCCGTAAGTCCAAGTGGAGGATAGGGGAGTTGAACCCCTGACCTCGTGAATGCCATTCACGCGCTCTCCCAACTGAGCTAATCCCCCAATCGTTCTTGCCGCAGTATTTGACTTGCTTCGACTCGGAAGAACCGTAGCAGCTTGAGGAGGGAGTGTCAAGTTGGGCACGAATGCGAGGTATGCAGCGATCAAAAGCGTCGCTGGTGTGATTGAATGCAACGCAATGTTCGGAATCGGCCGGCTGGCGAACTGCTTCGCCTAATCTTCCTTTTCATTTAGCCCCATAAGGAAATCTGCCATTTCGTCTTCGCCGACCGCAGGTTTGCTTTCGCTGGCGTCGTCGGTGACGAAGAAATCGGCTTCGTCTGATTGAGCAGCGGGGGCGGCGAGTGGTGCTGGGGTCGTCGCGGCTGGTGCCGCGGCGGGCGGACTATTCTTCGCGGTGTGCTTAGAGGCCGGTGGCGGGGTCGGCGGTGGCGCGCTTGGTCTTGCGGCGGTTTTGGCGGTTTTGGCTGTTTCGACCTTAGTCGTTGCGCCTCTCGCCGTTTCGTCCGTGGCCTTTTCGCATTTGGCTTTCTTTCTAAACATACCAAAGAGGCCGCCCTTTTTCTTTTGTGTCTCGGCGGCCGGCGTGGGTTCGTCGGCAGGCTCGGCAACGAAGCTGGCGATGTCGTCGGCCGCGGCATCCGCGGGTTGAGCGGACCTAGCCAAATCGGCGATGTTGACATTGTGGACTGTGTCGCCGTCAGGAGCGGCCTCGTCGGCAACGATGAAGTCGACATCCGCGGGCGCGGCTTCGGTTACCTCATCGGAGACGACAAAGTCGAGTTCGCCGCCTCCGGTTGCTTCGTCAGCGACGACAAAGTCGGCCTTAGAGGCCGGCGCGGATTCCTCCTCGGCGACGAAATCCGCTTCAACAACGGCTTCGACAGCCGGCTCGTCGTCGGTCACGAAGTCCGCGTCGACAACGGCCGCGGCCGGTTCTTCATCAACCACGAAATCCGCTTCAACGACGACTGCAACTGCCGGTTCCTCGTCCACGACGAAATCCAGATCGACAACGGCCGCCTCGGATGGCTCTTCGTCCACGACGAAGTCTGCCTCGACGACGGCTGCCACCGCAGATTCATCGTCCACGCCGAAGTCCGCCTCAACGACCGCTTCGACTGGCTCTTCATCGACGACGAAATCCGCCGCGTCGTCGCTTGTCTGTGCGACGGCGGCGGCACGCGCGGGTCGCGCCGTGTCGGCTGGTGAAGCGGGCACGCCGCCGAGTTGCACGATGAATATCACCGGGCCGACGCCCAGCGTGTCGCCTGATTTCAGCAGCTTCTGCTTGATCTTGGCGCCGTTCACAAACGTGCCGTTGGAACTGCCAAGGTCCTTGACCAGCAGCCGTTCGCCCTGCAGCGTCAGCGAACAATGTTGTCGGCTGACCATCGTTGAGGGAATCCGCAGGTTGCAGTCGTTGCGTCGTCCAATGATGGTTTGCTCGCCCGCAAGCGGAATCTCTTTGACCGAAGTCTTGCCTTTTGCCACAACAAGTTTCGCGACCATGGTTCGGCTCTCAACGAAGCTCCGCACAACGTGAACGGCCTCGCAAAATCCCGCCGACGACTATAGCACGGCAGGAACGGCAAGTAACGAGCATTCGCGTGCCGGCCGCAGTCGCACTAGCGCGGCACCAGTTGCTCGGCTTGCAAAGGTCGAGTGCTTACATATAATTGCCGCGTCAGAAGTGAAAAGCTAGCCTTTGTCGAGTCTCATTCGGCGAGGCGAGCCGTGCGGGGCGGGTGTAGCTCAGTTGGTAGAGCACCACGTTGCCAACGTGGTTGTCGTGGGTTCGAATCCCATCACCCGCTCCATTTTTGTCGGAATTCCCCAGCCCAATCCTGCTGGACGGGTCAGCCGTCGGCCGCGTTGACTTCGGGGCAGGATCATCAAGCAAAGGCCATGCACCATGAGTACTGGCGAAACGGAATCGCAGGACCCTGAGTCACCGGAAGCCGCAGCCGCAGTTGAGCCGCACGAGGCGGAGGCCGAGGTCGAAGAGGCGAAACGACTCAATCTGACCGCCGACATTCAAAGCGTCGGCCCGTGCCGCAAGCGCGTCAAAGTCACGATCCCGCAGGAAGACATCGCGGCCTCGTTTAACGATCAGTTCACCGAACTAGTTGAAAACGCCGCCGTGCCCGGCTTCCGCCCCGGCCACGCGCCGCGGCGGCTCATTGAACGCAAGTTTCGCAAGGACGTCGCCGACCAGGTGAAGGGCAAGCTCTTGATGCAAAGCCTCGAGCAAGTCGGCAAGGACAACGAAATCTACGCGATCAGCGAGCCGAAGTTAGACGTGGCAAAGATCGAACTGCCCGAGTCCGGGCCGCTGGTATTCGAATTCGAGGTTGAGGTCAGTCCCGAATTCGACCTGCCGGTGTACAAGGGGCTGAAGATCAAACGGCCCGTGAAGGAATTCGGCGAGGCCGACGTCGACAAACAACTCAAGCGATTCCTTGAAAACTACGGCCAGTTGGTGCCGAAAACGGAGCCGGCCCAGGCGGGCGATTTCGTCGTGGCCGACGTGGTGTTTCGCGACGGGCACCTCGAAATCAGCCGCGCCGAAGAACTGTCGGTTCGAATTCAGCCGTCGCTGCGTTTTAGCGACGGCACGATCGAAAACTTCGACAAGCACATGATCGGCGTCCAGGCCGGCGACGTGCGCAAGACGACCGTCGAAATCTCGAGCGAGGCGCCGAACCAACAATTGCGCGGACACACGATCGTGGCGGAGTTCATCGTCAAAGACCTGAAGCGGCTGCGGCTGCCGGAAGTCGATCAGGAGTTCCTCGAAAAGGTCGGTTACCAAACGGTGGAGCAACTGCGCGACGCGCTGCACAGCGTGTTGCGCCGCCGGCTCGAATACGAACAGCGACGCACCGCGCGGCAGCAACTGATGCAGCAACTCACGAATCAAGTGCGCATCGAACTGCCGCCGGACCTCGTGCGCCGCCAAGTGCAATCGACGATGCGGCGAAAGATCATGGAACTGCGCGATTCCGGATTGAGCGACACCGAGATTCGCAACCGCCAGGTGGAGTTGCAGCAACACAGCACGTCGGCGACCGACCAGTATCTGCGCGAGCATTTCCTGCTCGCGAAGATCGCGGAGGCGGAGGAGATCGAGGTCAAGTCCGAGGACATCGAAAACCAGATCGAGGTGTTGGCGCTGCAGTCCGACGAGAGCCCGCGGCGCGTGCGAGCCAAATTGCAAAAGGAAGGGATGCTCGACGAACTGGAGATTCAGATTCTGGAGCAACTCACCGCCGACCGCGTGCTCGAATACGCTGCGTACGAGGACGTTCCGCTGGAGGAGAAGGAAGAGACCGCGGAGGCCGTGGATCAGGCCGCGGTATCGAGCGACGAACCCACGGAAGAAACCGCCGAAGAGCCGGCGTCCGCGTGAACCGTCTTCATGCCGATTTCACCACGAGCGAGGTGCATTGATGCGCGACGACCCGTTGTTTATGCCGCCCCAGATTCAGCGCTACCGCGACTACCAACGCCAGCGTCAGATGACGCTCGGAGACCTGCTGCTCGAAAACCGCATCGTCTTCGTCGAGGGTGTCATCAACGACGGGATGGCGAACCTCACGGTGATGAAACTGCTCTACCTGCAGTACGAAAACAAGAATCAGGAAATCAGCTTTTACATCAACAGCCCCGGCGGGTCCGTCACGGCCACGCTGGCGATTTACGACACGATGCAGTTCCTGCAATGCCCGATCTCGACCTACTGCGTCGGCCTCGCGGCGAGCGGCGGGGCGATCCTGCTGGCCGGCGGCACAAAAGGCAAACGGTTCGCGCTGCCCCACTCGAAGATCATGATTCACCAGCCGTGGGGACAAGTCGGCGGCCAGGTCTCCGACATTCAGATTCAGGCGGAAGAGATCCTGCGAAACCGCGAGACGCTCAATCAAATCCTCGCCACGCACACCGGCCAGCCGATCGAACGCATCGCCAAAGAGACCGACCGCGACCGATACCTCACCGCCCTCGAGGCCAAGGAATACGGCCTGGTGGACGACGTTCTGTTGAAGATGCAGGACGAGAAGACGGAGAAAAAACCATGACGGACGGAGATCGGTAATCGGTCATTGGACCCTACTTACCGATCGCCGTTTGCCGTTTGCCGATTACCGTTGCCCGATCACCGATCATCTCCCACTTGGAGACATTCATGTCGATACTCGTTCCTTACGTAATCGAACGCAGCGGACGCGAAGAGCGGGCGATGGACATTTACAGTCGCCTGCTCAAGGACCGCATCATCTTCCTCGGCTCGGCGATCGACGACAACGTCGCGAACATCATCGTCGCGCAGATGCTGTTCCTGCAGTTCGACGATTCCAAGAACGACATTCATCTTTACATCAATTCGCCGGGCGGCTCGGTCTCGGCCGGGCTGGCAATCTACGACACGATGCAGTTCGTCAATTGCGACGTCTCGACCTATTGCATCGGCCAAGCGAGTTCGATGGGCGCCGTGCTGCTCGCCGCCGGCAGCAAGGGAAAACGCAACGCTCTGCCGAATGCCCGCATCATGATCCACCAGCCGCTCGCCGGCATGGAAGGCACGGCGAGCGACATCCACATTCACGCCCGCGAGGCCCTGCGAATCAAACAGCGCCTCAACGAAATCTTGATCAAGCACACCGGCCAGTCGATGGACAAGATCGAACAAGACACCGACCGCGACAAATTCATGTCCGCCACCGAGGCCCGCGACTACGGCCTCGTGGACACGGTGCTCGAACGCATGCTGACCATGCCCTCCCTGCCCACCGGCCAGTAGCGTTCGGTGCGGTAGATGAAACACGGGTACGCGAAGCCGCCAAAAACGCAGCCAACGGCGGGCTTGGTGACTAGTTTGGCGATAAGACGTGTATTTTCAATGGCTTATGAATGTTTTGTCAACGCCCCGCAGCCATTCCGGGGAACCCCGCCGTCATTCCGGGGAACCCCGCCGTCATTCCGGGGAACCCCGCCGTCGTTCCGGGGAACCCCGCCGTCGTTCCGGGGAACCCCGCCGTCGTCCGGGGGAACTCCGCCCTCGTTCGGGGGAACCCCCGGCCGTTGCGGGGAACCCCCTCGGTCATTCCGGGGAACCCCCGAACGCCGCAGGAACTCCCCCGAACCACGCCGGGGACTCCCCGAATCGCGTCGCGGACTTCCCTGCGGCTCGGTTGTGGTACGCCATCGGCGTGGCAATCACTGGAATTCGTCAAAGACAAAAACAGTGGCTCTCCGCGTGATCGCGATACCGGCTTCCCAGTCGGTCGCGGACGCCGCTTGACGACTCGCTCGCCGAGCAAGATACTGCGCTGGCCTTGCAGCCGATCGTTGCACCACAGCCAGGAGTTGCCATGTTCGACCGGCGACAGTTCGTTCTCGTTTCACTCGTGACCGTGGCGACACTCGCGGCATCACTCGCGTCGAGTTTCGCCGTGGCCGACGACGTTGAACGGCGCAGCACGAAGACGCCGCTGCGTGGCACGATCACGGCCGAGAATTCGACCGGCATCACCGTCAAGCCCAGCCAGACGGGCAAGACCGGCGACGTGCAGGTGCCGATCGATGACGTGGCGGAGGTGCGTTACGACGGCGCAGCGGGGCTGGCCCTGCGCGCGGCTGCTGGGCTGGAGCGGGCTGGCGAATATGAGAAGGCAGCAGATCAATATCAGAAGGCCGCGGCGGCCGGCGGCTCGGAGTTCGTTGCTCAGTCGATCGCGTTCGGTCAAGCGCGGGCCGCGGCTGCGGCGGCACTGGCAACGCGCGAGCGGCTCGACGAGGCGATCCGCGGCCTTGAAGACTTTCGCACCAAGTACCCCGCGTCGCGACATCACTTCGCGTTGCACGAATTGCTCGGCCGCCTGCTGCTCGAAAAGAAGAACACGGCTGCGGCGCGGCAGGCGTTCGCCGAGTTGGACAAGGCGACGTGGCCGGAATTGAAGATGCGGGCCGCGAATTGGGACGGCCGCGCGCTCGTGCAGGAAGGCAAGCTGGACGAGGCCGAGGCGAAGTTCGATATCGTCGCGGCGCTGCCCGCGAAAACGCCCGGCGAAAAAATCGAACAGCAACAGGCTCTACTCGCGCGGTGCGATTGCCTCGTCGCACAGAAGAAACACGACGAAGCGGTAGCGACGCTGCGGCGAATCATTCAGGAGTCGCCGCCCGAAGACGCGGAACTTCAGGCCGCCGCGTGGAACAATTTGGGCGACGTGCTCCGCGCGGCCGACAAACCGAAGGACGCGCTGCTCGCGTACCTGCGTGTCGACCTGCTCTACAGTACCGAGCGAACGGCGCACGCGAAGGCCCTCTTCGTCACCGCGCAGCTCTGGGACCGACTCGGCCGCCCCGCCGACGCGACCGCCTCGCGCGACAAGCTCAAACGACTCTATCCCAACAGCCCGTGGGCGAAACTATCGAGCGGCGATGGCTCGTCGTAGCGACGGCAGTCGTGATCGCCGAGCCGCGGCAGCCGTCGCCGCCGCTGAGTTTCGCAGCACGCCGGAGAATCATGATGACTGGAATCTGTCGGGTCGGCGTCTACGCGGCCGTGGCGTGCGCGGTGTTCCTCGCTGCGCGGAACCTCGCTGCGAATCGCCCCGTCGCGCAAGCGCCGGCGGCGAAGACGAGCGGACCGGCGGCCGACGCGCCGGCGCCGCTCAGCGAATCGGCCGGCCGCATCAGCCTGCCGCCCGGCTTTCGCGCCACGCTGTTCGCCGGTGATCCGGACGTGCGGCAGCCGATCGCGTTTGCCATCGACGACCGCGGCCGACTCTGGGTCGCCGAATGCTACTCGTATCCGAATTGGACGCGCGACGGCAAAGGCAGTGATCGCATCGTCATCTTCGAGGACCGCGACGGCGACGGACGATTCGACCAGCGCACGGTTTTTCGCGACGGGCTGGCGAACGTGACGGGCATCGAACTCGGCTTCGGCGGCGCGTGGGTCTGCGCGACGCCGAATCTGCTGTTCATTCCGGACAAGAATGGCGACGACGTGCCGGACGGAGAACCAGAAATAGCGCTCGACGGCTGGGACCTCAATTGCAAGCACAATGCGTTCAATGCGCTCAAGTGGGGGCCGGACGGTTGGTTGTACGGCTGCAACGGCATCCTCTCCAACTCGCGCGTTGGCCGGCCCGGCACGCCGGACGATCGGCGCGTGCCGATCAACTGCGGCGTCTGGCGATTTCACCCGACGCGAAAAACATTCGAGGCCGTCGCCCACGGCACAACGAATCCGTGGGGACTCGATTTCGACGAGTTTGGCGAGATGTTCATCACGAACTGCGTGATCCCGCACCTGTTTCACGTCGTGCCCGGCGCCCGCTTTCAGCGCATGTTCGGGCAGGATTTCAATCCGCACACGTACTCGCAGATGGAAAGCTGTGCCGACCACCTGCATTGGGGCGGCGGCGATTGGACTAGTTCGCGCGGCGGCAAAGGCGTACATAGCGAAGCGGGCGGCGGCCACGCGCACTCCGGCGCGATGGTCTACCTCGGCGATAACTGGCCGGACGAGTACCGCGGCTCGGTTTTCATGTGCAACATTCACGGCAACCGCGTGAACCGCGACCGACTGCGGCAGCAGAGTTCGGGCTACGTCGCCACGCACGAGAAGGATTTTCTCCACGCCAACGACGAATGGTTCCGCGCCCTCGAAATGAAGTACGGGCCCGATGGCGGCGTCTTCATCACGGACTGGTCCGACACGGGCGAATGCCACGACTACGACTCCGTTCACGGCGCGCACCACGACAGCGGGCGGATTTACAAAATCACCTACGGCACTCCGCGCCGCGTGCCCGTGGACTTGACCACGCGGAGCGACGCGGAACTCGTCGAGTTGCAGCGGCACAAGAACGACTGGTTCGTCGCGCACGCGCGGCGGCTGCTTCAGGAGCGCGCGGCGGCCGGCGGCGAAATGCAAGATGCGCAGCTACAACTTCGCAAGATGCTGCGGTCGGAGTCCGACGACACGCGCAGGCTTCGCGCACTCTGGGCGTTGCATGTCACGGGCGGCGCCGACGAGAAGTTACTTTCCACGCTGCTCGAACATGACAGCGCCCGCGTGCGTAGTTGGGCCGTACGGCTGCTTGCCGAGCCGGCCGACGCTCGCGAGCGCGGCCTTGCGTCGCCGGTCTTGAGCAAGTTTGTCGCGCTGGCCGCTAGCGATTCGTCGCCTCAGGTCCGGCTCAATCTCGCGTCCGCGCTGCAGCGGTTGCCGAGAGAGCAACGCACCACACTCGCCGCTGGATTGCTCAATCGCGCCGAAGACGCCGACGATCGCTCGCTGACTTTGATGTTGTGGTACGGCGTCGAACCGCTTGTCGCGGCCGATCGAGCGACCGCCGCCGCGCTCGCCGGTCAAGCTAAGATTCCGCTCGTTCGACAGTTTCTCGCCCGGCGAATCACGCTCGAACCGGACGCGCAAGCTGTCGCGGGCGAGCCCTCGACGAGTCTCCTTGCGCTGACGCGCGAGCTGCAAGCGGCGGACGATTCGGCCGTCAAACGCGACCTGCTCCGCGGCATGATCGAGGCGCTCAGAGGCCGCAAAAACGTGACGCCGCCGAAGAACTGGCCGGACGCGTTTGCGAAACTGTCACGCGACGAGGCGGTCCGCGAGCCGGCGACGGAACTCGCGCTAATTTTCGGCGACGCCCGAGCCGCTGCGTCGCTCCGTGAGATTGTGGCCACGCCGGACGCCGACGCCGTGCGCCGGCAGCGGTCGCTTCAATTGTTGATCGACCATCGCGCGCCGCGACTTGTGCCGCTGCTCGAACAGTTGCTCGACGATTCGTCGCTTCGTGGCGCGGCCATGCGCGGGCTGGCCGCGTTTGATAGCAACGCTACGCCGAAGTTGATCCTCGCGCGCTACGCCGCGTTGAATGAATCCGAGCGAGCCGACGCCGTCGGAACGCTCGCGTCGCGGCCGGCCTACGCCGTCGCGTTGCTCGACGCGGTCGAGGCCGGCACGGTTTCACGCCGCGATATCTCCGTCTTCACCGCGCGGCAGTTGCAAGCGTTCGGCCGACCGGAGATTACCGAAAAACTCAGCAGGGCTTTCGGCAGCGTCCGCGCCACGTCGAAGGAGAAACTGGCACAGATCGAAGAGTTGAGGGCCGGCCTGCCGGCGACGTCGCTGCAGCGAGCCAATCTCGCGCAGGGCCGGCTCGCCTTCAATCGCACGTGCGGCAAGTGTCACAAACTTTTTGGCGAGGGCGGCGACGTGGGTCCGGACCTGACCGGTTCGAATCGAACGAACCTTGATTACATTTTGGACAACGTGCTCGATCCGAACGCCGTCGTGCCGCGCGAGTACAAGTTGACGACGATCGCGACGAGAGACGGCCGGCTGTTGTCTGGCATCATTCGCGAGCGCAGTGACGCGGTGCTCGTTGTTCAATCGGAGAACGACCGCGTCACGATCGCGGCCGGCGACATCGAAGAGTTGAAGGAGTCCCCGCTCTCGATGATGCCGGAAGGCACGCTGGCAAAACTCAGCGCCGACGAGATTCGCGACCTCGTGGCGTATCTCGCCGCACCGTCGCAAGTGGCGCTGCCGAAAAACACCGAGTAATTCGCGAGATCGTGGCCGCGCCGGACAAGCGGACGGAGCTTCGATTGACTCGACTCTCACTCCCCGTTGACGCGGTGCTGCCGGAATTGATCGCGCGCCTGCGACGAAACTCCGGGTGCGTTTTGACCGCGCCCACGGGCGCCGGCAAGACGACGCGAGTGCCGCCGGCGTTGCTCGATGCCGGACTGGCCGGTGCCGGCTCAATCGTCATGCTCGAGCCGCGGCGGCTCGCCACGCAGGCAGCCGCGCGACGAATCGCGGCGGAACGCGGCGGCAAGGTCGGCGACGAGGTCGGCTATCAAATTCGATTCGATCGCAAGGCATCCGTCGCGACGCACATCTTCGTCGTGACGGAGGGAATTCTCGTTCGCATGTTGCAGGACGACCCGTTTCTGGAGCGAGTCGGGCTTGTCATCTTCGATGAATTTCACGAGCGAAATCTGAACAGCGATCTGTCGCTGGCGATGACCCGGCGCGTGCAGCGCGAAGCGCGGCCGGAACTGAAAATCGTGGTCATGTCCGCAACGCTCGACGCCGAGCCGGTCGCGGCGTTTCTCGGCTGCCCGGTGCTGCGCAGCGAGGGGCGGCTGCACCCGGTCGATGTGCGATTTTCGCGATTCTCGCAGGCGGGGCCGATTCACGAATCGGCCGCAGCCGGCGTCGAGCAGATTCTCGACGAAACGGCCGGCGACGTGCTCGTGTTCCTGCCGGGCGTCGGGGAGATTCGTAGGACGAAACAGCAACTCTCGGCCACGGCCGCTCGGCGGAATCTGGCGCTGATGGAATTGTACGCCGATCTGCCGCCGGACGAGCAAGACGCGGCGCTGCGGTTGGCCGACCGCCGCAAGATCGTGCTCGCGACGAACGTGGCCGAAACGTCGGTCACGATCGAGGGTGTCACGGCCGTCGTGGACACCGGGCTGGCGCGCGTGCCGCGTTTCGATCCGGCGGTCGGGCTGGACCGGCTTGAAGTCTGCCGAATCTCGCGTTCGTCGGCCGATCAGCGTGCTGGCCGCGCCGGCCGAACCACGCCGGGCGTCTGCCTGCGACTCTGGACGGAGCGCGAGCACGAGTCACTCGAAACGCACGAGGAACCGGAGATTCGCCGACTCGATCTGGCGGGCCCGGCACTCGAATTGCGCGCGTGGGGCGAGCCGGACTTGCGCGCGTTTCCGTGGTACGAAGCGCCGGCCGAATCGGCGATCGAGCACGCGGAATCGCTGCTGCGGCTGCTTGGAGCAATCGACACGCGCGGCGTGACGGAACTCGGCCGCCGCATGGCGCGGTTGCCAGTTCATCCGCGACTCGCGCGGCTTTTGATTGAAGGGCACGCGCGCGGATGTGTCGAACGGGCCGCGCTCGTGGCCGCGTTGCTCTCGGAGCGTACCGCGTTTCAGCGACCGCGCGAGCGTCGCGAGGTCGCCCATTCGTCCGATTCGGACGTACTGGACCGGTTGCAGGCACTTGAATCGTTCGCGAACGCGCGACGCCGTCACTCGGAGGTGGGCACGCTCGAAACCGGGCCGGCTCAGTTCGTGCTTCGGGCGGCCGAGCAGTTGACGCGAGCAGCTCAGGAACTTGGCGGTCGCGGCCGAGCGCCGCGCGGCTCGAAGACGTCGAGTGACGACTCGTTGCTCGAATCGCTGTGGACCGCGTTTCCCGATCGGCTCGCGCGTCGCCGCGAGCAAGGCAGTCCACGGGCCGTCATGGTCGGCGGCCGCGGCGTGCGATTGGCGGACGAGAGCGCAGTCGCGCGACCCGACCTCTTTGTCTGCGTGGACGTCGAAGAGGTCGGCAAATCGGAGGCGCTGGTCCGGCAGGCGTCGGTGGTCGAGCGCGATTGGCTGCCAGCCGGCGCATTGACGACTCGCGTCGATGTGGAATTTGACGAACGCCGCGAACGAGTGATCGCGACGCGACGCGTGCGATATCTCGATCTTGCCGTCGAGGAGTCGGCGACGGACGTGCCGGACTCGCCCGAGGTCGCGGACCTGCTCGCCCGCGAAGCGGCCAAGCGGCTGGACCGCGCGATCGCGCTCGACGATTCTGGCGTCGCGCAGTTCTTCGCGCGAGCGAACAGCTTGCGCGAGTGGCTGCCAGAACTGGCATTGCCCGCGTTCGACGAAACGACGCTGCGTGAAATCCTGCCGCAGCTTTGTGCCGGTCGCCGCTCGTTTCAAGAACTCCGGCAGGCACCGCTCATCGAGTTCCTGAAATCACGGCTGACTCCGGCGCAACTTCAGTCGCTCGACCGCGACGCGCCGGAACGAATCACGGTGCCGAGTGGCAGCCGCGTTGCGCTGTGCTACGAACCGGGTCGGCCGCCCGTGCTCGCCGTTCGGATTCAGGAAGTCTTCGGCCTGCGCGAAACGCCGCGCGTCGCGCGCGGCCGAGTCGCCGTGCTGATGCACTTGCTCGCGCCAAACATGCGGCCGCAACAGGTCACCGACGACCTCGCCAGCTTTTGGATGAACGTGTACCCAGCGGTCCGAAAGGAACTCTGCCGCCGCTATCCCAGGCACGCGTGGCCGATCGACCCGTTTGTCGCAGCCGCCCAGCGACGCCCGCGGCGGAAGGGTGGCGATAAGTAGCTTTCGCTGGAAGTCACGGCATCGTCGCGTTTACAGTGCCCAACAAAACCGTTGTTCCCAAGAATTCGACGAATCCGGGTGACCGGATTATGACGATACTAGCGAATGATAGTCCCCGCGTGCGTTGTTACGCCGTTCGTCGAGATGGCAACGCCGATGTCCATAACTGCCGCCGCTGACGAGATTGAATCGCTCCGGATCGACCGCAAGTTCCGCGGGCGATCGGGTTTGTTTGCTCGGCTGCTCGGCGCTCCAGTTCGCAAGTCTGCTGCGTTTTGGCTGCCGGTGCCGCTAATCGTGGTGGCGGGCGTGGCCGCGGGCTTTTGGACGTGCTGCGACTTCCGCGCCACGGCAACGATCGAGCGGCCGACGAAGTCGGCGGAACGCGGCGGCGTCGCTGCCGAGTCGCCATGGAGCGACGCAGCGGCACGAGAGTTGGTTTTGTCCGAGTCGATCATTATCAAGTCCGCGCGAGACGCGGGATTACTCGCGTCAGGTTCGCCGGGCGCGACGATGGACAAATCCGCTCGCGCGGCGGAGATCGTGAACGACGTTCGCAATCAGGCTCGCGTGTCCGTATCGCAAGCCGATCCATCGCGCGAGATGATCCACCTCGAATTGCGTGAGCACTGGCCGGGTCGGTTGACAGGATTGACCGCGGCGATCGCTCAGAACGTTGTCAACGAGGCGCGGGCGGTGCGAAGGGCAAGAGGCGGCGCCGCGTGGAGCGAGGGTCGAGTGAAGACGACGCCCGCGACTTTGCACGTCGAGCCAGGCTCGTTGCGGCTGTACGCGATCGCGACGATCCTGGCCGCGGTCGCGTGTGGCTGGCTCTTCGCGGCGACCGCTGAGATTCGCGACACCGCATTTCACTCCGTGGCCGAAGCGAGGCAGCACTTGCAGGTCGCGGTGCTCGGCGCCGTGCCGATCACTTGTGCTCGGAGTGTACGCGCGGACGCGTCGTAGCGACCGCCGCGTTCCGTTGCCGAAATCAGAATGTGCATGGCCGCGTCACGCGAAAGATGCGGCCGCGAATCACCCGCCGGTCTTCCGCGACCGATTCAACTGCCGTGCAATTCACTGCGTAACCGCGCGCTCGTGCCTGCTCAGGAAATGCATCGGCGACCGCTCGATCCGGGTCCGACAACAATGCGACGCCGGCGCGGGCGAGCATGGCGTCGAGCACTCGCAGCACGTCGCCGAGGCAGCGCGGTTCGTAAAGATCGTCAGCGCCCAAGAGTAAGTCGAATGGTTCGCGCGGCGGGTCCTGCCAATCCACGATGCGAGTTGCGAATTGATCGAAGCGATTCAATCGTGCGTTGTGCGTCGCGAGCGCGAGCGCCGCAGGCGAGTAGTCCGTGAACGTGACGTGCATTCCCGTCGCGAGCGCCGCGAGGCCCGCCAGTCCGAGTCCGCAACCGATCTCCGCAGCACGCGTGCCCGGCGGCCACACCTGCGACAAGATGTACTCGGCGAGCAGGCGTGCTCCCGGCCAGAGAAACGCCCAGTACGGCATGTAAGCATTTTCGCGCGAGGCCCGTTGCACGGCCGGGTCGTCGAGCAGCCGGTCCGGATCGCGCGGTCGGGCGAGCAAGATTTCGCGGTCGCCGAATCGAATGGGAACCGTCACCCAGTCCTCAGGCCGTTCGGCGGGCGACGTGATGCTCGATTCAATCCACGGAATCGTGCGGCTCATCGCTGTCCTGCCGTCAACTTGAGCTCTTCCAACGTTTCGCGCACGCGATCGAGCGTCTGTTGAATGTCGGCGTCTGTGTGTGCCGTGCTCACGTACCAGATGCCGCGGCCAATGAGGCGCACGCCGCGCGTGGCCATGCCGCGTACAAACGCGGCGTATTGTTCCGTGTCGTAGACCGCGACCACTTTGCGATAGTTCTGGACAGTCACGCGGATGGGATCGAGCGCGGGAGGGCGCAAAAAGCCAGCGTGAAAGACCGGCCCCGGCCCGGTGACTTTGAGCACGAGGCCGAGTTCGCCCGCGATCGCGGCGATGCCGTCGCGGAGCCTGCCGCCGAGTTCGTAGAGTCGCCGGTACGCCGCGCCGTTGTCGGCTTCGAGCAAACGCAGCGACGCAAGTCCCGCGGCGACGCCGCCAACGTGCGCGTTCAACGTCCCCGCGTGAATCGCGCGGCCGTCGGCGAGCACTTGCATGAACTGCGTTCGCCCCGCGAGCACGCTGACTGGAAAACCGCCGGCCACCGCCTTGCCGAACACCGCCAAGTCCGGCGTCACGCCGTAATGCTGTTGTGCCCCGCCGAGCGACAGGCGAAATCCCGTGATCACCTCGTCGAAGATGAGCACGGTGCCGTGTACGTCGCAGTCGCGTCGCAGTCCATTGAGGAAACCGGGTGGCGGCTCGATGCAACCGGCATTGCACATGCACGGCTCGGCGATGATCGCGGCAACCTTATTCTTGTACTTCGTCAAAGCGCGCAGGATCGCGCCCGAATCAATCCACGGCAACACAATGACGTCTTCGAGCGCCGCCGGTCCCATCCCACCCGACCACGGCACCGCGTTGGGGGACTCCTTCGGTCCGGCCTGCTCGAGCGTCGGATTGATGCTGGCCGCAACGTTGTCGAGCCAGCCGTGATAGTGACCCTCGAACTTGATGATCTTCGACCGCCCCGTCGCTGCACGTGCCACGCGAATCGCCGCCTGAACCGCCTCAGTTCCCGTACACCCGATTCGGACGAGGTCCGCGCACGGAATGATCTCCACTAACTTCTCCGCCAGCTCGATCTCTTGCGGAAACACACCGTTCCAAATCTGCCCGCGGCCCAGCGCCTCCGCGACCGCCGCGAGTATCTCCGGATGACTGTGTCCGTGAATCAGCGGGCCTTGGCTGAGCGTGTAGTCGATGAACTCGTTGCCATCGACGTCCCAGATGCGGCTGCCGCGCCCGTGACTGAACACAACCGGGTCCGTCGCGCGAAAGTGACTGCTCACGCCGCCGGCCAGAACTCGTCGAGCTTTGTCTTGCCACGTTGCCGAGGAATGTTGCGATTTCATGTGCAGAACATATCATTCCCACGTGTACTGACGAAAGACGTGGATCGGGCGAGCGGCGACTGCTCAGAGACGCTCCTAGATCTTGATGCTCTTCACCGCCGCGTACTCGCCCGAGGCGGTACCGTATTGGGCGCGAGCGGCCTTCTTGATGGCCTTCATCTTCGCGCTGAGGCCGTCGGGTCCGTCGTAGCCGTCGAGCCGGTCGCGCTGCGAGC